>Ga0194125_10001374_pt1 | contig 41114 bp, 37 predicted proteins | sample TA2KigC250mmetaG_FD_148626 | JGI IMG/M metagenome (GOLD analysis project Ga0194125, IMG submission 148626) | Freshwater microbial communities from Lake Tanganyika, Tanzania - TA2015034 Kigoma Deep Cast 250m | ecosystem: Environmental > Aquatic > Freshwater > Lake | place: Tanzania: Lake...
TCAGCACAACCACAGCCAGTTCGATCAATCTCTTGATGAGTCTCATGTTCGCGCCTCGCGCTCGCTCGGTGGAAATAGACGTTGGAATCCCGCTCTCAACTTGCGGCTCGTTTCCAGAAAGTGCTCAGGAATGACCCTTACGTCCGCCAGCACGGGCATCACGTTGGTGTCCCCCCTCCACCGAGGCACCACGTGGTAGTGAAGGTGTTCCTCAATGCCCGCGCCCGCCTCGACGCCAAGATTCAAGCCTACGTTAAAGCCTTCCGCTTTCATGACTTCCCTAATTACCGTGATAGCCCGGCACACTTCCTGGATGAGCAGCGCATTCTCTTCCGCGCTCAGATCGCAAAGATCGGAAACATGACGGTAAGGACTCACGAGGAGATGGCCGTTGTTGTATGGATATTTATTCATCATGCCAAAGGCGCCCCGGGCCCGGTGCACGATCAGGTTCTTGTCGTCCTCCGCCGCGGCCGGCTTTGCGCAGAAGATGCACCCCGGCTCCTTCTTCTTTCCAACAACGTACTCGATGCGCCACGGCGCGTATAGTCGTTCCATTCCGCTTAACCATAAGAGAGAAATCAGAGGTGAAGGATGCTCAAGCAGCCGTTACGCTCGGCGGGGCGGCACCCCGTGCGGGTCACTGCCGCTCAACGGGAATGATGAGCGGCGCAATACTCCCGTCCTCGATTTCCAGCAGTCCCACGGTTCCTGCCGCGCCGAAACCCCGAACGGCCGCTGTCCCGGGATTGAACATCCGCACACCGTTCACCTTGCCCCAAAAAGGGGTATGGGTATGCCCATAAACGATCAGGTCAGGCTTCGGATCGTCAAATCGCATGACAAGCCGTTCTTCAAGGCCTTGCCTTGCGCCCCAACCGTGGATCAGCCCGATGCGCAACCCCGCCGCGCTGATGACTCTGGTTTGGGGGATCCAATCGGCAACCTCGAAATCGTCCATATTGCCGCAAACCGCCAGGACTCCCCTCTCTTCAATTCTCTCCAAGACACGCGCGGTCACAATGTCACCGGCATGCAAGATCATGTCGGCGTCGGCAAAGAGCTTGTCGAGTATGTGGTCCAGAGTCTTATCCGGGGATCGCAAATGGGTATCGGAAAGTACCCCGATCTTCATTTCACCTTCTTGTCACGCCTCTACCCTGCGGATGCGCCATTAACCGAACGGAGATGCAAATCGCCCCCCACGAGCAGCCTTTCCCCTGCGATAATCACTAAGCCCCCCACGGATTGGTAATTCGCGGCACGATCCAGCACCAATGAGGGCGACTCTCCTTTGCTCAGCCGCAGGCCGATGTCCCTGGCGAAGGCCGACGCCCAACACGCAGACCTCGATAGGATCGTCACCGAGTGTGGGCCTCTTTCAGGCACAAAGGTAGCGATCCCGTACGGGTTCTTGAACGCGGGGAGCGCCAGGACGATCTTATCATGGAGCGGTGAGCCCTGTGCGTATAGACGGACATCCAGAGGAATTGAACATCGAATAAATGTGTCCCCTCCGCTGGAGACCACCACCTCTTCCGATTCCGCCGCCAGATCGCGGCCGACCAGATCAGCCATTGCGCCGCTGACACAGGACATGGGGGCCACGCCGGTCGACTGGCTGGAAAGGTCGCTATACCGTACGATTTCCGGCGCGGAGCCGTAAATCTGGATGGGCGCAGGCGCTTCCCTGAACGCGGGATGCTGGCGCAGGTACTCCTCCAACTGATAACGGTAACGAAAGACCGAATCCTTTGCTTTGGCGCTCAGATCAGTAAGGGCCTGCACGTGCAGATTGGTCTCTCGAACCTCGACCGTGAAACTCACTGCCCGGTCGACTCGCAGGTTGTTGCGGTAGTTCTTTCTCTCATAAATGTCATAAATGGACGGCATCAGTTAGGTCCGCGCATTGGGTGAGAGACGTTTGTTGAATTCTATGGCTCACTTATCGATGATTATTCATCGCAGGCCGCGATGGTGTCAAGGACATTTTCTCCACTGTTACCATGTCTTTCCGCGCCCAGGCTTCCGCGGGCCAAGCGGAAGGGCGCTCTTGAAGCGACTTTGGCCCCTCTGACTCTTTTCATTCCGCGCGTTCCGATACTCGCCCTTGCATCACCATATCCAGATTGTATGCCCGGACCTGGCTGCGTGAACTAAGAAACGACAGCCAGTCGGTCTTCTGGCGCTCAAGGGTGATCAACCGGCGGCCGCTGAGACCGGGGAACTCGTCCACCGCAAAATCAGTGATCATTCCCTGGATTTTTGGAGTCTTCCACCTCTGCTCCAGAGCATCACCGTTCCATTCCAACCCGATGACCATTCCCTCTTCCAACATCTTCGTACGGCTCAGAAACCGGCCTGTCTTAGAGCTATGGCTGATCGCGAGGATCTGATACACTCCGTTCCGCTGCAAATCGAGCGCCATGATCCGAGGCCGCATGAATTCTCTCTCCTCGTTCTCGTCCCCCAGCGGTCTAATACGACTATCGACTTTGTCCTCCAGGCCGGTCATTCTGAGGACAACATCGGACCCGCCGTAGTACTCGGTCGATCGATAAAGTCTCTTGCCGTCGGGAGAATAAATGCGCAGCTTGTCCTCCCGATCGTACACGGCTATAAGCGGTTTTCGGTCCCCCCGAAAGTCGCCGATTGCAAAGCCGAAAATCGGTATCTTAAGCGGCACGCCGAATCGCTCCCGCACCACAAGTTCGTTCCCCTTATCCTCCAGCCGATAGATGGGACCGTGGTATATGACGTTCAATCCCCGTTGCTGACCCAGAAGTAGGGGGCCCCTGGTCGGGTAGAGGATTTCCCTCAGATAGTAGGGAAAACTGTCGATAACCGGCGTCAGTCGGTCTCTTCGGAACTCCAACACAAATGAGGTGATAGCCGCTCGATTCTGGGCCGTAACATAGATCCGGCATGGTCCCTTCTTGCTCGTCTGGACCACGTCCACACTCTTGAGTTCCAGCGCGGCAGGCGCGTACTGGGCGAGCAGCCTCAGTTGCTTTTCGGCAAAAGCGTAAAGATAAACAGTGGACGGATCGATGATCACCAGATTCTTGCCGCCGCTTCCAGTAACGTCTCCGACAGCCATGCCTATTCCCAGGAGGTTTAGGACTTCGCTTCTCCAAACATCATCCGACTGAGATCCCTTTCCTTGCGCCGCAGCCACTCCCCACGAAACGGGCGCCATAGCGTCAGTGACCGGCGATAACGGATCCGTTCCTTGAGTGTTTGAAGCCGCTTCTAACGCGGTACTCACACCCCCTCCCAAAAGGCTCAAGAGCGAGGAGAGAATCGCGACGCTCGCCCCTGCTGCTAATTTCCCGAAAACCGACATGGATTTGCTCAAAGAGGACACCCCGGCTCGTCAGGCTCGCACCTTCTTTATCAGGGTTTTGGTCATAAGAAAAGAGCTGCGACCATCCGGGCGCTCCTGAGGGGAGCGTGGAGGAAAACAGGCGGAATCGAAATCAAGGAGGAAACCAAGAAGCCCTATCAGATGAAGTACATATACCGATGATCCAGGTCCCTGGAAACCCCTTGCTTGCGCGCAATCGAACAAAGGTCAGCCAAGCTCACCGAATCGTAGTATTGAACCAGAATCTCTTGCGTCTGCCGCCACACGTGCCTCGTGATGCAAGACGGCAAGATCTCGCAGTGCGCCTTCTTCGCATCGTCAAAATTCAGACATTTCACAGGCACAATAGGCCCTTGAGCCGCCTTGATAATTTCACCCACGCTGATTTCAGTCGGGTCTTTGGCGAGCATGTAGCCGCCCCGGGGGCCTCTTCGGCTCTTGAGCAGACCCGCCTTGAGAAGCTTGTTAAATATCTGTTCAAGATAGCGCTGGGAGATCTTCTGTCGTCGAGCGATATCCTTGATCTGCGTCGGCTGCCCCCCGCCATGATAAGCTACGTCGAACAGCGCGCGCACCCCGTACCTACTCGTTGTAGTAATGCGCATCATAATCCCTGCAACGCGCGAAGCGTCATTAAAGCCGAATCCATTATGATTACTTTACCGATGATGTCAAGAAAATTGTACGGCAAAAACCCTGTATTTAGTCCGGCGTCATCACCGCCCGTTCCGCACCGGGACTTGACAGGAGCAAATCAGACATTAATTGAAAAGAGATATCGTCCGCGGGCTTACCTGGGGCCGACGGGGAACTCGACGCGGCGCCACGTCCGCCCGTGCCATGAGAAAGACTCCTCCTGGGCCGGCAGCGAAGTTTGCGATGCAGAGCGACCATACGGAGCGCCCTGAAAAAAGGCGAGAACGTTTGACACGGATTGCCGCACGTGTTAGAAAAGAAGACTTGACCGATTCACTGGAGTACGTCTCATGGGGAGCGTCGTTAAGAAGCGCAGAAAGAAAATGCGCAAACATAAGTACAAGAAGCTCAGAGCGCGGTTGCGCCACAAGAACAAGTAGGAAGGGCGCCTATGGTCCCGAGCGGTCTCTTTACTACCACCGATCTGGCGACCATCTTTCGAGCGGCATCCGTCGCTGAGAATCTAACAGGCGCGTTCTTTGATTTGGCGAACGACGAGTGGACCAGGAACCCGTACGGGGTATTCACGCGCAAAGAGGTGGATTCGACCTTGTACCGCGAGGACGCATTTGCGCAGGTGGTGCTGTGTTCGGCCCGGAGACCGGCCGCTGGTAAGGTTCCTCTGGAAGAAGGATTCGCCATTGTGCTTCAGGACCCTACCATCCTGCGGGCGCTCTTGCGCGCCGGGAGCCCCGATTTGTGGACTCTGATCCTTTTTGTTCTTACTCACGAATTGGTCCATATTGTTCGTTTCCGGAAGTTCAGGATAGATTGCCTGGCGCCTCACTCGGAAACCGAACGTGAGAAGGAAGAACAACTGGTGCACAGCCTCACCCGGAAAATTCTTGCGGGTGTGACAAATACCGATCTTCTCCTCAATAGGTACGAGTCCTATATGAACGCTGCGTGGAGTGTGGCCTAACGAGCGGAGGTGTTTCAGATGCCGATTTACGAATATTTCTGCCAGAGCTGCGGTTGCGAATTCGAGGAATGGCAGAAGATTACGGATCTTCCGGTGGACAAGTGCAGACGTTGCGGTGGGAAAGCTTCACGTCTCATATCGCGTTCTTCGTTTGTTCTCAAGGGCACGGGCTGGTACGTCACTGACTATGGACGGAAAGACTGTGGCGGGGGCAGGTCCGACTCGAAATGTCACAGCGGCTCGTGCGGTTCCGATTCCGAGAGCTGCGCGGCGTCAAAGGAAACCAAGAGTTCCGAATCTTCCGATTAGGCTCTGCCTTCGTGGATTTCGGGCCATCAACACTGGAAGGGCGCAGATGAAAATCAAGCGCATAGCCCACCTTGGAGTGGTGGTGAAAGACCTGGATGAGGCTCTTCGGTTCTTCACAGGGGGACTACCTCTGGAATTGACCCATACCGAAGATTATCAAGGGATGCGTATCGGCTTTATCCCCGTGGGGGATAGCTCAATCGAGCTGTTGCAGGACGTGTCCGGTTCGTCCGCGATTAAGAAATTTCTCGAAAAAAACGGCGAAGGGATTCACCATATCGCGTTCGAGGTAGACGACATTAGCCAGGCTGTGGTTGAACTCAAGGAGCGCGGAATCCGACTCATCGATGAAACTCCGCGTGAAGGGGCTCACGGCATGACGATTGCCTTCATGCATCCGAAAGGCACGCACGGCATTCTCATGGAGTTGGTGCAGCCGTCCAAGAAGGATACGCATTGACCGGCTGCGGAATAGCCGCGCCCGAGCGCCTCGCCCCATCGGTGGGCCGACCTAGAAATAAGCGCTCACTCGGCAAGCCTCGCTGCGGGTCTTCTACCAACGGGAGGCGCCTCACGGGGGCACGCGGATAGAGCCGGCCCGAGGGATTGTTTACGTTCCGTTCATTTCAGCATAATAAGCCAATGCTTTCAGGAGGTTGTGGATATGGCCGATGTAACCATGCCCATGAACGGGAAGGTTATCTCTATCAAGGTGCAGGTAGGACAGACCGTCGAGGAAGACCAAGAAGTTGTGATCATAGAAGCCATGAAAATGGAATTGCCGGTTGCTGCTCCCGAAGGGGGCGCAGTGAAGGAGATTCGGGCCAAAGAGGGCGAGTCATATCAGGCCGGCGACGTTCTGGTAGTGGTGGGTTGACACGGCTTCTTTCCCGAATGTGAATTTCAAGGACCGTTAAGGCGCCGCCCCGCTTTGCGACGAACGTTAGAGCGCCACCGCGCTCCGTAAACCACACGCAACCGGGCATGAGCTTCTTGCACCATCGGGGCGGTCCGTTTGAACTTGGGCAAGAGGACGCGGCCGTTCAGATTGTCGGTAGGTTCACGCGGGTTCTTCTTGTGTGACGCGAACCGCGGGGGAAAGTCCGCTCCCGCGAATATCACCTCCTCAGTTTGGCAGGACAAGAGCCCTTGACCATTTTGCCGCGACCGACGGATCTCCGGCCGCCCTGCGCACTCTCCTGTCCGACGAACGCCATGCCTGAACGGCCGGCGCCGGATCACCGGGTTCAGTTCAACCCTTATGGTCGACCGAGCCTCCCCCGGACGCTCAGCGCGTCTCGGGGCGGAGAGGCGGATTGGCGGGAGGTTGTACCGACGGAGTTCGACGCGGGACGCGGCCGCAGCAACCAGGAGATCATTTCATGCCTGACCTGTTCGATAGGACTTGGATCAAGTCGTTGGAGCTGGCGAACCGTACGGTGAGATCCGCCACGTGGAGCGGAGTGGGTGACGAGCGAGGATACGTCACCGACCTCGCGGTCAGTTTTTATTCCGAACTGGGTCGTGGGGGCATAGGTCTGATAGTGACGGGTTATCAATTCGTGATGACCAATGGGCAGCAGTTAGTCTACATGGTGGGCAACTACGAGGATGCCCAGGTGGAAGGCTTGCGCAGATTGGCCGCGGCTGTGCACGAACAAGGCGGGAAGATCGTTCCGCAGATCGTTCACTGCGGGACGCGGGCGAACCCGACGTTTTTTCGAGAAGGGGATGAACTTTGGGGGCCTTCCGCGATCCCCGATCCCGCGACCGGCAGTACGCCACATGAGGTCTCTCGGGAAGAAATCACTCGACTGGTTGAGGCTTATGCCGCGGCAGCGCGGCGATCCCAGGAAGCAGGATTCGACGGCGTCCAGCTCCATGGGGCGCACGCGTACGGCATCAATCAGTTCATTTCCGGGGCCTGGAATCAACGAGGAGACGCGTACGGCGGAAGCGTCAAGAAGCGCTACCGCGTTCTCGGAGAAGTTCTGGAAGCGGTGCGAGGCGCGGTGGGGGAAGACTTCCCCGTGTTGATCAAACTCAGCGCGCTGGACTTCCTTGATGGCGGCCTGATTCCCGAAGAGGCGGCTCAAATCGCTCGATGGCTCGAAGAAGATGGTATTGACGCTATCGAGGTGAGCGCGGGGAGCGCAACCTCGCGAGGGGACACATCCCCTTCTCGGAAAAGGATAGCCAAAGAAGAGGATGAGGCGTATCTGGTCGACCTCGCGGCGATCGTCAAACGCGCGCTGAAGACCCCGGTAATAACGGTGGGAGGTATCCGTTCCCCCAAGAAGATAAACAGCCTTCTTGCCGATGGAAAGGCGGACTACGCGGCCTTGTCACGGCCTTTCATCCGTGAGCCGCACTTGGTCAATCGATGGAAAACCGGTGATACGGCCAGGGCTACCTGTATATCGTGCAATGGTTGCTTTGAAACGGGCCTGCAAGGGCTCGGTATTTCGTGCAAGGTCGAGCGGGAACTCAGAGCAAAGAACGAAGACAAGGACTAGTTATCCGACGCTACAAAGGTCGTTTCCCGAGCACGCGGCTCGCATTGTTGATTCGGTCTACGTGCGCGCGCTGAGTTACGCGGAGCGGGAGACTCCCTCCGAACATGTCGTTGCGAGTCCCGCGAGACGCGGGACGAAGCAATCTCGTTTATGGTAGGACGGGCATCTTGCCCGTCATTCCGGCAGACAGGCGAGACGCCTGTCCCACCGACGAAGATTGCTTCGTCCCCCGGTTCAGGTCCGGGGTCCTCGCAATGACATGGTTGAGGCAATTGCTCCCATAACACCGATCGGTCATGCTCAGGTCATTCATGGAGGCAGGCCATGTCTGATGATTTCAAGGAGAAGGCGCAGCGCTGGGAAGCGGATATCGAGGCAAAACTCTCCAAGAGGCCTGAACGCCGCAGTAAGTTTACCACAGTCTCTCAACTGCCGATCAAACGTGTCTATTGGCCCTGGGACGCAGAGGGCTTCGATCCGAACAGGGATTTGGGGCTACCTGGTTCGTATCCCTTTACCAGAGGCGTCCAGCCGAACATGTACAGAGGACGCCTGTGGACCATGCGACAGTACGCGGGCTTCGGCAGCGCGGAGGAGACCAACAAGCGTTTCAAGTACCTTATCGAGCAAGGCCAGACTGGCTTATCCGTCGCCTTCGATCTCCCTACCCAGATCGGATACGATTCCGAGCACGAGCTGGCCGCGGGCGAAGTGGGTAAGGTGGGTGTGGCTATCGACTCGGTGGAGGATCTGAAGATCCTTTTTGATGGGATAGACCTGGCGTCGGTCAGCACCTCCATGACGATAAATTCACCGGCCGCGATCCTCCTGGCCATGTATATCGCTGTGGCCGAAGAGCAAGGCGCGGCCGCTGAAAAGCTTCGGGGCACCATCCAGAACGACATACTCAAGGAATATCCCGCGCGTGGGACCTACATCTTCCCTCCCGTTCCATCCATGCGGATCATCACGGACATCTTCGCCTTCTGCAATCAGCACGTGCCTGAATGGAACACTATCAGTATCAGCGGGTACCACATGCGTGAGGCAGGCAGCACCGCGGTGCAGGAAGTGGCCTTTACGCTCGCCAACGGCATCGCGTACGTTCAGGCTGCCATTGACGCAGGCCTCGACGTGAACAGCTTCGGCGAACGCCTGAGCTTCTTTTTCAACTCACACCAGGATTTCCTTGAAGAGGTCGCAAAATTCAGGGCCGCACGGAGACTGTGGGCTCGCATCATGAAAGAGCGATTCAAAGCAACCAACCCACGAGCCACCATGCTGCGATTCCACACTCAAACCGCCGGCTGCACCCTTACATTGCAGCAGCCGGTGAACAATGTGGTGAGAGTGGCGTTTCAGGCTATGGCAGCGGTCCTCGGGGGCACGCAGTCCTTGCACACCAATTCCTGGGACGAAGCTATGGCGCTGCCGTCTGAAGCCTCAGTTCAGGTCGCGCTGCGCACGCAGCAGATTGTGGCTTTTGAAACAGGCGCAGCGGATACGGTGGACCCTCTGGCCGGATCATACTATGTGGAAGCGCTCACCAATGAGATTGAACGCTTGGCCTCCGAATACATCGCGAAGATCGACGAAATGGGCGGCGCGGTAAGGGCCGTGGAGTGCGGATTTATCGAGCAGGAGATTCACGATTCCGCGTATCAGTTCCAAAGAGCTGTCGAGTCAGGCGATCAGGTCATTGTGGGCGTGAACAAGTTCCAGACGCAGGAGGAATTCAAGGCGAAACTCCTCCGGGTGGATCCTGCCATTCGCGAGCTTCAGTGCAAGCGCCTTGAAAAGATCCGAAGAGAAAGAGATTCCGCCGCAGTGGAACGAGCGCTCGCAGAGCTGAAAAAGGCCGCGGAGGGCACGGATAACGTGATGCCTCCCATCGTGGAAGCGGTTAAGAAGCGGGGTACCCTCGGCGAGATCTGCGACGTGCTCCGAAGCGTCTTTGGCCAATATACCCACGCATCACAGTGCTAGAGACCTGAACCGGTGGGGATCTCGATATGGCAGTTACACAGAATGCCCTTGAGGAAATGGTGCGAGTGATCGTTGAGATGTCGGACCCGGAGCAGATTGTTTTGTTTGGGTCTCGGGCAAGGGGAGAATTCCGTTCGGGCTCGGATGTTGACCTGTTGATCGTGGAATCCCAGCCGTTTGATGCAAAGAGGAGCCGCAAGAAAGAGATGGTGCGGCTTTGGCGTGCCCTTGCCTCTTTTCCTTTTGCTAAAGATATCCTGGTCTATAGTCGAGACGAGGTCGATCACTGGCGAGATTCTTTGAACAACGTGATTGCGAGGGCAATGAGAGAAGGCAAGGTGCTCTATGAGAGACCTGCGGCAAGCAGAAGCAGTGCTGGGAATGGCCTATAAGGATTTCAAAGCGCTGACAGGAATGATGGATACTGAGGTCTTTGATGAGGAAATATTCGGATTCCATGCCCAACAAGCAATTGAAAAGACCCTCAAAGCTTGGTTGGCTCTGCTCGGCAAAGAATACCCGTTAACTCATGACATAAGCGCTCTTCTGGATTTATTGAGAGCAAGCGGACAGGATATTGAAGATTATTGGGATCTGCTCGAATACAATGTTTATGCCGTAAGGTTTCGCTACGAATCGCTTCTCATTTATGACGAGCCTCTAGACAGGCGAGCTGCACTCGCATCAGTAGAGAAACTTCTACAAACTGTTAGGCGAATGTTGGACAAAGCCCTAGAGCAGTGATGTCAGCTTCCGCTGTCTAAGCCAAAAGGCGTCGGATAGCGTCCGGAATATGTGAGAGGTAGATGCGATCGTCTTTCAAAGGGGTCGCGCCTCAAAATATATCTTGTCTCGCAAGTACGGGCTGACTCCTCCGTCGGTGAGGACGTGGACCTTGCAGTTGAGCAATTCCTCCAATTCCTGCCACAGTCCGACCAGGTCAAGCAGGGTGCGGCCTGGATTCATCTCTACCAGAAGATCCAGATCGCTTGCAGCGGAAGCGTCTCATCGAGCCGCAGAGCCGAACACCCGCACATTGACCGCGCCGTGCTTGGCCGCCAATGCCACTATGAGGTCCCTTTTCTCGTGAAGAAGTCCGCTGACATTCATACCGTTCGCCGCCCACGGAAATACGTCTGCTCATTCAAGGAAAGGTCATTTCCTGGCGTTCACGATGACTGCTTCGCCTCGAACGCATTCTTCGCCGTTCGCGTATATTGAGCAAGACACGGTTCGGCTTCGGGCGCCTTTCTTGACCGCTTTGCTTCGCACGACCAATTCCGTGTTCATGGGAACAGCCTTGAGGAATTCGATGTTGAGGACCCTCGTCCATCCGGCGGGGAGCTCTTCAGGCGGCTGGGCAGGGTCCAGGTTGTGTTCTCGGCAGTCAGCCATGAACGCGGTCCAGGCCGAGTGACAGTCGATAAGCGCGGCAGCCACTCCTCCGTTGAGGTACCCCGGATACGAGCAATGGTGTTCCGCGGGCTGCCATCTCGCGACGAGCTCGTCGCCTTGTACAAAGCTCTTCAGTCTGAGCCCTCCGTGATTATCCGCGCCGCAGCCGAAACAGTGGCGGATCGGATTGCCCTGGTGGAGGAGGTCCTGAACCGCTTGTTCTCCTTGCATAGCTGAGCTCCCGCGTCAGTCAGGAAGCCCGGTTGAGCTTCTTGGCCTCGAAGTATCCCGAAGCCTCGTGAGGGAAAATCGCGTGGATGAGGATCTCCTCGTCGGTCATATTCGGGAATTTCTTCTGCAGTTCCGGCCACATGGGTGGGATCAATTCCGCGGGGCGCACAGTGGTGGGTTGTTCTCCTTTGAGCACCCGCCGTTGGAGCTCCTTGTTCACGGGCCCCGGGGTCTCGCCGTACATCCCTTTGAGCAGGTTGGCTGTGTGGTTCGCGATAATCGTGTATCGGCCCAACATCACATTGAACGTGGCCTGGGCAACCACAATCTGAGAAGTGGGAGTCACCAGGGGGATCCAACCGAGGTCCTCGCGCACTCGGGGGATCTCGTCGATGATCTCCTCGAGGCGATCCAGCGCGTTCTGGTCCCTGAGCTGACTGGTGAGGTTAGACATAACCCCGCCCGGTATCTGCGTGACGAGCATCCTGCAATCAACTCCGCTGTAGGGAGCTTCAAACTCCTTGTAAGCCATGCGAACGCTTTTCGCCTCCGCGGCTGCTTCGGTCAGTTTGTTCAGATCGCATCCCGTCTCGTACCCGAATTGATGGAACGCGAACACAAGGGATTCGGTGCAGGGATGCCCGGTGCCGCCGGCGAACGGACTCAGGACGGAATCAATCATGTCACAACCGGCCTCTACAGCCTTGAGCGCGGACATCATACCCATGCCGCAGTTGTCGTGAGTGTGGAGGTGAATGGGAACCTTCACGGCCTTCTTAAGGCTTGAAACCAGTTCAAACGCGGTGGCTGGATCGATCAGTCCGGCCATGTCCTTGATCGCGACCTGATCCACCCCTTTGTCTTCCAGTTCCCGTGCCTTGGAAACGAACTTCTCGATGGTGTGAACAGGACTGATGGTGTAGCAGACCGCGCCTTCCGAAATTTTGCCCGTCTCCTTGATTGCCTTGATGACGGTCTCGTGATTGCGGATGTCATCCAGCGCGTCGAAGATGCGGAAGACGTCTATGCCGTTACGCGCGGCCGCATGCACGAATTTGTAAACCACGTCGTCCGCGAAATTGCTGTACGCGACGAGGTTCTGCCCGCGGATGAGCATCATGCTCTTCACTCCCGGCATGGCCTCTTTGAGCTTACGAGCCCTTTCCCACGGGTCTTCACGCAGATATCGCACGCACACGTCAAAGGTGGCGCCGCCCCACGTCTCCGCGCCGTAAATGCCGGTGTCGGCCATTTTCCGGGCTACTCGGAGCAGGTCTTCCAGTTTGATGCGTGTCGCGACTTTGCTCTGGGAGCCGTCCCTCAACGTAATATCAAAAATTCTCACCTTCTTGGGCTGATCCGCAGCCATAATTGACCTCCAACGAAGCTTTTGGCATGGAGGCGCCCTTCGCGAGAGACCTTAAAGAGTATCCCGCAAACCGACGGCGCCGACCTCCTCGGGTTTACCATTTGCCGCGCAGCGAATAGGCAATGAGCGACTTGTAGAGTCTAGCCCGATTCCGGAGGCTTGGCAAGCATATAGACATCCTCCGGCCGTCCCGCGTCCAACACGAAGAGTTCTCTGACAAGGGCGATTTCATCCTCTTTGGTCACCACCCGTGCGTCCAGCCTGGCCGCTCGAAGCGCTTCAAGGATATTATGAAAGATAGGTCCTTGAGGGTAACCCAATGCGATCAGATCATCCCCGCGCAAGAGTGGTTTCACATGCCTTAATTTGGTGATGTACTCCGAAATCTGCCTCCTCGTCTCTTCACGGGAGGTCCTGGCCATCATGAACAGAAGCGCCTCCATGGAAAGGGGCTTCAGAAGACGAACGAGCTGACTGGGCTTGTCGGCTTCACCCCGGGCGAGGGCCGCCAGCGCGGCTCGAAGTTGCTCCCGCTCTCTGCCAAGGGTCTGCGCCCTGTTTGGCGGTATGGAGAACCGACCGACCACATCGACAAAATCGTCAGGGGATAGGCCATCGGTAACTGCCAGGAAGTAAATGATCCAGGGTTCAACTTTCACACCCAGGAAGAGGTAGCGCCACCACGCGAGCACTGCGATCACGCCGTCTACGAGAGCTCGAATGCGGGCCGAAAACTCCAGCGACGGGTGCAGCGCCTTGAAGACACCCATCTCTTCCATGAGACTCAGCCCCGGGACCGGATTCTTCTCGTCCAGAGCATGTATGAGCTCGTTTAGGAGGCGTTTTCCTTCAACCCTCTCGAACATGCGCAACTGGATGGCGGCCTTCATCAAACCCAGCGTGTGCCGCGCAACGGTGAAGCCGAAACGGCTGCTGAAGCGCAACGCTCTGAGAATCCTGGTCGGGTCTTCCACAAAAGCCAGGTTGTGTAGGACCCGGATTACTCGCTCTTTGACATCCCGTGCGCCGCCGAAGAAGTCCAAGACCTGGCCGAAACTACCAGGATTGAGGCTCACAGCGAGCGTGTTGATCGTGAAGTCCCTTCGGTACAGATCGCGCTTGATGGAACTGGTCTCTACGGTTGGAAGCGCTCCCGGGTGTTGATAGTACTCGTGCCGCGCGGTGGCCACGTCGATCTTGAATCCGTCCGCGAATGTCACCACCGCGGTGCCGAACTTCTCATGCCCTTTGACTCTGGAGCCACGGAAAATCGATGCAAAATCCTTGGCAAACAGAATTCCGTTTCCTTCTACCACCAAGTCGAGGTCCAGATTCGGATTCCGCAACAAGAGGTCTCGAACCGCCCCGCCCACCAAATAAACGTCTTCCTCGCGACGTTCAGCCACTTCTCCTGCGTGGATGAGGAGGTTCAGCGCTTCTTCCGGGAGCATTTCCTCCATGAGGCGCTTGATGTTTTTCTTGCGGACCCGCCCTGAAGGGAAATCCTCCGGACGACTCGCGTCTTTGGCGCGAGGCAGCCTGAGGTGTTGCAGCAGGTCCGTGCGGGTGATCACGCCTATCAGATGCCCTCCCTCCAGGACGGGCACCAGTCGGCGCAAACCGTGCAAGGCTATTTGCAGCACTTTGTCGATTGAGTCATGCGGACCGACCGCCACCACTTCGGGGTCCATATACCCCTTCACCGCCTGGTCTTCGAAACCGTGGCGTAATGCGTTGTCCAGCAACTGACGATGCAATATCCCCACAACCCCGCCGTCGCGCACCACGGGGAGCGAGTTGACCTGATAACGCCCCAGAGACTCGGCGGCTTCCCTGAGCGTTTGATCATCACGGATCGTCACCACGGGACGTGTCATGATCTGCGCGGCTTCCCGAAGAGGAGTAATTCGCGCTTCCAGGAGACTGACAAGCTTCTCTCGCGCCTCATAAAGAGACAACCCTACAATAGTGGCGCTTGCCGCGCTCGGATGGCCCCCACCGCCGAATTCGGCCGCAATCTCAGCCGCGTTCACTTCAGGGATTACGCTGCGGGCCACAAGATGAACGCGAGAGTCCATGCGCACCAGGGCAAGAATCGCGCCTGGATTCTCCATATCGCGATATTTCTGCACCAGCACCGCAATATCCGATACATACCCTTTTACGCTGGCGGTGCAGACCAACACGTCCAGACCGGCAAGATTGAGCAGCTCCGACTCTTCTATGAGTTGATGAAGGACTTCGATCTGGACCTTATTGAGATCGGTGGTCATCATGTTCGAAACGATGTTGAGATTGGCCCCGCAGGAGAGGAGCCACGCGGCCGCGTCAAGATCCTCTGCGGTAGTCGAAGGATAGGTGAACGAACCCGTGTCCTCGTACAACCCCAGGGCCATGATGGTTGCCTCTTCCTCGCTGATCTCCAATTCCCGGTCACGTATCTCCCGGCTGAGAATAGTGGTGGTAGCTCCCACCTGCCGGATCACTTCGACAGCGCCTCGTATGTCCTCGTCCGAGTCAGGGTGATGGTCGTAGACGTGAATTTCGATTCCGCCTTCATCAGCCAGGGCAGAGAACCTTCCGATCCTGCTCTTCTGTCTGGTATCCACCACGATAAGGCGCTTCACTTTGGAGAGATCTATGTCCTTTGCCCGGTCTATCGCGAGGATGTACAGGGTGGATTCCATGAAGAAGTCTCGGAGGCTCTTCTCTTGGGAACCGGGAAACGCGACGAGCGCATCCGGATAGAGCTTCTTGGCCGCAACCATGGAAGCAAAGGCGTCGAAGTCCGCGTTGAGATGTGTCGTTATGACATCCATAGCCGGTATGTTATGAATTCACTCCCGACACAAAACCATAACATGCGCAGGACGCCGCGGCAACGGCGGAGGTGTGAGCCTCGCGGCTCCCTAGGCTTTGTGCGCGGGCCCTCATCTATCCCTTGATCCTCATCTACCCAGCGCCTATAATCAGGCGTCATGTTGCGGAGGGCGTCAGGGAATCGATTGCAGATGGGTTGGACAGGAATTTCGCGCGTTCAGGCGATTATCGCGCTCGTCCTTCTCCTGGGCGCGCCCCCACCGAATAGAGCAATAGCGGATGAGGATCTCTCTCAATGGAAGCGGGTTAGAAACATACACGCACCGGACAGCGCTCCGGCCGGCCCGATCGCGATTCCCCTCGATTCCACGATCTTGATGAAGTGTCGAAAAGACCTTGCCGACGTGCGGGTGATCTCGTCATCAGGCGCGACTATTCCGGTCGTTGTCCAGGATGGGAGTCCGCCGCCCACACCTGAGCCCTTTCCGGCAAAGACCTTTCGCATGGCGCGCAGGCCGGGGCAGTGGACCGACATCTGGGTGGACAAGTCCTCGAAGATTCTGACGCAGGGCATCATGCTGCAAACAAGCGCGAAGAACTTCGTCCGCAAGGTGGAGGTTCGAGGATCGGACAACTCCCGCGAGAGCTTCGTCATCCGATTGGACGCGCTCATAGCCAGGCTTGATAAACCGATTCCTCTTGATGCCCTGCTGATTCGACATCCGCTGAACAATTTCCAATACCTGCACATTCGCATTCTCGAAGACGGCAAGACGCCGGTCGAAATCGGATCTGTCCTGTGCCGGCCGGCCGTGCCTGAATCGCCAAGACAGAGGACCTTTCCTGTGCGGGTGTTGCAGAACAGGGCCGTACGTGAGGAGAACGCCACGGTGATTGTGGCCGACCTCGGGGAAGAACGGTTTCCGGTCTCACGCGTTGAGATCGAGACTCCGGATCGCGATTTCGTCAAGAGGGTGAGCGTCGGCTTCAGTTCTTCGCCGTCAGGGAATGACTGGAAAGAAGCGTTTAGCGGGACTTTTTTTCGCCTGACCCGCGAACACGCGGCGCAAGAGACCCTTCACGCGGACTTCGCGCCGGAGCTCTCTCGGTACCTGCGGCTGAAGCTCTTCGGCGCGGGATGCCCACGGATAAGCGTGGAGCAGGTCAAAGTAGAGTCGTACGTTCCCGCGGTGGCGTTTCTGTATCAGCCCGGCCAGGAGTATAGTCTCGTGTATGACAACCCGGCGGCGATGGCGAGACCCCCGGGAGAAGACCTTGCCAAAATAGACATGGCAGCCGCGCTTAACATCTATCCTGAGCCAAAGATCGGACTTGAGCAGACCCATATTGCGCAGGTCAAGCAGCAGCCTCCCGCGCCCGAGGTTGAGGACAAGCCACGATTTGACATGTGGCAGGCGGCCGGCGCCGTGATGTTGCTCTCGGGCCTTATTCTTGTGTTCGGACTCATGCTCAAGTCGAGGTCCCAGGGAAAAGAACGTCTCGCACGAAACGCTCGACTGATGAATTCAAGGTGACATGATCCGGGTGGTGATCGGCGCCTCGCGCATGGGCGCGAAATCTGATCAATGGGCCTCACCGACGAATGTAGCCCGGCGAACTCGGCCCGACAACGCCGGTCTGGGCAAGAATCCCTTACCCATATTTCCGCATTCTTCTCAATTTCTTGAGCGCTCTCTTCCGGGCCAGTACGGCTTTCTTCTTTCTCTTGACACTTGGCTTGTCGTACGCGCGCCTCTTCTTGGCCTCCGCGAGCACGCCGGAGCGCTGGATTTGTTTCTTGAATCGTCTTATAGCGCTGTCAAAGGGTTCACCTTCTCTCACGACGACACCCGGCATGGATTTGCGCTCCTTTCGTGGACAGACCCAACCCGAGAATTCCAATTATTCGTGGACCCTTGATCGGGGGCCTCGGGCGCGCGAAGCTCCCGCAGGCGGCGAATCCCTATCGGACGGATAATCCCCCACCCACCACATGCAGCCCGTGCTCGAAACGGATCAGAGAGGAATTGTCGGTTCGATGATGCAGGTGAGACGTAACGCTGCCTCGTGATTTGCCGTTGCCACGGGTCTCACGCCGGAGAGAGCCTGAGAGCTTCTCTTTCCGTAAAATCCGAAGCGTTACCCCACGGACCGTGAGGCTTACTCTGGAAAGCCCGAGGTTCAGATGCCATCTTGGGAAGGTCAGGCAAGAATTCGCCACCGCACATTCTTGCCCAAGCCTCACGATGGCGTTACGGAGAGCAGGTTACCAGCGCGATCTTCCCGCGTCTCGCCGTGCGCCTCCGGAATTGTTTTTCGGACGAGCCTCGTTCACCTTCAGGCTGCGGCCGTTAAGGTCCTTGGAATCCAGTTCCTGAATCGCTTTAAGACCTTCTTCACGATTTTCCATCTCGATGAATCCGAATCCTCGGGATCGGCCCGTGAATTGGTCAGCGATGATCTTCGCCGACTCGACGACCCCATAGGTCTCGAACAAGCCCTTGAGTTCGCTTTCGTTAGCATCGAAAGACAGGTTTCCAACGTAGATGTTAATACTCATACTCTAGCTCCTTTGGAAAGTACACCGAACGGTTCTCGCACGGTGCGGTTTGAGGTATACGACCAAGGGCTCTGTGTGTACGGGGAAAAACCAGCTTGCTATACGGCGGGAAGGTCCTCGCCACGGGCGCCTATGTCGTCAGATCTTAATCCTTGCATAACGCCCGTCGCGCTGACGAGAGATCGACTGGAGAAACACAGGTTAAGGTTCTATACGAATAATAGGCTCAGAATATCTGCTTGTCAAGCTATTCCGGTTTATGATTCCAATTTCGGCGCTCCCGACGAGTCGTCCCACAGCTCTGGGCGCTGGCGCCTTTTTTTTCCGTGTCCGGGAGAGTCGGCAAGCGCGCTTGATTGATTTGTCCTCAAGTTGACCCACGATCCGGCTCTTGATTTCTTAAGATGGTTTCTCGGCCCTCGTGATGACTGGGCGTTTGCATAGCAATCAGGGCGCTCGTGGAGCCAAGGGCATCCCTCGCGGGAAGTCGAGAACACATGGGAGATCCTTTTGCCCTTGATCTGCGTGATACGCTGAGCCTAGAATAGGGTGTCGAGGCAGACCTGTGGCCTCTCCCGTGTGGTTAGTCTGCCCAGGAAGCTAAAAGTGCGACCTTTGCTTTGCCGTTCCGGCGAGGCATGAAGTCGGCGCTGTCTCGACCGCCACTGCGGGCTGGAATAGCAGGGGCCTGCTGACCTAATGTATCCTCAGAAAGAGCCCGGCGCTTTGCAGACGGTGAGAACGGACATCCGTAGCAAAACGATAACTTCGCACAGAGACTCCTCTGCAATCCAGTGGATGACTGCGATTTCTTTTCTCGTTTCATCATCACTGCTGTTCTTTTTCCTATTTGAGTGGGACCGCTACTATCATTTTCTCGGCATGAGGAGCGCTTCTCTGTCCTGGGCAGACGCGGGATTCATGTCTTGGCTGCTCATCGCCAAGTCCCTGCTGTGGTTTGTTCCAATACTGCCTTTCTTGGCGCTGCTTATGGTCTTGGGTTATAAGAGCGCCGCTGCGGTGACGCTTGTCCTCTCTTGGGTGTGCATTTTCTATTTCATGGCGACAGAGATTATATGCGTGGGCTTCCAAGGCTGGCGCCTCTGGGATTACGCCCCGTATTTCCAATACATGCTGCAAAATCCCGACCAGACAGTATGGCAATGGATCAAAGAATGGATCCCCATAGAAGCCGGCGTGTTCTTTCTCTTCTTCGTCGCGGCGGGCCCTGCCTGGTTTTTCTCCGTTAGATGGGCAGTGCGCAGAGGAACGCTGAGATGGGAGGGCTTGCGGCCGCGGAAGACCGTGGCAAGCGCCGCGGCAGCCTTCTTCTTGACCCTCTCCGGACTTTTCTGGGCGCCGGTCTTGTGCTACGACCAACCGGCGATAGATAGAATCGTTGACGCGTTACCCTATCCCTCCGCGGTTACTCAACACATTCAACAAATAAGGCAGCGACCTGGGCTCGTCTCCCGCGGGGGCTCGTTCTTTGAGAACAGGGTTGATGATTCTCCTGTCGAACCGTCACTGGGCCGACTGGCAACCAGGGCGGCCTCACGGCTCTTTGGGTTAACGACTGATGGTCTCACGTCGCCGGTCTCAAGGGTGAGCCGAACGAACGCCGGTTCCTTCTCGGAGCGCACCGACTCACCTGATGTCACAGGACGCATACACGTGCCTTTTGACGAGGAGGACGAACTCCTCGCCAGAAGTCTGATTGCAAACGCGGCAACCCCGGGCCCTCTCGACGAGTCCGCATTTGTTCAACGACCGAATCTACCCAACATTATACTAATTATCTTTGAGAGTTTTCGGCATTCCGCTATCAGCCCGCATATGATGAAAAGGCTTCATGCCTGGTCTGAACAAGGACTGCGGCTGGAGCGGCATTACTCAGGTTCGAACTGTTCTCATCTAGGCATCTTCTCCCTGTTCTATTCAAGAGTTCCACTGGCGTACCATGAGACGTTGGATCGAAAGATCCCTTCACAATTTTTCGAGAGTCTCCGCAGATCGGGCTATCGGATCACCTTTTTCACCAGTGGAGAGATAAAGAGTTATCGAAAAGTGGATTCGTACATCAACGAAAATACGTGTGACGTTATCCTTTCGAAGGGTCGCTTCGCTGTGAGCGCATCAAAAGAATGGCCTGACACCGATCGCTGGAAGCTCGCTTCCGCCCGGACCGCGGCGCAGGAATCCGGCGCGGGGCCGCAATTCATTTTCTTCTATCTGGTTTCTTCTCACTACCCGTACGAATTTTCACCCGAATTTCAGGTCTTCTTGGAGCCGAGGCGTTCTTGGCAATTTCTGACTTCGCGTGAACGGATTCGTGGCCTCAGTAGCCGATACGCGAACTCTTTGCTGTTCCTGGAACACGAGCTGATGAATCTGGTCCAATCCATTGATCCGGCGCGAAATATCGTCATAGTGACCGGTGACCACGGGGAATCCCTCGGGGAGGACGGCGTGTTCCTCCATGCAAACAGAATGTCTGAAATTCAGCTTCGAACGCCATTTGTTATGGTCGGGCCGGGGATCCCCAAGAGGACCGTTTCCACTGCAACTGCCCACATGGACGTCCTCCCGACTCTTTTGCACATGTTGGCCGGCAGGCCCGTCCCCCTCGCGCATAGCGACGGCAGGGACCTCGTGGGCGAATCTAAGCCCCCCGACAGAGTTGCCGTGGTTCCGGCCAACGGCAAGCAGTGGGATGGATTGGTTGTGCTCAGCGGAAATAAGCGATTGGCCTTTGGCAGGACAATCAACCGCTCGGGAATCGCTGAACCTGAATTTGTCGGTGAGATTGACGAAGGCGGAGACTTGCTGCCGCGAGGAGACCAGGACCCTGCCGAACGGACTCGGGTCGAAAAGATGCGCTAACCCACTTCCTCGCACAAGTCATGTGTCGTACGGGCGAGCAAGCGTCGGCCTGCGCCTCATCTTGCTCCACCCTTGTCATTGGGTGAGAAGTGGTTTCACGACTTCCCGGGGGAAGTTGGAAAACCTCCGTCCGCCCCCGAGAAGTTTATGGGTTTGAAACGTCGTTAGAGGCGACGCATTACCAGCGAGATCGTCCCGTGTCTCGCCGTCCGCCCCCGGAACTGTTCCTTGGGCGAGCCTCGTTTACCTTCAGGCTGCGACCTTTGAGGTCTTTTGAATCCAGCTCCTGAATTGCACGAAGGCCCTCCTCACGGTTCTGCATTTCGACGAACCCAAAGCCTCGAGATCGACCCGTGAACTGGTCAACGATAACTTTGGCGGACTCCACTGCCCCGTACGTCTCGAACAGGCCCTTGAGGTCACCTTCGCTGGCTTCGAAAGACAGGTTTCCAACGTAAATGTTAATACTCATCCTCTCACTCCTTTGGAAGATACACCGGACGATTCCTTCACGGTGCGGTTAGAACTTTACGAACAAGGGCTCTGTGTGAACGGGGATAGACCAGCATGCTAAAAGGCGGGATGGTCCTCGCCACGGGCGCCTATGTCCTCTGATCTTAAGCCGTGCATAACGCCCGTCGCCCAGACAAGAGATCGACCGGAGAAATACAGGTTAAGGCCTGAGTGGTATATTAGGCTGAGCACAGGCGCTTGTCAAGCAATTCAGCGAACAAAATCCCGCGCCGCATCCCCCCGCGGAGTTGTCGCCGGCTCTAGGGTTTGTTCCATGGCAGGTCTCGCGTTCGAACGCGCCGCTCAATCTCACGCGCTTGTCATCAGCCTCAGCCGCGCCATCAGAGCAGATCCGCGAGATGATCGTGCCCTAAACTGACAGCCACGTCCCGAGGAGCGCGGCCTTCGCTGTTTCTTACCTCTTTTCGCGCGCCGCCGGCGATGAGCGCTTTGACGCTCTCTTCGCACCCTTTGAACGCGGCCCAATGCAGCGGCGTGTCACCTCCGACGTCTTGATCATTGACGTCCGCCCCTCTTTGAATGAGGAGTTTTGCGACCTCGGGCCGAGCTTCCTGGCAGGCCCAATGCAGAGCGGTCCTGTCATTGAAGTCTTTGCCGTTTATGTCGGCGCCCCGGTCCAGGAGTAGCTCCGCCGCGTCCCTATGGCCCTGTCTGGCCGCTTCGATCAGGGCTGTAACACCGTACCGACGATGCCGCAGGTTGACATCCGCGTTGCGGTCCAGCAGGAGATTGATCACGTCCCAGTGTCCTTCCTCCGCGGCCCATGTCAGGGCGACCGCGCCGTCTTCGCTCTCCGCGTCCAGCCGCGCTCCCCGATCGAGTAGCAGTCGCGCCACGGGAGTGCGCCCACAGAGACAACACCACATCAGCGGAGTCAGTCCCATATACCCTGGAGCTTCTATGCCCGCGCCGCCCTCAATGAGTAGCTTCGCCACTTGTGTGTGGCCCATGCGCGCAGCGGAAATAAGGGCCGTATCCTCATTCCAAGAACGAGCGTCCGGGTTCGCGCCATGCTCCAGAAGCAGTTCGACCACTTTGATGTGCCCGGCCTGCGCGGCCAGGATTAGCGGAGTGCGGCCCGCGCCGTCGTGGCAGTTGACTTCGGCTCCCTGGTCAAGGAGGCTTCTTACCTCGTTTATTCTGCCGAGTTGAGCTGCATGGAGCAGTGCGGCGGACATGGGGCGCCCCGCGGAGAGAGTTACCTCTGGGAGAGCAACATTTGTGCCATGTCCTGACAAAACAGACCTGTCCCCTCCCCTCGGCGCACTGCGCGCTAATTCTCTTTCCAGGCGAGGCTTACCAAGTCGGTTGGCCGCGACCCGATGTGTGCAGGAAGCTGGAAGAGCAGGCCTTATGAAGCACCGCCACTACTCTCGAGCAGACCCCTGTCAGAAAACATTACAGATTGTAAAACGAATGTGCTCAGAGAGCGGTCCCAACCGTGCTTCTCGCAGAGGCAACGTCATGGAATTCCACAGGAGGTTATTGGCCCCGGTGTAATCAAAAGCCTTCGGCCTACGCGCGAATGGCGTCCATAGCTTGGTTGCCGACCCGCTGATTGGGACCTCAGTCCGCTTCGCCTGTCAAGATAAACGGAGCCCAGAAGAATGGGTGATCATATCCGTTATTTCTTACTTCCTGCCGCGCAAGCCGTAATGCTTCCGGCTTGCCTTTCCCGGACGAAAGATACTTGAAAAAGGCCTGAACCAGTTGAATGGAAGAAAATTCCGCCACACTCCACATGCTCATGACAACACTTCTTGCGCCGGCATACTGGAACGCGCGACCCATGCCCATTGTGCCCTCCCCGGATACTTGCCGTCCCAATCCCGTCTGACACGCAACCAAAGTAACGACAGAAGCGCTCATCTTCAGACCCATGACTTCGCTCGCTTTCAGGAGGCCGTCAGTTCCGGGCGGGACGAGCGAGAGCACGAGCAAGGGTTCCGCCATTCCGCGAGCGGAGCTGTCGACAAAACCGTGAGTGGCGAATACTATGAAGCCGTATTGAGGGAGCGACGGGGCAATCTTCGTCAGAAAAGTGTCTTTGCTGGCATCCAGGCCCACGTACACATCGCATTTGTCTTGATAGAGCTGGGAAAGGCCGTTTGCCAAATCGTCGGTCAACGGTAGCCTTGCCACCTCGACGTCACCGAGCCCTTCCTTTTTCATTGCAGCCATAATGCGAGATGCGCTTTGTGCAGTTTGGGCGCTGGCCAACTGGACCGCTCGTCGGGTTCTTGGATCATCGGCAGCGAAGACCGGGTCGGCAACAACGAGCAGTCGTGCCTGGTCCTCCTTCCTTTCTTGAATTGTTCTGGCGAGCGTCAAGGCGGTAACGGACTGATAGTAAATCAGAGGATTCCTGTCCCCGAAGAATCGGGCGCCCTTGGTCTGAGGCGCATCCCCAGACGTGTCAATGTCGCCCCCATCACTGAGAACGAGCATTTCTAGAGGCAAAACCCCCAAGCAATCGTCCGGAATAACGATTAATGGCGCACCTTCAGGAAGGGCCGCCACGACCTCTTCGATCAGCAGGGCAGCAAGTCTTCTTCCTGCATCAAAATCAAAACTCTTCAATTTCTCCACCAGGTCGTCTTCACCCGATGTCATTTCGAGCGCCTTCAAGAAATGACGCAGATCCTTCTCGATGAGTGTGCGCGAAATCGGCTTTAACACGCCTTTGATCAGGTCTTTACCCTTGGTGAGATAAATCAGGAGCCCGTGATCGGTTACGTCATACGCGAGAATCCACTCTGCCGGCCTGATTGCCGTTCTGGTCAAGTCCATGGGAGAAGGGTATTTGGTTGCGGCAAAGAGCGAATACTTGGATCGCAACCAGTCGATATGGGTCGTCAGTTCCTCCTTGGCTTGTATGATTTGAGGTTCCAGCGCCTCAATAGCCTTGGTTTCTTCCTTTTCGTATGCCGATCGTCTCTGTTTGAGGAGTGCTGTCAGACGCTCGTTCAACTCAAGATCCCTCTCCAGCACCCCTTCAGGAATGTCTTGAGTGCGACCCTCCACTCTTCGCGAAATAGCCTCGGAAAACATCCTCGCTTTAGCGTACTCAGATTCTTTGAGCGAGTCGCTCGGCTTGTTCATGCGCATGAGCACTCGCGCGATCCCCTCGTATGGGCCGGTCCTGAGGAATCCGCCCAGGCGCACATTGTGGAATTCCATTCGTTCATGCAAGCTGAGGTTGGCTCGAAGTTCCTCCACGGTTTCAATTGCCTTGCGGAATGAATCAGCGGCAGTAGCGAACTCTCCAAGGCCTTCCAGGGCCAGCCCTAGACCGGTGTACGCAATGAAGCGATTGTCTACGTTACCGGTCTTTTCCGCAGACTGACGCAGATTTTCGTAGTGAATCTTCGCTTTGGCGTAATCCTCTTTTGCGAGACCGAGTCTTCCTCTTGAAATATCCGTTCCCGACTTCTCGATGAGCTTTTCAGCTTCCGGCAGTTTGCCCATCTCGATGTACAGATTTCCCATGAGGTCATCTATTGTGCCGCTGGCCGGGCTCGAACGTTCTCCGACCTTCTTTGCTCGCTCCAGCGATGCTAAAGCTTCTTGATACCGGCCGATCGAATAGTTCAAGAGGGCAACCTGAGCGAGCGCTTCGGCCGCGGACTTCTTGTCACCCGCCTTCTCCGCTATAGTCAGTCCCTGTTCAAAGAATTCGCCGGCCTTGGCGTGCTTGCCCCACTTGAAGAAGAGATGTCCGAGGGAGACAAGCGATTGAGATTGCTGCTTGTTCTCGCGAGTCTGTCGTGCGGTTTCGACGGATTGTTGCAAGCTTTCCAGGGCACTCGCGTAATTACCGAGAATTGTATACGCTCGGCCGAGGTTGCATAGCATGAGCGCTTCAAGTTTCTTGTCCCCGGACTTTCTTGCGATGGCGAGTGACTCCTTGAAAGCCTCAAGAGACTTTTGATACTGGCCCCGGTCTTGGTGCAGGAAGCCAAGCTCGCTGGAATTACTGGCCCCAGCCTTGAAGTTTTTTATGTTGACATTGAGTTCGCGAGACCTCTGCAAATGCTCGATCGCCTGACTGTTTCGACCCAAGGTCTGATATGTCTTCGCGAGCTCGTGGTGAGCCCCCGCTTGCCGTCTGACATCCCCGAAGTCCTTCATCGCGGAAGCCGCTACTCGGAGATGTTCCAGGGCCACATCATGTTGGCCGAGGGCCAGGTATGTTCCTCCCATTCCTAGGGAGGCCAAGCCGAGTTGCTGCTTGTCGTTTGTCCTCCGAGCGAGGCTCGCGGCTTCCTCGTACTTTTGCAACGCTTCCTGATAGTTGCCTTTGCCTTGTTCCACATCAGCCATGTTTTTCAGCACACGGCTTTGACCTTCAGTGAAATCGCTCCTATTTGCTTTTTCGAGCGCTTCTCCATAGGTGGCCTCGGCTTCTTTAGTCCTTCCCAGCCCCTCGTATATCTTGCCCATGAGGGCGGTCGCCCAGACCTCTCTTTGAACATCATTAGCTCGCCGAGCGATTTCGAGGGCTTCCTTGCATAAGGAAAGCGCTTTATCATACTGGCCCAGGTGGTATTTGCTATACGCCGCAAAATACGTTGCGCTGGCAGCACCCTTTTCGTCCCCTCTAGCCTCATAAGAACGTCTAGATTCATCGAATTTCTTGGAAGCATCCTCAAGCTCCTGAGGGGTTCGCGCCTTCAAATAGAGATCCTTTCCTTCTTGCAGGGTTTTCTGCCCGGCGCCATTGCCTCTGAGAGCGTTCTGTTCCTGCCAGCGCTTACCCCACTGCTGGCCCGTACAAAGCGACGGCTCCAGCACATTCAAAGCCAGGAGGATCAGGCAATTAAGAAACAGGAAGATACGACCTGTCTTGATCTCCATCTCTCATTCCCCCTTCTCGCAGGCCCCACATCCCGCGAGAGGAACCCGGCTTAGCCAAACGGACTAACCCGATGGCTTTGCTATTTAACTCTTGTGAATTGTCCTGAAATCGCCGCTAAGAGATCTCCTCCCGCAAGTGGAAGGTCATGCGGGTATTGCCCACGGTGATCTGGTCACCATCATGAAGTTGAAGCTGCGTTGTCACGGCCTCACCGTTTACTTCCGGCTTCTTCATGCCTTCCGCATACGCGAGGAAGTAGCCGTTGGGCCTCTTGTTGATGAGGGCCGCGGTCTTGCCGACCAGGAGGCCGCTGCACTTCACGTCCGCGTCATCGGATTTGCCCAGAACCGTGAGGCGCTTTTCCAGGTCGATAATCTGGGGAGTCCCCCCCGACAGGATGGTGAGTGATCCGAACAGCTCGACCTTCTTGGGCTTTTCTCGAGGCCCATCCAAAGAGACGCCTCTTTCGGCCGCGTGCTTCGCGAGCAGTTCTTGTTGCGCTTTTGTGTCGAGGATGACCGTATCACGATACCCTCCTGCAGGACGGTCAAGTTCGTCTCCCGGTATGCGCAACGGTCGTTGACCTTTAGGTCTGAGATCTTCGAATTTCAGGGAGTGCTTCCCTATGATGATGAAATCCCCATCATAAATGCGGGCCCGTTCTATCTTCTTTTCATTGATGAAAGTCCCGTTCAGCGAACCCTGGTCCACCACGACGTAGTAGTTAGGCTCTTCCTTCTCTACGCTCGCGTGATGTCCGGAAACCGCCATATTGTCGATCACCACGTCGTTATCATCGCGTCTCCCGATCTTCACAGGAACGCTTTCGAAGGTGTATTCCTTGACCGTAATATCCTGAAACCTCATGATCAACTTGAACATGGGAGCCCTCCGTGCGCCAAGGATCAATCGATGAAGCGCCTAGAATCAGTCGGAAAACCGCCACTTGCCGTGCGGTGAACCTTTGTCCTACTCCTCGTCGCGTTGAGAGTCGCGGCTAAAGACCGCAAGCGCGGCGGTTGCGTTGTCCGGTCCGCCTCTGGCATTGACCTCGTCAATGAGGCGAGTGAGCGTCTCAGGGCCGACCGGAGACTGCTGAATTATTCCCAGCATTTCCGCGTCCTCCAGCACTCCACACAGCCCGTCCGTGCATAGCAGCACAATGTCGCCCGGAAGCACAAAGAGTTCTTCCATGTGCACCCGGAGCTCTTCGTCCACACCCAGTACCGACGAGAGGATATGCTTGAGCTGCGAGTCACGGAGCTCTTCACGGGTCAGAATTCCTCGCTCGAACTGATCCTCTGCGAGAGTGTGGTCTCTAGAGATCTGCTCGATACTTCCGTTTCTGATCAGGTATAGCCTGCTATCACCCACATTGATCGCGGACACGGTGTATCCGTGAATAGCAATGCCCGCGACCGTGCTGCCCATGCCCAGTCGCTCATTCTTTTCGAGGGATTTGAGTAGCACGGCTCGATTGGCCGCCAAGGCAGCCTGGCGAAGGAGATTCGTGTGATAGGTAAAGCATTCGTCATAGGCTTCGAACATTTCGGTTGATCTCACGGGTTGGTGCGCGTGTTGCGTGTAGAACGAAGCCATGGTCTCCATCGCAATCTGCGAAGCCACCTCGCCGGCCTGGTGACCCCCCATTCCGTCCAGCACCATGATCAGCTCACGGTCCGGGTCCAGATAGACGGCATCCTCATTGAGCTCGCGCCTCAGACCCACATCGGTTATGGTGTAAGCATCGACAATCAACAGATTACCCCAGAAGTCCGGACACGCTCCAACCCATGGCCCGCTGACGGAGCCGCTCGTCTCTTTGCCGCGCCTCCGACGGCGGTTTCAAGCGCCCGACAGACGGGACGCCTCTCGCACCGGCGGTCCCGCGTTTGTCTCGGCGCATCTGTCGGCGGACAACGTTGCTGAACCCACACCAGAGGCCGAGTTCAGCACATCCATAGGTTATTATTATAACATTTCGAGGCAATGCGGCACAAAAAAATCAGGACATCGCCCATGACCTCAGACGGCCCGATCTCGGCTCTCACGAGCCTGCTGCGCAAGCAACTCCTGGATGAATGCGCTGATGTCGCCGTCGAGCACCGCGTTGACGTTGCCGATCTCGTAGTTGGTGCGGTGATCCTTCACCATCTGATACGGCTGCAAAACGTACGAGCGGATCTGAGATCCCCAGGCTATTTCCTTCTTCTGTTTGTGCAAACGATCCTTTTCTTCGCGCTTCTTCTCCAGCTCCAGGTCATACAGTCGCGACCGCAGGATCTTCATGGCCATAGCTCTGTTCTTGTGTTGGGACCGTTCATTCTGGCACTGGACCACGATCCCTGTGGGAAGGTGCGTTATCCTCACCGCGGAATCGGTCTTGTTGACGTGCTGGCCCCCCGCCCCGGACGAACGGTACGTGTCGATTCTCAGGTCTGCGTCATTTATCTCTATTTCCACGTCATCGCTCACGCTGGGATAAACGAAGACCGCGGCAAACGAAGTATGTCGCCTGGCATTGGCATCGAACGGCGAGATGCGCACAAGCCGATGGATACCGACTTCCGCTCTGAGGCGCCCGTAAGCGTATTCCCCGTCCACTGAAAACGTCACCGACTTCAGCCCAGCCTCTTCGCCGTCAAGAGTGTCCAAGACCTGGGTCTGGTACCCCTCACGCTCTGCCCAGCGGAGGTACATTCGAAGAAGCATCTGGGCCCAATCCTGGGCCTCGGTGCCTCCCGCGCCGGCATGGATTTCGACGATCGCGTCCGCCACATCCTCGGGCTGGGCAAAAAGTCGCTGTATCTCCAATCCTTCCAGGTGTCGTTCAATGTCACCCAGCTTCTGTTCCACTTCCTTCAGGACGGATCGGTCCCCTTCTTCCAAAGCCAGTTCCAGAAGTACCGCGGTGTCATCGAGTTCCCTGTTGAGGCCCTCGTAGTTCTCGACCATGGTAGAGATCCGCTTCTGCTCTTTGAGCACGGCCTTTGCAGCTTCCGGATCGTTCCAAAACTGGGAGTCTTCCTGAGTCTTTTGCAGTTCGGTCAGGCGGGACATCTTGGCTTCAAGGTCAAAGATAACCTCTGAGTTCCGTCGATTTTTGGCGCATTGCCGCTAGTCTTTCTTCAAGTTCGGGCATCGTCTTCCTCCTCCTGGAAGGACTGGGAGCCAGCGTAGGCCCTTCCCTCCAGCCATTTATTGTAAGCCGAAAAGCCGTCGGGGTCTACCGACTCCAAGGCTTCTTCCATGATCTTCAGCTTCGAGTCAAGATTGTCCATGAAGTGGACAACCAGAGCCTCTCGGGTCAGCGGCCGGACGGGCGATCCGAAAACCGATTCGCCATGGTGAGACACCAGGATATGTTCCAACTCCTTGAGCCACGGCCGGCTCTCGAGCCCCTTCTTCATCGCGGCTTCTCGCACCAGCGCCACTCCAAGGATGAGGTGGCCGATGAGCTTCCCTTCCGGGGTGCGTCCACGGCCGGATGGGTCAAGCTCCCTTATCTTTCCGATATCGTGCAATATTGCGCCGGCTATCGCAAGATCCCGGTTCACTTTTTCCACCAGGGGGAGCACCGCCTCAACCTTCCGAGTTAGGCTGAGCGTGTGCTCAACTAATCCCCCCTTATACGCATGATGGATCATGCGGGCCGCTGGAGAGGTTCGAAAGGCGTCTTCGTTGGAGTCCAGGATCTCTTGGACCAAATCCGCGAGGTCAGGCGAATTGAGCTGGGACGCCAGAAGCTTCAATTCCATGAAAAGCTCGCCGGGATCACGAGAGCTGGTTCGCACGAGTCTGCTCAGGTCCGTCGCCTCGGATTCTTGCGCACGGCGGATCTTCTCCACCACGAGCTGGCTCACGTCCCTGAACGTTTCCACACGCGCGACAACCTTTACGAAGTCACCCGGTTCAAAATCCTGACCCCACTTTCGCATAGCCTCAGCCCAGACTTTTCCGGAGATCGCTCCGCTCGCGTCTCCGAGGACCAGGTCCAGATACTCGGCGCCGGAGCGCGTCTTACGTAGGGACTTGGCCCTGAGCTGAAAATATTGCTCAACCGTATCACCTGCTCGCAGGTCCTTGACCTTGATATGATCGGCGCCGGCGTTCTGATCGTTCATCACCAAATCACCCTTCGGTCCGGACGGAGGTCTCCTCTCCGTTGGACTCGCCGCCCCCTCTGTGGTTCTTCATCGTCGGCGTGGTCGTAATCGAATGCTCGGCGTGGCCCCGTAATCGCTGTCCTGGGTCAGGGCGTCGAGGCATTTTTCGATGAACCGATCCACCTCCACCTTGGCCCCTCCATGAAGAATAGAGTAGATTTCACCAAGGATCGGCGGATGATAGCCGCGCTGGGTGGCCATGCGGTGAGCGAAGCGGGATGCTTCAAAGCCTTCGATGGCGAGCTTTTTCTTTCGATACTGCTCCATGAGAAGGCGTGCGGGCAGGTATTTTCCGTGCTTGTCGTCCATCCCCGCCAGGTCACGTCCAAAATTCGCGGACCGACCGCCCCTGCACGTGGCAAGCAGGTCGGCCATCCATACCTGGCTCTCCGCGTCGAACGTCTGCGGCGATGCGCCAAGGAGCATGCCGAAATGCCGGATCTCCCGCGTGGCAAGGGTAGCGTACGTGGCGAGGAAATTCTCGGGCACGATCTTCGACCCTTCCAGGAGCCCGAATCCAATGGCGTACACATTCTTCAAAGCAGCCGATATGCTGGCGCCGATAATGTCGTCGGAATAAACGACCCGAAAGAGAGGGGTCTCGATGAGGTCCCGCAGCCTTTCAAAGGTGGCGAATTCTTCGCAAGCGATCTGGGTCACGCCCGCGCCGCCCGTGACGATCTCATGAGCGAGATTTGCGCCGGAAAGGACTGAAAGCCGTAGTCGCTTGCCCAATCGTTCCATCTCGTGTTGCACGGTCTGGTACGGCAGCAACCCTGTCTCGGGTATAAAGCCTTTCGTGGCAATCACCACATCCGCGCCATCCGGCATCAGTTCCACTATCTTGAGGATGATGCTGTGGAAATATTTGCTTGGCGTGACCACAAGCGCCAGGGAGGTATCACCGATGGCGGCAAGCAGATCCGCTTCAGGACGCACCGATCGAGGAAGGGGCTTGTCCTTGAAATGCCAGGGGTGTCTCGCTTCCACGGTCAGTTTCTCGATCAGCTCTTCTCGAGAGTCGTACAGGACCAGAGAGTGCTCGGCGAGATCCGGCCGCTTGAGAAGATTCGCGCCGATATGCAGCGCCAGTGTATAGCCCCACATCCCCGCATTGATCACCGTGAGCGTGTTGTGTCCGCTGAGCGGATAGATCCGCCGGTCGGCCTGGTAACTGTAGAACCTTAATACCGAAAAGTTCCGCGCCGAGTGCGTGCGCCGAAAGAGCGAGCGAGAGATGGCCCCTCGGCGAATCAGAGTCTTGACTCCTTGTGACAGAGCCTCGGGTAAGTCCGAAGTGATGATGGTGTGAAACGGCGGCTCTCTGTGATACCTGGTCCTGAAGAACTCGCGGGTTTTCTCGATCTCCTGCTCAACGCTTAGCCTGAGTGTCCTGATGTCAGCCCGCTCCAATCCCTGAACTGCCTTGGCGACCAGATGGCTGGGATGAATGAGCTTGTTTCGGGCAATCTCCTCAATGGCTCTGTGCGATATGCGCTGTTGGGTCAGGGATTCGTCGTCCCTAAGCTCGAAGGGCTCCCCCAAGTCGATGCTAACGTCGCCAAAGGCCCGCTCCATCCCTCTGATCAGCCTATCAGGATTCTTCAGACCAATCAAAGCAGGCAGGAAGAAGCTCCAGTGACGCGGCAGCATTGAGAGCAGGGGCGAGAACGACGCGGCGGCGAGGTATTTGTCCTCGGGAATGGCCGAGTATGAAATTGCCACGGGCGCCACCAAGGCTCGGCCTGTGGCCTTTACGGCCGCGATAACGCAATGCGGCACGTAGGGCTCACGGAGAATTCCATCCCGTGCTCGGACCGTGTACCGACTCGTCCGGGCAAAAACCACCTGGGTCTCTCTTGCGCCGGCAAGCGCCGCGCAGAACCAAGAATAGGCCCGATGCTGCAGAGGGTTAAGGGTCTTGGGCACTCGGAGGGACCGTAAACCGGCCACCCATCCGGAGACCCATCCCCTGGTCATGGTCCCCGCCACATGCATGACCGGAGGAGTCAAGCCCAAGCGGTGCAAATAGTAGGCGACCAGTGGATAGTCATAATAAGAGGCGTGGGTGACAAAGAAGAACCGCGAACCTTGGTACTCGGCTATTCTCCGTCTCACCTGAGGGTTGGCGGGTCGCGACGCATCCCTAAACAGATGTCTGGCCAGGAAAAAGAGCATGGCCGAAACTTGTCGATAGTTCTCGGCGTCGTATTCGACATCGAGGGCTGACAGGGCTTCCTGCAGTTCGCTCCGATCGTTGCGAGGTTCGATCGTCTCGGCCAGGTGGAGCGCATCCCCGCGGATCGATGCAGCGGCGAGCCTGGGAGGCTCGAGCATCACTGTGGATTTCTTAAACTGCCTGAAGGGCTCGTGCGCCTCAAACAGCTTTATGGCTCTCCGAAGACTCACTGACTTGCTCTTTTGGATCCGACTCTGTCAAATGGGATACGAGTTCGCCCTCTCAAGCGGAAGAGTCTTCTCAGTCCCTCCGCTCAGAACAGCACGTCTTGATTGTGTTCCGCACGCCGGGCTCGTATGAGCGCCGTTGTGCGGCTACGAGCTCTGAGGAGCCCGCGCCGCGATAAGGTCGCTACTCCACTATCCCTGTGGGAGGTTTGTCCGTTGACGGTCTCGTCGGTCCGACTCTTGGCCCCCGAGAAGGAGCCGCGGGGCCTCTCTGAGTCGGCTCTGCAGGTTGGAGTTGTGTCGGTCGCTCAGGTTCTCTCGCTGCCGGCCCCGGCATCGTAGTCCCCGGTCCAGGTGTGACACGGACAGCCGGCTCGGGAGATGGACTCGCTTCCCTGCCTGCCACGTCGAATTTCACCGAGAGGAGCACATTATTAAAGGTCTTGTGAAATTCCTCGATCTTATCGGACGGGGCCAAACACGAAACCCGCAGCAGAGTATCCTTGTGCTTAAAGAACACAATTATCACGTCCATCCAGGTGCTTTCCTTGTCTTCCAACGCCTGGATGAAAAAGTAGTACGAACCGGGAATGTCACTCTTGAATTCGCCTTCATCGAGGATGCGCACCGGCTCTTTCTCTCTTGAGCCTGCCTTCTTCTGCAAATCCTTTATCGCATTCCGAAGCTCGTTCAAAAAGACTTCCAGAGAATCCTTGACGGGACGGTGCGCTGCAACGTTGATCCGCGCGCGAACCTTTCCGACCAGATCTGGGGACTGGAACACCTTGTAGTAATTCCCCCTGGGTTTGTCGATCTTCACCCATGCGCCGGGGTACTGTATGCTGAATCCGTATTCTTCACTCTGGAATACCTTGTAATCTTGCGCCAAAGCCGGCGTGCCTGCGGCGGTGACTGCCAAGATCAGCGCAGAGGAGATACAGACGATCCAGGCCCCTCTCTGATGCGCCATCGAACCTTCTCCTTTCGCCCGCAACTTACCATCGAGCGTCGTTTGATAATACCAGGAAGGCTTAGCCACGGTCAATCCTTTTCTCCTCGGCTCCGGGAGCGTGGACAAAGCCTGTGAGCCCGTGCTGAAACCGCGGTTGCTCGCTTACCCCCCATTATGTCATGTTCACCGGTATGTAGAGCCTCTCCACCGTATCCCCTCGTTGCCGAGGAGCGTAAGCAAAGTTCCCAGCGCAACCCACGCGCTCAGCGCAATCCCTAGGGGAGCGGTCAAGCCGTACGCCCAGTGAGCACGCTCTTTGTGCAGGAAGTAGGAATAGGCCGCGATAACCAAAACCATTCCACATGCCGAGAGGACAAGCAGAAGCCATAGACAGGGCCTGTTGTCTCCCATGAACAGAGCGACCGTGGAACCGACAAGAAAGATCGGCAGGAGATTAAGCGTAGTGTAGTTCACCGCCAGCCTGAGCGTCTTCCGTACGCTCTTCTCGAGGCCTCCATAGAATGTTCGCTTCCAAAATCGAAAGACGGCGGGAACACTGGCGAATCCCCGAGTGTTCACCAGGTCGGGGCCGCGGGCGACGGTGAGCCTCAAGCCCCGGGCTTTCACCAACTTGCCCAGAGCCACATCCTCGGTTATCTCGTTCTTGAGCCGTTCCCATGTCCCTATGGTGTGGTACGCGTCACGGCTGATCATGATGAAAGATCCTGAGGCAAGTCCCGCGCTCTTCCCTGGATCGTTCACGTCCGTGAGGGGATAAAAAAAAGACAGTCCGAGCGCCAGGTGCGCATACACCACGTTCTCGCTGAAGCCACGCTCGATGAAACCGGGAAGCAGGCCCAGCATGTCCAACTTATGCTTAGCGAAATACTTCACAGCCAGTGAAATCACATCACTCCGAAGAATTGTGTCCGCATCCGTGAAGAGGAAGATGTCTCCCCGAGCCGGTTCCGCGCCTCGAAAGAGCGCGTGGGTCTTACCTGTCCAGCCGTCGGGGAGTTCTTTTATGTGCAGCGCTTTCACGCGAGGGTCTGTCCGACTCAGATCGGATATGATCCGACCTGTCTGATCGTTGCTGCGATCGTTCACCACGATCAGTTCAAGGTTAGGGTAATCGGAATCCAGAACCGACCGTATCGATCTTTCGATAAAGCTCTCTTCATCTTTGGCGGGAATAATCACTGACACCAGCGGGTAAGGACCTTCGGACCGGGTGGGGTTTGCGGCCTCAAGTTTGGGCTCTGTTCGCAGGTTTCGGAACAAAAGCTGACCGGCTCGAAAGACTTCGAACACGACCACCGCAACAATGCACACGGCAATCCAAACGAGCCAGTCGGGAACCATGCGAATCCGATCTCTCCCATACCGCAGTAAGCAATTCACCCCGGAGCGTCATCCACGCGCGCCTGTTTCAGGGTCTATTCGATGACCCGGCAGGGCCGTGCTCCGCTCTATTTTATTCCTTCAGAAGAGCTGAAACGGGCCGGAACGCATCATGCCTGAACAGGGACGATCTTTCAAGAGAGGATTGCTCGCGGCCGATTACCAAGCCGCCGTCCCGCGAACGTCCCGTGCGAAATCAACAGCCCGTGACCAGGCTGACTTCATTGGTAGAATCTGTTAGTGTAATAGAATCTTCGCAAGCGAACTCCGGCCTCCTCTTGGGGGGCTGTGAACACATTCACAGGAGGTGAGTTATGCCGGGCGTGGCGCAATTATATCAAAGCGGTGATTGGAAAGCGGAGAAGCACGTTCCCGTAATCGAATGTCCGGACACGGTAACCGCAGGGGACCTGTTCGACGTTAAAGTCTCATTGGGAAGAGAGATCGCGCATCCCAATACTACTGAGCACCACATCCGCTGGATTCAACTCTTCTTCAAACCGGACGGCGACAAGTTCAGCTACCAGATTGGGCATTTCGAATTCACCGCCCACGGCGAATCGGTCCAGGGCCCAAACACAGGACCTGTGTACACTCACCACTCGGTGGTGACTTGTTTCAAGACAAGCAAGCCGGGAACGCTGTACGCGACCTCGTACTGTAATATCCACGGGTTCTGGGAGAGCTCAAAGAACATCCAGGTGAAATGAGCCCCAGAGCGGCTGGTGGCGCGTGGGGCCTGCAAACGACGTTCGCGGAAAATAAGGCCCAAGGGTGAATCATGCCCGCTTCCCAAAAGGAGGCGCATCGCGTTCAAAGGCCGCACGAGTTGTAGTCGCGCCTTCGCATCAACATCCTCGTGAAAAGGGACGAGTAACCTCCATAGCAACGGAAAGGAGGAGAAGACATGGCTGAAGCTATACCGGCGCCTAAGAAAGAGGTCGGGCCGTCTCGGGGGAGGTTTCATCTCCTTACACTCTTCGGCATCCGGGTGACGATCGATTACACATGGCTGATTATCTTCGCGCTCGTGCTATGGAGCTTGTCCTCAGGATATTTCCCGGCCTTTTTCCCGAATTTTGACGCGTACCTGTACTGGGCGGCCGGGTTTGTAGCCACGGTGCTCTTCTTCGCCAGCATCCTGCTGCACGAGCTTTCCCATTCCGTGACCGCGGTCCGTCTTGGGTTGGAAATCCCCGAGATTACGCTTTTCGTGTTCGGGGGTGTGGCTCATCTTTCCCAGGAGCCGCCCGATCCCAAGACAGAGTTGGAAATCGCTATCGCGGGGCCGCTTTGCAGCTTCGCGCTGGCGGCCATATTCTGGGGCCTCAAACTGACCATTCAGGGTGTGACTCCGGGACTTATCGTAGCGGTTTTCGACTACCTGGCTTGGATCAACGTTGCCCTTGCCATCTTTAATCTTGTGCCCGGATACCCTTTGGACGGCGGACGCATTCTGAAGGCCATCGTGTGGTGGCGCACAGGGTCGATCGAGCGCGGGATAAAATTGACGTCGGACATCGGCAAGGGTTTTGCTTGGGCGCTGATGATCCTCGGAGGCATCCAGATTTTCGCGGGTTCGCTCGTCGGCGGTTTGTGGTTGATACTCATCGGGATGTTTCTCAAAGGTATCGCAGCGAGCGGATATCATGAAACCGTGATGAAGCAATCCTTGCAAGGTGTGCCCGTGCGAGACGTCATGATCGAAAAGGTCATTACGGTTCCGCCCGACGCCTCGCTCGACGAGGTGATCCACCAGTACTTCCTCCGGTATGCGCATCGGGGATTCCCTGTTGTTCGAGACGGGAAGGCCCTGGGAGTGCTCAATTTGCAGCAGCTCATCGAAATCCCCGAAGAAGAGCGAGCCCATAAGACGGTTGCGCAGGTTATGGTTCCGATTAGTGAAAGCCTCGAAATCAGGCCTGATGTGTCTCTGGTGGAGGCTCTCCAGAAAATGGGCCAAGAGGGCTGGGGGCGGCTCCTGGTCATGGACGGCGATCGGATGATCGGGATGATCACCAAGACCGGGCTCCTGAGATTCCTGGAGATCAAAGGAATCCTCGAACCACCCGCGGCTTAGCGCTCGGTTTCATAAAGTCAGTCTCGCGCTTGGGCGCCACTTCCGGCCTTCCGGCGGAAGCCGGAATCCCGGTTTTTGACGGCTTGTGGCCCTCGGGGCCTGCCCCGGACCGCTATCCGGGGTTCTCCAGCGTGGCAGCCCGCAGCGATGGAATGCTCCTTGAGCTAGACAACCGCGCGTTGAAATCGACCCTATCTCACCCTCTCCTGCCCCCTCCCTTGGCGGGAGGGGTTAGGGGCATAGGCGTTCAAATAAGGAATAGGCCGCTGTGATAACAAAGCCTTATCACCCTCCCCCTTCCCCCTCCCATCGAGGGAGGGGGTTCTGGAAACCCTTTCCCCTGGCGGGAGAAGGCAGGGTGAAGGGGAATGTCCAGCGCCAGAGGCCAATCCTATTTTAGCGCCTATGGGGGTTAGGGGAGGGGGAGCGTAGGCCGGCGCAAAAGGTTCAAGCTCAACGCGTGGCGGTACAACTACGCTGTGATGAGTAGGCGACCGTACTTGAAATAGAGCGCTAGACTGTGTTCGGGTGAGCGCGGCAAGGGCATTTTCATTGACCAACGCGCGCACGGTGAGGTAGGCTGATGACTAAAGCCACATAGCCGTCTTCGGCAACGTGACGACGGCTGGGCCTACGTCGAGCGTAGTGGGGGATCATACGCAGCTCTTCGCGGGGTCAGCGAATCCACCCGGTTATTGTTCCCCCAAAGACCCCAAAATCACAAGATGGCGTGACAATTTCGGGAGATATGTGACAAGCCCAGGTTTAGTAGGTGCGTGAAGGAAGGGGGAACCAGAGATGGGGGTCCAACCGAATCACAGCTTTCTGATTCTTAGTTGCTTAATCTCACTGTGCTTATCTGTCCTCGACACGCAGCTCTGCGAGGCCCAATGGGGTAAGCGAGGGCAGGAAGAGTACGCTCTGAGGGGCGCATCTCAGGCCGTGAAGGCGAAAAAGGACATCGTGGACGGTTTCGACGCGTCCGAACGCGCGCGCACCCCTGAAGAGTTTGAAGAAGCGGCTCAATCTATCGAACGAGGCGCACAGTCATTCGAGGCGCTGGGAGATGACCGGGTCGTTGGCCAGGCTACAGCGAAGTTAGCACGAATAAGGTACGAACAGGGGAGATATGAAGAAGCGCTTTCGCTCTGTCGAAAGTCGATTGAGCTCGCCAGAAAAACCAACGATGTGTTCATCGAGTCCATCATGAACACTCTCATGGGCAGGATTCTGCACCGGCTAGGGAAGAACCGAGAAGCCGAAACAGCCTATCAAGATGCGCTGGAAACTTCAACGAGAGCAAGTAATGTGGAAGCGCAAGGGCGGGCTTTGGCGGGTTTGGCTACCCTTCAACTTTCGGCGGGTGACCATCACAGGGCCTTGGAGAATTACGGAAAGGCAGTGGGTATGGTTCGGAGCGCCAACAACCCGGACATGCTTGGCTTCATCCTTAATAGGGCAGGTCACGCCTACCTCGCGCTCGGTCAATACGACAAAGCCGCAGAGAGTTTCGAAGAGGCCCGCTCAGCCACAGAGAAAAGCGGCGTCATCAGAGAAAGCGCCGGGGCTCACGTGGGCTTGGCAACCGCATATCAGGCATCGGGTAGAAACGATAAGGCTGTCGAGCACCTGAAAAAGTCACAGGATCTCAACGTGCGCATAGGGAATTTGAGAGCAGCCACAAGTGATGCCCAAGCCATTGCGGTCACGTATCAAGACCGGGGGCAGTACGGCAAGTCAGTGGAGGCTTTCAAAGAAGCTCTCGCTCTTGCAAGAAAGGCTCGAGACCGAAAACTAGAGGCTCTCGCGCTCAACAACCTGGGGCAGGCGTACACACTCGTGGGCAACTACCCCAGCGCACTCGAATGCTTGCAGAAATCCATTGAGGTTGCACGAAGCGCAGGCCAAAAGAATCAAGAATCTCAGTCCCTGATCTCCCTCGGACATGTCTTCTTCAAATGGGGCAAACACGACAAGGCAAAAGAATTCTTCGATAAGGGACTAGCTATAGCGGAGAAGACTGGGGACAAGAAAGCAAGAGCCGAAGCGCTCACTCAGCTTGGTCTCATGTACTGCTCGAATGGTCAACACAAGGAAGCGCTGGAAGCCCTCGACCGCGCCAAGAAGATCGGGGAACCTATCATCGTAGCGGGTGGGAGCATAGATGATCTCATGGGGAATCTGTACCTTGACATGGGCGATCTGCAAACGGCCGAAAAGCTTATCCAAAAGTCGGGGTCCGATGTATCCAAAGGCAGACTACATCTTGTGAAGCAACAGCACGTCGAGGCAAAGCCCTTTTATGAGAGTTTACGTGAATCCGCAGACAAGACCGGTAATGTGGACAACCGCTTCATTGCCTACACAGGACTTGGGTTGGCTCAAGAGGGCGCCGGTGATTTGGCTCCGGCTGCGGATTCATTCCGCAAGGCAATTGAGACGGTGGAGGAACTCCGCGCCAAACTCAACTTGCACGAACGAGCGGAGTTCTACAATGTGCGGATCGGTGGGTTCTTGAGAACCGGGCCGTACGAAGGCATCGCCCGAGTGCTTATGAAGATGAACAAGCCGACCGACTCCCTCAAGGAATCCGAGTACGCGAAGGCGAGAATGTTCTCCGAAGCCATTTCGCGAAGAGTGGAAGGGCGATATCAGGACATTCCAGAAGAGTTGATGGATAAAGATCTTGAAGTAAACGAGCGCTTGACCGCGCTCCTCAAGCAGCGGCAAACAGCCTGCGAAAAGGCGCAAACCGAGGCTATCGATGCGCTGGAACCTCAAATCAAACAAGCCAAGGACGATCTCGCATCTCATGTTGATCGGCTGAGATCCGAATATCCTCTCTTTGCCGCAACCAAGTATCCTTCTCCCATGGATTTGACGAAGACCGCGATCAGCCCTGCGGAATGGGTCCTCGCCTATGATGTGACGGACCACGGACTCCTGATCTATCTTACGAAGGGAAAAGAACTCGTCAAAGGAGTGCTCAAGCCGGTTCACCGTGCGGAGATCGAGCAGGGCTTGCGCGGTTTTCTCAAGGCGCTCGACGTGTCTTCCGGTGGAGACGACTTGACGGAGAAATTGAAGAATTTCGATTTTGCCGCGGGAAAGAAGCTTGCCGATCTTCTTGTGGGAGAAGTCATGGACGCGCTCCCGGAAGGCGCTCCATTAATAGTGATCCCGGATGATTGTTTGGGTGTTCTACCCCTTGAGATGCTTGTTCTCAGTGATGGGGGCAGTCTGAACCTCTCCGGAGACGTTCCTCAGACCTCTGGTGCTCGCTTCTTCGGGGACAGGAACCCCTTGGTGTACTATCAATCGATTACGGCCTTGACGCTCGCCCGAACAGTTCAGGACAGGAAGGAGCATCAGGAGCGCCTGCTGGTCATCGCGGATCCGGTCTTCGCTGCGGCGGATCCCCGAACCCGCCGATGGTCAGTCCAGTTGGCTAATGCGGAAACGGCCCGGAACTCGTCACGCATCATGGCGGCAATGAAAAAGGAAGGACTCAAGGATATCGAATTGGAGCGGCTACCCTTGACCGGCGATTTGGCCAAATCTCTTTCCGAGCTGTATCAAGACAAGAGCGACGTGTACGTGGGCCTGGATGCGAGCAAGGACGCGTTTCTCACAAAAATTGTTCCGTCGCTTCCTTCATATAGA
>Ga0194125_10001381_pt1 | contig 41005 bp, 34 predicted proteins | sample TA2KigC250mmetaG_FD_148626 | JGI IMG/M metagenome (GOLD analysis project Ga0194125, IMG submission 148626) | Freshwater microbial communities from Lake Tanganyika, Tanzania - TA2015034 Kigoma Deep Cast 250m | ecosystem: Environmental > Aquatic > Freshwater > Lake | place: Tanzania: Lake...
TCAGGGGGAAGTGGGATTCCTTTTGTGGTGAAGGGTACCGATATCGGGCGCATCCGGCGCGGGTGGCACCGCGCCCTCCCGAATGGCGGACGATCGGGCCGTTGGATGCGGTGCGGGAGGGCCGGCTGCCACGCCGGCCGGGACCGGGTTGTGGCAGCGGGACTGCTGGGACACCCAACTCCGGGACGCCCGGCACTACGGGGAGAAATGGTCCTATGTAGCCATGAACCCGGTGCGAAAGGGACTTGTGGCGCGGCCGGAGGACTGGCCCTATCAGGGGGAAGTGGGATTCCTTTCGTGGTGAAGGGTACCGTCATCGGGCGCATTCGGCGCGGGTGGCACCGCGCCCTCCCGAACGGTGGTCAATCGGGCCGTTGGACGCGGTACGGGAGGGCCGGCTGCCACGCCGGCCGCATGGACACAGGAGAATGACACGATGAGCACAGGATCGGAGGCGGGCGGGACATCCCGCAGGGCCTTTCTCGGCGGCATGGGGACGGCGCTCGCCGCGGCGGTGGCGGGGGCGGCGGCGGAGCGGCGGCCCCGGATCCTGCTGCGGTCGTCGTGGCAGGTGGTGAACATCGGGGACATCGCGCACACGCCGGGCGTGCTGGCGCTGATCGAGAAGCACATCCCCGGCGCCGAGGTGCGGCTGTGGGCGTCGGGCGATCTGACGGACGAGGTCGCCGCGATGGAGCACAAGCGGTTCCCGGCGCTGAAGATCGTGAAGGGATCGATCGGCGCGGACGGCAGGGCATCCAGCGCCGACCTCGCCGACACGGTCGCCTGGTGCGATTTCCTTCTCCACGGCTCGGGCCCGTCGTTCGTCGCCGCGAAGGACATCGCGGCCTTCGACCAGGCGACGGGCAAACCGTTCGGCATCTACGGCATCACGTACGGCGGCGCCGACGAGAAGGTCCGCGGCCTGATGAGCCGCGCGAAGTTCGTCACCTTCCGCGACACCGTGTCGCTGGCGAAGGCGAAGGCCGACGGCGTGAAGGCGCCCGTGATGGAGTTCGGTCCCGACGGCGCCTTCGCCTGCGACCTGCGCAACGACGCGGCGGCGGACGCCTTCCTGCGCGCGAACGGACTCGAGACCGGGAAGTTCCTCTGCTGCATTCCGCGCCTCCGCTTCACGCCGTACTGGACGATCCGGGACCGGCCCATGGACGCCGCGAAGCACGAGCGCAACGAGGCGATGAAGGAGCGCGACATCGCGCCGCTGCGCGAGGCCGTGGCGGCGGTGGTCCGCGAGACGGGACTCAAGGTGCTTGTCTGTCCGGAGGACATGACCCAGATGGCGGTCGGGAAGGACATGATCGTCGACAAGCTTCCGGAGGACGTCCGCAAGGGGGTCGTCTGGCGGGAGCGCTTCTGGCTCACGGACGAGGCGCTGAGCACCTACGTGCGGTCTGCCGGCCTCTTCGGCCTCGAGATGCACTCGCCGATCATGTGCATCGGCAACGGCGTTCCCGCGATCGTCTGCCGCTTCGCCGAGCAGACGAGCAAGGGGATCATGTGGCGCGACATCGGGCTCGGCGACTGGCTGTTCGACTTCGACGTGGCGGAGGAGATCCCGAAGCTGCTGCCGGCGGTCCTGGCGATGGCGCGCGATCCGGCCGCCGCGCGCGCGAAGGTGGCGAAGGCCCGTGCCTTGGTCGAACGGCGCCAGCGCGAGACCATGGCGGTGGTCGCACGCTCGATGCCGGCGCGTTGACAGCCCGCGGGGCCGGGGCTATATCGCATCGGCCCGCGCGGCGCGACCGGTCGTCGGCGCCGGGCGGGCAGGAGCCATGGCCAACGTCGTTCTCGATCGCGTGTCCAAGGAGTATCCCGGCGGCGTGACCGCCGTGCGGGAGGCCTGCCTCGACGTGGCGGACCGGGAATTCGTCGCCCTGGTCGGGCCGTCGGGCTGCGGGAAGTCGACGACGCTGCGGATGATCGCCGGCCTGGAGGAGGCGACGCGCGGCGACATCCGGATCGACGGGCGGCGCGTCAACGACGTGCCGCCGCGCGACCGGGACCTGGCGATGGTCTTCCAGAACTACGCGCTCTACCCGCACATGACCGTCGCGGAGAACCTCTCCTTCGGCCTGCGGCTGCGGCGCGTGTCGCGCGACGAGATCGACCGGCGCGTCCGCGAGACCGCCGCGCTGCTCGGGATCGCGGACCTGCTCGGGCGCCGGCCGCGCGCGCTCTCCGGCGGGCAGCGGCAGCGCGTCGCGCTCGGCCGGGCGATCGTCCGCCGGCCGCGGGCGTTCCTGTTCGACGAGCCCCTGTCGAACCTCGACGCGCGGATGCGGGTCCAGATGCGCGTGGAGATCAGCCGGCTTCACCGGCGGCTCGACGCGACGATGATCTACGTCACGCACGACCAGATCGAGGCGATGACGATGGGGGACCGGGTGGTCGTGATGAAGGACGGCGTCATCCACCAGGCCGGCCCGCCGCTGGAGATCTACGACCGGCCCACGGACCGGTTCGTCGCCGGCTTCATCGGCAGCCCGCCGATGAACTTCATCGACGGGCGGATCGCGGCGCGCGAGGGTGCGCCGTGGTTCGAGGCGGAGGGGATCGCCCTGCGGGTTCCGGCTCCGGTCGCGGACCGCGTCGCGCTTCCGGCGGCGGGCGCCGCGGTGGCGTTCGGGATCCGGCCGGAGGCGCTGGAGATCCGCGAGGGTCCGGCGGGGGCGGGCGCCGGCATGGAGGCGATGGTCGACGTCGTCGAGACCCTCGGGGCCGACACGCTCGTCCACGCCCAGGCGGGCCCGCACCGGCTGGTGGCGCGGTCGTCCGCGCGGATCGCGGGCGGGGCGCGCCGGGTGGCGCTGGTCCCCGACGCGGCGCGGTGGCATTTCTTTGACTCGGAAACCGGGCGCCATCTGGGATAGAAGTAAAGGAATGTCCGACAGCTCGTCAGCCCTGATGCAGACGGCGATGGCGGCGGCCGCCGCCTTCGTCCTGCTCGCCCTCGCCTTCAGCTACGTCAAGTACGAGCGCCTGATGCGGCTCGCGCGCAGCGGGGGCGGCGGGGGGCTCACGCCCGGCGATGCCTTCCTGCTCGCCTTGGCGCGGCGCCTGGCCATCGGCGGTCCGGGGCGGGGCAGCTTCATGGTCTGCATCCTCCGCTTCGCCGCCCGGTCCGGCGCGCCCGCCGCCTCCGCGGCCCTTCCCCTGCTCAAGGCGGCGGTGCGGCGGACCGACGATGTCATGGCGCTCGATGACGATCGCATCGGCGCCGTGCTCGATCTCGACTCGCGGCACCTGCACCTGGTGATCGAGCGGTGGCGGGGGCGCCTCGAGGCGGCGGCCGGGGCGGACGGCATCGCGTGGGTCTCGGCGTTCGGGGCGGCGGAGTATCCCGCCGAAGGCGACACCGGTCCCTCGCTCGTGGGGGCCGCGGAAACGGCGCTGGCCGCCGCGGGCGACCGTGCGCCGGGCGTGCTCGCCGGCGTTCTGCCCGAGCCCGGCCCCGCGGCGGCGGAGGAGCCCGCGCCGCCCGCCGAGGTCGCGCTGCTCGACCCGCTGACCGGCATCCTGCGGGCGGAGAAGATGGGCGGCGCGGCGCGGAAGTTCATCGCGCGGTGCCGGCGGGACGTCCTCGCGGTGTCGGTCCTGCACATCGATATCGACCGGCTGGAGGACGTCAACCGGCGCGTGGGGCGCGAGGCCGGCGACGCGGTGATGCGGACCTTCGGCGAACTGCTGTCGGCCCACGTCCGCGAGGCCGACCTGATCGGGCGCCTGGCGGGCGACGATTTCCTCGCGATGCTCCAGTGCGCGCCGCCGGACGCCGAGGTCGCCGCGCGCCGCCTGGTCGACCGCGTGCGGGACACGGCCGCCGCCGTCGGCGACGTCCGCGTGCCCTTCGCCGTCTGCATCGGCATCGCGGGCATCGGCGGCACGGGGTCCACGCCCGGCCACGTGATCGATGCGGCGGGCACGGCGCTGCAGCAGGCCCGCCGGAAGGGGCCGAACTCGTGGGTCGTCTACGACCGCTCGATGGGCCTCTACGAACCGCCCGACGTCGAAACGAGGGACGTGCTCTGATCCGGGCCGTCCGGGAGAACCCGCCATGCTTCGCCTGGGAGTCAACATCGACCACGTCGCCACGCTGCGTCAGGCGCGCGGCACCGCCTACCCCGACCTCGTCGAGGCGGCGCGGGTCTGCATGCAGTCCGGCGCGCACGGGATCACGGTCCACCTGCGCGAGGACCGCCGGCACGTGCAGGAGGCGGACGTCCGCGCGCTGCGGGCCCTGCCGGGCGTGCCGCTGAACCTCGAGATGGCCAACGCGCCGGAGATCCTCGCGATCGCGCTCGAGCTCCGGCCCGACGAGGTCTGCCTCGTGCCCGAGCGCCGGCAGGAGCGCACGACCGAGGGCGGTCTCGATGCCGCCGGCCGGGAGCGGGACCTGCGGCCCTGCGTCGAGGCGTTGCGCTCCGCCGGCATCGCGGTGAGCCTGTTCATCGAGGCCGACCGCCGGCAGCTCGAGGCGTCGGCGCGGCTGGGCGCGCCGTACGTCGAGCTGCACACGGGCCGCTACTGCGACCTCGCCGGCGCCGCCGCCGCCGCGGAACTCGACCGCCTCGTCGAGGGCGGGCGCATCGGCGCGGCCCTCGGCCTGCGCGTCAACGCCGGCCACGGCATCAACCTCGCGAACCTGCCGGGCATCCTCGAGATCCCGCACCTCGACACGCTGAACATCGGCCACAGCCTGGTGTGCGCGGCGGTCTTCACCGGGCTCGGCCCTGCGGTCCGGGCGATGCGCGGGGCGATGGACGCCTATCGCGGGGGGCGCGCGTGACGGCACGCCGTGCCCGGCATGCGCCCCGGTCCCCGCGGCGGCCGCCGCCGCCCGCGTCGGGCGAGCGCGTGCTGGCCGTCGGCGTCGACCTCGTCGAGAGCGACCGCGTCCGCAAGGCGATCGAGGCGTGGGGCGACCGGTTCGTCGGCCGCGTGTTCCGCACCGACGAGCGGGCCTACTGCGACCGCCAGGCCGCGCCGTGGCGCCATTACGCCGGGCGCTTTGCCGTGAAGGAGGCCGTCGCCAAGGCCTTCGGCACCGGGATCGGCGATTCGCTCGGATGGAAGGATGTCGAGGTCGCGCGCGACCCGAAGACCGGCGCGCCGGCGGTGACCCTTCACGGCCGCGGCCGGCGACTGGCGGCGGAGCGCGGCGTGGCGCGCGTCCTCGTCAGCCTCGCCCACGGCCGCGACCTGGCGATCGCGCAGGCCACGCTGGTGGGAAGGGAAGGGAGACCCCCGGACTCCAGGGACGTGCGACGTCATGGGGAGTGAAGGAAGGAGGGCGCCGTCGCGAACCGCCCTCCGGCTTCCCTCGCCGGCCCCTTCGTCCCTCGGAACTCCCCGGAGTTCGGAATCCTCTACTTTTCCGCGAGAGTCCGCACCTTGAGATTCCGGTACGCCACCGGACCGTGGTCGCCCTGCAGCATCAGGGGGCCGAGCGGCTTCTCGTCGTTCCACGTCGACGCGCGCGTCGGGCCGGTGACCTCCTCGTTCTCGTGGATCACGGTCCCGTTGTGGACCACCTTCACGAACCGCGCGTTGGCGGTCTTCCGTCCCGCGGCGTCGAACCGGGGGGCGCGGAACGTGATGTCGAACGTCTGCCACTCGCCCGGCTTCTTCGCGGCGTTGACGCGCGGGGGCTTCCCCTCGAATCCGCGGTTGTCCGCCCAGCGCTGGTAGATGCCGCCGCAGTCGGAGTGGTGCGGTTCCTTCACGCCGAAGCTGTCGAAGACCTGGATCTCGTACCGCGCCATCAGGTAGACGCCGGAGTTCGACTTCTCGGGCACCAGGAACTCGACGTGCACCTCGACGTCGCCCCATTCCTGCTTCGACAGGAGATTGGAGGTGCGCCCCTTCGCGCCGTTGACGATCGCGCCCGCGCCCGGCTTCGACGCGAGCGCCTTCGGATTCGCCTCATCCTTCGCCACGTCGCCCGCGGCCGCCCACTCGCCGGTCGGCGCGCGCCACGCGTCCAGCCCGCCGCCCGCCAGCAGATCGACCTCCGCCGCCATCGCTCCCGCCGCGCAAAGCACCACCGCCGCCAATGCCGTCTTCATGCCGCGTCCTCCCGGCCCCGTCGGGCCGCCGCGTGACGTACCACGGACGGCCCGGCCGGAGAAGCCCGAAACGGCCCCGCCGGCCGGGACGCCACGGATCCCGCGGATAAGACGGATGCGAACGGAGTCCCTCCTCCCGGGGCGCTCAGACGAGTTCCGCGAACACGGCATCACTGATGAAGAGGGCGCGTCCGCTCAGCCGGACGCCGGTGGCCGTCCGTTCGAGGAGCCCCTGGTCGGCCAGCCGGGCGATCTCGGGGCCGCAGAGCGCGTCGAGGTCGAAGCCGGTCGCCGCGCGGAAGGCGGCGGCATCGACGCCGTCGAGGCGGCGGAGCGAGAAGACGAGCGTCTCCCGCGCGCGCTTCTCCGGCGTGAGCCGCTCCTCGAACGCGACGGGCGTCCAACCCCTGGACACGACGTCCGCCCAGGCTTCCAAGGTTTGGACGTTGCCCCAGCGCACGCCGCCGCGGTGCGAGTGGGCGGCCGGGCCGCAGCCGACGTACTCGCCGCCGCTCCAATAGAGGAGGTTGTGGCGGCACTCGGATCCGGGGCGGGCGAAGTTGCTGATCTCGTAGTGGACGAAGCCCGCGTCGCGCAGGCGGGAGCGGACGAGTTCGTATTCGGCCAGCGCCTGTTCGTCGGACACGGGCTTCACGGTTCCCAGGTCGACCAGCGCGGCGAGGGGCGTTCCGTCCTCGATCGACAGCGTGTAGGCGGAGATGTGCCGGGGGTCGAGGGCGAGCGCGCGGTCGATGTCGAGGGCGAGCGCGTCGGCGTCGCGCCCCGGCACCGCGGTGATCAGGTCGATGCCGACGTTGTCGAGCCCGGCGTCGCGGAGGAGGGCGACGGCGTCCCCGGCGTCGTCGGCGCCGTGCGCGCGGCCGAGGAACGAGAGCGTGGAGGGGTCGAACGACTGGGCGCCGAGGGAGACGCGGGTGACGCCCGCGGCGCGCATGCGGGAGGCCTTGGCCGCCGTCACCGTCCGCGGGTTCGCCTCGCACGACCACTCGGCGGCGCCGGCCGCGCGCGGGGCGACCAGGTCCATCAGGCGCGCGAACGCCTCGTCGTTCAGCGAGGTGGGCGTGCCGCCGCCGAGGAAGACGGTGCCGGGCCGGAAGTCCGCCGGCAGGCGGCCGAGTTCCATGTCGAGACACGCGAGGTAGCGGCGGATGCGGTCGGGGTGGGGGGGCGCCTCGGAGGCGAAGTCGCAGTAGGCGCACTTGCGGAGGCAGAAGGGGACGTGGACGTAGAGGCCGGGACGGGGCCCGGTGCGCGGGGTTGCGGTTGCGACGGCGTCCGCGCCCGGGTCACTCATGCGCCACGTCCGCGCGTTGCAGGCCGAGCCCTTCGACGCCGGTCTCGAGGACGTCGCCGGGCTTCAGCAGGAGCGGCGGCGTGCGGGCCGAGCCGATGCCCGACGGCGTGCCGGTGGCGATGACGTCGCCCGGCTCGAGGGTGACGGCGGAGGTGATGTGGACGAGGATGTCGGGGATGCGGAAGATCATGTCCGCCGTGGTGCCGTTCTGGAGGACCTGTCCGTTCAGGCTGGCGGTCACGCGCAGCGCGTGCGGGTCGGCGACGTCGCCGGCGGTGACGAGGAACGGGCCGAGGGGGCAGAACGTGTCGAAGCTCTTCCCGAAGAACCACTGCAGGCCGGCCTTCTGGGCGTCGCGGTCGGTGACGTCGTTGAGGACGCAGTAGCCGGCGATGCAGCCCATCGCGGTCTCCGGCCGGAGGTGCTTCGCGGTGCGGCCGATCACGAGGGCCAGTTCGGCCTCGCCGTCGACGCGTCCCGCGCGCGCCGGAAGCACGATCGGATCGAAGGGGCCGCTGAGCGAGGTGCCGGCCTTGGAGAACACGACGGGCACGGTCGGAACCGGGCCGCCGAACTCCTTCGCGTGCTCGGCGTAGTTCTTCCCGAGGCAGAGGATCTTGCCGGGGCGGGCGACCGGCGGGCCGAGGCGGACGCCCCCGGCGGGGACGATCTTGCGCCCGGGTTCTCGCAGCAGCGCCTCGAGGCGGTCGAGTCCGCCGTGGGCGAAGAAATGCCGGTCGTAGTCGCGGATGTCGAACGCCATGCCGTTGACGTCGAGGATGCCCGCCCGGTCCGGGCCGAGGGCGTTGTCGATCCACACGCCGGGCTGTTCGCGCCCCGGGGCGCCGTAGCGGACGAGTTTCATGCCGGTTCCTTCTTCGTGGGGGCGCGGCGGCCGCGCCATTCGCCGGACTTGACCTTCGACACCGCGCGTCCGAGTTCGCCGAGGTCCGCGCGCGAGTGCCCGGCGGCGGCGAGGACGCGGTCGGTCGTCTGGAAGTGGCATTTCGCCGCGTCGACGAGGGCGGCGGGGCCGTGCCGTCCGACGAGATCCGCGGCGGCGGCCTCCACCGCCGGCGAGGCGCCCTTCGGCGCGGTGACGCCGAAGCGCTCGCCCAGGGCGTGAAGGGCGTCGAGGAACGCGCCGCGCGCGAGGATGGAGGCGGCGGCGACGGCCGGGTCGGACTCCGCCTTCGGCCGCTGCTCCAGGCGGATGTCCCGCCCGTTCCTCAGCAGCGCCTGCCGGATCTGCCGCTCCGGGCCAAACTGGTCGGAGAGGGCGCGCGGGCAGTCCGGAACGAGATCCAGCAGGTCCTCGATGGCGCGGGCGTGTCCCCACGCCAGCATCTTGTTCACGCTCCCCATCTTCGCGTAGAGCCGGTTGTAGGCGCGCGGGCCGATGGTGACGACGACATGGCGTCCGTGCAGGAGGCGGCGGAGGTCCCGCGCCAGCGTGAGGGCGGCGCGGTCGCTCGTGATCCGCTTGCTGTCGCGCACGTTCAGCCGGGCGAACTCGGCGGCCAGGCGCTCGTCGACGTAGGCGGCCGCGATCACCATCGGGCCGAGGTAGTCGCCCTTGCCGCTCTCGTCGATGCCCATGTGCGGCTGGACGCGCGAGGGGTCCAGCGTGTTCTCGTAGCCGAGCGAGGCGGCGCCGAGGATCCGCGGTTCGAGGACGAAGGTCACCCAGTCCTGCGCCCCCGCCCCTTGGACGACGCACTTTCCGCTTTCGTACAGGACGATGCGGCAGTCCGGCCGTTCGGCGGCGTGCGATGCGTGGGGAACCTGGACGGCCCGGTAGTTGCCGTCCGCCAGTTCCTCCGCCAGGGCCTCCCGCTGCCCGGGGCTCAAGGGATAGGTAAAACTCGTCCGCCGCTTCGCTTCCATGCTGCGAACCATAGGGAAACGGGGCGCCGGAGGCAATTCGGCGCGCATCATTTTTTTCCAGTTTCTAGGTTGACGCCGCCGGGACATGAGGCTTTACTACGCATCAGGCATGGTTTCGGGAGTTGAAGAACAGGCGATTCGCCATCAGGCGGACGACGAGGAAAGGAAGACAGCCATGAAGCGCAAGGTGTTCGCGATCGGGATGACGTTGCTGTGCGCCGCGATGTTCGCAGTGCCGACCGTGACGGTGGCCGCCGAGGGCGATGACGGGGAGGCCGACCAGATGAACCAGGGCCAGTTGGCCCTGCTCCTCGTGGAGAAACTGGGTCTCCTGTCCTTCCTTCCGCCGAACCCCAGCGCCATGGAATGCATGATGATCCTGTCGCAGAACGGGATCTTCCCGTCCCCCACCCTGGGGCCGACGGAGCAGAATCCGACCCCGGGATGGAGCCTTGACCCGTCGACCAAGGTGACGATGGCCGATCTCGCGGTCGTCCTCGTCCGCGCGCTCGGGTTGGAAGAAACGGTCCAGGGCGACAAGGCCGATCCGCAGAACTGGATGAACGCGCTTCAGAGCGTCAACGTGCCCACCGACACGGTCGAGGGCGGCGTCCAGACCCTGATCCCCCTCTCGGCGGCGCTGCAGAATATTTCCGCCGGCAGCACGTCGGGCAACCCGCTGTCGAGCGTCTTCATCCCGTCCTCCTCGGGCAGCGGCCTGTTGAACGGGCTGACCTTCCCGGATGTCGAGTCGAGCCTCAATGAATTGCAGGACGAGGGCAGGCCGATCCCGCTGACGCCGACCTGATCCGCCGCCGGAGGAACCGCCTGTTTGGTTGGGGTTGATATCGTCCGCTGGGGAACAAAGGAGTCGAATGATGAAGAGCATGATGGGTGTGATCGTGGCCGCGGTTGTGGCCGCCGGCAGCGCCGCGTGGGCGGCGGAGGGTGAGAATCCGTTCCATGTGGACAACAGCCTGCGGCTTGGCTACGACGACAACGTCACGTACGCCGACACGGAAAAGCTCGACAGCTTCTTCATCACGGAAGAGATCTCGCTGTTGATGGACCAGGTGTACCAGACCGGATTCTTCGGCATCCGGTACCGCCCGGCCCTGACGTGGTACGAGGATATCGGCGATGGAAGCCAGAGCGACTGGTCGCACTTGGCGGATCTCACGTGGAGCCAGAGGCTCGGCCGCAAGCTGACGCTCTCCGTGCAGGACTCCTTCGTCCTCTACGAGCGCTCCGACGTGATCGACGCGGACGGCGCCCTGCGGCAGGCCAACAACAGCTACATCTACAACTCCGCCTCGGCGGCGTTGAGCGTCATGCTGACCCCGAAGCTGCGCCTGAACGGCATGGGCCGGTACCAGATCATGCGGTACGATCAGGAGCTCATCGCCCTGCGCGATGACTTCGATATCGCCGCCGCCGGCCTCACCCTCGGCCTGCAGGTCGGCAAGTCGGCCACGGTGTTCGTCGACGGCACCTACGACGACATGTCGTTCGACCACGCCGGCGAGGCGACGACCGAGGTCTTCATGCCCGGCTTTTCCGGCTCGACGGTGACCGAGGTCCCCGATCGCAGCGCGCAGACGTTCTCGGTCGGTCTCGGCCTCGAGAACACCTTCAGCCCGAACCTGCTGGGGCGGATCCGCGCGGGCTACTCGGCGAAGGAGATGGATGCGGCCAACCAGGCGGACGACAGCTCGCCCTACGGCGAGTTGGCGGTCACGTTCGCGCCGAAGCCCACGACCCGGCTCACGCTCACCGGCAGCTACTCGATGTACCAGTCCGGCGTGACGACCTTCGCGAACCAGCAGCGCACCACGCTCTCCGCCAACCTGGCCCACGACCTGACGGCGAAGATCACTCTGAGCCTGGTCGCGCAGTACTTCATTTCGGACTACGACTCGGAGAGCTCGGTCGACCTGGTCGACGCTTCCGCCGTCGAGGACGGATCGGAAAGCGCCGTCACGGCCGGCGTTCGCGCCAGCTTCGCGGTCAACAAGAACAACTACGTGGACGTCGGGTACACCTACTCCCAGTTTGACTCTGACTTCACGGGCCGGGCCGGCGCCGAGCGCAACCGCGTCGACGTGGGCTGGAGGATCCGGATCTAGGCCATGGCCGGATCCTCGGGTCATCTCCTTCATAGACGGAACGGTGGCCGGCGGGGGCTAGTCCCCCGCCGTGCCGTCCCGGGCCGGGCCCACGGAAGGAACCGGTAGGCAACGCGTATGGACCAACAGCAAGCTCCCGACACCAGCCTCCACTTCCTCGACTACTGGCGCGTCATCCGGTCCCGCAAGGAGATCATCCTCGCGGTCATGCTGCTGGTCCTCGTGACGACGGTTCTCTACGCCTACAGCCTTCCTCCGAAGTATCGCGCCCAGGCCCGCATCCTGGTGCGCGAGGACGTGCTCGATGTCCCCGTCTTCGAGCGCGAGTTCGCGGGCGGCTGGAACCCGTACTTCCTGAAGACGCAGTTCGAGATCATCAAGTCCCGCCCGATCATGTACACGGTTGCCGCCAACCTGGACCTGGCGCGCCTGTGGGGCGAGCAGTACAACGCGAACAAGTCGCCCCTCAGCAAGGAGAACACGATCGAGATCCTCTCCTCGTCGGTCGACGTCGCCCAGTCGCGCGACACGAGCCTCATCGCGATCCTCGTCAAGCGCGAGAATCCCGAGGAGGCCGCGAAGATCGCCAACGAAGTCGCGGAAGTCTACCGCGAGCAGCGGCTCAGCGTGAAGCGGGGCGAGCTCAAGCGGGGCATCGACGCGATCCGCGGCGAGGTCGAGAAGCAGCGCGAGCGCGTGAACGCGCAGGAGAAGGAGGTCGAGCGGCTCCGGAAGGAGCTCGGCGTCTCGATGCTCAGCTCCGGCGGTCCCGCGGGGACCGGGTACCGGGTCGACAAGATCCGCCTGCAGCAGCTCGAGGCGGACCGGATTGCGGCGCGCGTGGACATGCTCTATCGCAAGGCCCAGATGGAGCAGTTCGAGAACATGACCGGCAGTGAGCTGATGGAGTCCTCCTCGGTCATCGTCCAGGATCAGGAGATCATGACGATCCGCCGGCAGCTCGTCGACACGGACGTGCAGTTGAAGCTCATGCTCGAGACGTACGGCGAGAACCACCCGGATGTGCTCCGCGCGAAGGCCGGCCGCGACGAACTGCAGAAGAAGATGGACTCCGCCCTGCAGGGGCTCAAGCGCGGGATGAGGACGCAGTACGAGGTGAGCCTGGCCCGGTTGGAGGCGCTGGAGGCCGAGCTCAAGGCCGCGCGCGAGGCCGACATCGTGGCCGAGGGCGAGAAGTTCCTCCCGTTCACGAAGGCGGAGCGGGACCTGGAGCTGGAGCGGAGCGTCATGCAGGCCATGGAGGCGCGCGTCCGCCAGGAGGCCATCAAGCTGGAGGTTCCCAGCACGCCGGTGGAGCTGATCGACCCCGCCGAGCCGCCTCCGCTGGATCGCCCCGTCGAGCCCCGAACCCCGCTCTACATCTTCGGCGGCTTCATCGGCGGCCTGGTGTTGGGCATAGCGCTGGCGTTCTTCATCGAGTACCTCGACACGTCGGTCAAGACGGTGGACGACGTCGAGCGCTACCTTGGCCTGCCGGTGATCGGCGTGATTCCGCAGAAGGTCCGGCCGATGATCGAGGACGGGCCGGACAGTCCCTATGCCGAGGCCTACCGCGTCCTTCGGACGAACCTCCTCTTCGCCAACAAGGGCGTTCCCGGCGGCGCGTTCGCGATGACCAGCGGCGGCGTCGGCGAGGGCAAGTCGACCACGCTCTTCAACCTCGCCTACGTGTGCGCGGCGATCGGCGACAAGGTCCTGGTCGTCGACTCCGACCTGCGTCGCCCCGTCCAGCACACGATCATGGGCATGCAGAACCGGTTCGGTCTCACGAACGTGCTGATGCGCGACGTGCCGATCGAGGAGACCATCAAGCCCGTCCCGAACGTTCCGAACCTGCACTTCCTTCCCAGCGGCAAGCTGCCCCGCTCCTCCGTCGGCGTCCTGAACACGCAGCGCATGCGGGAGCTGATCAAGAACCTGAAGGCGCGGTACGACTACGTCTTCTTCGACTCGCCGCCGGTCGTGGGCGTCAGCGACGCCTCGATCCTGGCGAGCGAGGTCGACGGCGTCATGCTCGTCGTGCAGTACCGCAAGTACCCGCGCGTGATGTCGCTCCGGGCGAAGCGCATGGTCGAGAACGTCGGCGGCAAGCTGGTCGGCGTCGTGCTCAACAACATCAACATCATGCGCGACGACTATTACTACTACTATCACTCGTACTACTCGAACTACTACTACCGGGCGGAGCCGTCGAAGGACGAGACGACGGTCAAGCCGGCCTAGATCGCCGGCGCGGGATGCATGTGCGTATGAAACGGAACGGGCTTTGGGTGGTCGGCGTCCTTGCGGCGCTGCTGGCGGCGTCCGGATGCCGGATGCTCCGCTCGTCCGCCGGGGACGGCGGCGAGGAAACGGCGCTGAGGCTGGACCGGTCCGCCCCGTACGGCGACGTGGTCGCCGAGGCGGCTGCCCGGCCGGCGCCGTCGGGTCCGGTCGAGACGAAGGTCGAGCCGGTGGCGGCCCCGGCGGCGGGGTCGGCCGTGCTGCCTTCGACCGGGGGCGCCTCCTACCGCCTGCGGTCCGGCGACACGCTGATCGTCCATCTCCGAACCACCCAGCTCGAGCAGATCGAGTCGCTCGTGGACGAGAACGGCGACGTCAAGATGCCGTTCATCGGCACGGTCCGCGCGGCCGGCCTGACGGCGTCCGAACTGGAGAACCGGATCCAGAAGGACTACATCGAGAAGAAGATCTACCGGTATATGACCGTCCACGTCCTGGTGCCGACGCGCAGCTACTTCGTCCGTGGCGAAGTCCGCGCCCCGGGCCGGTTCTCCCTGATCGGATCCGTCAAGATCCTCCAGGCGATCGCGACCGCCGGCGGCTACACCGACTTCGCGGATTCGACCGATGTTCTCCTGACGCGGGGTGACAAGACGGTTCGAGTGAACGCCAAGGACATCGAGCGGAATCCCGAGAAGGACATCGAGATCGAGTCGGGCGATCAGATCGTCGTCAAGCGTTCGGTGTGGTAGCCGGCATCCGACTTGGCGCCATGTCTCCCTCCACCGCCGAGTCTCAGGTCAGACGGCGGCGAACTCCCCGCGGCGCGGCCGCCTATGAGTGGATCGCGCTCATCCTGGCGGCCCTTCCGGCCCTGGTCGGCCCCGTTCTCTTCGGCGGCGTCCGCCTCTGGTCCATCGCCCCGTTGATGCTGTGCAGCTTCGCGGGCTTCCTGCTCTACGCGCTGCGCCCTGTCGTCTTCCGGGCCGAGGTCCCCCTTTCGATTCCGCCGGGCAGCCTTCCAGCCCTGGCTTTTCTCGTCTACGTGGCGCTGACCGTGCCCCTGGCCATCGCGCCGTACGAAGGCATGCTTCGCCTCCTGATGCTGGGCAGCGCCCTGGCGGCCTACTGGGTCATCGCCGGCCTTGCGGGGCGGGGGGGGCGGTGGAAATGGCTGGTCGCGCTCGTCCTCATCGTGGCGGCGATGGACGGCGCCTACGCGGTGATGCAGCACCTCCAGGGGTCGCGGATGATGCTCGGCGTGGAGCGGCACCCGAGCTACCTGATGCGGATGGGCGGGACCTACAACTGCCCGAACCACTTCGCCAACCTGCTGGCCATGGCGATGGCGTTCGGCCTCGCCGTGGTGCTGGCGCCGGAGTCCGGATGGACCCTCAAGGTGGTGGGCGTCTACGCCGTCGGCATGATGGCCTGGCCGCTCGCGCTCTCGCAGTCCCGCTCCGGGTTCGCGGCCGCCATCCTCGGCTGCGGAACGACCCTGCTTCTGACCGCGTGGCGACGGGGGGCGAGGCAGGCGGTGTTCGCGTTCCTCGCCGTCCCCGTGATCGCGGCGGTGGCCGTGGGCCTGGTCTGGGCCAGGGCGCCGGCCCTCTGGGGGCGCCTCGCGCGGTCGTCGACGGATCTCCAGGGCCGGATCATGGTCTGGACCGGCACCCTCCGCATGGTCGAGGCCGCCCCGGTGTTCGGCCACGGGGGCGGGTCCTTCCGGCTGCTCGACAGCCGCTACGTCGACCTCCACCCCAATGTGGCGGCGGTGCACGCGCACAACGACTACCTCCACGTCGCGGCGGAGTACGGGATCGTCGGCGGCGTGCTCGGCCTGATCGTGGCCGGGGCGATCCTCGTTCGCCTGCTGCGGCTGCTGGCGGGGGCCCGCAAGGAGCTGAACGCCGTCCTGGCCGCGGGGGCCGTCGGCGTCCTTGTCGTGGCCGCGAGCCAGGCCCTGGTCGACTTCAACCTCCACATCTACGGCAACAGCATGGCGCTGCTGCTCCTGCTCGGGTGCGTTGCCGCGCTCTTCCACGCATCGGGCGACCTGCCGAACCGGTTGCCGTCGCGGAACGCCGGCCGCTGGATTGCGTGGTCGGGGGCGGCGCTCGCGCTGCTGGCGATCGTCGCCACGCTTCGTGCCGGCGTTGCCTATGCGATGTCGACCTTCCCGGGCCAGACGGCGCTCGATGCGGGACGCCTGGAGGAATCCTCCGCCTGGTACCGCCGCGCCCTCGCGTGGGACTCGCACGCCTGGGAACCGGTCCTGGGGCTCTGCCGGATCGCGGCCCGCGAGGCCGCCGCGGAGACCGATCCGGCCCGGAAGGCCGCGAAGATCGCGGAGGCGCGCGCGCTGTGCGAGCGCGGCCTTGCCCGCAATCCGCGCGAGCCCGGCTTCGAGAACACCCTCAGCCAGCTGCTCGAGATGCAGGGCGATTCGCAGGGGGCGTTGACCCTCCTCACGAAGCTCGTCGCCGACCATCCCAACCGGCCGGTTCTCCAGGCAAGGCTGGGCGTCCAGCTGGACCGGATGGGCCGGGTGCAGGAGGCGGTGGACGCCTTCCGCGAGGCGGTGCGGATGGAGCCGGGGAACAAGACGGTCCGCATGTACCTGCGCGTCGCCGAGATGAAGCTGGCCCGGTCGAAGACGGCCTCGCCGAAGCCCGCGACCCCCTGACCGGACGCCCGCCTTGCGCCGGGCCGCCCCCGGCCGGATAGTGCCCTCGTGTGGATTCTCGAACAGATGGGCCGCGCCGCGGCCGGCGCATGGTCGGTCGCCGCGCAGATGGCGCCGTATCTTCTGTTCGGCTTCGCCGTGGCCGGGCTCCTCCACCTCTGGCTCCCCGCGACCTGGGTGGCCCGGCACCTGGGCGGCCGCGGAGCGATGCAGGCCCTGAAGGCGGCGCTGCTCGGGGTCCCGCTTCCGCTCTGCTCCTGCAGCGTCATCCCGGTGGCCCTTTCGATCCGCCGCGAGGGGGCCGGGCGCGGCGCCACGGCCGCCTTCCTGATGTCCACGCCGCAGACCGGGGTCGACAGCTTCTTCGTGACCTACGGCCTTCTCGGCCCCGCCTTCGCCCTGATCCGCCCCGTCGTGGCCTTCGTCTCCGGCGCCCTCTGCGGGCTGGCCGTCGACCGGTTCACAACCGGCGGCGAACGTCCCGCCCCGGCCGCGTCGACGGCGCCGGCCCCGGCCCTTCCCGGCTGGCGGCGGGCGCTGCGCCACGGCTTCGGGACGCTCCCGTCGGACGTCGGGAACGAACTGATGATCGGACTCGGCATCGCGGGGCTGATCGGCGCGCTGGTGCCGGCCAGCTACCTGGCCGACAAGCTGCCGGCGGGAATCCCCGGGATGCTGCTCATGATGGCCGTCGGCATCCCGATGTACGTCTGCTCGACGGCGTCGGTGCCGATCGCCCTCGGGCTGATGCAGGCCGGCGTCTCGCCCGGGGCCGCGCTCGTGTTCCTCATCACGGGACCCGCGACCAATGCGGCCACGCTCGGCGCGCTCGGCCGCATGCTGGGCCCCCGGGCGGGTGCGGTCTACCTTGTCTGCCTCGCGGCATCCGCGCTGCTGGCCGGCTTGGCCGTCGACCTCTGGGTGATCCCCGCCTTCCCGGCCGCCGCGCCCTCGTGCCACGTCGAGCCCGCCTCGTGGATGGGCCACGCGGCGGCGGTCCTGCTTCTGGCGGTGCTGATCGGTGCGAAGCTGCGAAAGCGGGCGCCGAACGCAGCGGGTCCGCCGGCCCCGGCGTGTTCGTGCCGGGGAACCGCCGGTCCCGGCGCCTGATCCGGACTCCGGATCCGCCGAAGGGCGGGCTCACCCGCGCAGCACGATGTCCCCGGCGATCCGGTCGGCGGCGTCCCGTCCGCAGAGCCGCGCAACGATCTCCAGGGCGAAGGCGAAGCAGGTTCCCGCGCCCTGGCTGGTGACGAGGGTGCCGTCCACGACGACGGCATCGTCGCACCGCACGGCCGAGGTCAGGCGCTCCGCCACGTCGGGATGGCACGTTGCCCGGCGGCCGGCCAGCACGCCGGCCGCCTGCAGGGCCAGCGGCGCCGCGCACACCGCGGCCACCAACCGGCCCGCCGCGTGCATCGCGCGAACGGCATCCAGCAGGCCCCCGTGGGCGCAGAACCGGCGGGTTCCCCCGGCCCCGCCGGGCAGCACGAGCGCGTCGAAGTCCGCCGGCCACGCCGCGGACCACGGACCGTCGGGCTCGATGCGGACGCCGCGCGATCCCCGGATGGTCCCGGCGTCGAGGCCCGCGACGAAGACCTCGCATCCCGCGCGACGGAGGACATCGATCACGATCACGGCCTCCATCTCCTCCGTCCCCTCGGCGACCGGGACCAGCACTCGCTTCATGGCCTACTCCTCCGTCAGCGGGCGCAGGGCGTCGGCGGCGCGGGCGAGGGTCGAGGGATCCAGCGGAGCTTCCGTCGACTCGCCGAGAACGCGGGGCAGCGCGGTCTGCCGGCACACCACCACGCCCGCAACGCCCTCGACGTCGCGCGCGAGGGCCGCGGCGGGGAGGCAGAGGATCGCCTGCACGCCGGCCTGGACCCCTGCGCCCCGCAGCCGCTCCCTCAGGGCCCAGGCCGCCTTGCGGACGCGCTCGATCGGATCGCGGTCCGGCGGCGCCCCGTCGTAGAGGATCCGGCCCTCCTCGATCGTGGCCCGTCCGGACCAGTTGAGCGACTCGATCACGAAGATCCCGCGAGGCGAAACCAGCGCGTGATCGATGTCGCCCACGCCGGCGCCGGGAACGGACAACCCGTGGAAGACATGCGACCCCGCCGGAAGCCCCGCGAGGATGCGGGCCGTCTCCTCCTCGCCCCGCGCGCCGCGCAGGAAGTCGAGACGCCGGCGCCGGAGGTGGAAGGCCAGCACGGCCAGGCCCGTCGTCAGCAGGACGAGGCCGAATCCCGCCCGCCGCGCGGGAAGGTCGGGCTTCGGGATGGCCGCGCGCAACAGCCAGCCGGCGGCCAGGGCGCCCGCGAGAAACGGAGCGGCCAGCCGCAGCGTGCCTCGCTGGCGGGGGCTCGCGCCCGGGCTGCCGTGGACGGAGGCGCCGGACGGGGCCGGGACGCCGGGGACGGAGGGTTCGCTCATGCCCGGATTGTGGCGTCGTCCGGCCGGGGCCGCAAGCCGGCGATGGAAAAGAAACGGGGCCGGCCCGAAGGCCGGCCCCGAAACCCTCCGCCAGGCCGCGGACTACTCGCCCAACTGCCAGATGACGTAGCGACGGACGTTCAACGCCCCGCCCGCCTCCTTGGCCTTGGCCTCGAGCAGCTGCGTGACCGTCACGTTGCCGTCCTTGACGAACGGCTGCTCGACGAAACACACGGTCGAGAAGAACTTGCCGATCTTCCCGTCGACGATCTTCTCGACGATCGCGGCCGGCTTGTTCTGGACCTGCTTCGCGTAGATCGCGCGCTCGGAGGCGATCACGTCCTGCGGGACCGCCGTCCGGTCCAGGTAGGGCGGCCGGCACGCGGCCAGGTGCAGCGTGAGGTCCCGGGCGAGCTCCTGGACCGCGGGATTCCCCGCGACCGCGTCGTTCGCGCAGCCGATCTCGACCATGACGCCGAGCTTGCTGCCGAGGTGGACGTAGGTCGCGACGAGGCCGGGCCCCTGCGCGGCGAACCTGACGTTGCGCCGGACGACCACGTTCTCGCCGATCTTCTGGATCGTGGCGTTCACCACGTCCACGACCGCCGGCGCCAGGTCCCCGTCCAGCGCCTGCGCCTTCGCGACGAGGTCCGCCACGAACGCCTTGAAGATGTCGTTGCGCGCGACGAAGTCCGTCTCGCAGTTGACCTCGATCATCACGCCCGAGCGGCCGTCGGCCGACGCCTTCGCCGCGATGACCCCGCTGTTCGCCGCGCGGCTGGCCTTCTTCGTGGCGACCGCCAGCCCGCGCTCGCGCAGGAGCTGGACGGCCTTCGCCTTGTCGCCGCCGGCGTCGAGGAGCGCCTTCTTGCACTCCATCATGCCGACGTTGGTCTCGTCGCGCAGTTCCTTGACCAGGGATGCTGAAATCTCTGCCATGACTCTCAAACTCCTTCCGGGTTGTCCTGTTCGCGCCGCCGGGCATCAGCCTGCGGCGGTTCCCTCGGGCGCCGCAGGGGCCTCGGGGGCCGCCTCGGTCGCCGGGGCGGCCTCGGCCGCGCCTTCCGCGGGCTCGGCGGCCTTGGCGGCCTTCGCCTTCGCGATCGCCTCGAGACGGGCCTTCTTCGCCTCGCGCTCGCGCGCCCGGCGCTCGTCCTCGGCGGCCTTCTGCTTCGCGCGCTCCTCGGCCTCCTCGATGGCGCGCTTGCGGGCGGCCTCGGCGGCCGTCTTGGCGTACTCGTCCGCCGCATCGCGGATCGACGACGCCAAGTCCTCGAGAATCACCTGGATCGAGCGGATCGCATCGTCGTTGGCCGGGATCGGGTAGGCGATCGGATCCGGATTCGTGTTCGTGTCGACCAGGGCCACGACCGGGATGTTCAGGCGGGTCGCCTCGAACACCGCGATCTCGTCCCGGCAGATGTCCACGACGAACACGGCGCCGGGAAGCTGGTCCATGTCGGCCACGCCGCTCAGGTTCTTCTGCAGCTTCACGAGTTCGTGGCGAAGGGCGGCGACCTCCTTCTTCGGGAGCTTCTCCATCGTCCCGTCCTTCTCCATCGTCTCGAGCTTGCGCATGCGCGCGACGCTCTGGCGGATCGTCCGGTTGTTCGTCAGCATGCCGCCGAGCCACCGGTTGACCACGTAGGGCTGGTGCAGCATGTCAGCCGCCTTGCGGACCTGCTCCTGGGCCTGCTTCTTCGTGCCCACGAAGAGGATCTGCCGGCCGGAGGCCACCGTGCGCTGCAGGAAGTCCTTCGCCTCCTTCAGGCGCACGAGCGTCTTCGCGAGGTCGATGATGTAGATGCCGTTCCGCTCGCCGAAGATGAAGGGCTTCATCTTCGGGTTCCAACGCCGGGTCTGGTGACCGAAATGGACGCCAGCTTCCAGCAGCACCTTGACGTCCACCTCGCGGCGAACGACAGGAGTCGTCGTTTCCATGCCTTCCTCCGACTATTGAGCCCGCATTACGCGGGCTAATCCGCTTGCCCCCCTGGAGGAATCCGGGGGGACTCGCTTCCATTCCGCGCCGCCGGATACGTCCGGCCGCTTCGACGCGGAACTAATGACCTGCCATTATGCCCGGGGTCGATCGCGGGCACAAGGACGATTTTCGGCCGGTTCCGGCCGCAATGAGGGGCGTCGGCCTTGGCGACCCGGCGCGGAGGTCCGTCGCGCTGGTCGCCCGGGGACCGGATTGGTTATGCTCAACGGCGCGATGGACGCCGCGGATGCCCCCTGGATCGTCGACATGCACGTGCACGCATTCCCCGATGCGGTCGCGGCGCGCGCCATCCCCGACCTGGCGCGGGAGGGCGGGGTCGTTCCGGCGACGGACGGGACCCTGCGCGGGCTGGTGGCGTCGATGGACCGTGCGGGCATCGCCACGTCCGTCGTGTGCTCCGTCGCGACCAGGCCCGCCCAGTTCGAGCGCATCCTGGAGTGGTCCGTGGCCAACGACGGCGACCGGCTCGCGATGCTGCCGTCCGTCCACCCGGCCTCGCCGGATGCGGCCGGGCAGGTGCGCCGCGTGGCCGAGGCCGGGCTGCGCGGCATCAAGCTCCATCCCTACTACCAGGACTTCGCCATCGACGAGCCCCGCATGACCCCCATCTACGAGGCCGCGCAGGATCTCGGGCTTGTCGTGGTCTGCCATGGCGGTTTCGACTTCGCCTACCCGCGCGCCCGCGTCGCCGACCCGGTCCGCACGCGACGGGTCATCGACGCCTTCCCGGGGTTGAAGCTCGTCGCCGCCCACCTGGGCGGCTGGGACGACTGGGACGAGGTCGAGCGCCACCTTCTCGGCCGGCCGGTCTGGCTCGACACGTCGTTCTCGCTCGCCTACCTGCCGGACGACCGGGCGCGGCGGCTCCTCGCGGCGCACCCGGCGGGCCGCATCCTCTTCGGAACCGATTCGCCCTGGGCCGACCAGGCCGCCGAGGTTGCGCGGCTGCGGGCGCTGGGGCTGCCGGAGGACCTCGAACGTCGCATCCTGGGCGGCAACGCGCGGGAACTCCTCGGCGGAAGCCCGAAGCACTGATCCCGAAGCCCGACACAGCCGCATGGTTGGGAGCGCTGGGATTCCGTGCCTGGCGCCTGCTTCGTGCTTCCCGCGCGTCAGCGCGGGAAGTCGTGGATCTCGCCGAGCGCCTTCCAGTCCTTCTCCCCCGTGAGACGGAAGAGCAGGTGACCCGGACGGGCGCCGCGATCGGGGATGAAGACCTCCATGTGCCGTCCGGGCAGTTCGGTTGCGAGGGTGCCCCGCGCGCCCCCGACGTCCGAATCGCGGGCGGCGATCCGGAAGACCTTGAGCCGCCCCGTCGGGTCGAGTTCGGTCCAGAGATCCGGCCCCGCGGCTCGCCAGATGCGCTTCCCCGCGGGCTCGAAGCGGTAGTCATACCAGAAGGACCGGGACGCCGGATCGGCCGCCTGGAAATAGCCCCACAGTTCCTCCCGTCGCCCATCCGCGAGTTCGACGCGGATGCGCCACGAGACCGGCGTCGCGCCCGAGAAGGCGCCGAGGGCCACGAACGCGGGCGGCGTGCCCTCCGGCGGCCGGAGGACCGCCTCGTGCCAGGGGCCGAACAGGGCGGTCTGGGTGGCGGTTGTGATGCGGGCGACGCGCGCGCCCTCGGGCCAGGAAAGGTCGAGGCGCACCGGCTCGCCCGTCCGCGGCTCGGCAGGCTCGTGGCGCGCGTGGAAGGCGCCGAAGAGCGTGTTCGACGGCGGCGGGGCGGCGGCCGGCGCCCATCCCATCCCCTGCTTCTGGTCGGCGTTGATCCAAGAGCGGTGGATCGGCATGTGGTACTGCGCGGTGCTCATCACGGACCGGTCCGCCGGTTCGGGATGGGGCAGGCCCAGCGTGTGGCCGAGGCCCTCGTGGTAGGCGACGCAGTCCGAGCCCTCGTACGGAACGCGCCAGCCGTCGGCCGTCACGAGCGCGATGCCGCCGCCGGACCGCGGATCCATGCGCGCCCGCGAACCGCCGGATTTCGCACCCGGATGGTGACGGCCATCGGGGCCGACATGCCCCTCGTGGACCGGAACGCCGTCCTCGATCCGCGTCCGCGTGAAGTCGTCCAGTTCGCGGTGGTTCTGGTCGGAGAACAGCAGCAGCACCGGGAACGATCCGTCCCGCGCGCCCGGCCAGCCGAGACGGTGGCGCGCCTCCGCGGCCATCCGCTCGAACATCGCGGTGGCGTCGCCCTCGCGCACCTTGTCCGCCGTCAACTCCGAGACCAGCGGTTCGCCCGGCATGCGGGCATCGAGAACGGAGAGGCCCGAGAACTCCCGCTCGTGGAACGCGGCGACCCGGCGCATGGCGAAGCCGATCCGGTCGCGCCAGTCCGGCACCGGCGGGCGGTCCCGCGGGAGGAAGTAGACGACCGTCACCGAGATCCGGGCCAGGTCGTTCGTTCCGCCGTACGCATGGATCGGTCCGGCCGTCGCCGCCCCGGCCGCCAGCAGCCCCCCGAGGACCAGAAGTCGCACGTTCATGCGGACTTCCTACACCGTGCCATGCGCCCGCGCAAGGGCGCCGATCCGTGTGGATTTCGCGCCCCGCACGGCGCAAGATGAGTCCCGATCAATCTGGAGGATGCCATGACGAGGGGTGCACTTGCAGGAATCGCGGTGACGTGTCTCGTGACGGCCGGGGCGTGGGGCGCCGCGAAGCCCGACGTGCTCTTCATCGCCATCGACGACCTCAACGACTGGACCGGTTGCCTGGGCGGCCATCCGCAGGCGTCCACGCCGAACCTCGACCGTCTCGCGGCGCGCGGGACGCTGTTCGCCAACGCCCAGTGCGCGGCGCCCGCGTGCAATCCGTCGCGCGCGGCGCTGATGAGCGGTCTGCGTCCCTTCACGACCGGCGTCTACGAGAACGGCCAGCCCTACGGGAAGCCGCTGAAGGATGTCCTTACGCTGAACCGCTTCCTCCAGCGCGAAGGCTATGCGGTCATCGGCGGCGGCAAGATCTACCACGGCGGCGGCGGACTGCCGGACGAGGCGACGACCGATTGGGACCACTATTTCAACCGCGGGCCCGATCCCCATCCGCCCGAGAAGTCCGTGAGCGGCCTCAACAACGACCACTTCGACTGGGGGCCCGTCGATGCGAAGGACGATGACATGGGCGACCACCGCCTCGTCACGTGGGCCTCGGAGGAACTGCAGAAGAAGCACGACAAGCCGCTCTTCCTCGCCGTCGGCTTCGTGAAGCCCCACCTGCCCTGGTACGCGCCGCAGAAGTACTTCGACCGCTTCCCGCTGGAGTCCATCCAGCTCCCCGTGGTGAAGACCAACGACCTCGACGACGTCCCCGCCGCCGGCCGCGCGATGGCGAAGCCGGATGGCGACCATGCGGCCGTCGTGAAGGCCGGCCAGTGGAAGCATGCGGTGCAGGCCTACCTGGCCACGATCGCGTTCGTCGACGGGCAGATCGGGCGGCTGATGGAGGCGGTCGACCGCTCCCCGCGCGCGAAGGACCTCATCATCGTGCTGTGGTCCGACCACGGCTGGCATCTGGGCGAGAAGGAACACTGGCGCAAGTTCGCGCTGTGGGAGGAGGCGACGCGTCCGCCGTTCCTGATCGTGGCGCCCGGCGTCACGAAGCCCGGCGCGCGCTGCGAGGCGCCCGTCGACTACATGGGCATCTACCCGACCATCGTGGATCTCATCGGCCTGCCCGTTCCGAAGCATGTCGAGGGGCCGTCGCTGCGGCCGCTGCTCGTCGATCCCGCCGCCCCGTGGAGCCACGTCAGCATCTGCACCCACGGGCGCGGCAACCACGGCGTGCGCGACCGCGACTGGCGCTACATCCGCTACAAGGACGGATCCGAGGAGCTCTACGACCACCGCAACGATCCCTACGAGTGGACCAACCTGGCCGGCGATCCGAAGCATGCCGACGTGAAGAAGCTGCTGGCCGCCCGCCTGCCCGCGACCGAGGCGCCCGACGCCCCGCGCGGCGGCGGGAAGGAAGGCGGCGAAGGCGGGGGCAAGGGAGGCGGGAAGGGCGGAAAGAGGAAGGCGGCGGCGGAGACGTAGGCGGGATTCGACATTCAACATCCAACAACCAACAACCAACATCCAACAACCAACAACCAACATCCAACAACCAACAACCAACGTCCAACATCGAACACCGAACATCGAACATCCGAGGTCGAATGCGGGAGGATGCCGGTGGGTGTTCCCTGCCCAACCTGAAACCTGTAACGTAGGAACTTGAAACTCCACTTCCCGGAAGCCTGATACCTGCGTTTGGACGCCGGCGAGGAGCCGGCAGGAGGATGCGATGAGCGGAGCGAGGATCGGTTCCGACTGTTCCCGCCGTCAGTTCATCTCCCGGTGCGCGGCCTGTGCGGGCTGCGCGGCGGGCGCGATGCTGGCCGGCGCGAGCGGCGCGAGGGCGGAGGCCCCGGCTGCGAAGGCCAAGGTGCGGCTGGTCTTCTGCGAGACGAAGAACGACCACCCGATCTGGCCGAACATCGGCTACGACTTCGATGCGCGGCGCGCCCGCATCCTGGATGTGCTGGCCAAGGGCTGCCCCGGCGTCGAGTTCGTGCAGGCGCGGCTCATGGACAATCCGGCGGAGGCGGCCGAGGTCCTCAAGGGCGACGCCGAGGTCGGCGGCTACCTGGTCTGCCTCCAGGGCCTCGGCTGGCGCAACGACGTCGTCAAGCTGTGCGGCACGGGGAAGCCCACGCTGGTCGTCGACAACCTCTTCGGCGGCTCGGGCCTCTTCCTGACGCGCATGCCCCAGTTCATGGGCGCGGGCAGGCCCGTCGACTGGGTGAGTTCCTCGCGCGACGAGGACCTCGCCGCGTCGGCCCGCCATTTCGCGATGCTCAGGGACGGGAAGAGCCCCGCCGAGATCGCCGCCGCGTTCCGCGCGACGCGTCGCGGCGCCACGCCGGCCGTCGCCGACTGGACCTGCGCGGCCGACCCGGTGCCCGCGCCCGACCTCGGGAAGGCGCTGGAGGAGCTGAAGAAGACGAAGCTGCTCATCGTCGGCGGGCGCAAGGGGCGCGATCCCTTCTTCAAGGCGACGGCGGAGGTGACCGGCGTCGAGTTCGTCGGCGTCCCGTTCGAGGAGATGTCCGCCGCCTGCGCCGCCGCCGACGCGGGCGCCGCCCGGGCCTTCGCCGAACGCTGGGCCGCCGGCGCGAAGAAGGTCGTCGAGCCGTCGCCCGAGGACCTCCGGGGCGCGGGGACGATGTACGTCGCGATGAAGGCCCTGCTCGAAAGACACGGGGCCCGCGGCATCAGCGTCAACTGCCTCGGCGGCTTCTACGGCGGGCACCTGACGGCCTACCCGTGCCTCGGATTCAGCCAGCTCAACGACGACGGATTCGTCGGCGGCTGCGAGGCGGACGCCCTCTCGGCGCTGACCATGGCGGTCATGGGCGCCGTGACCGGCCGGCCGGGCTACATCTCCGACCCCGTCATCGACACCTCGAAGAGCGCGATCGTCTACGCGCATTGCGTGGCGATGACGAAGCCCTTCGGCCCGGGCGGCCCGGCGAGCCCCTACTTCATCCGGTCGCACTCCGAGGACCGGAAGGGCGCCTGCGTACAGTCCATCCTCCCCGTGGGGCACATGACGACGACGCTCGAGATCAGCCCGCAGGCGAAGCAGGTGCTCGTCCACCGGGCGAAGACGATCGGCAACAACGACAGCGACCTCGCCTGCCGCACGAAGCTCGAGGCGCAGGTGAAGGGCAGCCTCGAGAAGCTGACCGAGGAGTGGCGTCCCGGCTGGCATCGCGTCACGTTCTACGGCGACCTGTCGCCGCACGTGGACGCGCTGTGCGACCGCTGGAAGCTCCAGCGCATCGACGAGGCATAGCCCCGCGAATCAGCAACGAGAGTCGCCTCGAGGGTCTGTTGCGCGGCGCCGACGAAGCGGCGCCCTCCAGGGCCGTCCTCTCGCAGGTCCATGGAATAGGCCTTGGAGGGCCGCGCTCCGTCGCGGCCGTATCCATGCGTACCTTGCGATGGATCCCGGCGCGTGCATCCGGCTGAGCCGATGATCCGGGAGCCCGCTTCGGGCTTGGCCCGCCGTCCGCTTGGCCGCACAATGAGCCCTTGACCTTCGGAGGACGCATGAAGCGCTGGATGGCGGTGGCGGCAACGGCATGGACGGCGGGGATCGCGGGGGCGGCGGACCTGGTTCCGTTCGCGCCGCCATGGGACGACGGGGCGCCGGGGCCGACGGACCTGCGGCCGGTGCTGGGCCAGGGGGCGGCGTCGATCGCCCCCGTGCGCGTCCGCGACGGACACCTCTTCGCCGGAGACCGGCGGCTCCGCCTGTTCGGCGCCAACGTCACCGCGGCCGCATGCTTCCCGGACCATGCCACGGCGGACGGCGTCGCCGCACGCATGGCCAAGTTCGGGCTCAACGGCGTGCGCTTCCACTTCCTCGACGCCACCTGGGGCGAGCCGCGGTTGATCGACTACAAGTCCGGCTCCTGGACCAACTGGAGCGCCGATGCGCAGGACCGGCTCGATCACTTCATGGCCCGGCTCAAGGAGCAGGGCATCTACTGGAACGTGAACCTGCTCGTCGGCCGCCACTTCGGCACGGACGACGGCGTCGACCCGGCGGTCAACAAGCTCGACTGGAAGGCCGCCCACGCGGTGGGCGTCTTCCACGCGCCGCATCTCGAGGCGCAGAAGGCCTACGCCCGGCGGCTCCTGGGACACGTGAATCCCTACACGAAGCTGGCGGTCGCGCACGATCCGGCGCTGGCGATGGTCGAGATCAACAACGAGAACGGGCTGATCCACACGTGGATGTCGCGTGACTTCGACGATCTCCCCGAGCCCTTTGCCGGCGACCTGAAGCGGCAGTGGAACGCGTGGCTGGCGAAGCGGCATGCGGACACGAAGGCGCTCGCGGCCGCGTGGGGCGCACGGAACGAGGCGCCGGGTGCGGAGATGCTGCGCAACGCCGGCTTCGCCGACGGCGTGAAGGAATGGGGTCTCGAACAGCACCGCGGCGCCCGGGCCGATCTCGAGGCGAAAGACGGCGCCGCCGTCCTCCACGTCCGCAACGCGGCCGACGGCGGTTGGGCCGTCCAGTTCAACCAGACCCGCCTTGCCGTGCGGAAGGGCGCTCTCTACACGGTCCGCTTCCGCGCCGCCGCCGACTCGAAGCGGACCCTCCAGGCCAACATCATGCAGGCTCACGAGCCGTGGAAGGAGCTCGGCTGGTCGGCGCGGTTCGAGGTCGGACCGGAGTGGAAGACCTTCGAGTTCACGGTCGTCATCGACGCCGACGACGACAACGCACGCTTTGGCTTCACGGAACTGGGGCAGGCGGACGCGACGTTCCGGTTCGCGGACCTCTCGCTGAAGCCCGGCGGCCGCATCGGGCTCACGGCGGACGAGACCCTCGAGGCCCGCTCGATCCGCTGGCCGAAGGCCGGCGCGACGCGTCCGATGGCGCCCGGCGAGCGGGCCGACTGGATCCGCTTCCTGTGGGAGACCGAGCGCGCCCACTGGGAGGCGATGCGCCGGTGCGTCGTCGACGAGATCGGCGTCAAGGTCCCGGTCGTCGGCACCATCGTCGCCACGTCGACGCCGAACCTGATGGGCGCCTTCGACCTGGTCGACACGCATGCCTACTGGCAGCACCCGCACTGGACCGGGCGGCCGTGGGATCCCGAGAACTGGATCGTGAACCCCTGGTCGATGGTCGACCATCCGGACGGCGCGACGCTCTCGCGCCTCGCCTGGCAGCGCGTCGCCGGGAAGCCGCACATGGTCAGCGAGTACAACCACCCCGCGCCCAATCCGCACGCGGGCGAGGGGCCGCTGATGCTCGCCGCCGTCGCGGCGCTGCAGGACTGGGACGCGCTCTTCCTCTACACGTGGTCGCATGACGAGAAGGGCACGAAGGCCGGACGGATCCCCGGCTACTTCGACATCGGCCAGCATCCGACGATCATGGCGAACGTCCCCGCCGCCGCGCTGCTCTTCCGCCGCGGCGACGTTGCGGCGGCGCGGGAACTCGTCACGACGGCCCTGCCGCCGGAGCGCGAGATCGACCTGATCGCCCGGCAGGGGAGTGCGTGGAGCGTGCTCAGCCTGGACCGCATCGGCGTGGACCTCGGCGCGGCCTTCATCCATCGCGTTGCGCTCGATCTGCGCGGCCCGGCGGACCGTCCGCTCCCCGAACCGCCCGCCGTCGCGCGGACCGAATGGCTCGCCGACACCGGGGAGATCGCGTGGCGTCTGCCGGAGAAGGGCCGGGGCGTGTTCGAGGTGAAGGCGCCGAGGGCGAAGGCGGTCGTCGGGCGCATCGGCGGTCGGACGGTGGATCTCGGCCACGGGGTCCGCGTCACGGCCGGGGAAACCAGCCTCGGCTGGTGCACGGTTGCGCTTTCGTTGATGGAGGGCGAGGCCTTCGACAAGGCGCCCCGGCGCGCGCTGCTCGCGGCCACCGCGCTCGCGGAGAACACCGGGATGGTGTGGAAGGACAAGGAGCGGACCAGCGTCGGGACGAAATGGGGGAGCGCGCCGAGTCTCGTCGAGCCGGTGTCCGTCGCGGTCGGGTTCGCCCCCGCGGCCGGCAAGGTCCGCCTGTACCCGCTCGACGACCGCGGCCGCCGCGCGGGCGCGGTCCTCGAGGCCGGCGCGGACGGCCGCCTCACCCTCGATCCGGCCCACCGCACGCTGTGGTACGAGGCGGTGTTCGAGGGGCCGCGATAGAACGGCGCGTCCTCCCGCCCCGGCCCGTCGGCCGGACTTCAGAAGCCCGGGCGTCGGAGCCCTGCGGACGACCTCGCGCCGTCCCGGTTCGGGGCTTCCGCGTTTAGTCTCCGCCGATCAACCCGCCGAGGGCGGCCGAGGACGGAGCCTTCGCCCTTGGCGCTGCCGCCGTGGCGGGGGGCGTGGGCGATGATGCGGTCGGCCATGCGGGAGAAGGGCAGGCTCTGGAGGTAGACGCGGCCGGTGCCGCGCAGCGTGGCGAGGAAGAGGCCCTCGCCGCCGAAGATCATGGACTTCAGGTTGCCGGCGCGTTCGATCGCATAGTCGATGCCCTCCGTGAAGCCGACGAGGCAGCCGGTGTCGACGCGGAGCGTCTGGCCGGTCAGCTCGCGGGCGATCACGGTGCCGCCGGCCTGGATGAAGGCCATGCCGTCGCCCTCGAGCTTCTGGAGGATGAAGCCCTCGCCGCCGAAGAAGCCGGCGCCGAGGCGTTTCGTGAAGGCGATGCTGACCTTGGTGCCCAGCGCGGCGCAGAGGAAGGCGTCCTTCTCGCAGATCAGCCGGCCGCCAAGCTCGGCCAGGTTCACGGGGACGATCTTGCCGGGGTAGGGCGCGGCGAACGCGACCTTCCGCTTGCCCGACCCGGTGTTGGTGAAGTGCGTCATGAAGACGGACTCGCCCGTCAGCATGCGCTTGCCGACGCTGAGCAGCTTGTCCATCACGCCGGCGCCGGGGTTGGTGCCGTCGCCCATCTTCGCCTCGAAGGTGATGCCGTCCTCCATGTAGTTCATGGCGCCGGCCTCGGCCACCACGGTCTCGCCGGGGTCGAGTTCGACCTCCACGATCTGCATGTCGTCGCCGAGGATCTCGTAGTCGATTTCGTGGCTTTTCATGGCGTCTCCCAGGTTCGCGCGTGAATCCGCGGGAACTTCACAGCCCAGGCGCCGCCCGCCGCCCTCCGCGTCAGCCCAGCAGGTTGCGGATGACGTCGGCGGCGGAGTAATCAAGGTTGGTGCCGGAGCAGAAGCGGCCGATGGCGGTGTAGTCGTCGCCGAGGGTGACGAGGGGGAGCTCGAAGGTGCCGTCGGGCTTCTGCTGGGGCATGCCGATGTTGGCGACGAGCGCGTTGCAGAGGCACTTGCGGCCGGCGGCGTCCTCGGCGCGCCCGCCCTTGGCGACGAAGGCCCTCTCGGGCTCGGCGGCGCAGCGGTAGCCGAGGGAGCCGTCCGGCCTGCGGTAGGCCTCGCGAAGGAAGCCGAGGTCGCAGATGCGGCGGCGCTGGTCGTAGACCGCGGCGTCGGACAGCGTCCCCTCGAGCTGGGCGACCTTGAACGGGAAGCCGGTCGGGGAGGCCCGCGGATCGGTGAAGACGCGGGCGGTGCCGTCGAGCGCCTTGCGGACCAGCGTGCGGCGGATCTCCGGGTCGAGGCCGGACTCCGCGCAGAGGGCGAAGGGGGTGCCGACCTGCACGCCGGAGGCGCCGAGGGCCAGCGCCTCCTTCAGCCGCTCCGGGCTGCCGTAGGAGCCGGCCAGCCAGAACGGCCGGCCGAGACGGCGGATGGCGTCGAGGTCGACGACGTCGCGCTCGCCGTAGACCGGCTGGCCGTCGCCGGTGAGCTGCATCGTGCCGCGGGGCGGGGCGTTGTGGCCGCCGGCGACGGGGCCCTCGATGATCAAGCCGGCCACGCCGTCGCCCAGGCGGCGGAGCAGGATCGCCGCCAGCGTGTGGGAGGACACGATCGGAAGGAAGGCGGGCCGCGGCAGCGGCGGGAGGGACTGTCCGGGCTCCAGGAAGGCCGCGGGATCGAGCGTCATCTGGAACGGGCCGCCCGGTTCCGGACCGGCCACCGCGAGCGAGTACACGGCGGGGCGGTGGTCCGCGAGGGCGGCGATCGCGGCGGGGAACTCCATCGGGATGCCGGCGCCCACGATCACGACGGCAACGCCGGCCAGCATTGCCCCGTAGAGCGAGGGCAGGTGCGGCATCTGGATCTTCTCGAGGAAGTTGATGCCCACCGGGCCGGCGTGGCCCTCGCGGGCGAGGAACACCTCGACGAAATTGGCGGCGATGCACAGCGCCTGCGCGTCGATGCTGCTCTCGGCGACGTGCATCCGGACGGGCTTGTAGTTCTCGTTCTCGGCGAGGCCGCCGTCGACGAAGAACGAGTCGACGATGCGCCGCGCGATGCGGGGGAAGGGGAAGTGCGCCAACGCGCGGCGGATGTGGCCGCCGAGGTCGCCGTCCTGCAGGTGCCGCAGCATCAACTGGTCGAGGGCCGTCCCCGCGACGACGCCCATCTGGCCGAGCGACGATACGGCCCGGGCCAGGCGCCAGGTGGAAACCCCGGCGCCCATGCCTCCCTGGATGATCGTCGGGATCGGCTCGCTCATCCGGACAGTGTACCTCTTCCCGGCGTCGAATGCCCGGCTATTCGAAGCCATCCTCGGGCCGGACGCCGGATCCCCGTGGTCGAGGCCCCGCTTCAGAACAGGCTGCGCGTGAAGTCGCCGTTGCGCTTCGCGTCGGCGACGCCGTCCTTCGACGGGCTGGAGGTCTCCAGCACGATCCAGCCGTTGTAGTGGATGTCCTTGAGCGCCTGGGAACAGGCGGTGAAGAAGGGCTTGTCGTCGTCGAGGTACTGCTTGCCGTTCTTGTAATGGACCTGCGAGATGCGGCCCTTGAGGCGGCGGATCTCGGCGGGGGCGTCGTAGCCCTTGGACTTCCCGAGGTTGTAGACGTCGTAGTAGACGCTGACCGACTCGTGGTCGACGGCGTCGAGGAGCCGCTCATTCTGCTCCGCGTTGATCAGGCTCTCGATGGCGAGCAGGACGCCCGCATCCTTCGCGCGCGGCGCGGCGGCCTTGATGCGCTTCACGACGGAGGCGAACTCGTCCTCCTTGAGCTTGTTGTCCTTGCCGAGCAGGTCGCCCTTGCTGAAGAAGGCGACGAGGATGTTCTTCGCGCCGAGGTCCTTCGCGCCGTCGATGGTCTGTTCCAGCCATGCCGGGCCGCGCGGATCGGTCGCCAGCGGGCTGCCGTTGAGCAGGCCCATCATGATCGAGCAGATGGGCAGGCCGGTCTCCTGCATCTCCTTCTTGTACTGGGCGCGCTTCTCGGGCCTGCCGATCTCCAGCACGTCCGCCGCGTCGCCGGCGCGGATCTCGACGCCCTCGAGCCCGGCGGCCTTCGCCTGCGCGAGGCCGACGACGCACGCGCCGACCTTGATCTTCGCGCCCGCGGCGGCGGCGAACTGCGGGAACATCGCGGCGGCGGTCACGGCGCCGGCGGACCGGCCCAGGAACGTGCGGCGGGAGAGGTTCATGGCGTGGCTCCTTCGGTTGCGTTGGTCGGTGCGGTCACGGGCTCCAGAGTAGAGGGCGGGGGATAGCGGAGCAAGTGCGTCCGGGGCGCGTCCGCAACGGCGTTGGTGGCGGGGAGGGCGCCGGCCGGATCGTTGGTCGTCGCGACGCGCATCGTGCGGACCTCCCGGCCCAGCGCGAACGCGCGGACAAGGAGTGCGCCCTGGATCGCAAGCAGGGCGGCGACGGTGACGACGGCGATGACGGAGAGGTTGACGACGAGGCGGGAGGGGAGGGCGACGGGGGCCGGGCCGGTTTCGACGCGCAGCGTGTGGGGCCCGAGGCCGAGCACCTCGCCGCGGCGGAGGGGGACGGGCACGTCGCCCACGGGGACGCCGCCGACCGCGAGCGCGGCGTCGGGCGCGGCGCGGCGGACGTGGACCACGCCGTCGCGCACCTCGATCTCCGCGTGGTGGCCGGCGATGGACGGGTCGCTCATGCGGAGGGAGCAGTCGGCGTCGCGGCCGATGCAAAGCCGGTCCTCGTGGACGGTCAGCTTCCGTCCCTTGAGCGGGCCGTCGATGAAGGCGACTCGGTACATGCGGGGCGGAGAATAGCGCAACGGAAGGCGGATTTCACGGAGAAGGGAGCGGGGAGAGGGAAAACGGGGGCGGGGAGACGGAGAAGGCGTGGGGGGGTGGGAGGGCGATCGGGCTCCGGCCCCCGGATCCCCCCTTCCGTCCCCGGCCCCGCGGCGCTTGACCTCGGGGGGCGGGTTCCGCAGGATGCTTGGCTTTCGCGGGATTCCCGGGAAGAAACGGGGGAGAGCATGAACGAACAGGCGAACGTGTCGATGGAAACGCTGGCCTCGCTGTGCAAGCGGAGGGGCTTCATCTTCCCCGGCTCCGAGATCTACGGCGGGCTCAACGGCTTCTGGGACTACGGTCCGCTCGGCAGCGAGCTGAAGCGGAACGTCCGCGAGGCCTGGTGGCGGGCGGTCGTGCAGCGGCGCGACGACGTCGTCGGCGTCGACTCGGCGATCATCCTGCATCCCCGCGCCTGGGAGGCCTCCGGCCACGTCGGGGGCTTCGCGGACCCGATGGTCGACTGCCGCCAGTGCCGCAAGCGCTTCCGCGCCGACCAGCTCTGCGAGGAGCAGGGGATGAAGCTCGGAAAGGCCGCCGACGGCAAGACGTTCATCCTGCCCGAGGGCGTGAAGTGCACGGCGTGCGGCTCGAAGGACCTCACGCCCCCGCGCGCGTTCAACCTGATGTTCAAGACGTTCGTCGGGCCGGTCGAGGACGACTCCGCGGTCGCCTACCTGCGGCCCGAGACGGCCCAGGGCATCTTCGTCAACTTCAACAACGTGGTCGACACGGCGCGCGTGAAGGTGCCCTTCGGCATCGCGCAGATCGGGAAGGCCTTCCGCAACGAGATCAACCCGCGCAACTTCACGTTCCGTTCGCGCGAGTTCGAGCAGATGGAGCTGGAGTTCTTCATCAAGCCGGGCACCGACGCCGAGTGGCACGAGTACTGGGTCGCGGAGCGCCTGAAGTGGTACCAGACGATCGGCCTGCCCGAGGGCCGCCTGCACCGCTACGTCTATCCGAAGGAGGACCTGGCCCATTACGCGAGCGCGTGCGTCGACGTGATGTACGAGTTCCCGTTCGGCACGCAGGAGCTGGAGGGCATCGCGGCCCGCGGCAACTTCGATCTGAGCCGCCACCAGGAGTTCAGCGGGAAGTCGATGGAGTACTTCGACCAGGAGAAGAACGAGCGGTTCATCCCGCACGTCGTCGAGCCCTCCGCCGGCGTCGACCGCATCACGCTGGCGGTGCTCTGCGAGGCCTACCGCGAGGAGTGGGTGCCGGCGGGCGACACGCCCGGCGGCGTGCTCCCGGCCGAGCCGGGCAAGCCCGCCCCGCAGGGCTACGAGGTGCGCACGGTCATGAAGTTCGCGCCCTGCGTCGCGCCCATCAAGGCCGCGGTCTTCCCGCTGCTCAAGAACAAGCCGGACCTCGTCGCGAAGGCCCGCGGGATCCACGAGACCCTGAAGCGCCGCTGGAACGTCTTCTACGACCAGACCGGTGCGATCGGCCGCCGCTACCGCCGCCAGGACGAGGCCGGGACGCCGTTCGGCATCACGGTCGACTTCCAGACGCTCGAGGACGACACCGTCACCCTGCGCGACCGCGACACGATGAAGCAGGAACGCGTCCCCGCCGCCGAGCTCGCCGCGCGCGTCGCCGCCGCGGTGGAGGGATAGGGGAAGAGCGGAGAGCGAAGAGCGGAGAGCGGAGAGGGAAGAGCGGGGAGACGGAAGGCGGGAGTGGGGAGACGGAAGCCGGGAGCCGGGAGCAGGGAGCCGGGAGCGGAGAGCCGGGAGCCGGAAGCCGGGAGTGGAGAGCCGGGAGCCGCCCGGGTTTCTTCCAACCCTTGGAGGCCCGGCGACCGTCGAAATCCGAGGATTGGAAGCTCCGGGAGGGGAAGCGCGAAATCCTGATTCCGAAGCGCGAAACAAGCACGAATCCGGACCCATGCGGCAAGTCCGAAACCGGACGGGCTGTTTGAGGTTTGCCGGTTGGGATTTCGAATTTGTTTCGTGCTTCGGAATTCCGGTTTCGTGCTTTCCCTGTGCGGTCTTGCGCGGAGGCGCGGGGTTGCCTAGAGTCCGGGCCGGAGACGCGCGGTTGATGCCCATGATGTCCGTCACATGCCGCCGGTGCGGGAACCGGTTGGAGGTTGATTCCGCCTTCCTGGGCGAGACGCTCTATTGCGCCGTCTGCAACTCGGCCGTGCGGATCGAGGCCGATACGGCGCCCGCGCCCGCAGCCTCCGCGCCCCCGGCGGCGGCCCCGTCGTCCGTTCCGTCCGCACCGGCCCCCGTCGCGCCGCCGGCCCGGCCGGAGACGCCGAAGCTGCGGCTGGCGGGCGACCGGATCGCGTCGGGCGAGGGGCGGGCCTGTCCGGCCTGCAGCTTCATCATGGACACGGACGACGTCGTCTGCGCGAACTGCGGGCACAACACGAAGACCGGGGCTTCGATGGCGGATGTGGCCCGCCGGAGCGAGGCGATGCGGCAGCTCGTCACGCTGGCGACCACGGTGCTCGTTCTCATCGCCGCGGGCTGGATCGTGTGGAAGGCCGGCTGGCTTTCGTTCGACGTCCGCGGCGCGATCGGCGCCGGGGCGGACGCGCCCGCGGCGGGGACGAACGCCGCCCCCGTAGCGTTGCCGCCGCCCCCGCCGGAGGTTGTCGCGGAGGTGAGGCGGCAGGTTACGGAGGCCTTCGACCGGGCCTTCCCGGTCGTTGCCGACGGCCTGGGCGTCGTGTTCGAGCGGCTCGACGGCCGGGTTCTTCGCGGCGCGTACCGGTCCGGCGGTGCGCCGGGGACCTTCCGGATCGAGACCGCGGACGGCACGGACGAGACGCACCCGATGGAACGGTTGAAACGCGAGGCGCGCCTCCGGTGCGACGCGGCCTACCGCGCCGCCGAGATCGAGCGCGACATCCGGGGCCGGCTGGGGCCCTAGGCGCAGGGGAGTGACATGGCCGACATCCTCCAGATCGCGGGGCATCCCGTGGGGCCCGGGCAGCCGGCGTTCGTCACGGCCGAGGTCGCGCAGGCGCACGACGGCTCGCTCGGGGCGGCCCACGCCTACATCGACGCGGTGGCCGCGGCGGGGGTCGACGCGGTGAAGTTCCAGGTCCACATCGCCGCCGAGGAGTCGACGCCCGGCGAGCCCTGGCGCGTGAAATTCAGCCGGCAGGACGCGACGCGCTACGACTACTGGAAGCGCATGGAGTTCTCCGAGCCGCAGTGGCGCGACCTCGCGTCGCACGCGCGCGACCGCGGGCTCGCCTTCCTCGCCTCGCCGTTCTCCGTCGCCGCCGTGGACCTGCTCGGGCGCGTCGGCGTGCCGGCGTGGAAGATCGGGGCGGGGGAGGTCGCGACGCCCGACCTGGTGGAGGCCGTCCTCCGCACCGGGCGGCCGGTCCTGCTCTCGACCGGCATGAGCCCGTGGGCGGAGGTCGACGCGGCCGTCGCGCGCATCCGTGCCGCGGGCGTCCCGTTCGCGGTCTACCAGTGCACCACGGCCTATCCCTGCCCGCCGGAGCGCATCGGCCTCAACGTGCTCGCCGAGCTGCGGGCGCGCTACGGCTGCCCGGTCGGCCTCTCCGACCATTCCGGGACGGTTCATCCCGGCCTGGCCGCGTGCGCGCTGGGGGCGGACCTGGTCGAGGTCCATGTGACGTTCTCGCGCGAGGCGTTCGGGCCCGACGTGCCGGCGTCGCTGACGATGGCGGAGCTGCGCACGCTGGTCGAGGGGGCGCGGAGCATCGGGCGGATGCTGGCGTCGCCGGTGGACAAGGACGCCGAGGCGGCGGCGCTCGCGGAGATGCGCGCGGTCTTCCGCAAGCGCGTCGTGGCGCGGCGCGACCTGCCCGCCGGCCACCGGCTGGCGGCGGGGGACATGGCATTCAAGAAGGCCGCGGGCGGCGCGCCGGCGGACGGCGCGGGCGCGCTCGCCGGGCGCGTGCTGCGCCGCGCGGTCCGCGCGGACGAGAGCATCGGGGAAGGCGACGTTGAATAGGAAACCCAGGACGAAGCGGGCGGCGGCGAAGCGCAAGGTGTGCGTGGTCCTCGTCGACCGCGCCAACTACGGCCGGCTGAAGCCGGTCATGCGGGCGATCGCCGGCCACCCGGGGCTCGAGCTCCAGACCGTGTGCACGGGCACGATGCTGCTCGAGCGGTTCGGCGAGGCGGTGTCGATCGTGGAGAAGGACGGCTTCCGCGTCGACGGCCGCATCTACGTCGAGCTCGAGGGCTCGGTGCCGACGACGATGGCCAAGTCCGTCGGCTTCGCGGTGATCGAGTTCGCGACCGAGTTCCACCGCCTCAAGCCCGACATCGTGCTGCTGATCGGCGACCGCTACGAGGCGCTGGCCGCGGCGATCGCGGCGGCCTACATGAACCTCTGCCTCTGCCACATCCAGGGCGGCGAGGTCAGCGGCTCGATCGACGAGAGCGCGCGCCACGCGATCACGAAGTTCGCGCACTACCATTTCCCCGCGACGGAGCGCTCCGCGAAGTACCTCGTCCGCATGGGCGAGGACCCCGCGACGGTCTTCCCCGTCGGCTGCCCGTGCGGCGATGCGATCCTGCGCCGCGCGCCGCGGCTGCCCGCCCGCGACTTCGGGCGCGGCAGCGGCGCCCGGATCGATGCGCGGAAGCCGTACTTCCTCGTGATCTTCCACCCGGTCACGACGCGCTTCGGCGACGAGCGGGGCCAGGTCGAGGAGATTCTCGCCGCCCTGCACGGGCTGGACCACCCGACGCTGTGGCTGTGGCCGAACATCGACGCCGGCTCCGACCACATCAGCAAGGCCCTGCGGGTCTACCGGGAGCGCCATCCCGGGAACCGGTGGCTGCACATGATGAAGAACCTGCCGCCGGAGCACTTCCAGGCGGCGCTCTACCACGCCCGCTGCGCGATCGGCAACTCGAGCAGCTTCATCCGCGACAGCACGTTCATGGGGACGCCCGTCGTGCTCGTCGGCGACCGCCAGGTCGGCCGCGAGACCGCCGCGAACCTCGTCGAGGCGCCCTGCGCCGCGGACGCCATCCGCGCCGCGATCGAGCGCCAGTGCGCGCACGGCCGCTACCGGCCCTCGACGCTCTACGGCGACGGCACCGCCTCGGCCGCGATCGCCCGGCGCCTCGCGGCGCTTCCGCTCTACCGCCAGAAGCGGCTGCATTTCATCCATGAGCGCTGAGCCGGCACCGTCCGCCGCGCGCCCGTCCGTGCTGGGCCTGATCCCCGCCCGCGGCGGGTCGAAGGGGTTTCCGGGGAAAAACGTCGCCCCGCTCGCCGGCCGGCCGCTGATCGCGCACACGGTCCGCGCGGCGCTCGCGAGCCGCCGCCTCGGCGACGTCGTCGTCAGCACCGACAGCGAGGCCATCGCCGACGCCTGCCGCGCCGCCGGGGCCGCGGTGCCGTGGCTCCGGCCCGCGGACCTGGCGGGCGACACGACGCGGATGCAGGATGTCGCCCTCCACGCCCTCGCGACGCACCCCCGCGGCGACCGGTTCGACTACCTGCTCCTGCTCCAGCCCACCGCGCCGCTGCGCACGCCGGAGGACATCGATGCCGCGATCGACCTCGCCGCGCGGCACGACGCCGACTCCGTCACGTCCTTCACGCCGATCGAGACGCACCATCCCTACTACATGTACCGGTTCGAGCCGGAGGCCCCCGGCCGGCCCGCGCGCGTGACGCCCTTCGTCAACTACGAGCCCGGCCTGCCCCGCCAGGCCTTCCCGAAGTGCGTCTACCGCAACGGGGCCATCTACCTCGTCCGCCGGACCTGGCTGCTCGCGCACCGCGCCTTCGTCGCACCCGGCGGGATCCCCTACCTGATGCCGCCGGAGCGGTCGGCCAACATCGACACGCCGGAGGACCTCGCCCTCGCGGAGTTCCTGCTGGCCCGGCGCGGGGGCGCCGCGCCGTGAGGGTCGTCGTCGCCGAGTCGCCGGACTTCGCCCCGGTCGCGCTCGGGCGCCTGCGCGCCGCCGGCTGGACCTGCGAGGCGTTCGACGGCCCGCTCGACGGCCTGCCCGCCGCGCTGGCGGATGCGGACGGCGCCATCGTCCGCTTCGGCCTGCGGTGGGACGCGGAGCGCCTCCGCCGCGCGGCCGGCCGGCTGCGCTTCCTCGCCGTCGCCGCGACGGGCACCGACCACATCGACCGCGCCGCCGCCGCCGCGCTGGGGATCGAGGTCGTTTCCGTCGCGGGCCATCCCGGCCTGCGGGAGGTCACGGCCACGCCGGAGCATGCCTTCGGCCTGATGCTCGCGCTGCTGCGGCACACGGTCCCCGCGCACGCCTCGGTGCTGCGCGGCGAGTGGACCCGCGACGCCTTCATGGGACGCCAGGTCCGCGGCAGCACGGTCGGCGTCGTCGGCCTCGGCCGCACCGGGCGCGCCTTCGCGGGCATGGCGGAGGCGTTCGGCGCGCGCGTGGTGTACTTCGATCCCTTCGTCGACGAGCCCGCCTTCACGCGCTGCGCGCGGCTCGGGGACCTGGCGGCCGTGTCCGACGTCGTCGCCGTGCACGCGGTGCTGAACGACGCGACGCGCGGGCTCCTCGGCGCGGCGTTCTTCGGGGCGCTCCGCCCCGGCGCCGTCCTCGTCAACACCGCGCGCGGCGCGATCGTCGACGAGGCCGCGCTGCTGCGCGCGCTGGAGTCGGGCCGGCTGGCCGGCGCGGCGCTGGACGTCCTGTGCGGGGAGCCGGAGAGGGGCGGGACGGTGTCGTCGCCGCTGATCGACTTCGCGCGCACCCACGCCACCCTGGTCCTGACGCCGCACCTCGGCGGGGCGACGCACGGCTCCATCGCGGCCGCCGAGGGGCTGCTGGCCGACCGGCTCCTCGGCCGGTTCGGGCCGGCCGCCGCCGCCGGGGGGACGCCGTGAGCGGGGCGCCCGGGACCGGCGGTCCCGCGGCGCCGCACGCGGGCCGCCGCGCCATGCGCAACACCGTCGCCTACATGGCGGCGGGGCTCGTGCCGAACCTCGTCAACCTGTTCATCCTCCCGGTCTACACCCGGTTCATCGAGCCCGGCGACTACGGGCTCGTCGCGCTGGTCGTGACGACGACGACCTTCCTCGGCGCGTTCATGGGGCTGCAGCTGACGAACAGCATCCACCGGCTCTACTTCGACCACGAGGGCGAGGCGCGGCGGGTCTACTGCTCGACGATGATCCTCGGCATCCTGATGGTGAACGTCGCGATCCTGCTGCCGCTGCACCTCGCGGGGCCGTGGATCGCGCGCACGCTGTTCCCCAAGGTCGACCTGCCGTACCGGCCGCTGCTGATGCTCGGCTTCGCGTTCATGTTCTTCCAGAACCTCGTGAACTACGGCAACGCGATGCTGCGCGTGCAGGAGCGCGGCCGCGCGCTGCTGGTCTCGGCGCTGATCCACACCGCGGCGTCGGCGGGCCTCGGCCTGTACCTCGTGGTCGGGCGCGGCCTGGGCGCGGCGGGGCTGCTGACCGCGATGGCGGCGGCGTCGGCGGCGCATGCCGCGGCGCACGGGTGGCTCGTGCGCGCGCAGGTGTCGCTCGCCTTCCGGTGGTCGATGTTCCGCGAGGCCGCGGCCTACAGCATCCCGATCATCCCGCACAGCCTCGGCGGCCTGCTGTT
>Ga0194125_10001384_pt1 | contig 40970 bp, 36 predicted proteins | sample TA2KigC250mmetaG_FD_148626 | JGI IMG/M metagenome (GOLD analysis project Ga0194125, IMG submission 148626) | Freshwater microbial communities from Lake Tanganyika, Tanzania - TA2015034 Kigoma Deep Cast 250m | ecosystem: Environmental > Aquatic > Freshwater > Lake | place: Tanzania: Lake...
GTCCCGCATCAGACCCACGCCCGGCACGTCCTCAGGGTCCTCGCCCTTTTCCAGGTAAGTCAACAGCCTGCCGAAGCTGCGCTCCCCGTGGGAGACGACGATGTAATCCGCGCCGGTGGCGGTCAGCACCTCCCCGGGCATGAGGCTGGCGCCGGCGCCGCCCACCACCACCGGGGCCGCGGTGCGCGCTCTGACAAAGCGGACCAGCTCTAAGGCCTCGGGCAGATAGGAAACGGGGTACAGCAGGTTGCAATTGTCGATGTTGCGCAGGGAAAGGCCCACGACTTGGGGGGATATTTCCCGGAGCGCATCTTCCAGGACTTCGCGCACCCGCTTCTGAAAACACAGGTCCAGCACCCGCACCTCGTGGCCGGCCCGGTCCGCGGCGGTGGCCACGTAGCAGAGGCCGATGGGCGGCGCGGCCAGGACGTCGTCCCTGAGGTTGCTGTTCACCAATAAGACGCGCAACGGTTCTCCTTTGCAGCCCCCGGCCTCAATCCTCGCCGGCCAGGGCGGTGCGGGCGGCTTCCCGGATCTTCCGGTATTCCTGGGTGTAGATGGGCAGGTCCCGGTCGGCCAGGATGCCGATGGTGAATTTGCTGGCCAGCTCTTCGGGGGTCATGGTCGCCGCCTTCTCCACCCGCACGGCCGCCTCCTTTTGAGCGCGCATCATCTCCGCGGCCCCGCCCAGCAGATTTTTGCGGCCATACAGGGTGTGGCAGTGGCTGATGACCTCCACCACCGCGAAGCCCCGTTTCAGGATGGCCGCCTCCATGAGCTGGTCCAGCAGGGTGGCGTGGTACACCGCGCCCCGGCCCACCCAGGCCGCGCCCGCGGTGACGGCCAGCTCGGCGATGGAAAAGGCATGCTCCACGTTGCCGTACATGGAGGTGGCGGAGCGGGCGCCGTAGGGGGTGGTGGGTGAATATTGGCCGCCGGTCATGCCGTAGGTGCTGTTGTTGATGATGACCGCCGTGAGGTTCAGGTTGCGCCGGGCCGCGTGGATGAAGTGGTTGCCGCCGATGGCGGTGGCGTCCCCGTCGCCCATGACCACGATGACCTGGAGCCGGGGATTGGCCAGCTTGACGCCGGTGGCGAAGGTGAGGGCCCGGCCGTGGGTGGTGTGCAGGGTGTTGAAATCCACGTAGACGCTCATGCGGCCGGAGCAGCCGATGCCCGACACCAGGACGATGTCGTCTTTGCTGAAGCCGGTGCGGTCGATGGCCCGGATGAGGGCCCCCAGCACGATGCCGTTGCCGCACCCCGGACACCAGACATGGGGGAACTTCTTCTCATGCCGCAGGTACTTGTGGATTAGTTTGGTCACGTCGGCCATAAGGACGCCTCACATCCGTTCCACGGTCAGGACATTGGTCACCCGCTTGAAGCCGCATTGCAGGCAGACCCGGAGTTCATGCGTGATCTTGTCGAACCTGCTGCTGTAGAGACCCACGGCCGCGCCCCCGCAGGTGTGCGGGCTGCCGCATTGAGGGCACGGATGCGAGGTTTTCAGGCAATACACCACCATGAGGTGCTCGCTGTAATCTTCCAACAGCCTGAGGAAGCGTTTTACTTCCACCGGAGACAGATTGTGACGGAAATTTTCCATGGTTACCAGAAAAGTGGGCGGATTCCGTCCGCCTGGCGGCGTGGCGCCGGGAATGCCGGGACAGGCGGAGCTGAGAATGATGGTTCATAGTTCACATACCGTATGAATGTGATCGTATCTTACCAGGGTGCAGAGGCAGGCTCTCCGGCCTCCTTCAGCCGATCTTAATGCGGCTCACCACGCAGGCGCGGCAGGTGCCGGAACGGATGCGGGCCGCGTCGGACAGGGAAAACACCCCCACCAGATGGCGGGGATCCTGTTTGTACACAAAGAGGCGGTGGATATCCGCAAAGATCATGGTATGCAGGGCGCTGGCCAACGTCTCCTCCTGATCGCAGGCCTGGACGGGCGCGCTCATGATGTCCCGGGCCGGCCCGGCGGCCGGCAGCCCGTGCAGGTAGGCGGCGATGAGGTCCGTTTTGGAGACCACGCCCACCGTGACGCCCTCTTGGTTGGCCAGAGGCACGGCGCCGAAGCGGTGCGCGGCCAGGCCCTCCATGACCTGGATGAGGCTGTCGTCCTCCCGGTGCGTGTACACGCCGGGGGTCATCACCTCCCGCAGGGTGAACCGGTCCGCCAGGGCGGTCCCGCCGCCCCCCTGGCGCCGCAGGTTGCGCTCGCACTGGTTGCAGAAGCGGTAGAGCAGGCCCACAATGTCGGGATAGGCCAGCACGCCCGCGGCCCGGCGGGGCTGGTCGCCCTCCACGTAGAGCCGGTGGATGCGGTGCTCGCGCATGCGGTCCAGGGCGTCGTCCAGGGAGTCGGTGGCCGAGCAGAAGACCGGCGGCCCCACCATCACGGCCGTCACCGGCGTGTCCAGGGGCAGGTCGGCGTAGTAGGCGCCCATGAGGTCGGTTTTGGAGACCACGCCCACCCCTTCCCCGGCGGCGTCGTTCACCAGGACGGCGTTGACCTTGTATTTGATGGTGGCGCGCACCGCGTCGGCCAGGGAGGCCTGCTGGTCCAGACGGATGACCTGGCGCCGCATGGCGTCCTGCACCATGAGCCCCTTGAGCACGCCCTGATGATCGACGATTCCCATGAGATGCCCCGCTCCCAGGCCGCTCAGGCCAGGCGCTCCAGCAGGCGCCGGAAGACCCGGGACATGTAGACGAGGCCCACCACCCGGCCGTCTTCGATCACCGGCAGACGCCGCACGTGCCTTTTGATCATGATGTCGATGACATGCAGCAGGTGGGTCTCCGGGCTGATGGTGATGAGGTCCGTGGTCATGACGTCGCTCACCCGCACCTGTTTCGCCTTGGCGCAGGCCCGGTCGATGATGCCGGCCACGTCCAGGTCCTCCATCTCCCCCCAGATGTGGATGTGTTTGGGCCGGATGAGCAGGAAGATGTCGTACATGGACAGCATGCCCACCGGCTTGCCGGCCTCGTCGATGACCATCAGGCCGAAGACGGTGCGCCCTGCGGTGTCCGCGGCCCGGCGGAAGACCTCCCCCGCCTCGGCGATGGTGGCCTGGGGGCTCAGGGATAGAAAGGAGGTCTCCATGACCTCCCGGGCGACCGTGGGCATAGTTTCTCCTTGGTGGATGTGATCGTCTGGCGGGCTCAGGCAGGAGAAGACGGGGCCTTCCACCCTTCCGAAAGACTCTCGTTCCCCATCGGGCCAACGGCGGGATGCGCTTCGCTTTCCCGCCCTACGGCTCTGTGGCCCTGCGGTTCTGTGGCCCTGCCCCCTTCACCACGCTGGTTCCCAAGCTCCTGCTTCGAAAAGTTTTATTAGGGTGCTCACTGCGCACCGTAAGGATGCTTAACTTTTCATAATTTATGGGTGAGCCCAAGGCTAATGAGTAACTGCTATGAAAAGTTCCTTATCCCCCTCTCCCCCGATGGGGGAGAGGGCTGGGGTGAGGGGGAGAACTTTTCATGCTTTGTGAGTGGGCCTCAGGCCCATGAGCAACTGCTATGAAAAGTTTTTTGCATGGCGCAATTTATCGAGTATTATCAATTTGTTGTGCTGGTTACAGGGGCCCACCCTACCGAACTTTTCATGCTTTGCGGGTGAGCCGAAGGCTCATGAGGAACTGCTATGAAAAGTTCTTGGTGGCGCCGGCATCTTGCCGGTGCAGCGCACAGGCTGGAAGCCTGTGCCACCCAAGACAAAGGCGGCGGGCAGAGACGCCCGCCCCACCGCCCTTTTCATGGGTTACGGGTGGGCCAACGGCCCGGGCGCGACTGCTTGGGAACCGGATTGCCCGCAAAGCTCTGCTTTGCTCCTCTGCTCCAGTTCACCAATATGCTCCAAGCCAGTGCTGTCCGGGCGATTTTTGCCCACAAGGCATCTCTGACAAGGACAATGCCTTCTATCCTTGATACTTCGGCCCTGAGAGGAAAGGAGGCGCATGTCAAAAAGGCCTCCGGACCTGGAATAGCCTTCCTCTCAGGCTCCCTCCCCCTGGATGGGGGAGGGCTGGGGTGGGGGTGGCGAAATTATTTGTAATGACAAGGAGTTGCTTTCTTCGCCCCCCTCCCCCAACCCCCTCCCACCGGGGGGAGGGGGCTTAAAAACCGCGTTCATGCAAAATCCTTACCGGACAGGCCTGGCTCCGAGCAATAGTTCATCACAACCCCGGGGGGCCGTCAAGCCGCGCCGGCCGCGGCCCGCAGTTCGGCAAAGCAGGCCTCCCCGAAGGCCCGGGCCTTGTCGTTGCGGTAGTCCGCGGCCACGCCCTGAGTCACCCGCTGGGCCGGCGAGGTGTCCAGCTTAACGTGGCTCACCTGCATCTCCCACAGGGCCATGGCGGGGCTGGCCTCCATGGGGTCCCTGACCGGCCGCATGACGCCCTTGATCCCCATGACCACGTCGTCTGCGGCCATGATTTGCAGACAGACCCTGCCGTCCCGGGCCAGGTTGGCCGAAGTGAGGCTGTTTTTCAGCATGCCCAGGAGGAGCGTTTTGTCATCTGCGGCATAGATCAGAGACACCGGACAGGTGTGGGGCCCGCCGTCTGCGCCCACCGTGGCCAGGACCGCGATGATGCGGTTGGGGTTGTCGTTAAAGAGTTTTCCCAAATCCACCAGGCGCTCGTCGCCCGGTTTGCCCACCTTCACCTGCAATGAATCTCCCAGCATTTTGCTCATGACCGCCTCCCGTGTGCAGATGGCGGGCGGAGCCCGCCCTACTTTCCTTCCTTTAGGGCATGTTTGAAGGGGTATGTTCGCACCCGCGCCGGAATCGGTGGCACCGGCGTCCCGCCGGTGGCGGGCTCACTTTCCTGACAACGCCTGCAACCGCGCCAAGATCTCCCCCGGCGTGATCAGCTTCCCGTCAATGCGGTTCAAGGTCTCCACCTTGGTCATCCCCTGGTTGACGCGCTTCACCTCCCGGGACATCTGGCCCCTGTTCAATTCGGGCACCAGCACGGCCCGGACCCGCCCCAGGTGCGGCTCCACCAATCGCCGGGGGAAGGGCCACAGGGTGATCAGTTTCAGCAGGCCGGCCTTGAGGCCCTGGGCCCGGGCGTCGGCCACCGCCCGCCGGGCGGAGCGGGCCACGGAGCCGTAGGCGATGACCAGCAGCTCCGCATCATCCGTCAGATATTCCTCCACCATCTGGATGTCGTGGAAATGCTGGCTGATCTTGCGGAACAGCCGGTTCAGGAGGGGCGCGATCTCGTCGGGCCGCTCCGTGGGGAAGCCACGCACGTCGTGCACCAGGCCGGTGACGTGGTAGCGGTAGCCCTCGCCGAAAGCGGGCAGGGGCGGCACCCCCCGGGGCGTGTCCTCGTAAGGGATGAACCATTCGGGGGGCGCGCCGGGCCTGGGGCGCTCCAACACCTGGAGCTCCCCCGGCCGCGGCAGCACGATCTTTTCCCGGGTGTGGGCCACCACTTCGTCGGACAGGATAATCACCGGGGTGCGGTAGGTTTCAGAGAGATTGAAGGCCTTCACCGTGAGCGCAAAGCACTCCCAGGTGGTGGACACGGACAGCGCGATGATGGGGTGGTCGCCGTGGGTCCCCCAGCGGGCCTGCTGCACGTCGCCCTGGGAAACGTGGGTGGGCAGCCCGGTGGAGGGCCCGGCCCGCATGACGTTCACCACCACGCAGGGCACTTCGGCCATCACCGCAAAGCCCAGGTTCTCCTGCATGAGCGAAAAGCCCGGGCCGCTGGTGGCGGTCATGCTTTTCACCCCGGCCAGGGACGCGCCGATGATGGCGCCCAGGGAGGCGATTTCGTCCTCCATCTGGATAAAGGTGCCGCCCAGGGCCGGCAGCTTCAAGCTCATGACCTCGCTGATCTCCGTGGCGGGGGTGATGGGGTACCCGGCAAAAAACCGGCACCCGGCATAGAGCGCGCCTTCCACCATGGCTTCGTTGCCCTGGAGGAGCAAAGGGCGGGGGGACGGGGGAGTGGTTTCGGGCATGGGCGTATGGGAGCAGCTTTCAGGTTCCAGGTTTTAGGTTCTGGGTTTTGGGTTCTGGGAATGTGTAGGGTGCGCACTGCGCACCTTTTTCATAATGCAGAACATTATTGAGTACAATCATTTCAGTTAATATGAATGTTGTTCACTATTATTTCCCTAGATTAAGATGATTAATTTCTTTAGTAATTGCATATTCAAGTATTTCTCTGCCAAAATAAAGATTGTTCATTTGTTCACTATTTAATTCTAATACATTTCCATGTATTAGCTTTGATCTAATTTTATAAATTTTTTTAAATTGGTCTTTTAATGATTTACGTCCCTTTATATCTGGACTAACAAGATAAGAGCATCTATCGGCAAGAGTTTCAACTAATGGACTAATAGAGATATCATCCCCCAATAATGCTTCAAGTCCTATACAAATTTGCAAAAACGCCATTGTTTGGTTCTCTACAATATAAGAATTAAAGCACCATTCAATTGCCGATTTTACTCTTTTTGTTTCGTCAGCTTCGCATTCAATTAATTGCACTACCTTTTTTAAAATACTAGCTATTGCAATTTCAAATTTACCTTTTTCTTTAGCTTTCTTTAAGTAATCATTTTCAAAATTAAAATATATATTATTGAGAAATTTACTAAAATCAAATGGGAGTTCTGTTTCAACAAGCTTATAAGACTCATTTGTTAGGTCTTCGCTTATAACACTAATTTTTCGAATATGGTAGTGATTTCTAAATGCTGCCATAGTTAAGGCCCCAACCATAGGAGATATAGGTTTAAATAATTTTAAAAAAATTGCCTGGTGGAGAAGTACCTTAAAATTACCGATAACTCTTTTTAGACAAATACTCTCAAGCCTTTTCCCAATATATCCAGTTAAGTATTGTCGAAAATAAATTGTGTTTGGTTGTAATTTGTTAAATCTAAATAATCCCGTGGAGTACCCACCGGGAATTTGGCTTTCATCTTTAAATATTATTAATGATATTTCTTTACTTAATTCTATATTCTCAGGTTGGTCTTCTAAATTATTTATTAATGGAATATAAATATTATATGATCTTGGAATACTAATAATATAATCTTTAATATCTTCGGTCAGGGAATTACTTTTTCTCTCTCCTAATATATCCCATATGTTCCCATTTAATTTATCACCTGCATCCACTTTTTCTTTTATAGCTTCATAAACCATGTCATAAAAGATTAAATAGATATCTAAATGGTCAATCCATTCTTTCTTATGTTTAATAACTTCATCTGAAAGTGACTTGAGGTGCACAGCAAACGAATCATATTGAGGCCAATTATTTTCAATATAACAATTTATCAAAGTTCCTTTTATTTTATTTTCAATTTTTGAAATGGCTTTAGGATGTAACATTTTTCTTTCCTTATCAAGTATTTGAACAAACGTTTTTATAGTTTACAAGTTTCCCTGCTCGTTCCCAAGTTGTACTTGGGAACGAGGGAAATGGACCACGCTCAGCCGCCGTGGCCATAGCCGGTGGGGGACAGGCTGCGGCGGCCGGCCTTCATTTTGCCCTTAACAAGCCGATGGACCACGGCCCGGTCCCGGTGGCCCTGTCTGAGCTTTTTCACCAGGCGTTCGTCTTGCAGCATCCCCCAAAGTTGCGCCTGGCCCTCAGGGGTGTCGAGATGAGATATTTTATCATTTACTGCGCTAAAGGGCGGCAGTCCGGCCAGCCGCTCCCGGAAATATCGCTCCAGGACCCGGTGAGGGATGAGGCGCGGGGCGTCCGGCGGTGGGGTGGGGGCAGGTTCTTCCCCCACGTCGGCCTCCTCCAGGAGTTCCTGGACAAGATTGGCGAAGTCCAGGTAGCAGGCGCCCTGGTCGAAGAGGTAGAAGGCGCTGACCAGCCGCTCCCGCTCCCACATCTGTTTGAGCCGCGCCATGACCTCGGCCCGGGCCGGGGAGAGGGTGAGCGGCCGCCGCAGACAAAGATACTCCCGGAAATGCTCGCTGGCCGCGTGCGCCGTGAGGGTCCCTTCCGCCGCCAGGTATTCGGGGAACAGGATGCAGGCCAGGGGCCGCACCGGGTAGACGGCGCACAGGTCGTCCGCCAAAAATTCACAGGGTTTCTGAAGTTTCAGGGCCACGATCCGGATCCAGTCGTCCCGGCCGTCGGTCAGGAGGCCCAGGGTAACATACCGCCGCAAGGCCGCCGACACCGGCTCGCCCAGGTGCATCGCAACCCCCAGCAGATCCACCAGGCTCACCGGCACCTGCAAATCCGGATGCTTACAGCCGGGGCGGGTGCACTCCGGGTCGCAGCGGAAGTCCGACTCCAGGGAGGCCAGGCGCGCCCGGGCGCGGAAATGGCCGGCAAGCCGGGCGGGGGGGTCTGCGGCTGATGAAACCTTCATGAGTCCCTGGAGCCTCACCCCCGGTCAGGAAAATTTGTCACAGAGGGCTTCAGACCCGGCCCTGCCGGATGGTGCTTTTCATGGCTACGGTCTAAGAGGTCCGCTCACCGCCAAGCATGAAAATGCCTCTTGCCAAGCACCACCTCCACCACGGCGGATAGAGCGCGCTGATGAGAGCTATTCCATAAGAAACCTTCGGGCGCTAATCCGCCTCTTGCGCCGAAGCCTGCTGCCGGCTTTCCCGGACGCTGACGGCGAAGTCCGGGCAGTGCAGTTCGCACCAGCCGCAGCCGGTGCAGCGTTCGGGACGGGTGATCTGCGGCCGGCCCTTGTCGTCCATCTCCAGGCAGCCCCGGGGGCAGAACGCGGCGCACAGGCCGCATTCCTTGCACCAGGCCCGGTAGATGTCGATGTGATAGGTCTTGTGAGGTTTGGCTTCCCCTTCGGGCGCGGCTTCGCCGGCCGGAACGGAGGCAGGCGGCTCCGGCAGGGAGACAGGTGGCTCCGGCGGTCGCTTCCGTCGTCCGGTCATGTGGTCATCCGTCGGTTACGGGGCGCGGGGCGCACCCTGCATGTCTTTGCGGTCGGTGGCGGCACCGGCTGAAGCCTGCGGCTGCCGTAACGGTCCCCGGATCGCAGGCCGGTGCAGGACGCACCCTAGGGCCGGTCGGTGGGCTTCACCTTCCAGGACCACAGTTGGGGAGCGAAGCGCCATCCCGCCTCGATGACCGTCTTGAGCACGGGGTCTTTAATATCGGCCACGTCGAAGCGGTAGTCGTAAATGGCGCCGACCTCCAGGGGATCCAGGGATTTGAGGCCCGCGGCGTAGGCCCGCTCTTTCCGGGCCAGGACGATACCGCCGAAATAAGTCCGCTGATAGTGGACCTGGGGTCCCACCCCCCACTGGACGGTCCCTTCCTGTTCGAAGGCCCGGACTTCGTGGCGGCTCTCATCCAGGGTCAGGCGCAGCCGATAGGACTTGGACAGTCCCGCCTTCTGGAAGATTTCCCACCAGGTGGCGTCCACCAGTTTCCATTCGGCGGCCAGGTCGGAATCCCGGCCTTCGGCCACCGTGAAGGGGCGCTTGGGGTCGTTGAGGGCCAGCAGCCGGTCGACGAGCTCCCGGCGGCTCACCGGGGTGACGCCGGGTTCGGGATTGACGGCCATCCAGGCGGCCACTTTGTTCATCATGACGTAGGTGCCCGCCAAACCGACGATGAAAAAGACGGGGATGATGAGCCAGAAGTAAGTCAGGAAGGCTTTGCCGGTGGGCCCGGAGGCCATGCCCCCCAGCCGGGATTGCTCCAGGAGGCGGTTCAGGCTTTCCGGTCCGGGGGCCTCGGCAATGAAGAGCCAGGGCCCGCTGGTCCAGGCCAGGCCATCCAGCTTGTCGCCCTGGTAGGCGCCGTGGCCGCTCCGGCTGAAGGTGCTGATCCCTGTCCGGGGGGCCCGTTTGGTGTCCGCCTGCTCCTGGATCCAGGCCTTGAGAGCGTTCAGGGCATAACCGCTGCGGCCGTAGCGCAGGGCGAGGAGGCGGGCGCCGTCCGGGTTCCGCACCTCCATACCTTCCTGGGAGTTAAGGTAGGTGAAGGCGTTGGGGCTCTCCCCCCCCAAAAGGTCCGCTATGTCGGCCTCGGGTGGGGTCATGGGCCGATCCAGGATGGGGTGGGTCTCGGCGCAGCCCATTGCGGTCAGGAGAAGGAGCGCCATCACCGACGCCGTCCACAGAATGGTCCTGGTCCAAAACATGCACACCCTCCTCGTGGTGAATGGGTTTCCGCTAATATTATCGGGTGCGAGCCGTTTTGGGGAGATTTTTTCGCTGCGGCGGCGTCTCCCTTCCCGGACGGCCCCCTTCCGGGCCGGGCCGATCCGGACAAAACTCGGGTCACCCCGCGGCGGCCATGATCTGCACGTAGAGGTGGACGCCATAGAGAAACACCAGGACAAAGGCCCCCAGGCTGAGGACGCGCATGGTCTTGTGCTGGGGGCGGTAGGTCATTTCGGCCACGGCGATGCCGGTCATGAGGAGGGCCAGGAGCGCGGTGCCGCCGTGGACCGGGGCCACCCCGGCCAGGATGGGCCCCTCCAGGTAAAACAGGTCCACAATGGCCACAAAGGCGCAGTTGATGATAATGCTGCCCAAAAGATCGCCCACGGCCAGGTCCACGGCCCCCAGGCGCAGCGCGCCGACGGTCACCACCAGCTCCGGGGCGGTGGTCACCAGGGCCACGAAGATGGTGCCCACCGCGGAGAGGTGCCACTCCAGGGCCTGGGCCAGGCCCGTGGCCACCCGGGGGAGCCAGGTGGCCATGACCACTACCACCAGGGCATGAAGGCAGAAGTTCGCCAGAGCAGTGTTCAGGGAGACGTGGGGGTAAAGTTGGGCCTCCTCTTCCTTGCTCAGGTATTCCCGGCGCTCCCGTCGGTGAAAGCGAAAGGTGGCCTGCATGGCCAGGAGATAACAGGCCAGCAGCAGGGGCGTCGACGCCCCCACATGGCCCAGGCGGAAGGTTCCGGCCGCGGCCGGCAGAGTAAGTGCCAGACCGATGACCGCCAGCAGTATCAGGGCGAAGCCCGCGGCGATGAGGTGCCCCCGGGCCGCCGCGGTGAGCAGGGGGGCGGGGGGATAAATGAGGTCCGACAGGGCCAGGAGCAGGAGGTTCAGGACGCAGGCCCCCAGAAGGTTGCCCACCGCCACGTCCGGGACCTTGACCCAGGTGACGGCGCTGAGGCCCGAAACCAGCTCGGGCAGCGAGGTGATGGCCGCGACCACGGCCAGCCCCATCCAACTGCGGCCCAGACCGGTCTTTTCCGCCAGTACGTCCCCCCAGCGGGAGAGTTGGGTGCCGGATACGGCGATGGCGGCCAGGCAAAGAGTGAATTGAAGCCAGACGCTCCCCAAGGCGCTAACCTTTCTGGCGCATGAGGAAATTCCGCAGGATCTGCAGCCCGGCCTGGGTGAGGATGGACTCCGGATGAAACTGCACCCCGAAGATGGCGTGGGTCCGGTGGCGCAGGCCCATGATCTCCCCCACCGCGGTCTGGGCCGAGACCGCCAGGCAGTCGGGCAGCGTCTCCCGGGCGACGATGAGGGAGTGGTAGCGCGTCGCCTCAAAAGGGGTGGGGATGCCCTGGAAGAGGTCCCGCCCGTCGTGGTAGATGAGGGAGGTCTTGCCGTGCATCAGCCGGGGGGCCCGCACCACCTCCCCGCCGAAGGCCGCGCCGATGGCCTGGTGCCCCAGACAGACGCCTAAAATGGGCAGCCGTCCGGCAAAGTGGCGGATGGCCGCCACCGAAATGCCCGCCTCGTTGGGGGAACAGGGCCCGGGGGAGATCACCAGGTGGCCGGGAGCCAGTTCCTCGATCCCCGCCAGGTCGATGGCGTCGTTCCGATAGACCTTCACCTCTGCCCCCAACTGCCCGAAATACTGGACTAAATTGTAGGTGAAGGAGTCATAGTTGTCGATCATGAGCAACATGGAACACCTGTGGTTAGGTTTTGGGTTTTAGGTTTGGGTTTTGGGTGTCAGGTGTCAGGCGTCAGGTGTCAGGTGTCAGGCGTCAGGTGTCAGGTGTCGGCTTGCAGCTTTGCCTTTCAGCTTCCGGAGACTCGTTCCCCAGCTCCTGCTTGGGAACGCCATTGTTCCCCCAAGCTCTGCTTGGGTACCTTATGCTCTTTGCCTGGCCTCACCTGATTTCCAGGTCACTCCGGCCAAGCAGGAGCTTGGCGGGCAAACCGGTTCCCAAGCAGGAGCTTGGGAACCAGTGGCAAAATCCAGAACCCAAAACCCAGAACCTAAAACCTGGCACTTGGCACCTGGCGCCCGCCCCCCTCACCACAAGCCCTCCGCCGCCATTTCCAGCGCCCGCATGAGGGCCCGGGCCTTGTTGACGCATTCCTGGTGTTCCCGGACGGGGTCCGAGTCGGCCACCACGCCGGCCCCCACCTGGAGGAAGACCCGGTCGTCCGTCACCGTGAAACTGCGGATGGTGATGCAGAAATCCAGGTTGCCGCTCAGTCCCAGGTAGCCCACGGCCCCGGCGTAGGGTCCCCGGCGGGTGGGCTCCAGCTCTTCGATGATCTCCATGGCCCGCACCTTGGGCGCGCCGGTGACGGTGCCCGCCGGGAAGGTGGCGGCCAACAGGTCGATGCCGTCTTTGTCGGCCGCCAGCTCCCCCTCCACCTGGGAGACGATGTGCATGACGTGGGAGTAGCGCTCCACGGTGAACAGCTCCGGGACGTGGACGCTGCCGATGGCGGCCACCCGGCCCACGTCGTTGCGGCCCAGGTCCACCAGCATGAGATGTTCAGCCCGCTCCTTGGGGTCGGCCAACAGCTCCGCCTCCAGGGTCTGGTCCTCTTCGGGCGTAGCCCCCCGGGGGCGGGTGCCGGCGATGGGGCGGTAGGTGATGTGGCCGTCCTCCAGGCGCACCAGGATTTCCGGGGAGGCCCCCACCAGCTTGAGGGCTCCCAGGTCCAGGTAAAACATGTAGGGAGAGGGGTTGATGCAGCGCAGGGCGCGGTACAGGTCCAGGGGGTCGTGGCCCAGGGAGGTTTCGAAGCGCTGGGAGAGCACCACCTGGATGGCGTCGCCGGCGGCGATGTACTCTTTGGCCCGGCGCACCATGACTGCAAATTCCTCCTGGCAGACATTGGGGGTGAGGAGGCCCTTCGCCTGACCCGCAGGGGGCTCGGCGGCCGCCACCGGCCGGCGCAGGCGGGCGATGATGCCGTGGATGTCGGCCACGGCCCGGTCGTAGTGCTCCTGGGGGGATTGCTCCGGCGTCAAATGCACCAGGGCCACCACCTTGATGGTCTGGCGCAGGTTGTCGAAAATGAGGAGCTGGTCCGCCAACAGAAACCGGGCGTCGGGCAGCCCCAGAGAGGCCGTGCGCTCGGGCAGGCGCTCGATGAAGCGCACCATGTCGTAGCCCAGAAACCCCACCAACCCGCCCCAGAAGCGGGGCAGACCGGGAACCGGCACCGGCCGGAAGCCGGAGAGCAGCCGCCGCAAATGCTCCAGGGGACTGACGCCCGGGTCCAGCACTTCAAATTCGCCGCGCCGTTCCAGAACGGATTGGCGGTCCTTGACTTCAAAAACCAGGGAGGGATGGAAGCCCAGGAAACTGAAGCGGCCCCACTTCTCGCCCCCCTCCACGCTCTCCAGCAGGAAGGAGGGCTCCCGCCCCCGCAGTTTTTTGTAGGCCGACACCGGGGTTTCCAGGTCTCCCAAAATCTCCCGGTACACGGGAATGAGATTGCCCTGGGCCGCCGACTGCCGGAAGCCGGGAAAATCAGGAACGACCATGTGTGACTCCCGAAGGTGATTTTTGCGGGAAGGGGCCAGGGGCCGGGGTCATCTCCCTGGTCACCCCCACCAACACAACAAAAAAACCGTGACCTCCCGGGCCACGGCTTTTCTATCACACAAACCGGGCCCCTCCCGTGAGGGGCCCCAAACATCTGGACATGGTCCGGCGGGCGCGCCTCACGGGCTCCAGAGCAGGCGCCGCCAGCACCAGGTTTTGTCATCCAGGGGTGCAGACTGCATACGTTTGCCTCTTCTGGGTGTATATGTAAACTGTCCGGCGGTGTCAACGGTTTTTTTCTCCTCGCGATTCTGCCGGATGAACCGCCGGAGATGGGATAAAATCAAACTTGTGAACTAAAACAACATGTTAGCCATGTCCCTCTATTTGTCGCCGCAGGCTTTGACGTGAAAACCCGATGACCCGCTGGAAAGCCGTGACCCTGTGGTTCACACCCGGAGCCATGCACATTGCGGGTGTCCTGCCTGGGCTTTTCATCGCCTCCCATTGCCGTCATTGCCCGCTTTTCCCCGGTCCTCCCCTCGTCGTGACGCCATCCGTGGGCGCCTCGCCGGTCACCGTGTCCTGCCGCCACAGTTTCTGCTCCCGGACGGGCTCCTGGCGGTGTTCGCAGGGGTCGAAGCCGCACACCGGACAGGCGGGCCGCTCGCAGGGGTCCAGGTGGATGAGCACGTCCGCCCGGCCCTGAAAATGCTCGTCAAAGATGCGCTCCAGTTCCTTGACTTCCTGGTGAGCCGTCTCCAGAGACAGGTCCCGGGGCAGGATGAGGTGGAAGTCCAGGAGCACCCGGTCCCCGGAGCGCCGGGCCCGCAGGCGGTGCACGTCGATCCAAACGCACTTGCGGTGCTCCCGCAGGACGCCGGCGATCTCCTCCAGCAGGGCGGGGTCCGAGGCGTCCATCAGGCCCGAGGACGACTCCCGCAGCAGCCGGGCGCCGGTGACGAGGATATTGACGCCCACCAGCAGGGCCACCGCGCCGTCCAGCCAGAGCCAGCCGGTCCACCAGACCAGGGCCAGCCCCGCCAATACCCCGACGGAAGTGATGACGTCGGTCAGGATGTGTCTGCCGTCGGCCACCAGGGCCAGGGAGCCGGTGCGGCGCCCCACCTGCACCAGGACAAATCCCAACAGGAGGTTCACCCCGGTGATGCCCAGGATGAAGAGCAGGCCCCGCTCCAGGTGGGGCAGGGGGCGGGGCTGCCAGAGCTGCGGCCAGGCCTGGTAGGCGATGCCCAGGGCTGCCAGGATGATGAGCGCGCCCTCAAAGCCGGCGGAGAAATACTCCACCTTGCCGTGGCCGTAGGGGTGGGAGGCGTCGGGGCTCCGGGCCGCCAGCCAGATGCTGAAAAAGGCGAAGCCCGAGGCCACCACGTTGATGATGGACTCCAGGGCGTCGGAGAGGATGGCGACGGAGCCGGTCAGCCCGTAAACGTAGAATTTCAGGCCCATGAGGACCAGGCTCACCAGGAAGGAGGCGCTGATGGCCCAGAGGTTGAGCCGTTCCCGCTTCCCGTCGGTGAAGACAAACCCCTCGTCCGACACTGGGGCGCTCCTGTGTGAAAAGGTCCTGTAGGGTGCGTCTGACGCACCCTCAACCCGGATGTGGCGGCGGGCACGGAGGCCCGCCCCATCTGTTCTTTTTGTTCAGCCGAGGCCGGCGGCCGCGGGCCGCCCTATGAGCTGCATCTGGACACCCGGGGGCGGGCGTCCCTGCCCGCCGCCAGCCCCTGTCCATGGTGCGCTACGGAACTGATGGTTCGGCCAAGCTGAGCTTGGAGGGCAAGCCAGTTCCCAAGCTGGAGCTTGGGAACCATAAAAATTTTTCAAAGGTCCTGCTTCGAAAAGTTTTTTGTAGGGTGCGCACTGCGCACCGTAAGGATGCTTAACTTTTCATAATTTATGGGTGAGCCCAAGGACCATGAGGAACTGCTCTGAACAGTCGCGCCTGAGCCTGCCGGGTTCTCTCCAAAAGGATGAAAACCTTTGGTGGCGCAGGCTTCCAGCCTGCGCAGGAACACCTGGGGTCGGGTGTCATCCATGGCTATAGGGCGTGCCGTGCACGCCGAGGCCGGCGGCCGCGGGCCGCCCTATGAGCTGCATCTGGACACCCGGGGGCGGGCGTCCCTGCCCGCCGCCAGCCCCTGTCCATGGTGCGCAGTGCGCACCCTACTGAAAATCCCCCCTGATCCCCCTTTACAAAAGGGGGGAATTTTAAGGAATTTTGGGCCACTTAACCTATCAGTACAAAAACCCAAAACCCAGAACCTAGAACCTAAAACCCAGAACCCAAAACCTAAAACCCAAAACCTGATGGAATCGTAAAAAGTAAAAAAGGCCGTACTATCTCCAAAAGGTGGCTCTCGCTGCCATTGATAACTGATTGATTTGCCTCATTAACCCCCTCTCCATCTTGGGGGAGAGGGCTGGGGTGAGGGGGTGAATGGACTTTTTACGAGGCCATCAAAACCTGGCACCTGACCCCTGCCCCCCTACCCTTCCCCCGCCAACGCCGCCGCCATCTCCCGGTGCAGCCGGCCGTTGCTGGCCAGGATGGTGGCTGAGGTGAGCTCATAGGGGCCGCCCTCCAGGGTGCTGAGGGCTCCCCCCGCTTCGGCCACCAACAGCGCCCCGGCCGCGGTGTCCCAGGGTTTGAGGTGTTCCTCCCAGAAGCCGTCCAGGCGCCCCGCGGCCACGTAAGCCAGGTCCAGGGCCGCGGATCCGGCCCGGCGCACCCCCTGGGCCACCCCCAGCATGCGGCCCAGGCGGGCCAGGGTGGCCGGCAGGCGCTCCCGGATGTCATAGGGAAAGCCGGTGGCCAACAGCGCCGCCTCCAGGCGGAAAACCGGGGAGACGTGCACGGCCTCACCGTTTAGGAAGGTCCCCCCTCCCCTCCAGGCCTCGAACAACTCCTCCCGCAAAGGGTCGTACACCACCCCATATTCCACCACGCCCGCGGCCTCAAAGGCGATGGAGACGCAGAACATGGGAAAGCCGTGGGCGAAGTTCACGGTGCCGTCCAGGGGGTCGATGATCCAGCGGCAGCGGGGCTCGGCCGGGGCCCGCCCGCTCGCCGGCCCCGCCCCCCCCTCCCCTGTCGATTCTTCGGCCAGGATGCCGTGCTCCGGAAAGGCCTCACGGAGGAGGACCGTGATGACTTTTTGGGACTGCAGGTCCGATTCGGTGACCGGGTCGATGACGCTCTTCAAGGTGATCCGGTGTGGTTTCAGATAGTTGTCCCGCAGCACGGCCCCGGCGGCCAGAGCCGCCCGGCGGGCCACCTCGGCTACGGGGTGAGGTGCAGTGGCCATCAGGTTTTTCTCGCTCCGCTTTTCTTGCCGCCCCTGCCTTTGGGTGCGGTTGCCTTCTTCCTGCCCGGGTTGTTGGGGACCGGCGCCGGCCGGGGCGCCAGCGGGGTAAAAAGGGACACAGTCAGGAGCCCCGTCAGGAATCCCCCCAGGTGGGCCATCCAGGCCACCGGGCCGCCCTGGCGCAGGCCGTAGAACTGGAGCGCCAGCCACAGGGCCAGCCAGAAGAAGGCGGGGATGTGCCGTAACTCCACCTTGAGCCGCCAGAACACCATGGTGAGGATGGGCCTCTGGGGCATGCGCATGAGAAAGCCCCCCATCACCCCGGCGATGGCGCCGCTGGCCCCGATCAAGGGCGCGGTGAGGTTGCTGGAGGCCAACACATGAAAAAGACACGCAAAAAAGCCGGTGAAGAAGTAAAAGGCCAGATAGCGCCAGTGGCCCAGGTCGTCCTCCAGGGCCTCGCCGAAGAGCCACAGGAACCACATGTTGCCCAAGAGGTGCACCCAGCCGGCGTGGAGAAACAGGGAGATGAACATGGTGGCCAGCAGCTTGAGAGACTGCTTGGAGCTGAGCAGCTTGAGCGAACTCAGCTTGGCCGGCACCGCGCCCCCGGAGAAAAACAGGTCCATGGTGGCCTTGGGGCCGATGGACCACTGATAAGCGAACACTGCAAAGTTAAGGGCGATGAGGCCCAGGGTGACCCAGGGCCGCAGGCCGTGTAGCGGCGCGCCGCGTATGGGGATCATGGATGGCTGTTCCCACGCTGGTTCCCAAGCTCCTGCTTGGGAACCGGATTGCCCGCAAAGCTCTGCTTTGCACCATGGTAATGTAGGGTGCGTCTCACGCACCATGTTTCCGGCGCGTAAGACGCTCCCCACGATTGCAGAAGCTTGGGAACGAGGGGGGATTATTTGTGACACCCGCCCCCGGAAGTCGCTGTTTCCGCTAACCGTCCCCATTGTACGCCAAGGGGCGCCGTCTGTCCAGGAGCCGAACCCGCCCCCGGTTGACAAGGGGGGATGATTGGGATTTAATATTGCCATGTCCGGGCCGAAGAGAAAGGTATACATCCGCACGTTCGGCTGCCAGATGAACGTGGCCGACTCGGAGCTCATGGCGCAGCTCCTGGCGGATGACTACGACCTGACCACATCTCCCGGAGAGGCCGACCTGTATCTGGTCAACACCTGCGCCATCCGGCGCAAGTCCGAGGCCAAGGTCCTGAGCCTGCTGGGGGAGCTCCGCAGCCTCAAGCGCCGCCGGCCGGAGCTCATCATCGGCGTGGGCGGCTGCGTGGCCCAACAGGAGGGGGAGCGCCTCCTGGCCCAGGTGCCCCACCTGGACCTGGTCTTCGGCACCCGGGGGATTTACCGGCTGCCCCGGCTGGTAAGCCGGGCCGCCCGGGAGCGCACCGTGGACGTGGACCTGGAGGAGGGCTGCGCGCCCCCGCCCCGCCGGCGGTGGGCCCCCGGCAAAGCCCAGGCCTTCGTCACCATCATGCAGGGCTGCGACAATTTCTGCAGCTTCTGCGTGGTGCCCTATGTCCGGGGCCGGGAAGTCAGCCGGCCGCCGGAGCACATCATTGCCGAAGTGGCCGACTTCCTGGCCCAGGGCGGCGCGGAGGTGACCCTCCTGGGGCAGAACGTCAATTCGTACGGCCGCGGGCTGGCCGAGCCCGTCATCTTTCCGGAGCTGCTGCGGCGCCTGGCGGCGCTGCCCGGCCTCCGGCGGCTGCGCTTCGCCACCTCGCACCCCAAGGACCTGTCGCCGGAGTTGATCGGCCTGTTCGGGGCGCTGCCGGTGCTGTGCGAGCACCTTCACCTGCCCGTCCAGGCGGGCGCAGACCGGGTGCTGGCGGCCATGAACCGGGGTTACAGCCGCCAGGATTATCTGGAGAAGGTGGAGCAGCTCCGGGCCGCCTGTCCGGACCTGAGCCTGTCCACCGATCTCATCGTGGGCTTTCCCGGAGAGACGGAGGCCGATTTTCAGGACACCCTGGACCTGGTGCGCCGGGCCGGCTTCCACCAGGCCTTTTCCTTCAAATATTCCCCCCGGCCCCAGACCCGGGCCGCCGCCCTGCCGGACCAGGTGCCGGAAGAGATCAAGACCGACCGCCTGGTTCGGTTGAACGAACTGCTGGGAGAGATGCAGCTGGCCGCCCACCACCGCCTGGTGGGACGGGAAGCCGAAGTCCTGGTGGAGGGGAGGAGCAAGCGCTCCCCCTGGGAGCTTGCCGGCCGGTTGCGCACCAATCAGGTGGTGAACTTTTCCGGTCCCCCGCATCTGGTGGGCCGCTTTGCCACGGTGCGGCTCACCGCGGCGCACCCCCATTCCCTCAGGGGGGAGCTGGCGTCCGGACCGCCGCCGGCGTAATCAGGGGATTGCTTACAGGCACTCCCGAGGAGGCACTATGTGGAGACAGATGGTGGTGTCGGGCCTGACCATCGACCCCTTCACCAACAGCCCCATCATGATCCTCAAGGATGTGGAGTCGGATAAGGCGGTCCCCATCTGGATCGGCTTGCTGGAGGCCACCGCCATTGCCAGCGAGCTGGAGAACATCAAGTTTTCCCGCCCCATGACCCATGATCTGCTCAAGAACATCATGGACACCATGGAAATCCGGATCATCCGGGTGGAGGTCTGCGACCTGCGGGATAACACCTATTTCGCCCTCATTCACCTCAGCCGGGACGGCGAGGAGATCACCATCGACGCCCGCCCCAGCGACGCCATCGCCCTGGCGCTGCGCAGCAAGGCCCCCATTTTCGTGGCCGAAGGGGTGATCCAGAAGGCCCGCCGGGTGGACCTCTCGGCTCAGGAGGCCATCGAAGGGGAAGACGCCAAGAAATGGACGGAGATTCTGGAGAGCCTGGGGCCGGACGACTTCGGGAAGTATAAGATGTAGGTCTGTTTTAACCCCATGATCGACCTGCACACCCACACCCTGAACAGCGACGGCGAGCTCCTCCCCACGGAGCTGTGGCGGCGCGCCCAGGTGGCGGGCTACCGCTGGCTGGGCATCACCGACCACGTGGACGCCTCCAATTTCGCCGAGGTCTTCGGCCGGGTGCGCACCGCGGCCCTGAGCCTCAACCGCAGCGGGCCCCCCGTGGTCATTCCCGGCCTGGAGTTCACCCACCTGCCCCCGGACCTCATCGGACCCCTGGTGCGGCAGGCCCGGGACCTGGGCGCGCCCTTGATCGTCGTCCACGGCGAGACCCTGGCCGAACCCGTGGCGCCGGGCACCAACCGGGCGGCGCTCCTGGCCGACGTCGACATCCTGGCCCACCCCGGCCTTATCACCATGGAGGAGGCGGCCCTGGCCGCGTCCCGGGGGATTTCCCTGGAACTTTCCGCCCGCAAGGGCCACTCCCTGGCCAACGGCCACGTGGCCGCCCTGGCCCGCCAGACCGGCGCGCCGCTGGTCCTCAACACCGACTCCCACTCCCCCGGCGACCTCATCAGCCGGGCCCAGGCCGAGCTCATCGCCCGGGGCGCCGGCCTCTCCGACGCCGAAGTGACCCACCTCTTCGCCCACGCCGAATCCCTGGCCCGCCGTCTGGCGGCGCGGTGACGGGAAAAATTTGGGGGAACCCTGCTTTTTGAGGTGAAGCAAGGTTCCCCCAATCAATCTCCTCTAAAAATATCCGCCATGGGCAGGCTGCGCCCGCGGTCATCTTCACAATCGCTTTAAACAGACCACCGGCTCCCGGGCCAACATCTCCCTCAATATGGAGAAATCGGGCAACCCCAGGGCCTCCGCCACCGCCGCATCAATCCTGGCCCGCACCGGGTCCCGGTCCATTTCCGGGAAGGTGAGCAGGGGCCGGTCTGAAAACTCATCATAAGCCGTGGAGAGAATGTTCGATTGATCTTCTGAAAGGCTGGACAGGTCCAGGACCGGTAAACCCGCCAGAACAGGTTTTTTGAATTGGACCCAAGCGCCTCTTGTCTCCTGTCTAATTGCAAGTAGTAATATTAAATTCAAGGAAGAGTTGAACCAAACAACCAAAGCTTTCTCGTATAATTCTTGGGAAAATTTTTCTTTTAATGTTAAAGGCCACCAAACATTTGACAAGACCTGTCTCTTGAGTCTCACGCCCCACAATCTTCTTGTAAAGAGCCATAGCCTCGCTCCCAATAAAATCTTCCCCGCCAACGGCCACAGGTCTTCCACCCTGCGCAGGGGGCGTCCTTTCTTGGCCCTGTGAAGGGGGGAGAGATAAGCGTTGGGTTCCTGGGCCATGGTGAGGGTGACCTGGTTGTCCGTTCCCCAGAAGGCCGGGTAGGCGCTCTTCGACCGGCTTAAGCGGAAACCATCATGAATATCCCGCCCGTCCGGGCCTAAAGAGCCGAAGGCGTTGAGCGGGGCCAGCGGCAGCTCACCCTTGACGCCGAAGCCAGGCAGCCAGAGCCGACCCTGAAGCAAATGATAAGCCGCTCTGATCAGATCGGATTGGGCGAAGGCGCAAGGGAGCAGCCATAAAGGCCAGTTTTTACATTCTTCCCACTTAAAGGTGAGGATTTCCGCGATCTTTTTCTTCCCAACCAACAACTCCAAGGCGCCCTGGGCTTCCGGAATGGGTTTCGGGAGAACATTATTTTGCAGACCGAAATATACCGTTAAAGCATCAAAGGCGGTGTCGGGATTCCTCCAAAGATTAATACAGGTTAGCAAGTTATTATTCGAAATCTTATTGTTATCATTGACTTCTTCTCTCTTATGGGCCACCAGAAGAATTTCACTCAGGCTGGTGCTTTCGGAAAAATTCCAACGTTCCGGGTCATGACTGGCGACGATATATTCCACTTCATACTTTTTGCGCAACAAGTCACGCGTCGGCTCCCAGGCCACACCTGAAAGCAAGGCCTTGGGCAGGACCAGGGCCAGACGACCTCCGCATTTGACATATCGATCCGCCAGAGCCACGAACACCGCAGCCAGGCCAGCGGTAATGTTGGTCTGCACCTGGCGATTTTTCACCAGATTTTTCAGCGCGGTTTGCATCTTCCCCCGTTCTTTGTCGGGAAAGGAGCCGAAGAGCAGGTTGCCGATGACGCTCCGGGTAAAAGGAGGATTCATAACGCAAAGGTCAAGTGGGGGAATATTGACATCCAAGAGCTCTATGTCATTTTTCCCCCCAACTTGTCTGCCTTCCACCCGCGCCCCGAATAGGTCCCTGATGCGTAAGTCTTTACCTTTTAAAAATTCAAGACTTCCCAGATAGGCTTCTTTCCCACCCATGGGCAGATTGAAGAGGTTCATTTTCTCGAAGGTGATTTCCGGAGCTCTAAGGGCAAGGGTGGAGGCGGTGAGATGAATGGCGGAGGGCAGCACGTCGTAGCCCAAAATGATTTCTTCCGACAACACCCGGTGAATGTCACCAAAGTTCGGTTTCTCCCCTGCTTGGACGGAAGCATTTACATAATTGCTGGTCACGGCGTCTGCGGCGGCCATCAGCAGGGTGCCGGTGCCGCAGGCCAGGTCCGCGATGCGAAAGTTCATTAAATCGTTGAAGTCGTGCCAGCGCCGAGCAAAAGCGTCATCACCCAAGGCGAGTTTTAGGAGGAGGACGGCGGATGGAACCCGGGTGTAATAGGTGGCCAGATATTTTTTGTCCGCCAATAGCTTGTGATAAACGCGGCCCATGAGGTCATGGCGCAGGGCCGCCCGGAGGCCGACAATGCGCTGGGCTGCGTCGCCCAGCAAGCGGAGCTGTTCGACAACATTCCCATGGGAGGGTAGGCGCTGCAAAAGCTCCCGGGCCAGATGAAAAATCGGGTAGTAATTGATCTCCAGGATGGCCTTCCATTGGCTGCTAAAGGTCCCAATGATGTTTTCTGAATCTCTAGCCTGTTGAAGATTTGCCACTCGAGGATCATAATTCGCCAGGATTTCCTGGAAAATCATGGCATTGACTATAACCAGGTTGCTGATCCGACAAACGGCTTCGGCTTCCTGGGAGCTGAGCCGGTTGCTCATTCTTCTTCCTCTTCGGTCGGAGACTTTTTCTTTCTGGGCAGAGTGCGGATTCCTAAAATTCTGGCGGCTTCTTCTGGGAAACCAGTGATGGCCGCAAAAACCGGGGCACCCTTTTCCACCGCGTCGTCCAAAATGGCGGCGGCTCGCGCCACCACATCCTCCCGGACTAATTTGTCGAAGGTATTGTTTAAAATGTTGGGAATCTGGGTTAACTCCGTCGGGGAATAGCCGGTCTCCTCCGATTCATCAACTATAGCCACCTTTAACTGGCTTTCCGCCATTTCCCTTTGCAACTGATCAAAGCTATCCAGTTTCCGCAGGGAGGCGGGATAAACCACGGCCATGCTGATATGGGCCAGGCCCTCTTCCACCCTTTTCCGGGCCGAATCCAAGGCGCGGTCCTCGGCTCCGGGGGTGTCCGCTACCTCGCCTTCGATGACCAAGCGCAGGCCCAGAAACGACACCAGGATGTCAGGCATGCGCCGTTTCTGACCCGGCCTGGCCTTGAGAATGACCTCCGGTGCCGAGACTACCCCGTGCTTTGCCAGCAATTGCGCCAGGGCGACATTCAGCACTTCCTGCCTGAAACCTTTTTCCATGTTCCGGGCTCCAGCTTCTATGAAAAATCATCCGATTCTTGTATGATTGCGGAAATGGGCCAATTAGTCAAGAAAAGCTTATTTGCTTGATTTTATTAATTATCTTGTCTCACGAGGGTTTAGTTGGGGAACTGCCCTTGATAAAGCGCCTCGCCCTCTTTGCCCAGGAAATCTTCGAATTCTTCCTGCCCCGGCTCTGCTTATTTTGCAGCGAGCCGGCGCCGGTGGCGGCGGCGAACGCCATCTGTCCGGGGTGTGAGGCCCAGGTGCAGCCCGTCGTCAGTCCCCTGTGCCCCTGCTGCGGGCGGGTGTTCGGCTCCCGGGAGGGGGCCGACCATCTCTGCGGGCCCTGTCAGACCGAGCCGCCGCCCTTTGACCGGGCCCTGGCCGCGGTGATTTACGAGGAGGAGGGCCCCACCGGGCTGGCCATCAAGCGCCTGAAATACGGACGCCGTTTTGAATATCTGCCGCTGCTCCGGGCCTGGCTGGGGGCCCCCGCCTGCCGGGAGCTGGCCGCGGCCGCGGACCTGGTGGCGCCGGTGCCCCTGCACCCCCGGCGCCTGCGGGAGCGGGGCTTCAACCAGGCCGTGCTGCTGGCCCGGAGCTTTCCCGAAGCCCCCTTCAGCCGGGACGCCCTGACCCGGCTGCGCCCCACCCGCCCCCAAACCGGGCTCAGCCCCCCGGAGCGGCGGGACAACGTCAAGGGGGCCTTCGCCGTGACCCGGCCCGCCCTGGTGGACGGCAGACACGTCTGCCTGGTGGACGACGTCTACACCACCGGGGCCACCGTGCGGGAATGCGCCCGGGCCCTTAAGAAGGCCGGGGCCAGCGCCGTCACCGTGCTCACCGTGGCCCGGGTGCGGTATGATTAGGTGTCAGGTGTCAGGTGTCAGGTTTTGGGTTCTGGGTTTTGGGTTTTGGGATTGCGGTTCTTTCCTGAGCTCCGGTTTTTGGCCGTCAAGTCTTGAGGAAGGTGGGAAATTTTCCCCTGGAGGGAATTTTTTGCGCGTTGTGAGGTGGCAGATGATTAACCGACCTGACCCAGGGCACGGATGACGCTCTCTTCCGCAGACAAAGTGCTGGATCGGCCGGCCGCGGCCCGGTGGGTGCGGGGCATGCAGGCCCTGGGGTTCCGGGTGGTGTTCACCAACGGCTGCTTCGACCTGCTTCATCTGGGCCACGTGCAATACCTGGAGGCGGCCCGGGCCCTGGGGGACGCCCTCATCGTGGCGGTGAACACCGACGACTCGGTGAGGCGTCTCAACAAGGCCGGCGACCGCCCCGTCAACCCCGAAGCCCACCGGGCCCGGGTGCTGGCCGCCCTGGGGTGCGTGGACCGGGTGGTGCTCTTCCCCGAGGACACGCCCGGGGAAATCATCCTGGAGCTGCAACCCGACGTGCTGGTCAAGGGCGGGGACTACCGCCTGGAGGACATCGTCGGCCGGGAGGAGGTCCTGGCCCGGGGCGGCCGGGTGGAGGTGATCCCTTTCGTGCCGGGCCATTCCACCACCGCCCTGCTGCGACGCATTCGCCGGCCTCCCTCCCGGTGAGCCGGGAGGCCGGGGGACGGAGAGCCCTGCTGTCACCCCCGAACCCCCGCCCCCAACCCTTATGGATTCAGTCTTCGCCAAAGAGGGATAAACAGGCCGGCTCATCCCACTTATTGAGGAGACCGGCCTTCTTCATGGGGAAAAATTCTCACCGATAAAAACCTGCTGCTGAAAAAAGTATTGTCAAAAGCAAGGGTTGTGTTAAGATACGCCAATTTCGTCCTGATGGCGAACTTAACTCATTTCTGGGGGAGAAGTGGGGGATGAAACCGACCAGGTTTGGCAGTGGAGTGGTGCGTGCATGGTGTGTGGCGGCGTTTCTGGTGTTTATGTTGCCCGGGGGAGCGTTAGGTGCGGGGTTTGCCTTGTTCCAGCAAGGCACTGCGGCCATGGGCCAGGCGAATGCCTTTGTGGCCGAGGCCAGCGACCCTTCGGCGATTTTTTACAATCCCGCCGGGCTTACCCAGATCAAGCGTCCCACCTTTTACAAGTCCCTGATTTTCCTGTATCCCACCCGTAAATACGAGGGTGGCGCCTTCGGGCGGCCTGCCGAGACCAATCACCGTTATTACCACACCGGCGCCGTCTATGGGGTCTATCCCTTCAACGACAATGTGGTCCTGGGGGTGGGGCTGTTCAATCCTTTCGGCCTGGGTTCGGCCTGGCCGCCCACCTGGGCCGGCCGCTACCTCACCACCTATTCCCAGCTCAGAACCTACAACCTGAACCCCACGCTGGCCATTAAGCTCCTGGACAACCTGTCCCTGGGGCTGGGGGCCAACTTCATGTGGTCCAACGTCACCCTGAAGCGCAAGCTGCCGGTGGCCATCCCCGGGGTGGGGGTCCTGCCGGACGGCGAAATGACCCTCAAAGGGTTCGGCACCGGGGCCGGCGTCAACGTGGGGGTGCTGTACGAACCCCTCCAAGGCGTCAGGCTGGGCTTCCACTTCCGCAGCGAAACCTACGTGGGCCATCAGGGCCAGCTCGATATCGCCCTGCCGGTGAGAGCGCCGTTGCGGGCGAATACCCAGATTGACGGCAGCGCCGGCCTGACCTATCCGGCCAATATCACCTTCGGCGTCTCGGTGAACCGCTTTAAGCCCTGGACCTTCAACGTGGACGCCACCTGGACGGGCTGGTCGTCCTATGACAAACTCCAGATCAACCTGAGCAACTTCGTCCTGGTGGGGGGACAGCCCACCACCGTGCTGACGCAGCCCAAAAACTGGCATGACGCCTGGGCCCTGCGTTTCGGCGTGGCTTACGACGTCAATGAGAAGATGAAGCTGCGGGCGGGCTATCTGTTCGACATGACGCCGGTGCCCGACGGGACCCTGGACCCCCAGGTGCCGGACTCCAACCGCCATGTTTTTTCCATCGGCAGCGACTACAAGATCTGGAAGCTGAACCTGGGTTTGGCCTACTCCTTCATTTACAATGAACCCAGAACCAAAAACAACCTGCTAGGCACCAACGGCGTGCCCGTGCCGGTGCAATTCCAGGCCAACGGCACCTACAAGAGCAACAACCACTCACTGGGGTTTAGTATAGCCCATACGTTCTAGCGGTCACACCTGGGCCGGCGGCCCCGCCTTCCCCGGCCCATAAACAAGCGATACGGGATTGGGGGAGGGGGTGTGGGGGAAGGGGCAAGGGTTGATAACCCTTGGCCCCCTCACCCACCGCTAGCTTCCCTGACAGGCGCAGGTCGGCCCTGCCGCCGTCAGGTGACCACGGTTCGGAAGGAAGCCAGGTCGTGGAGCAGGCGTTCCTGGGCGGCGACGCCTAAACCGGGGCCGGGGAGGGGTGGCCCCGCCCCTCCCCGGTCAAAAACCACGGGGTGGTCCGTAACGTCCTGGGCGAGGAGATAGGGGGCGAAGGAGCCCTCGGCGTAGGCCAGGTCGGGGCCGGCCAGGGCGAAATGGCGGCCGGCGGCGGCCAGGAGGCTGGATTCCCCCACGTGGCAGCCCAATTGGCAGCCCAGGCCGGCGGCCTGGGCCAGACGGCTCAGACGCAGGGTGGGCAGGAAGCCGCCGTGTTTGGAGAGGCGCAGATTGAAGATGCGGCAGGCCCCGGCCGCAATCAGCTCCCGGGCGTCCGCTTCCGTCACCAGGGATTCATCGGCGATTACAGGGAGGGGAACAGCGGCGCTGACCGCGGCCATCCCGTCCACATCCTTTCCGGGCACCGGTTGTTCCACCGCGCTCAAACGGTAAGGGATCATTTCCCGCAGGCGGGCCACCGCCTCGGCGGCCGTCCAGGCGCCGTTGGCGTCGACGCGCAGGTCCACCTCCTCTCCCAGTTCCCGGCGGATGGCGGCCAGCATGGCCGGATCGTCGTCGCCCCCCACCTTGACCTTGACGAAGCGCAGGGCCTTTTCCTTGACCATGGCCAGATAACGGCTCATGCGGTCTGCCGAGGCAAGGGGCAGGACGGCGCTGTAAATCACGGCCGGTCGCCGCCGGGGGCCCAAAAGGCTTCCCAGGGGCAGGTTCTCCAGACGGGCGGCGGCGTCCAACAGGGCGATCTCCAGGGCGCAACAGGCCGCCGGTGAGGCCTCCCGGTCCACGGCGGGGAGGAGGGTCTCCAGGGCCGGCAACAGGCGGGGGGGAGAAGGGAGGGAAGTCCCCAGGACGCGGGGGGCCAGTCTGTCGGTGAGGGCCTCCAGGCTCTCCGCCATGGTCTCCCCGGTGACGAAGACCCGGGGGATGCCCTCACCGTATCCCACTACGCCTTCGGTGGTGGTGACGCCGACGACGAGATTTTCGGAACCTCCGTGGGTGGCCAGACTATGCTTGAACTGGTATCGAAACGCCAATTTCAGGCGCCAGATAGCCACTTTCCTGATGCGCATCATCCCTCCCGGTCAGGGGCTGAATGAGTGTACCAAATTTCCTCCATTGGTACCATTGCACCGGGTCGGCATCCACGGCGGCTTCCAGCACCTTAAGACAGGAAATCCCCACCGGCTCCGCCGCCGTAGCGGCAGGGGCGGCGATGGGGGTGAAGTGGAGCGTATAGCGGCGTCCCCCCTCGCGCCGCAGGAGGGCCGTGACCACCGGCGCGCCGGAACGCCGCCGCAGGATTTCCAGGGTGCGGTCCGCGTCCAGGCGATTGCCCAGAAAGGTAACCTGCCGGGCGGGATCGGGGCGCCATTCTTCGAACTCATCGCACTCGGTGATCAGGATGCGTCCCCGCTTTAAGGCCTTGAGGGCCGTCAACAGGACGTTACTGCCGTCGCTGTCCACCAGTTCCAGCCCCACGCGCCCGGCCCGCTCCTGCATGGAGAGCCGCAGACGGTTGGTCTGGAAGCGGCAAATCATGGTGGCAGGGTAATTCCTGACCGCCAGGGCGCCGGGCAGGAATTCCACGGCCCCGTAATGGCCGGTGACTAGGATGACCCCGCGGCCGGCCGCCAGGGCCTCCTCCAGGGCCTCCGCCCCCTCCAGGCGGACGCGCCGCCTGAGGAAACCCACCAGGCGCCCGAAGTGGGAGTAAGCCACGAACAGTTTCTCGTGATAGTGGTCGATGGCGCCCCGAAAGGTCCGCCGCTTGAGGCGCCGTAAGACGGCGGGCTCCAGGTCCGACCCCAGGATCCGGGTAATGGTGGCCTGGATCAGCTTCCGTTCCTTCCAGTTCAGGAGATAGTAGATTTTCCCCAGGAGCCGGAGATAGCATCGGGAAAACCAGGACGGCAGGAACCGAAACAACATGACGTTCAGGCGCATCTGGCAGAACTTGCTGAGACTCGGTTTCCAGGTCCGAAGGGAGAGGAGTCTGGCAAACATGGCTGGACCTCCCTGAACTGACCGCCGGCACAACCGGCAACGCGGTTACCCGAATCGGGGCCGCCCGTCACTGCCACAGGGGGGACAAGGCGACCTCTAAATCTGTCTCACCCTGAGAGCACCCCGGTGATAATCCGGAGAAAAAGATGAAAAATCTCTTCGAAAATCCTTAGTACTATATAAGGCATTTCCTGACTGGTTGTCAAACAACTTTTTAAAATTTTTTAAAATTTTTTACATTTTGTTGCAAAAAACTTACCAGAGCTTTAGAACAGGCAAGTAACCAAGCCCCTGGCCTTTGAGTTGAGTAGCAAGAATCATGGTAAGACTGTGAAATTCTCCCGAGGACTCGCGGGAAAGATGTCGGTTCCGGGCTCCGCCTCACCCCCGTGCTTGGCGCCCGACAGGACCTTGGGTCAACAGGCCGTTACGACCGCATATCATTTAACGTTTGAATATTATTGATTAATATGCCTTGGCAGAAAAAACCGCCCTTGCTTCCGGGCCACCTTTCCCAGTTATTTTTCGACGGAAAATATGATATGCTCTTAGGAGAAAAAAATTTTCCAAACCAGAGTGAGGCCTCCTGCAAAACGACTTATCCTGATCGCCATCAGGATTTTACCTAGATGTTATTAAGGAATAACGTTAGGAAAATTCGCCTGGTATTGCAATGCAAGAGAGTTATTCAATTGTCTTATTGGGCAACAATTATTATTATTCAGCGGCGAGAATAGCTTGCCATTGTCTCTTGAAATAAGAGAACGGCAATTCCTGCCGGTGCTGCACGGCGCGAAATTTGCGGGGGATTGCTCCAGAAGAGAGGATTTCCCCGGCGCCCGAGAGGTTGTGTGCAGCCGACCTGGCAGCCTCCGGAAATTTTTTCCGAACCGGAAGGCGGGGCGGTCCCGGATTCCTTCCGACCGGAGGGGTTTTGATGGGAAAAAATAATCAATCTCAATCAGATACCTATCCAGGGCACGTCATCGGTCCAGGATCGGCAGGGGGCTTACAGACGGGTTTGTGCAAAATCCTTACCAAACCCTGAGTTTGACCAATGGTCCGTGGCCAGGAGGGTTTTCCCCTCAACCGGCCTTGCATCACCCGGACGGCGGTTTAAGCGCCCAGGGTTTGGTCTGAAGCCGTCAGGCACGGTTTGCCTGAGGGGACAGCGCCTCCGGCTATGGAAAAGCACCACAGTTGTTTAAACACCCGGGCCATCATTGAGTACTTCCAGGAGCACTTTCCCGAGGAGGTTTCCGGATTATTCCGCGAGCTGGACCCGGAAATCGACCAACTGCCCGACCCCCAGGAATTTCTGATGGAGATCAACAACTGGGTGTCCAGCCGGGTGGTCATCAAGATGTTCCAGAACGCCCGGCGCCTCTCCCAGGACCCTGAGATCGCTTACAAAATCGGACTGGACTCGGCGGCCCGCAAAAAATTGGGCTACGTGCAGCGCATCATTCTGTTTGCCTGGAAGAACCCGCGCCGCAGCCTGCCCAAGGTGCAGAAGGTCAACGACAAGTTCAACCGCAACAAACGGGTGGAGCTGGTGGAGGCTACCCGGCACAGAGCCGTGGTGCGTCTCCACTGGTTTCCCGAGGTGCCGGCGGTGAGCGACTTCTGCCTCTTCAATAAGGGGATTTACACCGGCATACCCACCATCTGGAATCTGCCGCCGGCCATCCTGGTGGAAAACAAGTGCTATTTCAAGGGGGATGACTACTGCGAATACCAGCTCAAGTGGGTTTGGAAATTTTCCCTCAAGGAAAGCCTGCTCCGCATGCTCACTCCCTGGCGGGCCCTGCGGTACACCATCGATGAACTGGAGCGGGATAAGGAGCTGTTGAAGCGGAAATTCGACGAGGTGCACATTCTGAACATCCAACTCCGTGAAAAGATTGACCAACTCCTCAATCTCCAGGAGGCGCTGAGCGAATCGGAAATCAAATATCGCATCGTGGCCGATAATACCTATAACTGGGAATTCTGGCTGAGTCAGGAGGGGCGGTTCATCTATATGTCGCCGTCCTGCCAGCGGATTACCGGCCATGCCGCCGAGGAATTTGAGCGGGATCCGGAGCTGTTTTTCCGCCTCATCCACCCCGATGACCGGGCCCGCTTCGAGGCCCACCATCGCCGGGTGGAAAGCACCGGCGGCACAGGTGAGCTGGAGTTTCGCATCCAACTGCCGGACGGCCAGGTGCGTTGGATCGGCCACGCCTGCCAGGCGGTCTTTGACGCGGAGGGCCAATTTCTGGGAACCCGGGGCAGCAACCGGGACATTTCGGAGAAAAAAGCGGCGGAGGAGCAGATCCGGACCTCTTTGCGGGAGAAGGAGGTGCTCCTCAAGGAAATCCACCACCGGGTGAAGAACAACTTGCAGATTATCTCGGGCTTGCTTACCATTAAATCCCACAACGTCAACGACCCGGCGGTCATCGAGATGTTTCGGGACTGCCGCAACCGCATCCGGTCCATGGCGTTGGTGCACGAAGCCTTGTACCGCTCCGGGGATCTGGCCGTCATCGACCTCAAGGACTATCTGGAGAGGCTCTCCCAGGGGCTGGTGGGAACCTACCGGGGCAAGGGCGAGCGCATCCGCTTCTTCTCCGAGCTGGAGAGCTGCACCGTGGGCATCGACACCGCCATCCCCTGCGGCCTGATCATCAGCGAGTTGCTCTCCAACTCCCTGAAGCACGCCTTTCCGGATAACCGGACGGGAGAAATCCACTTAGGTTTCCGGGTGGTGGAGGACCACCTCCTGGAGCTTTCCCTCTGGGACAATGGCGTAGGCATTCCAGAGAGCTATGACCCCAAGAAGACCCATTCCCTGGGCCTCCGCCTGGTCACCGATCTGGTGGAACGCCAGTTGGGAGGCGCCATCCAATTCAGCCAGGAACAGGGCGCGCACTACCTCATCAGATTCAGAGAATTGAAATACAAAAAACGGGTCTGAGCATGAATAAAAAGAAAATCATGGTGGTGGAAGACGAGATCATCATCGCCCGAGAGCTCCAGATAATCCTGGAAAGCATGGGCTACGACGTATGTGCGGTGGAAACCTCGGGAGAGGAAGCGGTGAGCCGGGTGGAGGAAATCCAGCCGGACCTGATCCTCATGGACATCAACCTCATCGGCGAGATCGACGGCATCGAAGCCGCCACCCAGATCCAGGAAAAGTTAGATATCCCGGTGGTTTATCTCACCGCCTTCGGCGACCAGGCCCTGCTGGACCGGGCCAAGGTCACCATGCCCTACGGCTACATTCTCAAGCCCTATGACGACCGGGAATTGCGCATCATTATTGAGATTTCCCTCTACAAACACCAGGCCGAGAAGGACCGCAAATTCCTGAACAAGCTGCTCCTCCAGGCCTTGAGCCGGGTGAAAACCCTGAGCGGACTGTTGCCCATCTGCATCAATTGCAAGAAGATACGGGACGACCAGGGTTACTGGCAGCAGATCGAAAAGTACATCAAGCAACATTCGGAGGCGGAACTGCGGCAGAGCATCTGTCCGGAATGCACCAAAATGCTCTATTCGGACATCATGGGCCACAACTGAACGAAGACCCTAGAGCGGGGCGCGGACCCTGGTCGGAGCACCCGCCGGACCGACCTCCGACTTCAACCGGAGCGGTTCATGAGATCGGCCCGAGAGGAGGCTCTGTTAAATTTCAATAAAACAATAATTTTCTATTAAAAAGCTTGACAGAATTATTGTTCCGTGCTTAGGTGAATTTTGCCGCCTTGTCACATGGTGTAAAAAACCGCTTCAGGGGAAAAGCCCGCTGAATGTCAGGCAGGTTGATAAAAACGGCGCCAACTGCCGGCAGAAGGGCCATGCGGACATTTGTTTTTCAGGATGGCATGGTTTCTGATACGGCAAGGGATGGGCAGAAGTTGCCTATTGATCTAGAGGACCGGGCCGCCGCCGGTTGACACGGGAGCGCCTTTAATGGCATACGTCATTCTCAGAGACCCCGAATCCATTCGCCGCCGCTTGAGAGAGCTTTTTGCGGAGCAGACCAGGGGTCACCGGCGCGTTATCCTGGGAGTGCACCTGGGCGCGCAGGCCTCAGATTTTCTCCCCGACGTTCAGGGGGTGGAAGTGTACTGCACCTCGCAACCCGGCGCCGTCAATCCTTACGCTCTGGAGGAATTGCACCGGCGGGGGGCGAAGGTCTTTTTTGTGGACCGGCTCCACATGAAACTCTGCTGGGTAAAAGGGGGCGGGGCCATTGTGGGGTTGGCCAACCTGAACCTGGCCGGGGACGACACCGGCGCCGAGGCTGCCGCGGGGCACGAAATGGTGGTCTATTTCGATGACTGCAGCGTGGTGGACATCGAAGAGATCATCGGCTCTCTCAAGGTGGAGCCCCTGACCGCGGAGAACATCGGCGAGCTGAAAGAGAAACACCACCTCTTCTGGAAAACCGTGGAAGGGATCGGCCTGCTGCCCGACACGGCTCCCCCTGAGGCCCTGGATTTCCTGACCTGGGGCCGGGGGGAACCGGACGCGGCCGAAGCCGCCGCGCCGTTGGCGGGCAGGGCCCCTCAGACGATGGAGTGGTATCGACATCTCCGCTCCCAGGGGCAGAGGAAGCTCGAGGGGCTCGGCTTCCCCGACGCCGGCCAAAGCAACCGCCTGGCCGAGTTGTGCTTCACTTTGGAGGAATACCTGCCTTGCTCCGGGAGGGACGAGTCTCCCCACCGGGAGCCCGGGGAACCGCCCTTCATGGATTACTGGTCGGAGATCATGGCGGACCAGGCCACGGGGCCCAGCGTCAAGCGCGCCTTGCAGGAGGCCATCCAGGAGCATGGTCTGGACAAAATGATCATCATTTCCCTGGTGCCCAAGGACAAGTTTCTGGAGATGCTCTCCCGCAAGTTTGAGCAATATCGCCGGAAAATCAATTGAAGTCCCGGCCTCCGGCGCGTCGGAGAACAGGCGGGCCCTTCCCCGGCAGGCCGTTTCCGCACCTTCCCTCGCACCCCCTTGAATGACGTGATGCTCCTCCGTGCCCGGGATCTCAAAGTTCCCGGGGCGCGCCTGCTGGCCCTGAAGATCCTGCTGGCGGCCCATTCCGGGGACCGTCGCGTGGAGGACCTGCTGGCCGGCGCCCTGCGTCGGCACGAGCTGCCCCGGCCGGAGCGGGCGTTGCTCCTGGAGCTGGTCCAGGGCGTGAAGCGCCGGGAGCTCACCCTGGACCACCACCTGGCGCCCCTCTCCCGTTTGCCCCTCAACAAACTGGAGGCGCCGGTGCTGCTCATCCTGCGGCTGGGCGCCTACCAACTCCTCTACCTGGACCGGGTGCCGCCCTGGGCCGCGGTGGATGAAGCGGGCAAGCTGGCCAAGGCCTGGCGCCTGCCCCACCGCACCGGCGGCTTCATCAACGCGGTGCTGCGCCGTCTGGCCAAAGGGGAGCGGGCCCCCCTTCCGGACGCGGCCAAAAATCCGGCGGCGGCCCTCAGCCTCGAAACCTCGCACCCGGCTTGGCTGGCGAAGCGCTGGCTCAAGCGCTGGGGCCCGGAGGAGGCCCGCCGCCGTTTGGACGCCAACAACCTGGTGCCGCCCCTCACCATCCGGGTCAACACGTTGAAGATCGACCCACCGGTGCTGGCGGCGCGCCTGTCCCGGGAGGGGGTGGAGGCCGTGCCCTGCGTCCACGCGGCCACGGGGCTGACCCTGGTCAACCTGGAGACCTCGCCCGCCTCCCTGCCCACCCATCGGCAGGGGCTGTGGCTGTTCCAGGACGAGGCGGCCCAGCTGGTCACGCCCCTGCTGGGTCTGACCCCGGGGGCGCGGGTCCTGGAGATCGGCGCCGGCCGGGGCGGCAAGACCACGCACCTGGCGGAACTGCTGCAGGACCGGGGGATGGTCCTGGCGGTGGACGAGCACCGGCGCCGTTTGCGGGAGTTGGTGGAGAATGTGCGGCGCTGGGGCGCGGCCTCCATCTGCCCCCTCCGGGCCGACGCCACCCGGCCCCTGCCCGTTCGCCCCGGGTCTCTGGACGGGGTGCTCATCGACGCCCCCTGTTCGGGTCTGGGGGTCATCCGCCGGCATCCGGAGATCAAGACCCGCCTGAAGAGACCGGACCTGGACGTCTTCCCGCCGCGGCAGCGGGCCATGCTGGCGGCCGCGGCCCCCCTGCTGAAGCCCGGCGGCCGCCTCCTCTACGTCACCTGCACCACGGAACCGGCGGAGAATGAAGAGGTGGTGACGGCCTTTCTCCAGGCTCACCCGCAGTTTCGGTTGGCCCCCCTGCCGGCTCCCTACCATCAGTTTGCCACTCCCACGGGCTTCTTCCAGACCTCTCCCGCGGACCACCACCTGGACGGCTTCTTCGCGGCGCTGCTGCAGAAGGAATGAAGAGATTATGCCAGGTGAGGGGGCCAGGGGTCTTGGACTATTTTCCGTTTCATCTTAGGGTCTTGCAAAATTCTCCTTGTGTCTTAGGAAAGGGCGGCGGTTTTGAAAACGCTCTGCAAGATGGAAACCTCTTTCATGGTGCGCGGTGCGCACCCTACGCAGGGACCAGAACATCGGAGGATTCTGTAGGGTGCGCACCGCGCACCATGATTTTTCGGAAACCGTAATGCTGTCCGTAAGTTTTGCAAGAAGCTCATCTGCAACACATGTTCATGTAGGGGCGGTTCGCGAACCGCCCCTACGTTGCTATCCGATAGCGAGGTTTGTTGCAGTTAAAAGTGAAAACGGTATTGGACCCTTGCCCCCTCCCGCAATTCATTAACGCCCCTCATAAAGGAGGTTGGGAGGAGGTGTGGGGGAGCCACTGCTCCCCCGGCCCTCCGCCTCTCGTTCCCAAGCTCCCGCTTGGGAACGCACTTGTGGCCCAAGCTCTGCTTGGGCGGGGATGACGCCGACCGGGACGCACACGCCTTCGTCTCCCTCGCCAAGCAGGAGCTTGGCGGGCAAGCCGGTTCCCAAGCAGGAGCTTGGGAACCAGAAGAAAACCTCACCACCCGAAACCTGAAACCTGAAAGCTAACCCCCGGAACCTGACACCTGGCGCCTGACCCCTGGCGCCCCCCTCACCCGCGCTTTAACCCCACCCAGCTCATAGGGCTTGCCGTGCACGCCGGGGCCGGCGGCCGCGGGCCGCCCTATAATGTCTGGACACCCGGGGGCAGGTGTCCTGCATAAATGGGCCAAGCGCCATAGAGCTAAGGGGCTGGGGGAGAAGCAGGGGTCTGCGACCTCCTGCCGCCTCTCCCGCTCCTTAACCCCACCCAGGCCAGGGGCAGCAGGGCCAGGGAGGTGGCGCCGGAGATGATGAGGGGGTAATGGTAGCCCCAGGCCGCGCCCACGGGTCCATAGATGAGGGAGCCGGTCAGGGTGCCCAGGGTGGTGGTGAGGGAGATGAGGCCGGCGTGGCCGCCCACCCGGTCCACGTGGAACAACCGGGAGATGGTGGTGTAGGTCTCCATGAGGATGAGGCCGTCGCCGAAGCCGTGCACCGCGCGCCACACGAACGACCAGGCGAGGTTGGGGTAGGTCATGAGGATGTGTCCCAGGCCCGAGGTCACCAGGGCCAGGGCCAGGAAGCCCAGGGGTGTCAGGCGCCCCGCCCAGAAGCGGCCGTAGCAGTAGGCGGTGAGGGCCACCACGCCGAACTCGCCGGCCAGGTAGAGGCCCATTCCCAGGGGGGTGAGGCCCAGGTTTTGGGTCAGGAAGAGGCCCAGGCTGGTGCCTTCCGCGCCCCAGTGCATGGTGAACAGGAAGAGCCAGGCGGCGAAGAAGAGCACGGGGCGGCTGAAAAAGTCCCTGCCGTAGGCCAGCAGCGGGGTGCGCACCCCCCGGGTCAGGGGCAGGGCCAGGGTGGGGAGCAGCAGGAGAAACACCCCCGCCGCCAGCAGTTGGAGGGAGCGGGGGAAATCCGTCAAAGACAGGGAGACGCCGCCCAGGAGGATGCCCGCGGTCATGCCGCCCATGCGCCAGGAATTGAAGTGGCCGAAGCGGCGGGTTGAGTCGCCCGCCTCGCCTTTGAAGAGCATGATGTCCAGGGACTGGCGGATGAGCTGCAGGCTGAGCCCGAAGGCCCAGAAGGTGAGGAGGAAGGGCCAGAAGCGCTGCGCCTGGGAGAGGGCCAGCAGGGTGGCGGCGGCGCCCACCACCCCCAGACGGGTGAGGATGCGGGCCGGGTAGCGGTCGCCCGTCACCCCCACGGGGAAGGAGACCATGATGGCGTTGAGGCTCAGGACGGCGTACAGGAGGCCGATCTGGCCGCCGGAAAAGTGCAGGTCGCCCTTCAGATAAATGGGCAGGAAGAAATAGAGCGCCGCAATGACGACGGCATAGGCGCCGATGAAAAAGGGCAGGATCACGGCGAGGCTTCGTTACACCGCTTCGTGGTTGAGCCTGACCTCCATGGCCCGGGCCGGGCAGACGGAGCAGCACAGCTCACAGGCGCTGCATTTCCCGGCTTCGAAGAGCACCTCCATCTCGGGCCGTTTCACAAAGAGGGCGCCCGTGGGGCACAGGGCCGTGCAGGTGCCGCACTGGTAGCAAAGATCGTCATTGCGCCGCACCTCGTGGGCCATCACCTTGACCTTCACCCCCGAGTCGCGGAGATACTTGAGGCCTTGCTTGAAATTCCTGGGATGGCCCCGCAGCTCCATGACAATGACCCCCTCCTGCTGGGGGTTTATGTTGGCCTTGAGGAGGTTGAACATCAGGTCATAATCCTTGACCAGACGGTAGATGATGGGCTGATCCACCACCTCCCGGGGAAACCGCAGTACCAGCATTTCCGCGTGCATGGGGTGATCCTGTGATGAAAACTTTGTCGGTAGGGTGCGTCTCACGCACCATTTTCAGGGTTTGCGGCGGGCGAGCCCAATCTCCCTCACGTCGACGAGGGCGGTAAAGTCTCCTTCGCCGTATTGACCTATTATTATCACCTAATTCTTAAAGTCAAACCAGATGGCCGAAGCGCCGCCGCCAGGCCTGGCGCAGCTCGTCCAGGGAGGCCTCCAGCAGCAGGCGGCCGCCCCGGCTCACCCGGAAGGTGCGGTCGCCCCGCACTTCTCCCAGCAAGGTGAGAGGCTGCCCGGCGAAGCGCTCCTCCACCGTGCGCCGCTGCTCCGGGGCCACGGAGAGGAGAAAGCGCCCGGCGGATTCGCCGTAGGCCAGGGCCAGGGTGGAGAGCGCCGGCCCCGCGGCCTCCAGGTCCACCGCCACCCCCAGGCCGCCGGCCAGGCTCATGAGGGCCAGGTGCACCAGCAGGCCGCCGCGGTACACCCCGTGCACCGCGGCCGGCAGTTCGTCCCGAATCGCCGTCTCCAGGATGCCGTAATACGGCAGGAAATCATTGGGCCGCACCTGGGGGACGCTCAGGCCCACCGCGCCCATGAGGCCATAGAGCTCCGAGCCGCCCAGCTCCGCCCGGGTCTCCCCCAGGAGGTAGAAGAGGTCGCCCGCCTCCTTGAGGTCCAGGGTCTGGGCCCGCCGTACGTCGGGGAGCACGCTCACCGCGGTGAAAAAGAGGGTGGGCAGGCCGCTCACCCGGTGCGTCTCCCCGAAGGCCCCGAACAGGACGCCGTCCACGTACATGCTGTCCTTGCCGGAGAGCAGGGGCATCCCGTAAGCTTCGCACAGGTCCCGCAAGGCCCAACAGGCCCGCACCAGGTGGGCCGCTTTGAGTTTGCCGTCGGGATTTTTCACCGGATGGTATTCCACGCTGGGCCAGCAGAAGTTGTCCACCCCGCCCAGATGCTCCAGCGTCCCCCCCACGGCCAAAAGGCGACGCACCGCTTCGTCCATGGTGACCGCCGCCATGTGGTAGGCGTCGATGGCCCCATAGGCCGGGTTGACGGCCAGGCTGACGGCCAGCCCCCGGGGCGAGTCGAGGCGCGGCCGCAGCACCGCGGCGTCCGCGGGCGCCGGGGTCTCGGCGCCCACCAGGGGTTTGATGACGCTGGCGCCCTGGACCTCGTGGTCGTACTGGCGGGTGATCCACTCCCGGCAGCAGAGGTTGGGCCGGTCCAGCATGGCCAGCAGCAGGCCGCGGTGGTCCTCCGGGTCGCCCAGCACCGGTTCGGTGAGGCGCAGCTCCGGCGGCGTCCAGTCGGCCTCGAATTCCCAGGGCGGGAAGTCCTCGGCCAGGAACGACAGGTCCATGGAGGCGCAGGGCCGGCCGTCATAGCTTACCTCCAGGAGGCCGGTGTCGGTGAAGCGGCCGATGACGGTGGCCTCCACTTCGTGGGCCCGGGCCAGGTTTTGGAAGGCCTGGGCGTCGGCGGGGTCCACCGCGGCCACCATGCGCTCCTGGGACTCGGAAATCCAGATCTCCCAGGGGTCCAGGCCCTGGTATTTCAGGGGCACCTGCTCGAGTTTGACCTCCACGCCGCCGGCCATGCGGGCCGATTCGCCCACCGCGGAGGAGAGGCCGCCGCCGCCGCAGTCGGTGATGAAGCGGATCCAGCCCCGGTCCCGGGCCTCCAGCAGGAAGTCGTGCAGCTTCTTCTGGGTGTAGGGGTCGCCGATCTGCACGTGGCCCGCGGGGGTGCCGGCGCTGGAGACCTCGGAGGAGGCGGTGACGCCGTGGATGCCGTCCATGCCCACCCGGCCGCCGCACATGAGGATGAGGTCGCCGGGGCGGGCCTGCTTGGCGGCCCCCGGCTCCCCGGCCACCTCCGTGGGGATCAGCCCCAGCGCGCCCACGAAGACCAGGCATTTCCCCAGGAAGCTGGGATCGAAATAGAGCACCCCGTTGATGGTGGGGACGCCGCTCTTGTTGCCGCCATCCTTGACGCCCTCCACCACCCCGTCCAGCAGGCGCCGGGGATGGAGGCGGGGCTTAAGCGGCCCGGCGTAGTCCCGGGGCCCCACGCAATAGCCGTACATGCCGCCGATGAGGCGGGCTCCCCGGCCGGTGCCCAGGGGGTCGCGGTAGACGCCGACGATGCCGGTCAAAGAGCCGCCGTAGGCCTCCAGGTTGGAGGGGGAGTTGTGCGTCTCGCCCTTGATGACGTAGCAAAACTCATCGTCAAAGGCGCCCACCCCGGCGTTGTCCCAGAGGACCGACACCACCCAGGGCCTGGTGGCGGCCAGGGCCCGGGTGGGGGCCTCGATGCACTGCTTGAAGGGGTTGTCCAGGACCGCCTCCTCGCCGGTGGCCAGGTCCCGGTAGCGGAAGCGCCCCCGGAAGGTGTTGTGGTTGCAGTGGTCGCTGCGGGCCTGGGCCAGGTATTCCAGCTCCAGGTCGGTGGGGTCTCCCAGCCCCGCGGCCTGCCGCCGGGCCCGGACTTCCGGTCGCCGGAAATAGTCCAGAATGATAGGCAGGTCCTGGTCCCGGAGGGCCAGGTGGCGCTCGGCGCTGAGCTGCCGCAGGTCCTCCACCGAGGCGAGGGGGAAGGTGGTCACCCGGGGCCGGTGGTCCAGGTGCACCCGGGGCAGGATGAGCCCCACCCCCGTCTCGGGGTCCCACTCCGCCCGGGCATAGACCCGGAATTCCTGGATGAGATCGTTGGCCAGCAGCTCCCGCCCCAGGGTGAGGGCCTGCTCCCGGGTCAGGGAGGCGCCTGTCAGGGCCACCAGCCGGGAGGTGTACACCGCCGCCTCGGGAGGGAGGGGCCGCTGGAGGTACGCTTCGATGGCCTCCCGGGCCACGGCTCCGGCGTTGTCCCGCACCCCGGGCTTGAAGCCCACCCAGACGGCGTAGTCGAAATCCCGGGCCAGGGGCCGGTAGCCGGAGACCTGGGTCAGGGGGTGGGCGAAGACCTGGGTGCGGAGCTCCTCCAATTCATGGGGGGACAGCTCCATATCCAACATGAAGAGATGGAAAACCCGCACCATCTCCAGGGCGACGCCGCAATACTCCCGGGCCTTGCGGGCCAGGGCCTCTGCTGCCGCGTCCGCCAGCTCGGGACGCCAGCCGACTTCCAGACGGACTGCCATGGTTCTCCTTCAGGGTTCCCGGCAGGGTGCGCACCGCGCCCCATCATGCCGAGGCGGCGGCGGGCGAAGACGCCCGCTTACCCCGCTTTT
>Ga0194125_10001385_pt1 | contig 40954 bp, 34 predicted proteins | sample TA2KigC250mmetaG_FD_148626 | JGI IMG/M metagenome (GOLD analysis project Ga0194125, IMG submission 148626) | Freshwater microbial communities from Lake Tanganyika, Tanzania - TA2015034 Kigoma Deep Cast 250m | ecosystem: Environmental > Aquatic > Freshwater > Lake | place: Tanzania: Lake...
CGGCTTCAAGGTCGCTCTTGCACTGAGCGAGGACGTCCGCCAATCGCTCGTTCACTACCTCTGAACGTTCATCAGCAAGCCGAAACAGAATTATACTGGGCAACTGTTCTCCACTTACTGCCATGAGATATCCGAAGTCCAAATCCATTGTCAGCAGTATGCGTTTTTCCGCTCTGGCTTTAGCCAAAACATCTTCGTCAAGTGAGCGATGCAAGTTCTCCTCACGCAGATGAATAGCATCATGCCCTTGCTGACGCAGCCACGCAACCGTGCGCATCGAAATACCCATGTCCGCGAGAAATCTCATACAACCCCCTCCAACAACTCGCGCGTGTAGACCTTTTCCCGCACCAACCACGAGGCATATTCTAACGCCTGTCTGATGTCTTCCAGTTCCAAATCAGGATATTCTTCCAAAATCTCGGAAGCCTGCTTGCCGTGCGCCACTAAGTTCACGACCAGGGAGACAGGAATCCGCATCCCACGGATACATGCTTGCCCCGCCATAATACGCGGGTCGAACGTAACGCGGTCAAAACCGAGCATTTCTCTATCCCTCCTCTGTTTCAAGTCTGAAGACGGGTCTACTTCGTAAACCACGTTGTAACTTGTCGCCTACGCGGGTCCGGGCGATGCTTCGTGCGAAGCGTTTGAGCAAAACGACCGGAGAAAACAAAACTGCAAAGCTCGTAAGTCTGAAACGATTATATTTTAGGGCAGGCATTGTAGAATTATAGCATAAAAAACGGATTTACCAAGAAAAATTTTGTATTTTGGAATTCGTTTAGTATAATTTTTCACCAGTAAGTTACGAAGTAACGAATGCGAAGTCAGAGGCGCAGAGTGGAGAAGAACATAGAGCATAAAGCCTTTTGCTTTTTGTCCGTTTAACTCTATCTACCTTGCTTCTTTTCGCCCCAGGTTGTTGGCAACTTGTCATGCGGAGAAACAGAGAACGGCCAGCCTTCAGGAGTGTATTCTTCCACTATTGGAAGATTCGGCCCCACCCATGCCGGACTCCCGCCAATGGCGTAAATCTTTCCTTTCACCACACCGGTGGATAAACCCATTCTTGCGGTTGGCATGTCAGCCTTCTTTGTCCATGTGTCCGTGGCTGGATTGTATTCTTCTACGGTTGCAAAAGACACATTATTATTGAGTGCTCCCCCAATGGCATAGATTTTTTTATTCACTGTACTGGTGGAAAGAACCCATCTTGCGGTTGGCATGTCAGCTTTCTTTGTCCATGTGTCCGTGGCTAGGTCATATTCTTCTACCGTCGAAAGGACCGCGCCAACTGTTGTTATACCCCCGATAGCATAAATCTTCCCATCCACGACGCTGGTGGATAAACTCCATCTTGCAGTCGGCATGTTAGCTTTCTTCGTCCATGTGTCCGTTGCTGGATTATACTCCTCTACGGTTGAAAGAGCCTCAGGCCATACCTGAAACCCTCCAATTGCATAAATCTTCCCGTTCACTGCACTGATGGATAAACTCTCTCTTGCAGCCGGCATGTCAGCTTTCTTCCTCCATGTGTCCGTTGCTGGGTCATATTCTTCCACGGCCGCAATCGCGGGCCCATTACCTCCCCCAATAACATAAATATTCCCATTCACTGTGCTGGCGTAACCATTTCTTGCAGTTGGCATGTCGGCTTTCTTTGTCCAAGTGTTTGTCGCTGGGTCATATTCTTCCACGGTCGAAAGCCATCGTTTAACGAGGTTATTATAACCACCGATGACATAGATTTTCCCATTCACAACGATGGCGGCATGTCCATCTCTCGCCGTCGGCATATCAGCCCTCTTAGTCCATGTTCCACCTTCACCGCGTGGAGCCATAAAGAAAGCATTTTGCATATCAGGCTGTTTAGGTTCTCCACCTTTGCCCTTCCCTTGCTGGCCGGAGATCATTGTCATCTCTGAAATCTTCACCAAATCCACAGGAATCTCTCCCACTTTCAACACTTTCGTCTCACCGGAAAGCGGAGAATATCCAGGAATGCCAGTAAAGTTGAGTGGGTTCAGATGCGTGTAACTTAAAACTGTAAGTATGACTCCTGTTGCAAGCGAGATGCCCCAGGGCAAACCTTTAATATCTGATATTGGACGGATTCTTATCCGCTTCACTATTTCTACGATGCGGAACACAAAGCTGGCTTGTAATTTCTGCTGTTCAAATGTTGTGCTTATCATGGCAAGCATCTCCTTTTTCAGTTTTGCTCGCGCTCTACTGAGCCTTTGTCTGATGGCAGTTGGAGACGCGCCAAGAAATCTTGCGATCTCATCGGCACTCATGCCACCAAGGTAGTGGAGCGTCAATACCTGTCGGTAAATCTCGGGAAGTGAATCCAATACTTCATGGAGCGATTCGCGTGCCATTTCCTCGCGATAGGAGTTTACTGCAAGCGCGTTCAATGTTTCAATGCCCTGGTCCTCGATAAACTCGCTTTCGGGGAATTTTGCCCGCTCTTGCATCAAGTCTTTGCAGATATTGGAGGTTATGGAATAGAGCCAGGCATAGAAATTGTCCCATTGTCTCAACGTATGCAGTTTCTTATATGCCTTGATAAAAGCTTCCTGTGTCACATCTTCAGCATCGTGGAAATTGCGCAGCTTTGAATAGGCTAACGCAAAGATGCTCGCTTTGTATTTATCCACGAGCAAGCCAAACGCCGCTGAATCTCCGTCGAGGCATTTTCTTATGATATACCCATCTGCTGTTCGCATTCTATCGCTCCTTGTAGGCTTATTACTACTTTGTTAATTAGCGGTAATACTGCGTAGTGGCTGCTCTCCGTCCCAGCCATCTTTAAAACTAAGGACAGGACGGAGAGTGTCCACTACGACCTTATGACACAATGGTAAAGCATAAAACACGTAACTAACAAAGTAGTATTATGGCATATAAACTCAGGGGCTTATATGCCTATTAACCCACAATAAATTCTCTCACTACTATATAGACGGAAAAAATGACGAAAATGTGACAAGGAATGAAATTTTTTTTTGAATTAACGACTTTGCAGTAACCGAAAATATTCCGTTCGGCTCAACTATACGTTGCCATCATCATTGTCAATTTTTTAGACCGCTAAATATTATATCCTGATTATTTTCCAAAAACAAGGGAGATTTCAGTTATTGGGATACTCAAAAAGGCGAACGGTTTTTACTTTATCCTGAACTGTTTCTATGATATAATTATGTATTCTACAATTCATTTGAGGAGGCTATAAAATTGAGTAATCGGAAAAGAGATGGAATTATCCCTTTATGTCGTCCGTGGATTGGTGAAGCTGAAATTGAAGCCGTGGTTGAAGTTCTCAAATCGGGTTGGTTAAGCACAGGTCCGAAGACGGCGGAATTTGAGCGGCGTTTTGCGGAATATATCGGCGTTAAACATGCTTTAGCGGTGAGTTCCTGTACGGCGGGATTACATCTTGCTTTGGTTGCCGCTGGGATTGGCCCAGACGATGAAGTAATAACAACACCCTATACTTTCACTGCAACATCGGAAGTTATTGCATACACCGGCGCGCGACCGGTATTCGCAGATATTGATGCAAGCACTCTAAATATCTTGCCTGAAGATATCGAAAAAAAAGTGACAAAGGCGACGAAAGCTATCATCCCTGTGCATATTGCGGGATTGCCCTGCGAACAAGAATCTATCATTCAAATAGCTAATCGGCATAATCTTTGCATAATAGATGATACAGCGCACGCCGTCTCCGCTGAATACAAAGGCGCCAAAGTCGGCGCTATTGCCGATATGTCCTCTTTTAGCTTTTATGCTACTAAAAATTTAACTACTGCAGAAGGTGGAATGGTTACAACGGACAACGATGATTTTGCCGATAAGATTCGGTTAATCCGTTATCATGCCAGAGATAAAGATGCCTGGGCAAGACAGCAAAGCAAAAACAGATGGTATTATGACGTTGTTGCGCAGGGATATAAATACAACATGACGGATATCCAGGCTGCACTCGGCTTGTGTCAATTGGCGAAAATTGAAGAACAATACGAGCGACGGCGAAAAGTGGTAGATAAGTACCACGAAGCATTTAAAGAAATGCCCGAAATCGTCATTCCCAGGGACATCGAAGATGGAAAGCACGCATGGCACCTTTACATAATTCAGCTTAATACCGAACGATTAAATATCACTCGCGATGAATTTATCCTTGCTATGCTTGAGGAAAATGTTGAGTGTGGAGTACACTACATTCCTTTGCATTTCCATACGTTTTATCAACAGAAATATGGCTACGAGAGGGGAGATTTTCCAAATGCCGAGATGGCTTACGAGCGAGTTGTAACGTTGCCTTTGCATCCGAACTTGACAGAGGATGACGCGGATTATATTATCGAGACGGTTAAAAGGGTTATATCAAGATAAATGAGGAGTGAGGAGTGAGGAATTACTTATCACTCAGCACTCATCACTTATCACTTTGTAAGTAAAAGGAAGCTATCAAAATGAAAGTCGCAGTTTTTGAAGCCGCAAATAAATTAAGCATACAGGATAAGCCGATGCCGCGGTTGGAGTCTGGCGATGTATTGGTTAAAGTCGAACTCTGTGGAATTTGCGCATCCGACCTGATGGCGCTCAAAGGAGAAGTCACGGACTATTCTCCGCCTGTGGTGATGGGACACGAAGTGTCGGGGATTGTTGTGGAGAGCCGTCATGACGCGGTAAAAGTGGGCGAAAGAGTCACTGTCAATCCAATGATTTCATGCGGCGAGTGCTATTATTGCCGCAACGATTTGGACAAATATTGTCCTGAGTTGTACGGAATCGGACATGACATCGACGGCGGGTATGCGGAATATCTCCGAGTGCCGAAACAAGCCATAGAAAACGGCTGTCTGCTCGCCGTCCCCAAGGAGATTCCAGCGGAAGAAGTGATGTTTGTTGAAGCCCTGGGCTGTTGCCTAAACGCAATGCGCGAGACAATTTTCCGTGAAAGCGTGGCAATTTTAGGCGCAGGCTCAATCGGATTAACTTTCGTAAAACTCGCCAAACTGAAGGGATTACAAACCGTCGTCGTCGAACCGTTAGGACACAGAAGGAAAATGGCAGAAAAATTAGGCGCTGATTGCGTTTTGGATGGGGACGAAATGGCAATCAATCAGGTGATTGAAGATACAGAGGGCGGAGTCGATACCGTAATTCTTGCGACGAACAATGTAAATGCGCTTGATTTGATGTTTAAACTCGCGAGACGCGGTGCCTGTCTAAATTTCTTCGGACTATTCCCAAAAGGCAATGAATTAAAATTAGAATTGGAAGAGTTGCATTTCATGGGCTACAAGATTTTGGCGTCCTGGGCTTTTTCTAAATGGAGTATGAACGAAGCGCGTAAAATGATTGTCGAAGGGTCTATCAATTTTGAGGGCTTCTTGACACATTGCTTTCCGTTAGAGAAGGCTGTTGAAGCCTTTGAGAACGCGAAGAATCGTTGTGGTGTTAAGACAGCTTTGGTACCGTAACCAAACTTTTCTTCCACAAATTTCCGTTAAGAAAGAAAAGTAATGTCATCACTTCACTACGTTCAGCGCGGCGTCTGATCCTTGAACGAAGTGAAGGAGAAGCAATTTTTAGAAATGGTCGTTAAAGTTTTACTCCCCGCGTGCTTCACCCTCTATCCATTTGATAATATCCAATTGCCCCACATCGTATAATTTTTTCATCCTAATTGAACCTTTTGGTGCAAATCTTACTGTTTCCTTTCAAAAATTGCTGGTATAGAATATGCAACAGAAAACACTGAAGTTTTATCGAGAGTAAATTCCTTTCCGCTCATCGTTTGCATGAAACATGCTAAACTAAAAATTGATTAAAAGCATGGCTGCCAGACTACTCAAAGAGATCTTACAAAGATTTCTATGAAAGGTTCACATTTCATTGGCGATACAGTAGCCGAAGTCGCAAGACTTAGGGGAGAATGCCCGAACTTTGGCGAGTTCGGTTACTGAAAACGCAAGTTTATTTTTGAAAGTACATAAGGAGAGGCCAAATCAAATGAAAAACCAACTCACATTCTGCGTTGCAGTAATCACTTTCATAGTAATCCTATTGACCGGTTGCGAGAAACAGATAACTCGCAAAGCGGATTGGGAAACCAATTTCAATGACATTCACTTTGTAGACGCAAAACATGGGTGGGTTATCGGAGAAAAAAGGATGATTATCCACACCGATGATGGCGGAAATACATGGAAACGCCAGGATTTTGAAACAAGTTTACGAAGCTTGCCCTTGAGTGAAGCGAAGGTTAAACCATGTAGTAGTAGCGAATTCATTCGCTTACCCCTTAATAAAGGGGGTTAGGGGGTTGTTCAACGACTGAAGTCGTTACTACAAATGTAACAAGGTAATAGGAGATGATTCGCCATGTTGGGATTAGAATATATTCTATTATTTGGTCTGCCGGAGAACAAATTGGAACTAATAGATGGCCGAACGCGTTGTCGATTGCCGTTCGCCACACGCCAGGAGGCGGAAATGCACTAACATTGGAATTCTAATGCCAGAAGTTTTTACTTGACAAAAAGTTTTGATATTCGTATATTAAGCAAGTAGAGATACATGATGTGCAGCTTAATTCACCAGAATTCGGGCAGCGCAGAAATTTTGATTTGGCGTTTTGGGGGGACAGATTTTAAAACAGAAGTGAGCCGAAATGAATAAACTTAAAGCATATCTCACACTTATACGTTATCCGCTATTCGCTATACCGCTCGTTGCAACATTGCCGGGGGTTATTCTTGCTAACGAACAATTAACCTGGCGCGCGGGAGTGACTTTATTTGTGGCGTTGTTGGGCTATTGGGCTGGAATGATAAAGAACGACTATTTTCATCGTGCACATGACGCTATCGCAAATCCACATCGTCCTCTGCCTTCGCGAAAGCTTAACCCGCGCGATGCCTTCATGGTTGCAAGTACACTTTACGTTATCTGTCTTATTTTAGGGTTCCTGGTGTTAAACTACAAAGCGGGATTAATGGTCATTGTGCTAATAATGATCTCTCACGTATACAATGCGTTATTGAAGGAGCGCGGGATTTGGGGCAGCATCAGTTTACCAATGGGAATTGGTTTGTTAAGCGTATTCGGTGCTTTAGCTGTTTCGGGAAGTGTGCCAACATTAGTTTGGTATGTTTTTGCGGCGACGACTTTATTCGATTTCGGCACGCACATCACGACGACGTTTAAAGACATCGAACGCGATAAATCAATAGGTATCGCAACAACGCCATTGCAGATTGGCATAAAACCTGCTCTGACAGTTTCATGGATTGTCACAATCGCTGCCTGTGTCATTGCACTGCTGCCTTCTTTCCTTGGGAATGTCAGTCCCCGGTATGTTCTCTGGATTATCCTTGCATTGGGGGCAACTTGCGTTACGCGAATTCCGCTGATTTTCCATCAAACGGAGAAAAATGGTTATCTTGCGCTGAAAGGGTCAATGATTGCGTCCATTACTTTCTTCCCCAGTTTGATGGGCATTGCGATGCCTCTCTGGCAATCGGCTGCGATTATTCTACCGCTGCTTGGGGTAACTATCGCATTGCTGGAGATGGTTAAGCCGGAGGTGTAACAATCATCTTGAGAAAATGACAGAAGCAATTACCGAAACATCACTTGCACGGGTAATATGGCTATTCATTCTCTTGCTGTTCGGTGGATGTACAAAACTGGACTTAACGCCCAGGATACTACCCACATCCGTACCTGTAAAGGAGTTGTTATCTGCACCTGAAGAAGTTGTGATTGATGGGCGTCGGTATGTTCTGAAGGCACATCTATATCAGAACCTCATGCCTGGTTGGCCGCGAGGTATCCTTGCTGTAATCAAAGTTATCGCACTTAATTCCACTGCCTTTCCGTCTTCTGTAGATGCCGACCATGTGTGGATTATTGGACCACAGATATGGGAATGCAAACTCTTACCCACCAATAAACCCTCACCTTCGGAAAACATATTGGAGAAGAGAGTTGGAGACAGTCCATACTGTCCGAAAGGTTATGTGGAGGTTATCGTAAGGCTTGTTGATGGTTCAGGCCGTTCACACTTGCTCAGAGCTTCACGCCAACGGATTTGGTAAATCCAGGGATGTTCATTAGTCGGATAAATATGAATTACGCATAATCATGGTAAAGAAATATTATTTTCTCTCAGCTCGTTCTTTTATCGCAAAAGCGGTGCGTCTTAAATAACTTTCGGCTATAGAGTCAAGTCCAAGCATATTCTGTACCCCTCCTCCAATTCCGCCTATGTCTGCATTGGACTTTATTGTCAGCAGATGTGTATTTTTATCAATCGGATAAAGCGTATTGCACCCTCGCATGTATTTGAACTCTCCTTCTCCTTCCTTTTGATACCACTCGCTCACCATTAGAAAGTTTTCTTCAACAGACAGATAATGATTAAACACCCGCAAGATAAATTTCTTATTGCTCACTGGCTTTGGAAGTTGCTGTTCAAGAAGAATTTGATACCCATAAACTTCATTACCATCAGCATCATAGCTCCTATATAGGCTATCTGGAAGGATAGTTCCTGTTGTCTCTCTTAGATTAAATTCCCGTCTATTTTCTCCTCTCAGTTTTAATTCTACGGTTCTTCTGCCGAACCAGTAGTTATTCTGGCTACACTTCAGAGCCGCTTGAAGCCCAATTTCTATTGGAGTATTAATCAATATAGCGATGAGGTAAATTTTACCATATTTGTCAACATCGAAATTCTCGTAAAAATATTGATAGCCGGATTCTTCATCAACCTTTTTTCGTAAATTTGTCCATTCGGTAGAATCGTATATTGCGTATCGCTTTATTATCTCTTCTGGCAATGTATTTCCTTCACGTTGGAACTCCTTTTGTATTTCATCGGTTTTGACAATTCTTGGCTCACCTTCGTAGATTACGTTGACTTTCGGTAATGTTAGACTTGCTATCAAAGTTGTTGCTGATATCCATAAGTAAAGAATGGCCATGATAGTTTGTTTCGCTATCATTGTATCTTCTCCAAAGAAATTCAGGTAGGAAGCGACAAAGGGACTAATGTCATCTCTGTTAGGGCAGGCAAGAATGACTGCCCCACGCACTCCAAAACCCTATACGAATTTAAAAAATAGGCCAATAGCCCCCTTGCCATCTTGCCATTTTGCCCCCTCGCCTTATCATGCCGCCATAGCCAAAGCGGTTGGAGGTAGCAGCGCCAATTTTAGCGCTTCATCAACACGTTCTATGAAATGGAACTTCAACTTTTTCTTTACCTCAAGCGGAACTTCATTCAAATCTTTTTGATTTTTTTGAGGCAGGATTATTGTTTTGATGCCGGACCTACTGGCAGCAAGAACTTTCTCCTTTATGCCGCCGACGGGAAGCACTTTACCGCGCAGGGAGATTTCACCAGTCATCGCCAATTCATTTCTGATGGGTCTGTTTGTTGCCAAAGACGCCAGCGCTGTAACTAAGGTCACACCCGCAGATGGCCCATCTTTGGGCACTGCTCCAGAGGGAATATGAATATGAACTTTATTTTGTTCGAAGAACTGTTTATTTATGCTCAGTTCATCTGTATGTGCGCGCACGTAACTTAGCGCAGCTTGAGCGGATTCCTGCATAACGTCTCCTAATTGTCCAGTCAACGTTAGCAGTTTGCCATTACTGCCTGGTATTCTGGTTGCTTCGATGAATAGAATATCTCCTCCGGCCGGGGTCCATGCCAGGCCTACAGCAATACCTGGTTGAAAAGATTGTTCAGCGACCTCCGAGAAGTATTTAATTTGCCCCAAATATTCAGAAATGTTATCATCACTTATGACCGTTTTTTCCATCTGGTTTACGCCACCAGGTGAGGGGACAAAGGGGGGAACGTCCTCATTTCCTTCGGCGACAATTTTTGCAACTTTGCGACAGATGGTAGCTAATTCGCGTTCCAGATTCCGCACCCCTGCCTCGCGTGTGTAACTACGGATAATAGAGTTTAGCGCTTCATCTGTTATCTTCAAATGTTCCGGCTTCAAGCCATGAGCGTCTAACTGTCTCGGAATGAGAAACTGTTGCGCTATATTCAATTTCTCAAATTCGGTATAGCCTTCAATTGAAATAATTTCCATTCTATCCTGTAATGGTATAGGAATCGTATCTAAAATGTTCGCTGTTGTGATAAATAATACTTTCGATAGGTCGAATGTTACATCAAGATAATGGTCTCGGAATGTGTCATTTTGCTCCGGGTCGAGAACTTCCAACAACGCTGAAGCCGGGTCGCCGCGAAAATCTGTACCCAATTTATCCACTTCGTCGAGCATAAACACGGGGTTGTTCACACCAACTTTCCGCAGGCTTTGGATTATTCTGCCGGGCATAGAGCCAATGTAAGTTCGACGATGCCCTCGAATTTCCGCCTCATCGCGGATGCCGCCCAAAGAAAGCCGCGCGCATTTGCGTCCCATTGCTCTGGCAATGGATTTGCCTAATGAGGTTTTACCAACTCCAGGCGGGCCGACAAAGCAGAGAATTGGGCCTTTCATCTCGGATTTGAGTTTCCTGACCGCAAGGTATTCTAAAATTCTATCTTTCACTTTGGTCAAGCCGTAATGGTCTTCATCTAAAATCTGTTTAGCTTCAGCTATATCAAGATTATCCTCTGTGCTATTTTCCCATGGCAGTTCGACCAGCCAATCCAAATAAGTTCTGGATACAGTATATTCTGGGGATTCAGGCGATATTTTTTTCAGACGATTTAACTCTCGGTCAGCTTCCTTCTTCGCTTCCAACGTCAAGGAACTTTTTTCAATCCGAGCTTCGAGCTCCTCAATCTCTGTGGTATATTCATCAAATTCACCCAATTCTTTCTGTATAGCATCTAATTGTTTGCGCAAATAGAATTCTCGTTGCGCCTTATCCATTTCCCCTATCGCTTTTTTTTGAATTTTATCGGATAGTTCTAATACTTCTAATTGTTGATTGAGTGTACGCATGAGCAGTTCCATCCGCTCACTTAGGTCCACAGTTTCTAAAATAGCCTGTCTCTCTGAGATAGATACTTCTAAGTTAGATGCTACCAAATCAGTAAGTTTCGATGGATTCTCAATCTCCCTAACTATCATTCCTAATTCATCGGGTAGATTATCATCCAAAGAGGCTACTTTAATGAACATCTCTTTAATATTACGCTTAAGCGCTTCAACTTTCAGGTTAAGTGGATTTTCTTCAGGTATAATTTTTATATTTGCCAAAAGATAGGGGTCTGTTTGAATATAGTCTACAATCTGAGTTCGCGCAAGCCCTTGAACAAATAACTGGACACTATCGTTCAAACGCATGATTTCGACAATTGACGCTGCTGTTCCTACTGAATACAGGTCATCAGGGCCGGCATACTCAATTTCTTGGTGTTTCTGAGAGACAAGAGCCAGTACTCGATTACCATTCATCACATCATCCACCAATTTCATAGACTTAGGGTGGCTTATTATCAACGGTACAATCATGTATGGGTAGATTACAGCATTTCTTATCGGTAATATACCTATATCAGGGGGAATTTGGTCCAATAGCTTATCGAGAGTGATACTATATCCCCGTTTATGTTCTGACATTCAGTTTTATTCCTCCTTAACGTGATACGTGATGAGTGATGAGTGAATTATATTTATTGCGTTTCACCCATCACTTATCACTCATCACTTATCACTCATCACGTCTCACAATAATTCCTCCAGATATTCAATTCTCCTTGGATGCCTGAGTTTTCTCAAAGCATCTCCTTCTATCTGCCTAACTCGTTCACGGCTAATCCCCAATTTTTTACCTATCTCAGACAGGGTATATTCAACGCCATCGAAAAGCCCAAAGCGCCATTTTATTATGTCTGCTTCTCTATCATCAAGTGTACTCAGGATGCGCTCTATCCCCTTTCTCTGCGCTTCGTTCAACAATTCTTCTTCGGGTGAAGGACTAACCTCGTCAGGTAACAAATCAGCGACGGTCGCATCACTGGTGTATTCATTGAGAGGTGTATCCAGGGATATTGTGCTTTTAGCACTTTGTAAAATCTCCAGCAGTCTCATTTCAGATAAGTGAATTTGATGAACCATCTCAATTCTTTCGGAAATTTCTTTCAATTCCGGTTCTCTGCCCAACTTTTTGTATAATTCTGCTGAGACTTGATTAATAAGCTTTCGCGTTTCACCTACGTAACAAGGAATGCGAATTGTTTGCCCCTGCTGGTCAATAGCTCGCTTAATCGCTTGCATAATCCACCACGTGGCATAAGTACTGAAGCGATAACCCCTTTCGGGGTCAAACTTATCAACCGCGCGCATCAATCCGATACTTCCCTCCTGCATTAAATCCGAAAATGAAAGAGGCGAGTTTTTAAAATTATGTTGCCTGGCAATACTTGCGACCAGGAGTAAATTGGCTTCAACAAGCTTCTGCTTGGCATCAAACATCAGTTTGGCAGTTTCGCGCAATTCTTGAAGTAAGCTGCAAAGTCGGTTTAACTCTGATTGTTGATAACTCAGAATCTCACTATCAGAGGATAAAGTCTTAGCAATTTGGGCAATCTCTTCTGATATGCTATCAAGCAGTTTTTGAATGCCGACAGTATTTAGATAAATGCTCTCTTTACTCTGCTTGGGACCGCGGCGTTTATACATGAGATTGTGAACAGTAGCCTCATGTTTTTGCTGAATTTTCTCTGGTAATTGTTTATAAGCCGATTTAATTCGCTCTTTTGCTTTCCGAAATTTTCGAAATAAATCCACTTCCTCTTCCGGTGTGAGTAAAGGCGTCTTAGCTATTTGCTGTAAATATATAAAAGCTTCATCATAATTATTAACCATTGCTTTTTCATCACTTTGTGAAGTTTTTAAATCTTCCTCTGATACTTCGTCATCTTCGATTATCCCAAAAGGCTTTTCGGGTGCTGAACAATTTGTCCCAATGGCTGATGCCATATCAATTTTGGGTAAATATGACATTTGCTCATTCACCCCCAATGGCTTAAACAAAGCAGATTTAACCAAACTTTTCTTGCAAACTTTTCTTTAAGAAAGAAAAGTTTGATCAAAAGAAACACTGAGGCAAAAAATAAATATAGCAAAAATCATGCCGGTTTGAAAAACAACCGCATCGGTTGATTTTTGAGATTTTTCGGAATATTAGAAGTGCGGAGAGAAACCGAGTTTCTCAGAGAAACTCGGTTTCTTATGCACACATTTGAGGTCACAGAATCTCTTGCCAATATGACATTGTTAGTATACACAGTAGAAAGTTATGTCAATTTGACGTTAGCCACGAGCAAAGGATTAACGGAATTAAAGGGTAAGTCTATTTTACCCAATTACCATTTTACCCTCTTGCCAGAAAAATCAAATTTCCACAGGCACGTCCATTTTCAATTGTGCTGTACAGAGTTTGCGATATAATCCCTTTTGGGCAAGGAGTTGCTGGTGGGTGCCAGATTCTACAATTCTACCTTTATTTAAGACGAAAATTTGGTCTGCATGGATTACAGTAGAAAGTCGATGAGCAATGACGAAGGTTGTTCGACCTTTCATTAAATTGTGAAGCGATGCTTGAATTAGCACTTCGGATTCGCTATCCAGAGCGGAAGTTGCCTCGTCTAACAACAAGATTTTAGGGGCTTTTAAAATGGCTCTGGCGATGGCGATTCGCTGTTGCTGACCTCCTGAAAGACGGACGCCGCGTTCACCGATTTGAGTTTCATAACCTTGCGGCAGTTGCATAATAAAATCATGTGCATTGGCTTTCTTCGCCGCTTCGACGACTTCTTTGTCCGTAGCATCAGGTCCACCGTAAAGAATATTTTCTACAACTGTCCCGTTGAAGAGAATGGTATCTTGAGGCACAATAGCTATTTGGCTTCTCAAAGAGCCCAACGTGACTTTTGAGAGCGGATAAGCATCAATGAAAATTTCGCCTTCAGTAACATCATAAAACCGCAATAGCAGTTTAAACAAAGTTGTCTTCCCAACTCCGCTATGTCCCACAAGCGCGACAGTTTCACCTTGTCTCACTGTAAAATTTATCTCTCGCAACACTAATTCACTCTCGTCCAAATCCCCCCTTTTCCAAAGGAGGGTAGGGGGGCTTTCCTTTTGCTTTGTAGAAACGTCATAACCAAAAGAAACATTACGAAATTCAACCTCGCCTTTGATTTCAGGCAACTGGATGCTGCCTTCAAATTCAGCAGACTCTTGTGAAAAGTCAAGAACATAGAAAATGCGCTCAACGGAAGCCAGGGTTTGTTGCAAAGTGCTGTTGAAATTACCAAGCGTCTTGATAGGTTTGAAAATCCTTCCGACCATTGCAATATAACCCAAAAACCAACCTGTCGTCAATTCTCCGTTGATGACCAACCAACAGCTCAAGCCGAATACGCAAACGATACCTATTGTGCTGATTAAGTCGATGAGCGGCGTTAGCATCCCCGTCAAACGCACTCGTTTCATGATAACCCGATATTGTTGTTGATTCTCGTCGGCGAATTGTTGCATCTCCTTTTCTTCTGCGGTGAAGCTTTTTATAATCTGAATGCCAAAAATCATCTCTTGTAAATGAGATGAAATGGTCGCCATTTTGCTTTGCACCTCTGTGCTGGTCTGCCGAATCTTGCCTCCGAACTTGTTTATCAAATAGCCTAAGGAGGGAAAAACAAAAATGGCTAATAGTGTTAATTTCCAACTGACAACTAACATCACGATGAGGAAAATAACAAGTATAATGGCATCCCGCAGCATATTCGTGGTCGACCCGATACAATTTTGGAAGGTTCTCACATCATCAATAACACGTGCCATCAAATCTCCGGTTAATTGTCGGTTCAACCAATCCATCGGGGCGAGAATAATTTTGTTATACATTTCCTTCCGAAACTGAATAGCTAACTTATAGCCCACGCGGGACATTAGATATGTATTGCCATAAAAAAATCCTCCTTTTATAAAAACTAATATAAAAATTCCCGCAACGACCATGAATACCAATCGCAGAGCATCACTCTTATTTTTGATGGTATATTCCAACCCCTTCAGGTAACCCTTAACCCGAAAATAATGGACTGTTATAGGATTTTCAGCTACTTTCTCCGTTTGCTTCAGAACTTTAGCGGTGTCTACTAAAACATCCACTGTATCTGCAAACATATTCACATAAGCCATTTCGCACAAAGCAATAATGACAGCGCAGAGAAATGCTAAAAACATTGAACTGGTATAGGGAATAATGTATTTTAACAGTCTGGTATAAAGTGACATGATGCGTGAAACGTGATGCGTGATAAATTATTCTTCACGTTTTACGTTTCACGCATCACGTTTGAAATAGTTTCTATCAGTTCGTTGATATTGGGTATTCTAAAAAACTCGGTCAATTTGCGCTTTTTGGGATTTGTCGGCAGTAGGATGAAATCGCTATGGGTCTTAGAAACTTCTTGAAGCACCGTGCGATAAGCCAAGCTGGTCGCATAGCCAACTTTCAAGTCGTAGTGTTGGCTGTATTTTTCCACATATTCCCTGATTCGTTGAGTGCAGAGAAGCGTCTGTTTATAATCTTGAGGCGCGAGGCGAAATTCATATTTTAACACCGGTTCTTCGGTTTCAAATTCTTCTGGTACGGGGCCATACAATCCAGATAGAGTCACTTTATGAATTAAGTTGACTTTCGAGCCGAAAGCCTTCAACAATCTGTCCATCAAAATTCTATGCGTTTTAGACTGCGAGTAGGGTTTATCAGCAGAACACGGAATAATCAGTAATATTCGTTTGCCCTGTGGTGGCCGGTAATCTTCGGGGATACGAAAGGAGTCGGAAGTATACGACAATCGGACGGTGGCTGAAGTGGCCATCACTGTAGCCGAAGTCGCTAAGACTTCGGGTTTATCCGCCAGAAATGTCAATTGACTATTATGAGTAGGGTCATAAGCAGTGCGGCGTTCTCGAACAAAAACAGTTCGTCGGATTCTCGTTTTCAACACGTCATCTTTCGTCGCGAGCCATTCCAACGCTCCGCTGATTTCAGGGTTCGATTCCGCATACTGGACAAGCGCTTCCATGGCTTCGTCCGCGTTAATAGCTTCTGTCATGGTGTTGAGGGCTTTGTAGTCGATTTCTAAGTTATGCAAAGCGATATCCGCGTAAAATTCACTTTTGTATCTTCCAGACGAGAGAACTCTATAACTGCCGTTTTCCGCTAAAGCCTGCTGCATCTCAAATAAGTCTACATTCCGACATATTCTGCAATCGCATTCTATGCTGTTCATCTCAAAGATGGGCTGAAGGCGGTTGGTGTTAGGATTAAAATAATTTAAACCTCTCGCGGTTTGAATGTAAGAACTGCTATCGAAGCTATCGACCCCCAAATAAGTCAGCAATGGAATGATATTTCCCGACACGCCAAACACATGGATAGGTGTTTTTGCCCGATATTCTTCTGGAATGCCATCTTTCGCGCCCAAAATCAGTTCGACGATTTGCTCGTACTTTTTGGTGCCACGGAGAGGTACAATCGAGCCGATAGCAAGTCCAAAGGGATATTCAGCCAAACCATTCTGCTTCATCAGTTGAAAGACATTTTCGACATATTGCCGCATATCGTTTCGGTTTTGTCCATGACAGCAAACATAAAAGTACGGAGTAGAAACCCGTTTCCTCGGAGAAAACGGGTTTCTGGCAAGATAGAGAGCAGCTTGAATCGCGTTTTCAAGGCTTTTCTGCATTCGCTCTTGAGCTTCTGCTCTATCTAAATTATTTGGCAAGGGATAATCCAACGAGGCGACCAAATCTCCGCCTAAATCCAGTTGCAAATCTACAATATCCTTCGCTTGATTTTCATCGTTTCTAATATTGTAGGACGACAAATCTAAATTTATGTTGAAGAGCAACTTGAATCCCCCAGAATCCAAAAAAAGCGGGGCTTTGTAGTCAAGTTCGACTTCACGATACCGCTCGCGCAATGGCTTCTCACGCCAGTAAAGCAGATGTCTTGGCTCAAGGTTAAAGTCGAGGAAGTGCAATACTTGAGATAGCGAGGGAATGTTATTCTCCATTAAATTCCGCAAAACATATTTCCATATTCCACCCCCACGCGGTGAAACACCTGTCATCAAACATACGACAGGATATAGCATCGGCGTGGACATCGCCGGCAAAAGCTTTCCATCTCTCACTACAGTCAATTTTCCAACCCGACCATGTTCAGAATCGTGTTGGACTTCGAAGCCTGGTTGGATTTTATCTACCATAATTTTTCCTTTTATTTCGTATGATTTACCACAAAACGTTAATAGTCAACATCTGAGTGGTCAATAGCCGCTGATTTTCAGACAACGCTGATATTGATTTGCCATAAACGTCAGTGAAAAATCAACCATCAGCGCGGTCTGATTATCAGCGGTTACTGACCACACTGACTATTGAAGTTACCCAAAATCAGCGTCTTCTGGGAATCAGCGGCTATACTGAATCCTTCTCTAAGTATTGCACAGCCAACAACTGTGCTTCTTCAATCATCTCACGGGTAAGGCTCCAATAACCAGCAAGGATATCTTCTATCGTATAGCTTAGTGCAAACATCGCTAAAACTGGCCCTACCATCACCCGCGTGCCTTTGAATGTCAATTGTTCATGACAAACGTGGGGATTTGCTATGATATATTTGCCGAATTCGACACCTTCCACTTTTGTTTCTTTATTAATCATCCGCAGTAAATCTGCGTCGGTGGCGTTTTCTAAAATCTTCATGATATTTTCCTCCCACGGTTGCGGTTTTCCGGGGAAATCCTTCTCCCAATATTCCACAGCCAGCAATTGTGCATCTTTGACCATCTCGCGGGTGAGTTCAGGATATTTACGCAGTATCTCTTCCATTGTATAACCATACGCAAACATCTCTAAAACTGGTCCCACTATTATCTGCGTGTCTTTGAATGTCAAACGTCCCTGACAGATGCTAAAGTCTGACACAACGTATTTGCTTAGTTCAATGCGTTCCATAACTATTTCTCCTCCAATATCAAAGCATACCACCTTATACTAAATTCGTCAAGATAAAAAATATGGAAAAAAGGTAAAGAGGTTGAGAGGCTAAGACAAGAAGGCAGGGGGGTAAAAGGGTAAGAGGGCTAAAGGGCAAGATGGCAATTAGATTGTTGATTGCCCTTGGATTGTCGATTGTTGATTGTCGATTGTTGATTGTTGATTGAAAACTTATACAATCAACAATCATCAATCATCAATTAAGATGCCCTCTTGCCCATTGAAGTTAGAAACGCCTGTGAAACTCAAATCGGCTTTCGACTGAATCGGGTAGGATAGTTGTTTTGAAGGAAAGTTCACTTTTTTCGCTGATGAGCCGTTTGTTATACAACTTTGCTGTAATTCTGGCATCTATGGCGCTGACAAGATGGTTGAATACGACCAACCCAAGAAAAGTTCTCGCTAATTTGAAGCGCGAATTGCTATCTTCTCTTTGGTCCAAAGCTACTTGTCGATTCTGAGAATCGGGATTGCGCTGGCGGTCTTCATTTTTCACATTTTCTCGGTCATCCCAGTAAAATGGGCCGACCCGTTCCACGGGTTTCCCATCGTCTTCAGTGTACACATTATGCCAGTTATCGTACATAGTTGCATGCTCAAAGTCTTCCATATTCCAGTCTTTGTCGAATTTATCCGCTGGATTTATACCGGGTGTTACTTCTGTGTCAAATTTAACATGTTCTTTGACCTGCTGCACATAATCATCTCGCAAACTTGATGCGTTTCGACGGACTAAGTAGTAACCGGCGAAAAAGCCAATTTCCGTGACGATATAAAGATACCCGCGTTTGGATTCGGCGTAAATTACCCCTGTTCCAGGAATAAAAGCTGAAAATAGAAAAGCTTTAGAAGGTGATTTCAAAATAGAAGGCAACGACTGCTCAGAATTCGGAATTGTGTTTTCTGTATTAGCAAGCACCTGTTGCGCTAACAATGTTGAGGTCAAATTGTGGAATTTTGGGTCATCAGTTGCGGCGTTGGCTATATTTATTAGCGCGACAAGAAAAATAGAAATTAGAGTTAATAAATGGGGTTTAGTCATTATATTCTCCTGTGATATAGCCGCTGATTATCAGACGGCGCTGATTTTTACATTCAATCAGCGTCTTCTGGAAATCAGCGGCTATAAAGTGAAAGCATCACGCAGGTGCGAAATGTAGGTTAAAATCTAATCAACAATGCAAAAGTATTCAACCGCTTATTATTTGGTCCACCGCCTGGCACCATAGCATAATCTAACTGGTAATTTAAATATCGAATCCCAATGCCGCCGGTAACATGGTCGATTGGGTCAACAACGGGCATAAAAGGGTCGATCTTGTAACCTACTCGGAGCGCTAAAATATTAGCGAACCAATATTCCGCGCCGATACTTTTGGCCATATTACCATAGCGGAAAGCGTGGATGCCAACTCCGCGTTCGGCTTCAATATCCGCCCGAATTTGCTCTTTAGTTTTATTTTCGGGATTATTTTCTTTATACCTTTGCTCTACTACTTCATTAAGTCCTTCTTCGTCATCCTCGCGGAGTTTGTCAATAAAAGCGGTAGCATCTCCTACAAGTTGAAATCTATTGTATTTATCTTCGAATATCTTGAGAGCCGCGCCAAATTTGAAGGCGCGTGGCAATGGGTCGCTTTGATTTTCATCTTTGAATTGAATGCGCGTCCCCCAATTTTGGATTGAGGCGCCCAAAACAACGGGAACTGGTAAATCAGGAAAACCATATTGTGTTCCAATATCTAAAGCGTAGGCCGTGCTGGATACCGGTCCAAGCACCTGTCGAATGACTTTGCCGCTTACACCTGCCAGCAGATTGGGCGCGACTTCATCGGCATAAGAGACAGCCCAAGCCCAGTTGGTGCCGAGATTTTCCTGTCTGAGGACTTCAGGGGAATCGGCTGTGACTTCGATAATCCCCTGGCCATTGACTTGAAGTGTTGTGCCAACAACCCCCCAATCACTTATTGGTATCGCTCCGGCAAACAACGCATAGTATAACCCTTCGCCGGCGTCTCCGAAGAGCTTGCTATAATCGGTATAAGACAAAGTGGCTTCTCTTTTATTTATTCCCATCAAACCACTTGGGTTCCAAAAAGCTGCGGTGACATCCCCTGAAATAGCAGAAAAAGCATCTCCCAATGCCGCGGCTCTCGTGCCGCCGCCTAACGATAAGAACTGAGCTGCGGTTCGACCCGCGCCTGCGTATAATAACGGCGTCATGCATAATGTAAGGGTAATTGCGGTGATGCTGATGAAAAATGTTCGTTTCATTAAAACATATCTCCTTAAAAAGTTTCGCCAGAAACCCGTTTTCTTAAAGAAAACGGTTTCTTAACGAGGCCTTCAAACGCTAAGGTAATTTGTGAAGTTTACACCGATTTATGCTTCCAACGTCCGATTTTAAACCAACTGGATATAATCGTAGCATGTACCACAGTGGCAATAACCATGGCGAGCCAGAGCCCATCTGACGCTAAATTGGTATATTTCAGGAACAATAAAGCAGTCGTGGTTTGGGCGCCTAAGGATGATACAAAAGTGGTGAGCATTGGAGAAATAGTATCGCCAGCGCCGTTGAGCGAACGACTGAGCACGAGAGCAGCGGCTAAGAAGAGATAACCGAAGACGGTGATGCGAAGATAGTTCGTCCCTATCTGGATAACTTCTTTACTGTGGTCGAAAAATCCAATCAACGTAGGTGCGAGGATGTAAAAGATAATGCCAAAGAAAAACATTATGAGAACGTAAATACCAACGGTTGTCCACGCGCTACGTTCGGCGCGTTCAGGTTTACCCGCTCCAAGATTTTGTCCGACGAGCGTACTTGAAGCTGTCGCTAAGGCGAAACCAGGCATCCAAACAAGTGAATCGAGGCGTCCGCCTACCACATACGCCGCGACGGTTACTGTTCCATAGATTGCGACTATTTTCATGAAAACGAAGTATGCGCTACTTCGCGTCAACATTTCGATAGCGCTGGGAAGCGCAATTCTAATGATACGCCAGATAATGCGAAATTCGATTCTGAATCCACTCAATGGAAGTTTGAGTCGTGAATAGCCTTTGACGAGTATGAATAGACTAATGGAAAAACCAACTCCACGAGCCATCACCGTCGCTAATGCCGCACCCTGTACGCCCATTTTTGGGAAAAAACCGATGCCAAAAATTAAAAGCGGGGCAAAAATAATATTCCATGCTACTGCGATGCCGTTAATTACCATTGGCGTGAATGTATCACCCGAACCCTGCATAATACCATTGGCTAAAAACGACAGAAAAAGCGTTGCAATCCCTAAGAACAGAACTCTCAGATATTGTTGTCCAATTTCTATCACTTCAAGTTGAGCGCCGAGCAATTCCAACAATGGACGAGCGGCGAAAAACCCGACAAACGCCAAAAAACCGGAGATTATCATGCCAAATGCCATGGATTGAATAGCAATCCGACTGGCATAATCTTTCTCTCCAGCGCCAACAAAACGCGCTACTAACGCTATCGTACCGATATTAATACTGATAGCGACGGTCATGATTAAAAACATCACGGATTCGCTTAAACCCACAGCCGCAATAGATGATGTGCCAAGCCTGCTGACGAATGTCATATCTATCAATCCCAGAATTGTCTGAAATATGTTGCTAACCATCGCCGGTAAGGCTAAAGCAAAAATATTTTTGATGATACTTCCTTCTGTTAAATCTCTAAGTTTTTTGTCTTTCATCAATGTTGGGTGAAAGGTGCAAGAGCAAATTGGAGTCCTGCGTTCTCAAGTCCCATACGCATCAACTTAAGCATCTTTTTCAATTCCCCTCCCTTGATGGGAGGGGCTAGGGACTAGGGGAGGGTGGGGTGGGGTGTGCCATCTCCATCTCCACCCCCACCTAGCCTCCCCCGTCAAGGGGGAGGAACAATGGTATACTCGTAAAATTAGTCTTAAACTAATGCCAATGGGAGTCCTGCGTTCCCAAGCCCTTTCTGATTCTCTGAATCAGGATGGGTTCTTGACTATTCTATAATATATTCAAAAAGCAGATACGAGACTGCTAAAACGATTACACTATACCCCACAAGCATTATCAGCCAAATATCCCCCAGCAAAGGGCTGCTGTTTAGAATTGAGACGGTGCACTTTGAAGCGGCGATGATGAGGGGGAAAAGAATCGGAAACAATATCACGGAAAGTAAACTTTCGCGCCCTTTGGCGTTGCTGGACATTCCCGCTAACAAAACACCTCCGGCGCAAAATCCCAGAGTGCCAATAGCAATGACTCCGGTTAGTTTCAACCAACCCAACCAATGAATCATTTCCAGTACCCCAAAGAAAATCAAAGCTATTGGAGTTATGCAGATATCGATAAGAAATAGAATCAGCGCATTGCTGAAGACTTTCGAGAAATAAAGGTTACCAGGGTCTATTCCCGTTAGACGCAATCCTTTCAAACCACCGCTACTGCGTTCGAGGTCGAATGAACGATTCAATCCGATAACCCCAGAAAACGTGAACGCAACCCATAGCACGCTGCCTGCTAATTTGCCAAGTTCTTTAACCCATTCGGCGCGGCCAATCTTCAACAGAGAAAAAGGAACGAACACCGGGCCAAAAACAAAGCAGAAAACCAACACGACCAGAAGGCTAAACACAAAGACCAAAACCACGGCATCTTTGGTTCTAAATTGGAGAGTTAAGTCTTTTCTGATTAGATAAATAATCTGTTGGAGCGATTTCATCCTTCCAGTCGTCTTTCGTATTGCTGTTGTAAAACCGTAACTGTAGTCTCTTCTTTTAACCTACTTCCTCTACTTCCACCTTTCGCCTTCCCACTTCCGCCTTCCGTTCACTCCTCTACCAGCCAAAACTCCCCTTCGTTCTTTTCTGCGAGTTTTCTCATAAGCACAGCGCCTGGATAGGTCTCATCCATGTTAATTGTCATTGCGAACAATTTACCACTGCTGCCAATGTTGTTCATGATATTTTTCATCCCTGGCGCTTCGGTGGTAGGCAACCCATCGCTGAAGAGAACAATAATGGATGAATTTACACGTTTAGCCTGCTCCAACGCGGTGAAAAGGTCAGTTTCAAAATTTGAGGGAATATTGCCCGGACTGAGTTGAGTCAGGAATTTAATCGCTTGTTCTACGTTATTCTCCGTTACAGGCATCATCTCCGGTTTATAAAATATCGTCCTGGCGCCAAAGGTAAAGATGTTGAATCGGTCCTGCGCTTCCAAAGTCCGTAATGAATGCTGGATTAAATTTATTACGATACGAAAACTACCGATACCCAGGGCATTCATGCTGGATGATAAGTCAATGCAATAGATGATGTTCTGCGGCCCCTCCATCCGTTCTATGAATAAAACCAACCGGCTTTTAGATTTTCCACCTCGGGTGGTCACCTGTTTCATTTCTATAGGCTGGCTATATGCGCGCATTTGGCGTTCACCTATTGAGGAGGAGAATGCACCTTTACTCGAGCCAATGCCAGGCGTAGCGGCGAGCACATCTGCATCACCACCGCTTCTAATTTGCGCGTCTGTGTAAATTACGCTTTCACCGGAAACCCGCATCTGCGTCACAGCAACATCCGCAGTAGCGCGACCAGCCTGAATATTCGATTCTCGAAATGGCTGAATAGCTGCTCTCTTCGGTGCGCTTCGCCGTTTCAACGGCTTCGATTCTAAATTCAAAAAAACGACATCGACTTTTGTTTCTACCGCCTTATGATAAGTGGTCGGCAAGACATATAATACCAATACCAAAATGAAATGTGCGAAAAGAGATATTGCTAAAGATTTGCTTACTTTATATTTTGCAAACATTTTTCATCAATCCTTTGTAACTTAACAATGTTAGGTTTCACCGTAGACTAAGATTCCATCTTGGTTCATCGAACTGGATGCTCAGATAGCCAACTTAGAAAGTTGGGCTACGACGTGGCCTTGATTATAGTTTCCACTGCTACTTCAAACCCAGTCAATACTTCCGAACGAGCAATCTGCCCCATACTCCATTTTCCAAGTAATTTGTATCTTCCCTGTTTCAAAACATAAACCTCAATGGCGCATTCCTCCAAGTCTACAATCCAATACTCCATAATACCCACTTGAGCATACTCAAGAAACTTTTCCCCTCTATCTGTTTTCATGGTACTTTTGGACAATTAACCACTTTAGTATGCCCCTTTTATACGGCCCCATGCCGTTGGTAACTTACCCAACGATTTGACAAATCTAACACCAACTACTTTCGCCCCATTATGTCCTATGAGTGTATTGTCATGCCCAGAAGAATCTTTAAAAGAAGTTGCACTTGGTCCTTCTTCGAAATACCACAATGCCCTTGTATCTTTTTCAATCTTAAGTATTCCCATAGGTGGTTCTGTTTGAATATCATTATCATATATCGCTTCACCAGAAATTCGCAGATTATCTATATTTCCATCAAAGTGTGAAGCCAAGAATGAATCTGTTCCTCCAATGAAAAGAGGTGAATCTGTGTTTTGTGGAAGCAACTCGTCAAACATCAGTGGAACAAGAGTTCCTATCACTTGCTGACCGTCAATGAAAACACGAATGAACCTGCCAGCCTTCGTGTAGTATACTACAGCCAGATGATGCCAATTGTTGAAAAAGTTATCAGCAATAGGAGGAATAATGGAGCCTGCAATACTGGCAACTTTCCAATCTTTGCGCGCAAGTTGTAACCCAAATTTACCTCCCCAAGGATCCTGTACACGAGGAATTAAATATAACTGATACGAACCTACTTTAGAAAAGATAATCTGTGGTTCTTCATCTGGCTTAGGAACACGCCTCGGATATATCCACATCTCGATGGTAAATCCTTTCGAGACATCCTCATCTAGCGAGTCATCATCCTCCGCTATTGCAAAGGATAATTTACCATCTAATTCAAGCCATCCTCCCCCTGCTGGCGAGGTTTCCATAGTCCACCCCTTGTAGAAAGTGATCAGAAATATAACGCTGCTAATAATCTTGAGCTTGCAAATTACTCGCATGATTAGCTACCACCTACGAATATCTTTAAGATTTGCTTACCGATATTACTGATAGAAATTGACGAGGAATTCACTAAACATATCAACGTTATCAGTATTAGCGTTGTTGTTGAAATGTGGATTAACGATGCCCAACTACGATAAATCCTACTGTGCCACTCAATAAGATATGAAATCCGGTTTTGTAGAGAATCATAAATAACGGCTGGCACAAAGATATTATTCCGAAAGCTATCATCCCCATTGCTATGCGCTCTACAAAGTGCCTTCGTGGGGAGATGATAGACCAACTTATCACACCGACTAACAAAATAGGTAATGCCCAGGTGTGAAGCGCGCCTGTTAGCGTGTATAAAAAGATGAGTCCGATTAAAATTATTACGACGGATGCGATTTCGATTAGAGTTTTTTGAGTTATCATAAAATGGAACACACTTAACTAATTTTCTTTTCTTTTGATCAAACTCCAAACTTTTCTTTTAAAAAGAAAAGTTTGATCAAAAGAAACACTATGGAAAAGTTTGGACTGACTTTTCAGTTGTGGGATTGAAAATATGCATTCTCGCTACATCAAAATTCATCCACAACTTTTGTCCTACATTAACCATGAAAGTAGGCGATGTCCTGACTTTCAAGATTATATTTTCACCCTCTTCTGGATTTTTCCTTATGCTTAAATCGATTATATTCTCTGAACCGAGAGGTTCAGTCACATGAACTTCTGTCTCAATAGACTCAGATTCGGGTTTTTCGTATACTAAAACATCTTCAGGCCTTATGCCCAAAATGAGATTGCTGTCGGACACGTTATCTTCAATACGTTTTTTCCATTCATCAGAAATTTCAAGGAAAATATCTGTATGTATAATCTTCAAGAATGCTTTGCCGTTCATCTGAAGCATCTGGCAATTGAGAAGGTTCATAGCTGGTTCGCCGATGAAAGTGGCAACAAATATATTTGCTGGATTATTATAAATTTCCATTGGCGTGCCTATCTGCTGCAACATACCCTTGTTCATCACGGCAATCCTATCGCCCATAGCCATCGCCTCAACCTGGTCATGGGTGACATACACGGTCGTTGCGCCAAGGTCATTTTGCAACCTTTTGAGTTCAGCGCGCATTTCTATCCTAAGGCTGGCATCTAAGTTCGTCAACGGTTCATCCATGAGAAAAACTTTTGGCTCTCTGACCATTGCTCTGCCCAAAGCTACGCGCTGCATCTCACCGCCACTGAGTTTATTAGGCTTTCTGTCCAGTAAATGCCCAATATGTAGTATATCTGCCACCTTTTTGACTTTGACATCTACATCTGATTTTGGCATTTTCACAGCCTTCAGCGGAAAAGCGATATTGTCATATACGGTCAGGTGCGGATATAGCGCGTAGAACTGGAATACAAAGGCAATATCTCGGTCAGATGGAGAAAGGTTATTCACCCGCACATCATCTATAAAAATACCTCCTTCATCTGCTTGCTCCAATCCGGCTATCAATCTCAGTGTCGTCGTTTTCCCACAGCCAGAAGGGCCAAGGAATACCACAAATTCTTTATCTTTCACCTCTAAATTCATTTCCTTGACCGCTTCAAATGTACCGAAACGTTTAGTTATATTTTCCAATCTAATATTAGCCATTTTTTCAGATTGCTCACCTCGTAAAAACGTGCATCGCGAATTTTGTGATACGTGATGAGTGATACGTGATGAGTAATGAGTGATGAGTGAAAAATAATATTAGGTACTTATTACTTATTACTCATCACGTTTCATGTTTCACGTCTTCCACTTGGGATGCTTCTATCAGCACAAGCGCTTTCTGCTCAAGGGCTGCTCTGTCTACCATAGTTCCCAATTCATGGTCGTCATAACGCCCTTCAAAAACCTCCAGGGCAGCTCGTTCGAGGGCTGGTTGATAAGCATCCGTGATTATCTCCCGTAGTTCTTTTGTGTCTAAGTACGTTCCACTATATCTTCTTCCACTTCACGCTCACCTTCTTGCCACGCTTCCGTCCACCACCATTTCTGGTCTTTCGCAATCAGCTCAACTTCCGCTGCTATTTCAGCTTCTTCCCACGTGAGTCCTACGGCTTGACTTAAATCTTGTTGAATTGCTTCAATTTTTTGTTTGATGATTTCCAATTTCTTAGAACGGGAAACTCTGCTTTCCAATGCTTGTTGTAAAAGTTCAGTTACAACGAAAGAAATACTTTTTTTCTCTTTTTTAGAGCGAACTTATTCAGATCTTTATGTATGTCGTCGGGGATTCTAATATGAAGTTCTTTAGCTGTAATATCACCGAATCTTTGTTTTTGGATTGCTTCCATAAATATCACCTTTTTGGTCGAGAAAACTCAGTAAAAAACCTGTTTTCTTTTTTAAGAAAACGGGCTTCTGGCGACTCAGGTTATCATCTTTCCAGTTGTTCTGTCAAAAACGTGAATCCGTTCACGATTAAAGCCCATCCATACTTTTTCACCTATTTCAGGTCTAAATGTGGGCGGAGTTTTAGCTTTCAATATGATGTTTTTTCCGGTGTCGGGGTTTTTACCTATACTCAAGTCAATTATATTATACGCTCCTAACGGTTCTATAACATACACCTCGGTTTGCACAAATTCAGGCGCCTCTATCTTTTGCACAGAAATATCTTCAACTCTTATACCAAACACCAATTCGCGTCCAATCGCATTTTCCTTAATTTTCTGTTTCTGATGATTAGAGATGTCAATACTGATATTAGTAAATTCGAGCTTTAAAAAAGCTGTATCCTTTTTCTCTCCCTTTATTACTGTATCTTTCTTCTCCCCCTTTATTAAAGGGGGCCGGGGGGATTTCTCAAAATTGCAGTTCAGCAAGTTCATTTTCGGATTGCCGACAAACCCAGCTACGAATATATTCACAGGGCGATTGTAAATATCCATAGGAGAGCCGATTTGTTGAATTACTCCATTATTTAAAACCGCGACTCTATCACCCATAGACATCGCTTCCACCTGGTCATGAGTGACGTAAAGTGTTGTGATACTTAACTCTCGATGTCGCCATTTCAACTCAGCTCGCATTTCGCTTCTGAGTTTGGCATCCAAATTGGTCAACGGTTCATCCATCAAAAATAATCGCGGCTTTCTGACCATAGCTCGTCCCAAACCCACGCGTTGCGTCTCGCCGCCGCTGAGTGTATTGGGTTTGCGCTCTAACAAATGTTCTATGTGCAAGGTCTCGGCGACTACCTTTACGATTTTATCTATCTCTTCTTTAGACATTCGACGCGGTTTGAGAGGAAATGCCAGATTTTCATATACGGTCAAATGTGGATATAAAATATGTTCTTGGAACACAAAAGCGACATCTCGCTGGGCAGGTGTAAAATCATTGACCAGTTGACCATTGATATAAACCTTCCCTTCATCGGGCTTTTCCAGACCAGCTATGCACCTGAGAGTCGTAGTTTTCCCCGCGCCCGTAGGACCGAGGATAATCATGAATTCATGGTTTTTGACTTCTAAATTGATATTGTCTATTGCAACAACATCACCAAAACATTTTGTAAGGTTTTCTAATTTTATTTCAGCCATTTTCTATTCTGTAAAAATTAATCAGTTCTCAGTCGGTGTTCGTTCACCCATATTGTTGAAAAAAAACTCAATAGTTCATTTTTTCCTTGCACGGTTCATAGAAATCTTTCTAACATTAGGCTAAAGGGTAATTCGGTAACCTGGTAAAGAGGTAATTAGGTAATTCAATTTTCCCAATTACCCAATTACCAAGGTTCCTAATTTCCATTTTACCACTTCATCTTGCCAGATACCCGCCATCCACAGCCAACACATGCCCGGTCACCATCGAAGAAGCATCTGAAGCAAGGAAGACGGTTGGGCCAATATATTCTTCAGGTTCCGCAAATCGGCCTAAAGGAATCTGGGAAATCAGATGTTTTCTCAGCGGCCTGCCGTCGTATAGTTCTCCTTTGCTCTCAGAAGTTTCTATCCATTTTAGCAATCCCTCAGTGGCGACCTGGCATGGCGCAATGGCATTGACCCGGACATTGAATGGCCCCCACTCGATAGCCAGTTCGCGGGTCATGCCAATTAAACCATGTTTGGATGAGCAGTAGGCGGCTTGGCCGCGTCCAAGCGCTACCATACCGGAGATAGAACTGATATTGATAATACTCCCCTTCTTTCGCTCTATCATACCTTTGCCGAAAGCCTGGGCGCACCTGAAGGCTCCGGTCAAATTCACCGCCATCAACTTTTCCCAATCTTCGATATTGACATACGGTGCGTCCGTGCGAAAAGTATAGCCGGCACCATTTACAAGGATGTCAGCATGTCCAAACTCATCCAACGTTGCTTTGAGCAGTCTATCAACATCCTGCTGTGATGCTACATCGCAGTATATCTCCAGGGCTTTTCTGCCAAGTGACCTTATCTGCGAAAGCGTCTTTGACATTCTTTCCTTATTCTTGTGTCCTACGACGACAACATCAGCGCCATAAGTAGCCAAACCTACGGCGATCACGTTTCCCATTGCGCCTCCTGCCCCGGTAACTACAGCCACACGTCCACTTAAATCAAATAGGTTCTGCATCTTTTACCTCCATTTCTTGGCATGTTTCAGAAAATAGTCCCCCTTATAAAGGGGGTTAGGGGGTTGTCCTCATTTCAGCGGATGGTAATTGGGCAAGACGGCAAGACGGCAAGATGGCTAATAGTTCTTTGCCTTCTTGCCGCCTTGCCCTCTTGCCACTTTGCCACGTTGTCACCCCGTTAGAAACTTTGACTGTATTCAATTCCGAAGAGAATACAGCCCAGGTTTCTAACGGGGTCAACTAATTTTGGCGAACCTTTGAAACATGCCCATTTCTTTAATGATTTTTAATCCGCCCCCAGGTAGTTGTCAGTTTCCTTAGATGGTCTACTGCTTGTAACCTCTTGAGGTCTTCAAGGGTCTCCACCACTACCATATTGTCAAAATAACTGACACCTGTGGTAATCCCCATCATGCCTACGGGACCTTTCTTAAACATATCATTCTCAACCCCTACAACAGGCTTTAATTTCTCAAACGAGGTGTCATCATCCCGTTCTTTAAGATATATCTCATGTTTTTTCCCCATCATAATCAGCCTATGGCTGTACCAGACATTATTTTTGTTAGGATACTGACCAGTTGCGATTTCAGTCCAGGTACCAGCTTTGCGAGTATAAATCTTAACGTCCGTAGCGCCTTGACGTCGGCTGCCGTGGTAGTGGGATTCCACATCCTCTACTCTATATATAGTTCCCACAAAGCTATCGTTTTCCCACAACCAGTCAAAATCCCAGATATAGTCACTCCAGTTCTCCCTTCCAGCAACTTTTGGGAGATAGAGTCCAATCCCGGTAGTTTTAGCCACTTTATTTTGTGGGTCTTGTGGGTCTTTTTCAATAGTAATTTTGGAGTTGCCACTCGCAAAATTCAACTGTTCCCAATTCGATGGCTCCTTCCCAATCTCCTCTTTTTCAAAGTCATCGACAAACAACACTTTCCCACTTACTAACCCACAAAAGGCGAAGAAAACAAGAGCTAATAGAATCGTTTTGAAATTTAACATTTTAACATTAACCTCCTTTTATGATTGATGATTCTTCATCTACCACCACGCGGTAAAATTATACATCGGTGTTTTGATTATAACTCCAAGCAGTGCCCAGAAGCCGCCGACCGCAAATTCTCCGAGAATCATACCCAAGAAGAGCGGCGTTGCCTGTTGATGCAATTTTAATCCACCGTATTTCAACAGAAGCCGTTTGACGAACCATACAAAAAGAAACATCGACCAATAATCACGCATTCCATAAGTACTGGACACCGCATAACCTGCTGGATGCAAGGGCCACCATAAAAACCGAATCCGCATGACCATAAGGAAGATGCCGAATAGCAGTCCATACGCAAAGAATCCCATGCCGGCTATATCTGGCGATGTGGGATGAGACAGCCACATTTGCAAACGCGTAAATGGCTCCCAGCCAGCCCACGACATTACTACACCGCTATTCCTATATCCTGAAGCTAAGATAATCCAAAAGGCGACCAATGTACCGACAATAGTAGCAATAAGTGAGGCTTTAAGCACTCCGCGAGAGTTCATTTTGGCCCTGTCAGCTAACTTGAAGCCTTCAAGCTGATGGGGCATTATGTCGCTGTAATGCGCGCGAGTCAGGAACCAAAAAAAAGGGATAATTGATAAACTTGAAGGGCCTACCTTCCGAGTCCCCACAACATCATTAATGAGTATTTCTGGCCCGGCAAAGTGCAGGTCATGGATGGGTGAGCCAACTTCCGCACGTATCCGTGTCACGCCTATCGCGGTCATAAGGTAAAGAGCGAAAAAGGTGCTCGCAACCCACAGTGACATTCCCGCCTTCCAACAGAAAAACAGTATGAAACCGAAACCGCAGATGAATCCCAACATAGCAGTTCTGTAGCGAAGCGGTTCAATAGAACTATCATTAACATGTTCATTAGCGGGATTTAAGGCTGCTTTAAATACACGCACAAAATGATTTCTGCCTATCCACAAAGCGATGAAAAATAGCGCGATATACGCTCCAGCAGATTGTTCCGGAAATTCTGGACGCTGACGCCAGCCCATGATGCTTCCTAAGATTAACTGCGCTTTCCAAAAGAAAAAGAAGAACCAGCAGGAAAAGGAGATGTCAAGAGGAATTAGAAAAATCAGTCCGATTAAGAACGGCCGGAAGGTAAGCGGCATATATCCCATTGCGTTCCACGGCTTACTAGTAAAGAATGCGCCAAGGTCATACGGTCTTACCCGCAGATAAGGAACAGTGGGAAAAAGAAAGTGTAGTCCATTGACTAAGTTAATTCCGCCCACAACCATGAAACTAATCCACATCAGCTTGTTTCTGGAAGAGAAAAATGCTTTGTCTGTCATCTCAAAAGGCAGTTGTGCGATGGGGTATGTGAGTCTTTCTCTGTCGGTCCACTGCTTTCGGATTATTATATTTACGCATATCATGACAAACATGAGCGCGCAGATAAAAACAGACCAAACCACAACCGGCGTCAGCCAGGCCTTGATGTGCCGAACGGTGTATAGAGTTGATTCTCTTTTAACTCCTTTAATATATCCTTCCAATGCCCTTTCATCACTTACAGCAAGCCATTTAGGGATATAGCGCCAAAAGAGTTCTTGCCACTCATTCTCTGGCGTTGCAAGTCCAAGTGGAGCGGCCATAGTAGGCGGCAATATCTGCATCATGCTGTGTCCGGCAAGAGCAGATGCCTGACACAACATGATGTAGATAGTGAGCAATTCTCCCTCTTTGAGAGCCAGGTTAGAAAAAAGTTTCTTGAGGGGAATATTCAGCACTATCAGGATTAACAAGGTGAAGATAGCATTGAATAAAAGCGCAAACGTTGTAGAATGAGCGGAATAATAGACGGCCTCCATCTGCACAATCCAATAAGAATTGATAGGAATAAGGATAAGCCCTATCAGCACTGCTCTCCATGTTACGCCTGTTACATGGTTTGATGCATCAACAGACACGCTTTTTACTCTCCCTGGTTATATTCCTCTGAAACTCCAATGATACCGATTTAGGATTGCAATTTCGTAATGCGTAATGCGTAAAACGTAATAAGGATGAAATAATTACGTTTTACGTTTTACGTTTCACGAATAGTTCGAGAAAAAGCAATCCTAAACCAGTATTCATTTTCCTTCCGCCTTTCGCCTTTCACCCTCCGCCTTCCGCAACCCGCCCCACGTGATAGCAAGTTTTCCGGAAGGAGAAACTGCGGTGATGCCTAACGCATACTCAAGTCCTTTCTGATAAACCTCCTTCAAGTCTGCATCAGTGAGTACCGTGTTGAACACCGCCACCTCGTCAATGGCCCTTTCGATTACGTGGGAACGCCCCTGTTCCCCACCAATGTAGAATTTAGACGTATTATCCTCGTTTTCCTTGACATACTGAGTGATGTTTCCTTCCGCGTTGAATTCGCCATCTACATATAGTTTCATAGAAGTTTTGCGGTCTACGGTTCCACCAAGGTGGTGCCATTTTCCGTCGTTGATAGGTTGAGTGCCGAACAGATGGACTCCAGCATCGGTGCCCAATCCGACCCAGAGCAATGGCAGGCCAATGCGTCCGGGGTCAAGTTTTCCCCTCACGCAGAGGAGGTATCCATGTCGCGGCGCAGGCCAGACGGCCTTATGAATAATAGCAGCATGCCAGTCGGGTGGGTCTCCTGATGTCTTAATCCATGCAACCAGAGAGAAGTTCCCCAACCCGACGTTCAGGGTAGGCAGCGCGCCATGGTCTAAATGACTCTCTCCATTAAATACTATTGCTTTACCAAATTTGCCCTCCGTCCATTTCACATCGTTGACGAAATTACCATCGTGACCGTTTCCGGAGCTATCGCGCACTACATCGCCTTTATTCTCATTCAAAAGCCACATCCCCATTAAGGACTTCGGGTCTATCCGTGCCTCGCTTTTCGCCATGAACATCATCAATCCCACAACGACAAAAGCCACACACGCTCTCTTTGATATTGCATTTCCATCTTTCATCTTTATTTCTCCTTATATGTTTTGGAGCGCACCAGTCTCTGCTGATGCACGTGCAGAAGCAAAGACTTCTGCACTCCAGATGTTTTGGCGTGCGTCAGTCTCTGCTGGCGCACGCGCAGAAGCAAAGACTGATGCACTCCAGATGTCATAATTTAATTACAATATAGTCAAATTTTTGAATTACACCCCATGAAATTTTTATGTTGAAACATTATTATTTTACCAAATCCCTGAGATTTGTCAACATGATTTACGAAGTAACCAAATTTTTCTGTTCAAAAGACGAGTAAGTTCCCCAAAAGTTTGTTTACTTTTTAAACCGCAGAGAACACTGAGAAGACGCAGAGGACACGGAGATGGCTTCGTTCCTTTTAACTTCGTCTGTTCTCTGCGTTCTCTGCGCCTCCTCTGCGACCGCTGCGGTGAGAAAAAAACGACGTAGGAAAAGGTTACACTGTTTTTTGGAACTTACTCGGCATAGTGAGTTCCAAAAAAGATTGTCACCTTTGAGATAGTTTCACCCTCCCCCAACCCCTCCCACCTCACCCCCGGCCCCTCTCCTACAAGGAGAGGGGAGAAAGAGGGAGGGGAGTCAGTGTTCCTCCCCCTTGACGGGGGAGGTTAGGTGGGGGTGATAAGAAGGGCACAAAATTTTTTAGAAGTTACTATGTTTCAAATTTTCTCAAAATTTAGTTGACAAAGTGAAACGTGATAAAACCTCATATCACGTATCACGTTTCACGCATCACGTATTGAAATGTAAACTATTTTTTGAAACCTGCTCTCATTCTAAGGATTTCACTCAATCCTTCTCCCTCTTTTGCTCTCAGAAACTGATTTGCCTTGACCTCTTTGAAGCACTCCACCAATCCGCTTGGCCAGCGAATTTCCACCAGGTCAGCTTTCTCCGCTTCGCCCAGTCCAAAATACACCCGCATATCGCTCTGACAAAGGTAACTTCCGCCGCTTTTCACTTCCCGAATTTGTGAAATGCCTCCCGCTGTAATTTTGACGCGAGCGCCAATTCCATCCCGGTTGCTCTTGACACCGACGGTCGAGAATACAAGCCAGTGGTTTTGATTCACACTATCATTTCGGAGTAGGTCTGGAGTCTGGTTGGAATTGGTGATTAAGATATCAATATCGCCATCGTTATCATAATCTCCAAAGGCAGCGCCACGGCTCACTTTTTTTAAGCGCAAGCCTTCCCCACATTGGTCGGAAATCTCTTTGAAAGCACCGTTGCCCATATTTCGGAAGAGTTGATTTTGCTGCGCATAAGTGGTTCTATTGTAGGTGACCTTTTCGGCGTTGTCGTATATATGTCCGTTAGCGACGAAAATATCTTGATAACCATCGTTGTCCAAATCGACGAAATCGCCGCCCCAACTGACGCGAGTATAGGTCGCCTCTCCATATCCGGAGGGATAAGTAGTATCGCTAAAAGTTCTTCCATCCCTGTCATTGTGATAGAGGCAGCATGGGTCATTTTCATAGGTTGTCGTTACCAGGTCCAACCAGCCGTCGTTATCATAATCGCCGAAGTTAGCGCCCATTGTACCATAAGCGACTCCCATTTCGCCAAACGCCACTCCGGCAAAAAGCGCCACATCCGTAAATATAGCCATGTCCTTTAGGGTGGGGGCATCACAGTTGTTGCGGTAAAGCATGTTGGGTATCACATCATTGGTTACGAATATATCTAAATAGCCATCGTTGTTGTAATCGCCGCAAACTACGCCTAAACTTTTGCCGTTCGGGTTAAACAATCCCGCCTCTTTAGTTATATCTGTAAACGTCCCATCTCCGTTATTCCGATAAAGCAGATTCGATGTGCTCCCATAATCCGCCGGCGGAGGATAGACCTTTTCACCAGCTAAATGACACACCGGGTGGTTCTCAAATTTAAAGTCAACATAGTTCGCGATGAATAAGTCAAGGTCACCATCGTTTTCATAATCAATGAAAGCGGCGGAACTCCCCCAGCGCTCATCTCCGACGCCTGCTTGAGCTGTCACATCGGTAAAAGTTCCATCGCCGTTGTTATGATAAAGGATATTAGGGCCGAAATTTGTGACGTAAAGGTCTGAATATCCGTCATTATTGTAATCGCCTACACAGCAACCAAAACCGTAGCTGCCATCGCCTACCCCAGTGGCGGAAGTGGCATCGGTAAAAGTACCGTCACCGTTGTTGCGGTAGAGCGCATTGGTTGGCGGAATTTCTGAGCGTATGCCAGGCAAATCAGCTCCGTTTACAAAATATATATCCAAATCCCCATCCCTGTCATAATCAAACCACGCAGCCCCTGAACCGAGTGTCTCAAGATAATATTTTTCCCCGCTACGCCCATCCTGGTGCTGAAAATGAATGCCAGCCTGGGAGGTAACATCATTGAATTGTATTTGCGCATTCGCTGGAACGCCGGAAAGCCAGAAAGCCAGAAGGCCGGATGCGTAAAACGTGAAACGTGATGCGTGATGCGTGAAACATGATGCGTGAAACGTGAATTTTCTCGTTTTCCCGTTTTCTCGTTTTCTCGTTTTCATTTTCCCTCTCCCTTCGCGTGCTGAATTGCCTTGAGGCCCTCTTTAAAGACTCGGTTATCCGGTTGCAACTTCAATGCTTTTTTGATGGCTTCCTCGGCCTGCGCATAGTCTTTGTTGAGGTAATACAACCATGAAAGGGTATTTAGATAGTCCGCAGAGTCGGGTTGAAGCTCAACTGCTTTCTTTGCTAATTCCAGAGCCTTGTCGAGCCTTTGCTCCCTCTCCTTTTCACTTTTTCCTTCTTCCTTCCTTCCGCCTTCCGCCTTCCGACTTTCGACTTCCATTTCCCCGTATAGATGCGCCAACCGTTGATATGAGCTGGCAAAGGACGGCTGAATTTCGATGGCGCGCTGATACGCTTTCTCAGCCCGTTCAAACTGCTGCTGCTGAACATAGATTTCCCCAAGGAAATAATGCGCTTCGGGCATATCTTCTTTGATTTTCAGCGCCGCGTTGAAGTTTGCCGCCGCTTCCTCGAGCTTTCCCTTACGAATAGCAATGAAACCAAGGTTATAATAAGCCTCAACGAGATTTGGGTCTTGCTTAAGCGCTTCCTTATGATGATGAACAGCCTGGGGGAATTTTCCCTGGCGCAAATAGATGTGGCCTAAAGCCATGTGAACCTGCGCCAGGGAGAGTGAGGCTCCTGCTGAACTCAAAAGTTTTTGATACGCCTCTTCAGCCTCCTGAAGATGGGAAAGTTTCAAGGCGATATTGCCAAGATTCAGCAATGCTTCTGGCAAATCGGGTTTTAACGCTATCGCCTGGCGATATGCTGAAAGGGCGGCTTCATAATCTTGTTCGCTTTGAGACATTTCAGCTTGCTTCAGATGGATGAATCCTAACCCCGCGTACGCTTCAGCCATCTCAGGGTTCAACTGGAGCGCCCGCTGCTGCGACTTTTCTGCTTCCTCAAAGCGTCCCTGCATGGCATAAGCATAGCCGATTCCGTTGTGCGCCTCCGGTAGATTCGGGTTATGCCAGAGCGCTTTCTTATATTCTCGGATAGCCTCTTCGTATTTCTCTTCATTTAAGTATATTCTACCCATGTTGGAAAGGGCAGGGGCTTTGTCCGTGTTCCGAATCAGGGCGTCGCGCTGTTCCTGGAGTGGTTCCGCCGCTTGGTTAAGTTGTTGAGATATCTCCATCTCCTTTGCCGCTTCTGTTTCTTTGCCCATTTTGAAATACAACAGCGCCAATTGATAGTGGGCTTGCGCCATCTCAGGCCTTTGGCGAATGGCCTCTCGGAATGCCTTCTCCGCCTCCGCCCATTCCTTCTTTTGAACGTGAATTGTCGCAAGCTGGCGATACGCTTCCGCAAATTTGGGTTCTATGCTGATAGCTTGATGGCAATATTCGGCTGCCCTATCAAAAAAACCGCGCTCGAACAGGATAACGCTAAGATAGTAGGCAATATCGGCTTCTTTAAGCGAAGCCGTTTTATTTATCCATTCCTGGTCATTTTTAGCGAAAACGGGCGGCGGTACGAATCTACGGCGGTAAGAACTCGACGATGTAATCAGGGACAGCGCCTTCGAGAAAGCCGCTTCCGCCTCATCATATTTGTGCATCCGAAAGTAGCACAGTCCCATCTCTGCATACGCCTCGCCCCAATTAGAAAGCAGGGAAATCGCTGTCTGAAACTCTGCGATAGATTCATCATATTTTTCTTGCACATATTTGATGCGCCCCAGCCAATAGTAACTTTCAGCAAATTTTGAATCAAAATGAGGCACATACTGGAACGCTTCTACAGCCTGCTCCATCGCATCCAGCGCCAGATAGACGAAGCCGAGGTTCATATATGCCTCTACCGACGCAGGATTTTCATCAACCGCTTGCCGGTATTTCGCTACCACTTCACTTAGAACAAACTCTTCGCTCTCTCCAGATGACGCTAAAGGACAAAATAAAAGAAGGATGGCCGAAATCAAAGCGGAAGATTTGCAGACCAAACTTTTTCTTTTCCTAAAAGAAAAAGTTTGATTAAAAAGAAAAGAAGAGGAATATTTTCCTTTGATATTTCTGAGAAATAGAAACAAGCAAGTGAACCCCCTTTCTAACGGGGTGAAGGAAAAAGCTTTCGGCAAACAAATATCTGGCCATTGCCGCGCTTTTCTCAACGGGGAAGGGGCAAGAGGGCTAAAAAGCAAGAGAGCAAAGGGGTAATTGCCATCTTGCTGTCTTGCCATCTCTCCATCTTGCCGTCTTGCCATCTTGCCACTTAGTAAACCTTATCTCTACTTTATTTCCTCCAGACGCACCTCGCGGCCCTCCTTGGCCGACAACTCGACGGCGCGGCAGAACTGAATCACTACTTTTCCCTCCTCCCCCGTTAATGGCGCCTGGCGGCCCTGGATTATCGCGTCCGTGAAATCGTGCACGCCGGCGATGAAGCTTGACGCCCAGTCCGAGTCCGTGTCGGAGAAGGAGAACTCGGTCGTAACGCCGTCGCGGTACATCACCACCGGCGGCCGGTCCAGCAGCCGCGCGCTGCACCGGTTGACCCAGATGAACCCCCGGCTTCCCGTAAGCTCCACCCACTCGTCTTCAGGCACATACTTAGAGTGCACGAGGATGTCATCGGAGGTGACCACTTCAAAGGAGCCGTACTTCTCGGCGTTGCTGTACTTCCAGATAACAACGGCGGGGCTGTCCAGAAGCCATCCGTGCTGTATAGGGCGGTACGTGACCCAGGCGTAGACCTTCTCCACCCCGCCCAGGAACCACATGGCGACGGCGAAGATGTGGGAGCCGTAGTCGAACATGACCCTCCCGCCGCCGCCTTGAGCCGGGTCGAACCGCCACGCCCACCTCTTGTAAGGTATCTCCCACCCCTCTCTCGACCCCATGATGACCTTCATGCGTATGGACAGCGGCTCGCCGATGGCGCCCGAGTCCAGCAACTCCTTGGCCTTAGCCATCGGCGGGTAGTAGCGGAAGTTCTCAAAGACGCGGAATAGCTTCCCTGAACGTCTCGCCGCCTCTATCAGGGTGTCGCACTCCGCCACGTTGATGGCCATCGGCTTCTGCATGGAGACGTGCTTGCCCGCCTCCAGGGCCGCGATGCCGACCGAGGCATGGAGGTGGTGGGGCGTTATCACCTCGACCGCATCCACTTTGGGGTCAGTTAGAAGCTGACGGTAGTCAGTGTAAGCCTTCTGGACTCCCCACTCGCTGGCCCGCTGCTGGAGCAGCTTTTCATCTATGTCGCAGACGGCGTACAGCTCAGCGTTGGGGTTGTCCTTGTAGCCCAGGTGGTGAAGTCTTGCGATATTGCCGACTCCGATTAAACCGACTCGTATTCTCTCCATGGTTGCTCCTTTACCCGGGAGACACCGGTTTCATAGTTTCTCCGGGTTTAATATTCTTAAGGCAAATCTATCTTATTCGCCGAGAAGACCCCGGCCGTGAGGTCGGGGATGAAAGTCTTAACTCCATTTTGATTGACTCTGTGGCAAATATGAGTGTCTTAACGGGTGTAATGAAACTTCCACCGAGTCGTTTATAAAAAAAGCCCGTATCCTTTTGGGGAGATACGGGCTAAAAATAGATTGTCCGTCACTTCACAATGACCATCTTTCTCGTCGCCCTGAACTCCCCTGCCTGCAACGTGTAGTAATACACGCCTGATGAGACTTTTTCACCGAAGCTGTCGCGACCATCCCAATAGGCAGCTTTGTCTGTGGTTAGATAGATGCCAGCATTTTTATTGCCTAATGCGATGGTGCGGATGAGTTGCCCTTTAGTATCGTAGATATTGATGCTAACAGGTGCGTTCTGTGCCAACTTGAATGGTAGCCAGGTATCAGGGTTGAATGGATTCGGATAGTTCTGAAGCAGTATAGACCTGGATGGCAATACAGTTATAGAGCCATTAATCTTGGTGATTGTTAAGCTGTTGGATAAATCAATGTTATCCAGTATCAACGGGCTTGTTTTACCTTCGGTGTTTGGCAAGACTTCAAACTCTACCAATAAAAGATTGCCCTGTCCTTTCATAGGCTGTGGATTAGCAAATCCAAATCTGACTTCTCCATCAAGCGCGGTGTTGGCTTTCCAGTATGAATCGTTGAGAGTTATATCGGACAGAGCCCTAATAGCTAGAAGAACTGTCTTGTCGTACTTCAAGCTAATGCCACCAGCCAATAGTCCAGTTACATCGTCGATGACAATGGGAACGTAAATCCTATCGCCTGCTTTGGCTGTTTGCTCTGGAACCCTCACCACGTAGTTTCGCGGCATAATAGCAGAAGGCGAAGTTATATCTTCTACCGGAAAATGGTCAATAAGACCAACAACATATTGTAGGATGAGAGCAGCATCATAAGCTGACACACTCAAATTTCCACTTACATCTCCTATTGGGCGCTCACCAACTCCAGTTAGTAGAATTCTCGCACTTGGATTATATGGGTCATTTGAGTTTATTATGAGTCTTGCATCGATTGTTCCTAATGATGATGGCTTGAATTTAACGGTAATTGTGCAACTGTTACCAGGTATAAGTGTTGGCGCGCTTCCACAAGGAGTTGAGCCTCCGCTTACATTCAAGGAGTAGTTTTTGGTGTCTGATAGGATTATACTTGAGATGTTGAGGTTTAGTAACCTTCAGTTTCCCTATCGTTCTGAACGGAGATTTGATGGGGGATTTCGACTCATTGACGTAACGGCGAGAAAAGCAGTTTTTCGCTTT
>Ga0194125_10001386_pt1 | contig 40927 bp, 39 predicted proteins | sample TA2KigC250mmetaG_FD_148626 | JGI IMG/M metagenome (GOLD analysis project Ga0194125, IMG submission 148626) | Freshwater microbial communities from Lake Tanganyika, Tanzania - TA2015034 Kigoma Deep Cast 250m | ecosystem: Environmental > Aquatic > Freshwater > Lake | place: Tanzania: Lake...
AGGTGACAACGTGCCTTTCGTCTAAGCCGCCAGCTAATTTATCCCTGCTGTATTCCTTCAGGGAATCCCTTAATAGCTGGAGTGTTGCCTCGGCAGCTTTGTGTTTATTGCTATCCCTGGTGCCATGAAAACGATGCTCTTGGGCAATAGTTTTGTCTTTGGTGGATAGCCCTATATAGAAAAGCCCGATAGGCTTTCCCCTGGTGGCGCCGGTAGGCCCTGCGATTCCTGTATCTGATACACATATATCGACCTTCAGTAGCCTCCTTCCTCCATCAGCCATTTCCATGGCAGCCTCTGGGCTGACAGCCCCGTGTTTCCTGAGTGTTGTTGTTTTCACTCCGACTATGCTTGATTTAGCATCATTGCCGTAGGCGACGACAGAGCCTTTGTAATAGTCTGAACTGCCGGATACATTGGTGATTCTGTCGCTAACTCTGCCACCCGTTGCTGACTCGACGGTGCCAATAGTGAGCAGTTTCCCAGTCTTTGCCTGGTATTCTCGGATGAGTTGGGCAATTTCGTCTTGTAGCTCTGCCATCTCGCTGTGGAATCCAGCAAAAAGATTGGGACAATTCTAGCAGAAATTTGGCCGAGCAAGCGAACTTTTGTTAGATAGCGGTTTTGAGTGGCGGGTTGTGACCGCCCCTGCGACAGTCACTGAGATTGCAGGCAGAGGGTGGCAGGATATGCCGTGATGCCTCGCCTGCGATTAATTCTTGAAGGTTTTGCTGCTGATAGCAAAGAGCAGAAGCCCGATGCCAAGTACGCACCAGGTTACGGGGCAGGGTAGCGGAAAGCCTGGAATTGGGTTGGGGATTTTGGCTACTATCATTATTGCGTCTATGATTAGCAGCGCGCTACCTACGATGAGAAACCATTTTGACATGGCTAGCATGTTTTATCTCCTCCCGGTGTGATTATATCATTGGTTGTCAATGATTGCCTTGCTGTGGGATGAATCATAGGTATTCCTTTACCTTCGCTGCTAGCTTTAAGGACATCCCTTGGGTATCAGCTAGTTCGTCTAATGATGCCTCTTTAATACCTTGCACCGAGCGGAATTTCCTCAGTAGCATTTTTTTACGCTTGGGCCCTATGCCGGGTATGCTGTCGAGTGCTGAGGCTGTGCTTCCTTTTTGTCGCAACCTTTGGTGGTAGCCTAGGGCGAACCGATGTGCTTCGTCTCTTACTCTCTGTAGTAAGTACAGCGCTGCAGAGGTTTGGGGTATATCTACCGGCCTTAGTTTGTCGGGTACAAAGACCTCCTCGTTTTCTTTAGCCAGGCTGGCAACTGGAATTTGGTTCAATCCCATTGCGTTCATCACTGTCAGGGCTGCATTCAGGTGTCCCTTTCCCCCATCTATAAGAACTAGGTCAGGGGTTATTCCCCATTTATCTTCTGTTTTCGCAAATCTTTCGAACCGACGTCTAAGTATTTCTTGCATCATGGCATAGTCATCAATCCCGGATATCGATTTGATCTTGAAGCGCCGGTAATGGGCACGTCTTGGTGCACCCTTTTCAAAAACAACCATACTACCTACAGCTGTATTGCCCCGGATGTTGGATATGTCGTAGCTCTCTATCCTCAATGGGGCTCTAGGCAGGTTGAGTCTGTGTTTTAGTTCTTCCAGGGTTATTGCAGCGGCGATGTTCGTCGATTGCCTTGCCTGGTATAACTCAAATCCCTGTTGTGCGTTTTTGACAATCATATCCAACAGTTGCTTTTTTGCCCCTTGTCGTGGTATGCGGAGTTTGACCTGTGTGCCTCTCAGCTTGCTTAGCCAATGAGAGATGACCACTGGCTCTTCAACAGGATGCTGCAGTAAGATTAGTGGAGGAATGGACGAGGCCTCAGAGTAATATTGTTTGATAAAGCTGGTTATTATGTGTGATGGCATTTCATCACTGATGCCTTCCAAAATAAAATGCTCACGTCCCAATAGTTTGCCATTGCGAACGGAAAATATCTCAACATAGGCGATGTCTTTTATCTGTGCCAGAGCAGCAATGTCCTGGTCACCCCTGACTGTTATGGCGATCTTTTGACCTTCTATTACCTGTTGTATAGCCTGAATCTGGTCTCGTATCAGTGCTGCCTTTTCAAATTTCAATTCCTGCGAAGCTTTTGCCATGGCTTGCTTGAGTTCTTGAATTACTGTCTCCTGTTTACCTTCGAGAAACATGATGACCTGCTGTATTGCCTTGTTATATTCCTCTTTGCTGGCGGCACCAATGCATGGCCCGAGGCAGCGATTTATATGATATTCAAGGCAAGGCTTTAGCTCGTTTCCTGAGATAGTCTTGTTGCAAGAGCGGAATGGAAATATTTTCTTGACCGATCTAAGAGTCATCCGCAGAGAGCCGGCACTGGCGAAGGGACCGAAGTATTTTGCGCCATCCTTTTGGAGACGGCGTGTTATGCGGACACATGGCCAGTCGCTGTTTAGGTCTATCTTCAGGTAGGGGAATGTCTTGTCGTCTTTCAGCCGAACGTTGTAGCTGGGACGGTGTTTTTTGATTAGGTTGCATTCCAGGATAAGCGCTTCCTGTTCAGTATTTGTGACAATGGACTCAATGCTTGCTATCTTGGATACTAGTCGAAGATGCTTGGATGGTAAAGTAGGGGCAGTACTAAAGTAAGACCGTACCCTGTTTCGCAGGTTGTTTGCTTTACCGACATAAATTACCTTGTGCTGGCTGTCTTTGAATATATAAACTCCAGGTTTTGCGGGAAGATTTTTCAAGTGAAGATCAATTGTCCGTGTGGGCATCGCTGTTGTTTATTTTAACATTGGCCGTAGTTATGGACAAAGGTTGTCATAATATTACAATCTGCAATGGGCTAGTTCAGCCATGTGTCTCCGGTCATGCGGGACTAGTACATTTGCGGTTGTTTGTCTTAAACTATATCTTTGGCCCCTTGGGGTTCCGTGGTCATAGAGCTAGTTCTTGGGCTATGAGCTCTCTGTGGTAATCGGCGTCGCCTAGGATAAGTTCGGCTGCTTTAGCTCGCCTGGAGAAGAATGGCATATCGTGGTCTTCAATCAGACTTACACCACCAATGCATTGATGTCCCAGCTTGGTGGCGCGTTTGTAAGCATCGCTTACCCAGGCTTTGGCTATTGAGGCGTCTTTGGCAAAAGGAATGCCCTCGCTGATTTTCCAGGCAGCCTGGTAGGTGAGAAATATCGAGGTATCGATGTCAGTGAGCATATTAGCACAGTGGTGTTGTATGGCCTGGAAGGAACCTACGGGGACGCTGAATTGCTTGCGTTCCTTAACATATTCTACGGTCATCTCCAGGACTTGTTGAGCACCACCGACCATTTCAGCACACTTGGCTACGGCAGCTTTGAGCATAATTTGTTGCAATTGGGCATTTCCTTCTCCTTCTTTGCCCAGGATATTTTTCTTAGGCACCATGACTTTGTTGAATACTATCTCGAACTGCTTATCTGCGGCGATAGTTTTAAGTGGGGTAAGTTTGATACCAGAAGTGCTGCTATCTATCACGGATATGCTGATTCCGGCATTAGTTTGGGCGGTGCAGATGCAGTAGTTAGCCACGTGGGCATAGGGTACTAGAATCTTGTTGCCAGAGATTGAGTAGTTATTCCCATTGGGTGTTGCCTTGGTCTTGAGTTTATTTGGATTGTAGCCAGATTCTGGTTCAATATTGGCGAGGGTAACGATTATTTGACCTGATGCGATTTCGGGTAAAAGCTCTCGTTTTTGAGATTCGGAACCGAGTTCGAGTATGGTCATTCCTGAGAGAACTGAGGAGGTAAAGAAGGGGCCAGGCAAGCAAGCTCTGCCTGTCTCTTCGAGGAGCACGACGAGGTCTAGAAAGGAAGCGCCGGTGCCGCCATATTTCTCGGGGAAGTTGAGACCCAGCCAACCGAGATTAGCCATTTTGATGTAAAGTTGTGGAGGAAAGCCCCTCTCGTCTGTGGCCATTTGTCGGGCCAAAGATTTAGGTGATTCTGAAGATAGGAAATCGCGAGCGGACTTCTTGAGCATTTCCTGTTGTTCGCTCAGGCTGTAATCCATGGTCTTTCTCCTTCGCTTTGCTGATTTGTCAAGGCTCTTTATTCTGTCTTAGCGTGTGGGGAGGCCTAGTCCTCTAAGTGCGATGATGTTTCGCTGTATCTCTGAGGTGCCGCCGTAGATGTCCTCTATGATGGACCAGCGATAGTGCAGTTCAGCTTCGCCATCAATGGGTGCCCATTTGGAGCCTTGCTGCAACTGGCCACGTGGCCCCATTATCGCTGTGGCAGCGTCAAAGGCACGAAAGGCTGCTTCGCTGGAAAATACCTTTTGCATTGACGACTGGTAATTTGGTATTTGACCTTTGTCCAGCATGTATGCCTGTTGATAATAGAGCGTGTATGCTGCTTCGACTTCTATTGCCATCCCAGCTATTTTCTGTCGGATGATAGGGTCTTTGCTCAAAGGTTGCCCATCTCGCTTAGTTGTGCTGGTATATCTTATTAACTCGTCTAGCAGGCGGCGTACTCCTCCAAATGGGAACATCCTCTCGAAGTCCAGGGCAGTCATGATATAGTAGAAACCTTTGTTTATCTCTCCCACTACGTTTTTCTTAGGAACTTTGACGTTGTCGTAAAAAACCTCATTTGTCTTGCCGCCGGCAATGCTTATCATTGGTCTGACTGTTATTCCGGGGCTTTTCATGTCAACAATGATTAGGGATATTCCCTTGTGTTTTGGAGCAGAGAAGTCGGTCCTGGCGCCAAGCCAGTGGTATTCGGCAAAGTGGGCGTGTGTGTTGAACGTCTTCTGGCCGTTGATGAGGAAGTAATCCCCTTTGTCTTCAGCCCTGATTTCCAATGCAGCTAAGTCAGAGCCTGCTTGGGGCTCGGTATAGCCGAGGATCATCTCTATCTCACCTTTGGCAATGCGGGGTAGGTATTCCCTTTTCATTTCCTCGCTGGCGAACTTAAGTATGCTTGGGCCAGCCATAGTGGCGCCGACAAGTGATATGGGGCCTCCGGCATAGGCCATCTCATCACGGATGATAAAGCTTATAGTCTCCGAACTGCCCAATCCGCCGTATTCCTTTGGCCAGGTTGGGCAAAGCCATCCTTTAGCACCCATCTTTTGAACCAGTTTGCGGCCAATCCCTGGTCCGGTAGCTCCGGTGTTCTCTGCTATTTCCTTGACCAGTTCAGGGGTAACTTCTTTTTGAAAAAAAGCGCGAGCTTCTTTTCTGATGTTTTCCTCTTCGGGACTAAATCCGAAGTTCATAGTGTACCTCCTCGTAGTTGGGTCACTTCCGGCGTCTTGTTTCGAGCACAATGAACTGTTGCTGTACACACTTTGTGATAGCCTAACTGCTGGTTTTGCTGTCTGGTGTACAACGGAGGTTATCTAGGTGGTTATCAGGTATTTTAAGTGAGTCCTATCTTCTGTGCTACCAGCTCTCTGTGCCAATCAGTGCCACCATAGGCTATATCAGCAGCCTTAGCCCTGCGGTAGTACAGCGGTATGTCATGTTCGCCACTGGTGCCAATGCCACCATGCAACCTGACCGCCCACTTGCTCACATTCTTATAGGCCTCGTTGACATAAGCCTTTGCCATAGAGACCTCCCTGGAGCAGGGCATACCTTCCGCAGCCATCCAGGCTGCTTCGTAGATGAGGTACTTGCAGGTCTCCATTGAGATCCACATATCAGCCATGATGTGCTGCAAGGCCTGGAAAGCACCGATGGGCCTATCGTATTGTACTCTCTCTTTGCTATAGGCTACAGTCATCTCGACGCAGGTCTGTATGCCACCCAAAGACTCGGCGCACCTGATAACAGCTCCCTTTTCGATTAGCTTGACAATAATAGGCCATCCCTTGTCCACTTGCCCTAGCACATTCTTCCTGGGGACCGACACGTCTTTGAATTTAACCTCGCATAACTTATCATGTGCTATGGTGGGTATTACTTCACAGGTTACGCCCTTGGACCTGGCATCGACTAGAAACAGGGTAATGCCGTCTTCAGAGGTGCCGGTCTTAGTCCTGGCAGCCAGCACGAAATAGTCGGCCACGTGTGCCATCTCAACGAACATCTTGGTGCCGTTGATGACGAAATCATCGCCTTTGGCTGTTGCTTTTAAAGCAATGCCCGAAGCATCGAGGGTACCTTCGGCTTCTAATAGAGCTGGTGTTAGGATGAGTTCGCCTCTGGCTATTTTGGGTAGAAAGTCCTTCTTCTGCTCATCGGTGCCGTTCTCCAGGATAGGGAAGGTGCTGATAATGGTGCAGAGCAGAGGTCCTGGCAGGATATTCCTGCCTATCTCCTCGACCAGGACGGTCAAGTCCCGGAAGCCGTATCCCATACCTTCGTAGTTTTCCGGGATGACCAAGCCCATCCAACCCAGTTCAGCCATTTTTTTCCAGAGTGCTGGAGAGTATCCCTTTTCGTCTTTTTCCAGTTCCCTGACTAAGGCCTTGGGGCATTCCGTGGTAAGGAAGTCCCTGGCCATCTTCTTCAGAATCTCTTGTTGCTCGCTAAATCTCAGGTCCATGATTCCTCCTATTTCATTCTGGGCAGGCCCATGCCATACCAGGCGATGATGTTACGCTGGATTTCGTTGGTGCCCATAGAGATAGTGAATACAAAGCACTCGTGGTACATGTTTTCCCACAAGCCATTTAGAGGTGCCCACTTGGAATGTTTCACCTGACCATAAGGCCCAAGTATGTCAGTGGCAGTGAATGCAAAACGCTCTCCAAATTCACTGGCGAATACCTTAAGAGCAGAGGCGTCCATCAGTGCCATCTCACCCCGATTCTGCAAGTCGGCTATACGGTATGCCAGAGTGCGGGCGGCTTCTAACTCGCAAGCTAATTGGGCTAAGCGGTTGCGGACTAGAGGGTCTCTGGATAATGGTTGTCCGTTTCTCTTGGTCTGATTGCAGAACTCTACAAGCGTTTCGAGGCCGCGAAGCATAGCCATGATCTCGTCTAAAGCTGACCTCTCGAAACCTGCTAAGGTGTTGACCACTGCCCAGCCTCCATTCTCCTGTCCAACGATGTTTTCTGCCGGGACATGAACATCGTCAAAGTAGACCTCATTGTATATCGTGGCGCCGTTCATGTAAGGAATGGGCCTGACAGTGATGCCTGGGGTCTTCATGTCGAGGAGAAGGAAAGCGAGATTATGGTGTTTACGACCATTAGGGTCAGACTTAAAGACCCCGAAGGCCCAGTCGGCTTTGTGTGCCCCAGAGTTCCATGTTTTCTGCCCATTTATGACGTATTCGTTGCCTTTCTTTATCGCGGTACAGGTGAGGGCTGCCAGGTCAGAGCCTGCATTTGGTTCGCTCCACAGTTCGCACCAGAATATTTCGGCGTTAGCAATCGAGGGTAGAAATCTTTTCTTCACATCCTCATTGGCTGCTGCCAGTAGAGTAGGGGCTAACATCTGAACGCCAAACGGGTCTAAACCTGGGACGCCATGATAGCCCCTAGCCTCACCAAACATGACTCTGTCCATCATGGCACCTGTTCCTCCGTATTCGGCAGGCCAGGCGAGGGAGAGCCACCCCCTCCTTGCATATTCCTTGGCGCAGGAGCGGTGAAATTGCCAGCACTCGTCGTTTTCGAAAATGCTTTCGAATCCGACGAAACTCGCTGGTTTTTGACTTTCCAATTCACTGCACGCCTTGAAGAATTCCTTTCTGTGGGCAATTTGCTCATCGGTAAGCGCAAAATCCATGGAGAGCCTCCTTAGTTTGATTGATATATGTCGCGAAGTCTGTCAAACCTTCTAAGGACAGCATACTAGGGATTAGTTTCTAGCTGCCCGTCCGACTAAGGTTGGCCTTGACTTGCTAGCCTAGATATTTTGAAACGCACTTGTTTTCTTCGAAATTGCGTCTGCTATTATTCTGACTGAAGAAGCCTACCACCGATATTATAATACATGGCTACAACTTTGAGAAGTCTCATCGCCTGGGAGCTACATATGCAAGTAGGTGTGTGTCAAATTGCATTTTCCCATTTACTGTTGTTAGTTTACCTATGCAGGATGTCCTTTATTTCATAGGTTATGACCCCGGCTGGTACTCTTACGTCAATTGTATCTCCTTTGTTGCGGCCCAATAGTGCTTGTCCTACTGGAGAAGCTGTGGAGATTTTGCCGTCGATCGGGTTCGCTTCTCTGGCATCGACAAGGGTATATTTAACCTCTTCACTCGATGTTAACTCGCGGAGCAGCACTGTATCGCCCATGTTCACTTGGTGGCCAGAGGTCTGTTTCTCTTCCATGTCCCTTGCAGCTTTTAGTATTCCCTCGAGTTCCCTGATGCGTGCTTCCAATTGGCCTTGTCGTTCACGCGCTGCCTCTAGTGGCGCGTTTTCGCGAAAATCCTTGTCAGCAGCCGCCTTTTGTAACTCTTCGGCTATGATGGGTCGTTCACTCTTGAGCGCAGTTAACTCTGCTTCTAAGTCGGCGCGGCCTTTTGCAGTTAGAATGGCTTCTTTGTGCTTGAGTCGGGATGGTCGAGCGTGCAACTTGGGGGTAGGCCTCTTGGGTTTGAGGTGTAATGATAGGTTTGTCTTGGTCAGTCCCTGTTTGTAGCTATAGATAAGAAATGCTTTGACTATGGCTAGTTTCTCGGCAATCTCGGTAGTTGAGGATGTGATTTGCTCGGCATAGTTGGCCACTTCGGGGATGGACAACTCGCCGATACGTCGTCCCTCACCGTACCAACGGACAAATCTATATATCTCCTGTTGGGATTTGAGTCTTTCATCTGGGGATAATGTTAGAAGGAATTGTGCAGCCACTTGCCCAAGATTAGAGCTTGCTTCGCTTGGAGCAGGCAGATCCTTTATGGCCATACCGTGTTTGCTAGAACAATGATAGAATAGTGGGGTGATTAGTGTCAAACAGCACAGGCCTGGCGTGTTTCACATTGATGCAAGTCCATGTGCTTGGTGTAAATCAGGGCGTGGCATAGCCGATGAAAGTATATGCTAGCTTAGCTGCAAGAAAGGCGCAGGAATCGGGCCCTTGGTCAGGACATAATTCCACAATGTCGAACCCAACTACATGTCTCTGTTGTGTAATTGCTTTTAATAAGCCGGTGACTTCATGCCAGAGCATACCATTGGGTTCAGGAGTGCCTACAGCAGACATGATGGAGGGGTCAAGAACATCTAGGTCTATGGTTACGTAGACTTTTTCTCCCAATGAACTGGCTATCTGTTGTACTGAGTGTGCGTGGGGTTTGGAAGACATCAGGTAAAAGGGGTTCATTTTGTTTTGTTTCAGAAAGTCATTTTCCTCTGCGCTGAGACTTCGGATTCCTACCTGTGTGATGGGGCATAATTCGACAATGCGCCGCATAACACAGGCATGGCTGTACTTCGTGGCAGTATACTCATCGCGGAGATCAGCGTGGGCATCTAATTGCAGCACGCACAAATCCCTGTGTATTTCTTTGAGAGCCTGAACCATTCCCAAACTAAGCGAGTGCTCTCCGCCTAGCATAACCACGAATTTGTTGGCTTGAAGGAGAGACTTCGACACTTCATAAACTTGCTTTATCATGTTCTCAGGGCTGCTGAGCACAGGATGTAGTTGAGGTAGTGTATGAATTCCTACTCTATATATTTCTCGGTCGAGTTCCAGGTTATAGAGCTCGAGGTACTGTGATGCTTCGATGATAGCCTTTGGTCCTTTCCTTGCCCCGCTATGCCATTCTGTGGTGCTGTCGTAGGGGACTGGCAATATCACTGCCCGTGCTGTTCCAAAGTCGGAGTGAGGCGAATGTAGCCCTGCGAAGTTTTGTGGAGGGGAAAATAGGCTTTCTGAGTATTTCATACTATGTGTAGTAGTGGAAGTTGCTTGGAACCTTTCAATTCGTCAAGGGTCCATTCTCGGTTGACCAAGCGGCTGGTGAATGTAGTTAGCCGGAATCTGTCTGTGATATCTTTGACGACTTGGTCAGCGTCGAAATCCTTGCATGAGAAGACATCGATATTAATGTAGCAACGTTCAACAAAGGTGTGGAGGCTTATGTGACTCTCGGCTATGAAAACTATCCCCGAAATTCCCCAGTCCTTGGGGCTAGTGCCAACATATCTGAAAACGGTCGGCCCAGCAATCTTAGTCATACCGATCTTCGCAGGATAGGAGTCCAGCAAATTGTGTATAAATTGCTCATCCTGCATAATTTTTGGGTCGCTGCCGTAGCCATCTATGATCAGGTGCATGTTTCCTCCTAAATCAAGATTCTCCTGAGTTCGAAAAGGGCTGAGATAACCGCCCTTTGTTTTACTTGTGGTCGGTTTCCGGGATAATTCTTAGTGAAAGTCGATGTCCGTTGTCCGTTGTCGATGCCGATGCAAATGGTGCCAATAGGTTTGCCTTCGATTTCCGATGGGCCGGTTACTGCTGTTAGGGCGATGCCGATATCGGTGCGCAGGTGTTGACGTACTGCTAATGCCATGGCTGCAGCCACTTCGGTGCTAATCATCCCATACCTTGAAGTCAAATGCTCATCGATCCCGTAGAATGTGTTCACACTATCAGTATATGCGATCACTCCTCCTTTGAAATATCTGGAACTGCCAGGGATATTGGTGATGCAGTTCGCTAGGAGCCCGCCGGTGCTGGACTCCATAGAGGCCATAGTTAGTCCTTTGGCCATAAGCAAAGCGCCGATAATGGCCTCAAGATTATCAGAATCGGTACCCCAAATGCTATCACCGAGGATTGCACGGATGCTCCTTTCCTTTTCTGTGATAAATGCTTGTGCCTCGTCTGTAGTGCAGGCCTTAGCGGTGATGCGCAGATGGATTCCGTCTGGCTTGGCGTAAGTGCCCACTGTTGGGTTGGTGGAAACTAGGAAGGAGCTTACCAATTCGTCTACTTTGGCCTCACTCAGGCCGAAAACCTTCAGTGTCTTGGAAACGATGATTGCTGTCCCCAGTTTCTGCTGCAAACGGGGCATTATGGAATTCGTCCACATCAGTTGCATTTCGTTGGGTGGCCCGGGCATGGTTATTATGGTGTGATTGTCTCGTTCTATCCACCAGCCGGGCGCGGTGCCGCGTGGATTGGCTATGATTTGAGCTGAAGGTATAACTCCTGCTTGTCTGAGATTACTCTTGGGCATTTCCATTTTGAAGTGCTTGAATAGCCGCTCGAATTCCTTGACCAACTCAGGGTTGGTTCTAATCTCTTCGGCCAGGAACTCAGCGATTGCCTCGCGAGTGATATCGTCTTGTGTAGGACCTAATCCACCGGTGGTTAAGATAATGTCGGACCTTTGCCAGGCTTGTTGTAGGATGTTGACGAGTCTCTGCTGGTTATCGCCTACGGTAGATATGAAGTGAAGGTCGAGTCCAAGTAAAGGCAATTGGCTGGCAAGATAAGCTGAGTTTGTGTCGACTATTTCTCCCAGCAGCAGTTCGGTACCGATGGAGATTATCTCTGCTTTCATCTTGCCTCATAACTTGAATTCAACATTTAACGGAGGAGATTCCTAAATATTTTTTAACAAGTGCCATTGCGCAGTAATTACCACACATGCTGCAGGTTGGTCCTGAACTCGAATATTTGTTGTGCACTAGTCTCACTCTTTCTGGATCGAGGGACAAATTGGCTTGGGATTCCCAATCCAGATTGATTCTCGCGAGTGACATTTTTCTATCCCACTCGCTTGCATTAGTTGTCCCTCTGGCAACATCGGCAGCATGTGCAGCAATGCGTGACGCGATTACTCCAGCCTTGACATCTTCGTTGTCCGGAAGGGCGAGATGTTCTGCTGGCGTTACATAGCACAAAAAGTCGGCTCCGGAGGCAGCAGCTATAGCGCCACCAATTGCGGCTGTGATATGGTCGTAGCCAGCAGCTATGTCGGTTACTAATGGGCCCAGCACATAGAAGGGAGCTTCGTGGCACAGGCTCTTTTCAAGTTGAACGTTAGTAGCGATTTGGTTCAGAGGCACATGGCCTGGCCCTTCTACCATCGCTTGGACTCCGGCTTCTCTGGCTCTGTCTATTAGTTCTCCGAGGATGATGAGTTCTTCTATCTGGGCTCGATCAGTTGCATCCGCCAGGCTTCCGGGGCGCATACCATCCCCGAGGCTTAGCGTAACGTCATATTCATGTGCCAGCTCAAGCAAACGGTCATAGTGCTCGTACAAAGGGTTCTCATGGTTATTGTGTAACATCCACCCCAGAAGGAAAGCACCTCCTCTGGAGACTACATCCGTTATCCTGCGTTGATTTTTGAGTCGTTGAATGGTTGATTGCGTGATGCCACAGTGCACGGTTATGAAATCGACCCCTTCTTTCGCTTGCTGTTCGATGGCATCGAAAAGGTCGTCTGTTGTCATGTTTACTATGGCACCATGTCGCTCGATGGCTTCAATGCCTGCCTGGTATATGGGTACAGTTCCTACTGGTAGAGTGCTTTCAGCTAAAATAGCCTGACGTATGGCTGATATATTGCCTCCTGTGCTCAGGTCCATAACGGCATCAGCGCCAAATTTGATTGCTGTGTGTAGCTTTTCGAGTTCGCCTTCTATGGTGCCATAGTCGGATGAAGTGCCGATGTTTGCATTGATCTTGACTCTCAATCCTTTGCCTATGCCGCGTGGTATCAGATTTGCATGGTTTGGATTGACTGGTATGACTACTTTGCCATCAGCTACATATTGCGTAAGAGTCTCTTCGCTCAGGTTTTCTTGCTGAGCTACGTGTTTCATCTGGGGTGAGATAATGCCTCTCCTTGCCAGTTCAATTTGTGTCATCATTGTCTCCAAAATAAAAAACCAAGAGCTTTAGCTGGGAATCACTAAACCCTTGGCTCAATTCCGCTTCCCTACACTTGCATTATCAAGTTCAGGTTCCAAGAGTTCTCCGCACTAGCGAAGTCTCAGCCCAGGCCTAGCTCTGAGCACCCCTAGCGGTAAATCCGGGTGTCTGTCGGCTCTTAACGTTCCTAATCTAGGGTCAAATATAGCACATATTGGCATTAGTAAACAAGTTTGCATCATGCCCGTGTCTTTTTACCAGTTTTGCCGCCTCGAGCGCCAGGCAATTACTATTGGTGCTAATATAAGTATGGTGAATAGTGCTGGTATAGCTATTGATAAGATGAGGACTCCAGATGGCATGAGTATAACTTCGAATTTCCAGGCCTCAGACCAGGGACCTTCGTTACCGATACTGTCTATGGCTTTTGTTCTCCAGTAGTAGGTGCCTGGGGGTAAGACATCTTGCTGTGAAACCACGTACCTGGTGTTTTGCAGATTATTCTTGACCATGGCTGGTGTAGCAAAGTCGATCTCTGAAGACACTTGCAGGGAATATTGTGCATCCTCAGCATGTGCTGGCTGTGTCCAAATGAAAACAATTTTGGGGGCTTGCGAATAGCCATCTTGCTGATTGCGTGTACGGGTAAATAATCCGGCTGTGTATTTTAGCGTTGCTGCGAATACGTCGCCTACCGAATTGTAAATCTTCAGCACGGTGTCTGGATGTGGAGATTTTAATTGTGGCGCAGCCGGTGATGGTTTGTTGGGGGTGAATGTTGCTTGAGCAGAATTGCCGGTGTTGCCGGCCGCAGAAACTACATGGGTCTTGCCTTTTAGTTGTGGGACCAAAAAAGTAAAGCGAAAGCTGCCTCTGTCATCTGTGATGGTTGATGTGTCTAGAGTGATATTATTGAAGTTTATGGATACCTTTTCATTTTTAGCAAAGCCTGTTCCCAGGGCAGTTACTTTGGCACCTTGGTTGCCAGAAGTCGGCTCCAACACTATTTGTGGTGTCACTTCGAAGCTAAAGTCTGGTATGGTGCCTATTGGTGTGAAGCTACTACCGTAAACAGTGATTTTGTGATGCCCGCGGGTTCCTGGAGGTATTTCTGCTGCAGATGTCCAGCTTCCGTCAGCATTGGCTACCACGTTGCAGACAATTATCTCTCCGTCAAAAGCGATCGTAATGCCGTCTTCTCCTGTGCGGAAGCCAAACCCCTCGGCTTTGATCTTTGTTCCTACCGGACCGGCCAACGGTTCTATCTTGGCTGCTGGTCCCACGATGAAGTCAATCTGACCTATCTCATCGGCTGGAGTTATGTTGCCAAATGCGCCTATGTAGTGATTGCCTTTGGTTGTTAGTGGTATGGTGAGGTTGATGCTCCAGCTCCCATCGAGATTGGCACTCGCAGGAGTGCCTTTGATATCCATCCCGTCCCACGTGATGGTAATACCTGTTTCTCCGGCTGGGAAGCCAGTGCCTAAAACCATTATCTCTGAATTTGGTCGTGCTACTTTAGGGGAGGCCTCAATTTTAGGAACTATCTTGAAAACGGCTGATGCTGTGCTGCCAGACCAATGGCTATCATCTGTAACCTCAATGGTGTGAGAGCCTTTGGCTGCTCGTGGTATTAGTACGGTGTGTTTAAACTCTCCCTTCTCATTGATTGGTATGTTTTGGGCGACTATTCTGCCATTCCATTTGATTGTAGCCAGACGGCCTGTGAAGCTATCGCCTGTTATTGTTACCTGTGTTCCCACCGTGCCTGAATCCGGATTTAACGTGAGACTAGCAGCATGTACAGGAGTGGTATACATTGACGTTGCGACTAGAGAGGCGGAAAATAGTGAGAACACAAGTACTTGCCAAACTTTAATGCGCATCGGGATGTACCTTTTTATTTGGTAGTATATCTGTTTCTTGAGCATTCTACCTCGGTTCACCAATGTAACTGAGACAAGATATGTAGCTTATATTACCTGAGCAAAAAAATCAATCGGAACGTATTATCTGATGTGGTACGGGCAAAGGATGTTGCTTTGCAGCTAGAGGAAGCATTTCTCTCTGTCGGCTTGACATCTAAAAGGTGATGTTGGTAGACTCTTGCGTCAAAGTAGTTGTGTAGGGATATCAGAGGCGTGGCCCCGTGGTGTAGCGGTCTAACATGCCACCCTGTCACGGTGGAGATCGTGGGTTCGAATCCCATCGGGGTCGTATTGAGAAAAAAAGGCGACGGAAGGTCGCCTTTTCTATGGCTGAGACATTTGAAATGAAACGTATGCAGAATACCTTGCTAATCTCGATGCAATCAGAGATGCAAAGGCGCCTGCATGCTGTATTGTTTTAGGGGAATTTGCTATACAAAGGCTGCTATGCCTAGCGTTTCACGTCCTATGATAAGCTTTTGTATTTCTGCTGTTCCCTCATAGAGCGATACACCTGTAGCGTCACGGTAGTAGCGTTCGACAGGATATTCATTGGAGTAGCCATAGCCGCCATGAATCTTGATTGCCTTCTGAGCTGCTCTGACAGCCACATCCGCTGCGAAATATTTTGCTATTGATGCTTCTCTGACAAATGGCAGGCCTTTGTTCTTTAGGTCTGCAGCCCGGTACACAATAGAACGTGCTGCTTCTGTTTCTACTACCATGTCAGCTACCATTTCTTGGATTAGTTGGAAGCTTGCTATAGGTCTACCAAACTGTGTACGCTCTTGAGCATATTTGACTGCAGCATCGATGCAAGCCTGAGCCACACCGACCGCGGCAGCGCCAGTGCTGAGTCTGCCGCTGTCTAATGTGCTCATGGCTATTCTGAAACCGTCACCCACCTGCCCTACCATGTTTTCTGCGGGCACTTCGCAGTCATGAAGAATGAGCTCGGCTGTATTAGAGGCCTTCAGTCCCATTTTGCCATGTATATCCTTGCTGGAAAAGCCTTTGGTTCCTTGCTCTACCAGAAAGGCGGCGGTTCCGCGGTGGCGCTTTGATTTGTCAGTTTGAGCAAAAATTAGTGCCCAATGTGCTAAGCCCCCGTTGGAGATCCACATTTTATTGCCATTGAGCACCCATTTACCATCTTTGGAAACGGCTGATGTCTCCATGCTGCTGGCATCGCTTCCAACATTTGGCTCTGTTAGACCGAAGCAACCTAATAGTTGACCTTTAGTGGTCAGAGGCAAGAATTTCCTTTTCTGTTCTTCGCTAGCACAGTTAAGGAGTGGGAACTGAAAAAGTGAGACTTGGACCGCCATGGTTGTGAATACGGAGGCTGAGCCTCTAGCTATCTCCTCGCAGATTAGACAGTAGGAGATAAAATCTGCACCAAGTCCGCCGTACTCTTGTGGTATTGGCGCGCCTAGCAGGCCAAGTGCACCGAGTTTCTCTGTGATATCGGGGCGATATCTCTCGTTTTGGTCGTCTTCCGCTGCTGTGGGTATGATTTCCCTCCCGGCAAACTCCCGAGCCATGTTGCGGAACATCGTTTGCTCATCGTTGAACTCAAAATCCATATAAATCCTCCTGCTTTTTATTTTGTTGAGCAAAATTAAAGTACAGCCTTGCTTTGGCTACCTTCTGTTAAAGAGACACTTTGGACAACATAAACAGATGACAATTTAATCTGCTTTGGATGTTTTGTCAAGGTCTCAGTGCTCGAGGGTATGGTGATATTGGTATGATTTCTATCAAGGAGCAGTGGACAGATTATGACCTGCCCAATGCTCTTTTGTTTCTGCCAACTTTATTTGTCGACCATGTGTGCTGACATGGTAACTCCACGTCTGGAAAAGCCAAAGACCGCAACTTTTTCAGGTGCAGTTAGAAGGGGTGCGATTCTCTGTGAGATTTTGTGTCGTTCTGGGGAGTCTTCCCATCCCTTCCAAGAATCGGTATCAACCCAGGTGCTGATAACTAGCCATAATGAAGGATCATCTACAGAATGCAGCGTTTCACCTGAGATATATCCATGATGCTGGGTAGCCTTTGTTCTGAGTTCCATCAACATCTGTTCCATTTCCGTGCATCTATCTGGGTGGCAGCGCCTTTCAATGATGACTCTTATCACTATATTGCTACCTCCTTACCTTTTTAATCGCTATATTTCTGCTGGCTAGCTACTCTCGTGAGGGTAATACGAGTTCTTCCATCATCCACTCATCGCCCATAGCAGCGCGCCATTCCGCGACGTCTTGCCGTAGCTCCTCATAATCTTTCTTGGCTGCTGCATAGAGCCGAGCATTCTCTAGGGCAATAGCCCCAAGGTTGGCTACTGCCCCTGCAAAATAAATATCGGAATCGAGAAAATGCCTTGGCTTTGCCGTATATATTCGTATGACTCCTATGATTTCTCCTCTTAGCACAACTGGAACACTGAGTATAGAAGCAATTCCCTCCTCTTTAGCTTGCTTTCTGTACTGGATCCTGTCGTCTTCTGTTGCATTGACCACTGAGACAGGATGTCCCCATAGTGCTTCAGCGATGCTACGGTCTGCTGATACCGGACCTTTGCGGATGTATTGGTCACTTAGGCCGTAGGCGGCGGTGTGCAACAGCAGTTTTCTATCTGGGGTAGCGAGCATCAGGGAGCAGCCTTTGGCATCCATGGCTTTGGCCACCTGTTCTACTATGCTGTTGAGAACTTCATCGGGAGTGCCTGCAGAATTGAGCGCAGCGGCGATCTCGTAGAGGCTGTGATAATACTTTTCCTCTTGCCCAACCATTTTCTCACCTCCTCGTCTTCGCTGTTGCTGTATAAAACGCCGAAGCGCCCCGAGTAACCTTACTTTCCCGGTATCCGTCCACACCGCTCCTGTTAACTTTCACGCCAGGAGCCTCCTGTTCCTACCTCCCCGGTTTTAGCTTGACCACTTGGGACGCTTCAATTAAACTTTATCACGGACACTTCGATTTGTCAAATTTGCCGTGGATCAGCTTCAGGCTCGGAGGTTGCTTATCTTTTGTATTTGCGGTCTTCACATCATTGTAGATAATAGTCCGGGAAGAGCCGTGGTTGTGCTCTGATTAGCCTGTCCATGTCCTGAGCATTCTTTATCCCAAAGTCAGCATAGCAGTTGTTGAACAGGACGTGGAGTTGCTTGACACCCGCTGCAATTCTGGACAGCTTTGTCAACCATTCCTTCAGCTCATCGTCGCTGTAGAGATATTTGAAACGTTCGGCCACAGTGATGCCTTGTTTGTTCCAAGTTTCCCTGTTTCTGCCATGGAAGCGGATGACACTGATATTCGATGTGGCCTCATCGATGGATGGAACTGACGAACTGAAGCCTTGTGGCTCGTCTACGCAAACGTAGATAAAGTCATTGCGCCTCAGGAATTCTAATGTCGGCTGCTTGTTTTTTTCGTTGAGCCAGGAATTATTACGAAACTCAATGGCTACTTTATAGTGTGGCACGTTACTCTTACATTCCAGTAGATGTTCTTTTATGGCATTTCCCGGGATGAGCCATGGTGGGAGTTGGAAAATCACAACACCTAATTTGCCGGCACTGTCTAGTGGTAGCAGCGCATTGCGGAATTTCTCCCATAGCAGGCCTCTCGTTTCTATTGATAAATCATGGTAGTACAGGTTGTTTTTTGTGGGTGGTATGGATGAGCGCAATTCTTTGGGTAGCGATTTAAGTTTGGTAGGATGCTGAGTGAATAAGCTAAAAGCTTTGATATTGAAAGTGAAGCCGGTTGGCGTGCGTTCAACCCAAAGTTTAGCCATCTGCTCAGGATGTATCGTGTAATAGGTACTGTCTATTTCTACTAGAGGAAAATGCCTTGCGTAGTATTGCAGGCGTTTCTCAGCGGTATTGGCCTCTGCGGGATAGAAATCTGTGGCTAGCAGTGTTGGGTCAGTCCATGAACAGGTACCGATGAGTATCTTCCCCATTACATGTTCTCTTTTTGGAACATGCCTTTATAGCCTTCAGATGTCTTGCTGCTTAGACGGAAAAAAACAAGCTGCACTACTCGTGCGTCCTTGAACAGCCGAAATCCAGCTGGATTGTAAACCACCATGAGGGATTGTGCCCTGCCGGAATAACCTGCATCCCATACTGCGGTATGTATATTCACGCCACAACGGAGCAAGCTGGACCTCGGGAAGGCAAGCGCCATTATGTCTTTAGGTAGATTGACTATTTCGTTGTACGTAATTAGGTAACAACCTGAGATAAGGTCTATGCCGCCCATACCATCGAAAACAAGTGGTGAGGTAGCTGACAGGATGCGTGTTTGGTTTTGCTGTCCCAGTTTCCCTTGAGTGGTAAGCAGGGCTATATCTCTGACAGTCAAGTCTACCCCATTGGGCTGGATTTGTTGCTCTGGGCTACGCAGGTCTTCTACGAGAGGAGGTGTTTGATTAATGAGCCTGATTATGTCTTCTCTCGATAGAACTGTGGTCATATATTCACGTGGTCTGTTGTTTTGGTGAGGTTTATGGAGGCTTTACGTTGTCTCTTGTATGATGGCAGCTATGGCACCGGGGCCACCATGTACGCCTAGCGCAGGTCCGAGCCTGGATATGCGTGGTATTAGGTTGGGGAAAAGAGAGCGGGCATAATCGGCCAGGGATTGTGCTTCATCAGCTGTAGTGCTGTGCACTATCGCTATGTCCTCCGCTTGACGTGTGGATTGCAGGAACTCGCGGAGTCGGGAGAGCCCTTTGCAGCGGCTGCGGGCCATACCAATAGGAACAACCTCGCCGTCACGTAAGGCAATCAATGGCTTTACGTTGAGGAGCGATTCTATAGCCGAGGCTGCTTTGCCTAACCGCCCACCCTTAACTGCGTATTTGAAGGTGTCCAGGAGTGCTAACGTGCGCAGGCGATCGATGGTATCGTATGATTTTTTGATTATCTGATGGAGAGTGCATCCATTGCGGGCTGCTCGAGCTGCAGCCATGGCGACGAGTCCTTGCCACATGGTCACCCCTTTGGAGTCAATAACTTCGATCTGACATCCTTTCTTTTCCACCATCTCCTTTCCAGCTAATGCTGCATCGTATATGGCACTGTGCTTGCTGGTGACGTGAATGGAGACTATCTCATTGGTTTCTTGGGCTGCTTGCTCATACACCTTGGCGAACTCTCCGGGTGACGGTGCTGCTGTAGAAGGATGAACCGGACTGGCCAGCAACTTGTCGTAAAATTCGTCGTAGGTCATATCAACCCCATCGCGGAATGATTTGTCACCAAAATGAACGTAGGCGGGCACAACGATAATGCCTAGTCGTTTAGCTTCGTCTTGGGTTATATCGGAGCAGCTATCGGTGACAATTTTGGCTGTCATAAACTAAGTTCTCCATTGGAATTTGGGGGATAGTAGATATGGACTTAGAGTATACTACCGCCATTCTGCAGTGTAAAGCATGGCTTGAAGAATGAAGCCCGAGGGGCTAAAATGACACAGGTAAGAAGGTCGTGATGTGGAATTGCGCATTGTAGAGTAGTTCTGGTGCAATCTATGAATGGCGGCGACGCACAGCATATTTTCTCGTGCCCTCGATGTGGCGCGCAGAATGTTGTTGGCCAGGTGGCGTGCCAATCTTGTCAGCAAAGATTCCAATATAATTGTCCCCACTGTGGTCACGTTGTCGATCCGACGCTAGTGAATTGCGCTAGTTGTCGTGGGCCACTCAACTGGCCAACCCCTCAGAGAGTGAAGGCTTTTCCAAAACAAAGGAAAGCACATACTTATGAGGGACCCAGCGGGTTTGATGAAGAGCAACCAAAGCAACAGAAAAAGAAGGACCCTTGGCTCATGGGCTGCGTTGCCTTGATAATTCTTGTGGTTCTTGCCGGGATAGCAATTTGGGTTCTTGATATGCTGTCTTCGCAAAGGGCACCGTCTTCAATGCCTGTCCCCTCCCCAGTGTCCGATAACCAAACTAGCAACGAGGTTGACGAGTTTTTTTATCTTGAAGTAGCTAAATTTTCGAGAGAATCTTCGTTTTATGTGGCGTCATCTAAATCTGATGGCTTGCTGTGTTGAGAGGACATTCCTAGTTCGTGTTTGCTGGTGCCACGATTGTAGAGTACTGGAATGCAAATTGGCCTGATGGCAGACACACATGATAGGCTAGATGCTGTTGAGGCGGCTGTAGATTTCTTCAATAGCAGAGGAATATCTGATGTATTGCATGCTGGTGATTTGGTATCCCCTTTCGTAGTTCCGAAATTCGCCACGCTGAACGCAAAGTTGCATTATGTGTGGGGAAACAACGAAGGTGACCGCGAATATATTACTGCTAAGTTCAAAGAGATAGGGATAGTACCACATGGTGATTTTGCAGACCTGGAACTTCATGGATTAAGGGTTGCTTTGCTTCACGGCAGGCATGAGGCCGTGGTGAGTTCGCTTGTTGGCTCAGGATCATATGACCTTGTGGTGCGTGGTCATAGTCATAAGGCCGAGATAATTGATGGCAAAACGAAGTTAATCAATCCTGGTGAGGTTTGTGGTTATCTCTCGGGTCGTAAAACTGTAGCATTGTTTCATCTGGATGGCATGCGGGGGGAGATAGTGGAAATATGAGCATCCGGCTTTTGATTTGGTTGCTTTGATGTTAATAGGACAGTTCCTTGATTTGTAGGAGGATATATGATGCAGCAGGTCTATAATTTGCTAGCCTCGTTTTTTGTCAGGCCGAGTTTGCTAGGGATTGGATTGGCAATAGCTTTTAGCGCGATTTGGCTAGTTTTCTACAAGCCACCTTTATTCAAAAAACCGTGGATGTGGGCGGTTTTAGCTGGTGGTGCTATCCTGACGCCCGTTGCAATCGTTCTGGTGCAACTTGTAGCTACTCCTGTGGTCGGCGGGCTATTCAGAAAAATCTGGAGTGCACAAACACTAAAGGATTGGTTTCCACTTGTTGTGATACCAAGATTGTTTATACTGGGTTTGGTCAGAGAAGGAGTAAAGCTTGTTCCAGTTATTGTTTACTGGCTATGCAAGGGTCGGAAGATACTGCCTAAGTTTGGCCTGTCATTAGGCGCGGTGGCAGGTGCTGGCCTTGGCTTTCTTGAGGCACAGTGGGTGTTAAAGTATATTTTTGCTGACGGGTGGTCTTGGGCTGATGTGCAAAAATATGGTGCGGTTATAGCTCTCTCTGGATTCTGGGAGACGTTTTTTATTCTGGGATATAACATTGCTGCTTGTGCTTTAGCTGGGTGGGGTTTGAGTAAAGGTTGGGGGTGGCAATTCTATTTGCTAGCTGCGCTCGCATATGTAGTGTTGATGTATAGCCCTCTTTTAGCTCAGGTGGAACTTGTCGGCGTGGTGCAGATGGAATTGATTATCGCAAGCTGGGCATGTTTGCTGACAGGTATAGTTCTATGGCTTGGTAGGAGGGGAGGCCCTGGTAAGGATGATGATTGATTTCCAGTGGCTGTATGGCTTTATGGCTGGAATGGAGGTTTAGGAGATGAGCATTGAGTGGTTTCGTGATCTGGTGATTTGTATTTCCGGGTTAACCTTTACGGCGATAATTGTGTTGCTTGCGGTGCTGGTGCTCTTGATTTATAAGAAGACAGGACGTGTCTTAGATTCGATAGAAGCCACATCTAATACGGTCTATGAGATCTCAGCAACCGTACGCGACGAGGTTGTAAAGCCGATAGTCCAGGTGGCTGCTGTGATCCGGGGCATAAGCCAAGGTGTTGATTTAGCAAGAGAATTTTTTCGGAAGAAGCAATAGCGGAAAGGAGGTTGCGATGGCTGATAGAGAAAGTGGTAGTGGATTTGCGATTGGATTTGTTGTCGGAGCCGTGGTGGGAGTGGTTGTGGGGTTGCTTTTTGCACCGAGGCCAGGGGAAGAGACAAGGGAGATATTGGTAGAAAAGGGAAAGCAAGTGCGGGATAAGAGTGCTGAGGTTGCTGCCAAAGCCAAGAAGGTAGCGGCAGAGGCTGTGCGCAAAGCACAGGCTAAGCTGGACGAGGTCGCTGATTGAGCAAAGCTGCCGTTTTTACTAGGCCTGAGCGTGCTCAGCTGGCTGGATTATTGCCAATAGGAAGATAAGTTACGTAATGTCTACTGATGGCGGTGTATTTAGGCGTAATAGAACGCTGATTTTTTTCTTGTTGGCGTTAATTGTTGTTTTCGGACTGCTGTATGCCTTGCGAAGCACGATATTGCCGTTTATCCTGGGTGTGGTGATGGCTTACCTGCTGCTGCCACTGGTTGATTGGGCCGAAAGCAAGCTGGCTTTCAAGGGCAGATGGGCAAAAGTAGCTAGACCTTTGCTGATACTGTTGATTTTTATTCTAGCTCTTGGTGTGGGTGGTCTTTTCACATTCTATCTTATTACGGCTGTGTCTGGTTCTTTTGCAGTTCTGTTCCAGAATGCTCCTGACTATGTTTCCAAAGGTCTTGCCATGTGGAAAGAGTGGTTTGAGACATTTCATCGGAGCCTGTCTCCAGCGCAACAACAGCAGTTGGATCAAGAAATAAGTGGCATAGGGTCAAAACTGGGGGCTGCATTCCAGGATGCTTTTGTGCACGGCATGAAGGTTATCCCTGGTACTTTCAGCATGATCCTTGGCTTTGCTGGATTACCACTTTTCCTCTTCTATATATTGAAGGATTCAAGGGAGTTGAGTGCCAGTTTTTATTCATTTCTAACACCAGGTGTGGCTAGGCATGCTAGAAACATCCTTGCTATCATGGACAATGTGTTAGGGCGGTATATTCGTGCCCAGGTAATTGTGGGGGCAACAGTAGCCGTACTGGTCTTCACAGGATTGAGCATACTTGGCATTAAACTTGCACCAGCGTTGGCTGTGGTGGCTGGTGTGTTTGAATTTATTCCTACCATAGGCCCGTGGCTGAGCGGTATTCTGGGTGTTGTGGTGGCGTTGGCTATAGCACCTGATAAGGCAATCTGGGTAGCGGTGGTTTATCTGGCTGTCCAATTATCAGAGAATCTCCTGCTTGTTCCGAGGGTCCATGGCGGCTTTTTGCGGATAAACCCGGCAATACTTCTAGTGCTGCTTGCATTGGGCTCTTATCTAGCTGGTATATGGGGCATGATACTTTTCCCACCGTTGGCAGCTTTAATTGTCCAGGTGTATAGGTATGTCCGTCAGAGTGTGGAAGATAGCGAGAAGCTGAGCTTGCCTGTTTCTGATTAATTGGTGGCGGACTATCAATTGGCTAGCGAGTATTCCTTGGATTTATTTTGCAGAATGTTGCGTAGGTATTGGCCTGTATGCGATGAATTGACTTGGGCTATTTCCTCCGGAGTGCCTTTCGCTATAATATAGCCTCCTTCGTCACCAGCCCCAGGTCCGAGGTCAATAATATGGTCAGCGTTCTTGATTATATCCAAGTGATGCTCAATGATAACCACAGTGTTGCCGGCATCTACCAGGCGCTGTAGCACTTCAAGCAGACAAGCTATATCAGAAAATGATAGGCCTGTGGTTGGCTCGTCAAGGATATACAATGTTTTTCCTGTGGAACGTCTTGACAGCTCGGTGGCCAACTTGACCCTTTGTGCTTCGCCGCCGGAAAGTGTTGTTGCTGGTTGCCCCAAGCGTATGTAGCCTAAACCGACGTCACGCAATGTCTGCAATTTGTTACTGACCTTTGGGAGGTGCCGGAAGAATTCAAGCGCTTCTTCTACGGTCATATCTAGGACATCGGCGATGTTCTTGCCCTTGAAGTGGATTTCCAATGCTTCTCTGTTGTAGCGTTTTCCTTTGCATATCTCACATGGCACGGTTACATCTGGCAGGAACTGCATCTCTATTTGGATATATCCTTCACCCTGACAGGCTTCGCAGCGTCCACCGCGGACGTTGAAAGAAAACCTTCCAGGCATGTAGCCACGCATGCGGGCTTCTGGGACCATGGCAAAAAGCTCGCGAATAGGTGTAAATGTTCCTGTGTAGGTAGCCGGGTTGCTGCGTGGTGTTCGGCCGATGGGCGATTGGTCGATGTCTATAACTTTATCAATGTGTTCAGTACCAATTATCCTGTCACATTTCCCTGGTTTATCTTTTGCATGGTATAACATCTGAGCCAGTTTCTTATACATGACCTCGTTTACAAGTGTGCTTTTACCGCTACCGGAAACACCGCTTATACAAACGAACTTGCCCAGTGGTATGGACACCTCGATATTTTTGAGGTTGTTTTCTCGTGCCCCTTTTATTATCAAATCCTTGCCTGTGCCGTGGCGTCGCTTTTTAGCAAGCGGGATTCTCTTTCTGCCGCTTAGGTACTGGCCAGTTATCGAATCAGGGCATTGCATAATTTCGGCCAGGGTTCCAGAAGTGACTACTTGGCCACCGTGTTCACCGGCACCAGGACCCAGGTCAATTATATGGTCGGCGGTGCGCATCATTGCCTCATCATGTTCGACGATGAGGATGGTATTACCCAGGTCGCGTAGCCTTTTCATGGTGTTAATCAAGCGAAAAATATCAGCTGGATGTAAGCCAATTGTTGGCTCATCGCAGACATAGAGTACGCCCATTAGTCCACTACCTATCTGTGTGGCCAATCGGATTCTCTGAGATTCGCCGCCGCTTAATGTAGCTGATGGTCTATCTAATGTGAGATACCCTAAACCGATGTCTACGAGAAAACCGAGGCGGGATGTTATCTCTTTTAGTATTTGCTGTGCTATCTTCAGCTCGTGATTTGTCAGAAGTGGTTTGTTGTTCTCCCCATCAGAAAGCAGTTGGACCCAGCGCAGTGATTCGGTGGTGGGCATCTCCGTGATATCGATTATGTTTTTGCCATCGATTTTGACTGCCAGCGATTCGGGTTTGAGCCGCTTTCCCTGGCATGTGGGGCAAGGATAGGAAGCCATATATCGCTCGATTTCGGCTCTGGCTCTGCCAGACTCAGTATCTCGATATAGGCGCTCGAGGTAGGTAATTGCTCCCTCGAAGCCGGTGAAGTGATTTCTAATTCTGCCGAAGCGGTTGCGATATCTGACATGCTCACCATTATCGCCGTAGAGGACAAGGTCGAGATGTTCCTTCTTCAAATTGCGTATTGGGGTACGAAGCGAGAAGCCGTGTTTTTGTGCCAGTTCCTGTAACTCATTGGCACGCCAGGCACCCCATCCCCAGGCACGAATAGCGCCTTCAGATATGCTAAGTTCTTTGTTGGGGATAAGAAGGTCAGGGTCAATTTCGAGCTTTACGCCAAGCCCGCTACATTGTGGGCAAGCTCCGTGCGGGCTGTTGAAGCTGAAAGTTCTAGGCGCAATTTCCCCAAGGCTAATTCCACAATACACACACGCAAAATGTTCAGAGAACAGCAATTCCTCACCATCTTGGGTAGATACCAGAACAGTGCCCCCGCCAAGTTTGAGTGCTGTCTCTATTGAGTCTGAAAGACGGCTGTTTTCGGCCTCACCTATCTGGAGACGATCAACAACTGCTTCGACAGTATGTCTCTTGTTCTTGTCTAATTCGAACTCTTCGGATAGGTCACGGATATGCCCATCAACACGGGTGCGAACAAAGCCTGCTTTGCGGAGGTTATCGAATATTGCCTGGTGCTCTCCTTTTCGATCTTTAATAAGCGGTGACAATATCATGATTTTGCTGCTGGCTGGTATTGCCTGTACGGCATCCACGATTTGCTGCACAGTCTGTCGTGAAATCTCGCGTCCGCAATTAGGGCAGTGTGGATGTCCTACGCGGGCAAAAAGCAAGCGGAGGTAATCATAGGTCTCGGTCACTGTGCCCACAGTTGAACGGGGATTGCGGGTTGGTCCTTTCTGGTCAATTGAGATAGCCGGGCTAAGACCTTCAATGTAGTCGACGTCCGGTTTTTCCATACGGCCTAGAAACTGGCGGGCATAAGCTGAGAGGGACTCTACATAACGTCTTTGTCCCTCAGCATATATGGTGTCGAAGGCTAGGGAGCTTTTTCCTGAGCCGGAGACCCCGGTAATGACTACCAGTTTGTCTCTGGGTATGACAACATCGATATTCTTGAGGTTGTGCTCTCTGGCGCCTTCTATGATTATGCTGTTTGAAGCCATAGTGATGACTTGTTAAGATGATTTCAACTACTAATTCTAACATGCGATGTGGATGGCAGACCAAAGGCGCCTTGTGTGGGAGGCTATCCGAAAACAAAATATAGGGGCGCACCTGAAGGTGCGCCCGTGAGACGGCGGCTGGGTTTTTAGATTATCCCCTACACGAATCATGTTATTTGGGGAGCTTTCGGGCAATCTCTGATACAGTTGTCATTGTAAAGATTGTGGCATAGGGTGTGCTTCTTTGTTCGCTGGCACAGTTTGGTGCAAGGTGCCTGTTGACTGTTTTGTACTTTAGAAGTATAGTGAGTGGGTGAGCTCTGGTAATGGCTGCAGACATTGAGGTCAAGTGATGAAAATAGGCGATACGGAACAGCGTGGTTTCCCGGCTGAGAAGGCTAGCGTTGACCCAGCGGTTGATTTGGCCAAAGAGAGGCTTGGTGAGGTGCTTATCAGGAACGGCATGCTTACTGTGGAGCAGTTGCAAACTGCCTTGGACATCGCACGTAGGGGAGGCAAGGTGGTTGGGCAAGTTCTTATTGAAAAGGGGTGGCTGACTTCGCATGACCTGACTACGGCGCTCAGCATCCAGATGGGCATACCGCTTGTTGATCTCAAAAAGCACAAGATACGTCCGGAGGCTCTGAGGTTAGTTCCTGAGCAGCTAGCCAGGAAATATAATGCTTTGCCTCTTGATATTATCGGTGGTGCCCTTGCTTTGGTAATGGAAAACCCGATGGATATCCGGGGTATTGATGATATAGCTGCCGTGTCAAAGATGCGCATTGAGCCGATGATGGCTTTTGGAGATGATATTCGTAGCGCCATAGACCGCAATTATACGGTCCGGGGTAAAATGGCAGAAGACATCTCTGCTTCAGTGGAGGCGGATGTTAAGGAAGAGGTAGAAAGGGAAGAGCCTGCTCTTGCTGAGATTGAGGCCCCTGCTCTTCGCAACCTTAATTTGATTATACAGCAGGCAGTCAGACAACGGGCTTCGGACATACATATTGAGCCCCAGGAAGATAAACTACAGATTCGATATCGTATCGATGGTGTCCTGTACGAAGCCGTGACATTACCACTCAGTGCTCATGCAGCTCTTATCTCGAGGTTGAAGATCATGGGTGGCATGAACATAGCTGAGCGTAGACGTCCGCAGGATGGACGTTTCTCAGCGAAGGTAGACGATGCAGACATAGATGTACGTGTGGCTTGTGCGAATACGGTACATGGTGAGAAGGCTGTGCTTCGCCTGCTATCTAAATCTGGACCTATGCTTGATCTGGCTAACTTAGGGTTTCTACCAGGCATATTAGTACGATTTAGACGTTTGCTCGACCTTCCTTTTGGGATGATAATTCTGGGAGGTCCTACGGGCTCTGGCAAAACAACAACTCTCTATGCTTCCATTAATTTGCTTGACCGAACGGGGCGTAATATTATGACGATTGAAGACCCTGTTGAATACAATTTTCCTGGCATCAACCAATTCCAAGTCAATCCAAAAGCTGGTGTTGATTTTGCTAATAGCCTCCGGGCATTCATGCGGCTTGACCCGGATGTCATTATGGTTGGTGAAATACGTGACTCGGAAACTGCCAGAGTTGCAACTCAGGCTGCGATCACGGGTCACCTAGTCTTCTCTTCGGTTCATGCCAATGATGCGGTGAGTGTCATTTTGCGCTTGGTAGACCTGGGTGTTGAGCCATTTTTCGTGTGTTCGGCTCTTACTGCCACATGTTCGCAAAGAATCGTGAGACGTATTTGTCCAAATTGCCGGCAAGCTTATAAACCTACGGTGGAAGAACAGGCGGCTTATACTTCTGCTACTGGCGAGCCTGTACCCACGGTATATAAAGGGATGGGGTGTAACCTATGTTCGGATACAGGGTACATGGGACGGATCGGCATTTATGAATTGCTGGTGCTGACAGAGGAGATCAGGAAATTGGTTATAATGCAAGATACTGCGGAGCAGATTCGTGTTCAGGCAGTCAAGGATGGTATGTTGCCTCTGATGTCAGATGGAATGGCCAAGGTGAAGGAAGGTCTTACAACAATCTCCGAAGTACTGCGGCAGGTTTTCTATTAGTCGTCTGATGCCTTCTCTTGTTATCAATTCTAGGGACTTGCATTTACCCTGGTGCATTTTCAACATCTTTTCGGTTGCTCCCTTTGGGCTAATATGACATCATGAAACATGAAGCTTTGGCTTGCGAGAAGTCGGGTGGCGTGGCTCTTGTTACCTTCAAGCGTCTTTCGGTGGGCAATGTTGTAGATGCGCAGATAGCCCAGGCGTTAAGTGACATTTGTGTAGAGATAGGATGTGATTCTGAGACCCATGTCCTAGTTATCACAGGGTCAGATGACAAGGCATTTTCAGTAGAACTTGGGAAAGGCACGTTAGCGTCTGGCAGAGAAGGTTTGGAACGAGTTGGTTTGCTATCATTGGCTGCCCCTGTGGCAGATCTTGTGATTCCTGTGATTGCTGCGATCAATGGAGATGCAATTGGGCAAGGCTTGGAACTGGCGTTGGCTTGCGATATCAGGGTTGCTGTGGAAGGTGCGGAGTTTGGGCTGTCTCAAATTGCCTCTGGTTTTATGCCTTGTGATGGTGGAACTCAGAGGCTGCCACGATTGGTAGGTAGAGGTAAGGCTATGGAAATGTTGCTAACCGGACAGACCGTAGATGCTGCAGAGGCTTATCGCATCGGTTTGGTGAGCAAGGTTGTTCGGCGTGAGGAGCTTATGCCGACGGCGTTGGATGTGGCCCAATCGCTGGCTTCCAGAGCACCTTTGGCGGTTAAGTACGGGAAAGAAGCAGTTTTGAAGGGGATGGACCTGACACTGGAACAAGGCTTACGCCTGGAAGCTGACCTTTATTTCCTCTTGCAGACAACTCAGGACCGTACCGAAGGCATTAAGGCTTTTTTGGAAAAGCGGCATCCGGAGTTTAAGGGAGCCTGAATATTGTGCCATTGTGAACTTGAATCATGGGTAATTTCGATACGTTGATTTTTGAAAAGATAGACAGCATTGCTTATATCACGCTCAATCGTCCTAAGGTCTTGAACGCATATAATATGCGAATGCGAGACGAGCTCTACCAGGTACTGGCGGCAATCAGGGAGGATACCGAAGTGAGGGTAGCTGTTCTCAAAGGTGCTGGGGATAAAGCGTTTTGTGCGGGTGCTGATTTAACTGAGTTCCTTACTGCTCCGTCGCCCACGGTTGCTCGGCAGGTGCGATGGGAACGCGATGTCTGGGGTTTATTTTTGAGTTGTCCGCGTCCGCTAATTGCTGCCCTGCATGGTTATGTTCTTGGTTCAGGCATAGAGATAGCTTTATGTTGCGATATTAGAATTGCTTCCGATGATGTGCAGTTTGGGTTACCAGAAGTTGCTCTTGGTATCATCCCAGCTGCAGGAGCTACCCAAACTTTGCCAAGGGTTGTGGGGACAGCAAAGGCACTGGAGATGATGTTTCTTGGTGGACGGATAGGCGCAAATGAAGCACTAAATATAGGATTAGTTAATGATGTCGTCTCTAAGAACAGGCTGTATCCTGCTGTAGATGATATGGCCAGGCGGATATCGCAATTTAATCCCGTGGCGGTTGCAAGTATTAAGCAGGCTGTCATCAGGGGCCTGGATCTTTCGCTTTCGAAAGGGCTTGCTTTAGAAAAAATATTGTCTGGCACCATCGTTTACTCGAAGAGTTAAGTGTCTCTCAAGCTGTGTATAGTTTTGAAATTCTGGCCAGCTAGGGCTAGAATATCTGCGGAGGTTTGGATCAATATGGCCAATCAGATAGGTAAAAGGTATGTTTGTAAGAAATGCGGCTCTGAGTTTATTGTGACCAAGGCTGGTGATGGGACGTTGAGCTGTTGCGGCGAGCCGATGGAGCTAAAGAAGTAATCTGACGGATATCGGACTCGGAACATTGTTTAGGAGATATTGCTGTGAATCAACTTGGAAAAAGATTCAAATGTCAGACTTGTGGTACTGAGGTGCTTTGTACCAAAGCTGGTGAGGGGGCTATCACTTGCTGTGGTAAGGCTATGGAGCTTCAGGAGCCCAGACCGCTGCCGTCTTCGGATTAGATACGTATCGGCTTGCGGTTTAGTTCTGATTAGTGTACAGGTATATTTTTAGTGTTTAATCGTTTCTTTGCCAGGCTATTTGTCCGTCGATAATGGTCATTTCCACTTGTATCAGTTTGATTTCGTTTAATGGTGTTTGTGTGGGGTCTTTGCCGAGGACAACCATATCAGCTAGTTTGCCTGGCATTATAGTGCCTTTGATTTTTTCCTCCTGGGAGGCATAAGCGCCGCCTGCGGTGTAAGCCCACAATGCTTGTGACGGTGATATAGCCTGTTCTGGCGATAACTTTTGTCCAGATTCTGCAGTTCGCGACGTTGCGGCATAGATGCCTATCAGTGGATTCGGAGGTATGACGGGGCAATCTGAACTGGATACCATGGTAAGGCCAGACCTGATGAGGGTGCCCAGAGGGTACAGATGCTTGAGTTGCTGTGGCGGTACTGTTTTGAGATACCTTTCTCCGCTGTAATAGATAAAAGCCGGCTGGGTGACCACTATTACATGGAGTCTAGCCAAGCGCCCTGAAGTTTCTGGAGTGCATATTGAGCAATGCTCAATGCGGTGTCTGTGCCAAGGATGTGGATATGCGCATTGAGCGTATTCCACGGCAGATAACCCTGCAAAAATAGTGTTCTCTTCGACCGCGTGCAGGGCGACCTGAAAGCCAGCTTGGTGTGCATCCAGTACCATCTGTTTTAGTTCTGTCTCCGGGGGGTTAAGATGGCCTCTGGTTTGGCTTAGAATCATCTTTATAGCACCCAAACGTAATTGTTCGTCTCCCGTTTTGGGACTAAAGCCTTGCCCCCTGGCTTCTCGCAGTGCTTTTATTCCTAGCATCATGTTTACTCTGGGCTTCAGGTATCCCCGCTCTTTCCAAGCTCTCAGCTCTTGCCAGCGTTGAATATTGTTATGGATAGATGCGTCTTGTACGGAGGTAATTCCCAGGGAAATGAGCATCTCGTTGGCAGATTTGATTCCCTGTTCCATTTCGGCTTTGCCAAGAGGTGGTATCACATCGGACAAATACTCGGACATGCCGTAAAGGATTCCGGTTGGTTCGCCTGTTCCAGTGTCTCGGTCGATCATGCCGCCAGGCGGCTCGGGGGATTCACTAGTAATGCCTGTAAGTGTCAAAGCAAAGCTGTTAAGGACATGAGCATGTCCTGAGCGATGGGTAAGTTTTACAGGGTGGTCTCTTGTGGCTTGGTCCAAATCCCAGCGGTTGGGGTGCCGTTTCTCTGCCAGGTAAAAATCGTTGTATCCTCTGCCCCTTATCCATGTTCCTGGTGGCGACGTCAGGGCTGCTCCGCGAATTTTTGCCTGAATATCCTGAATGGAGCTTATTTTGTCTGGGCGCAAATCGAGCGTATGAAAGCCTTCTGCAAAGCCAAAGATGTGGCAGTGGGCATCGTTGAAACCGGGTATTATGGTTTTTCCCAAGCAGTCTATGATTTTGGTTTGTGTTCCTGCTAGGCCTTTGATTTCAGCTTTTTCCGACACTGTCATTATCTTGCCGTTGCGAACAGCGACCATGCGGGCTTTTGGGCAGTCAGCATTCATGGTCAAGATATTGGCGTTGTGGAGTATTAAGTCTGCTGTTGGATGAGAGATGCGGTTCAAGTGGTTACCTCGTCTCAGCCATGTGGGCGATGATTTTTGGGATGATATAGGTGGCGATTTTGCGTCCAGAACCGCCGCAGAGGATGGTTATTAGTTTACCCTGGCAAATTGCATCTGCGGCTGACTTGATTAGTTTGGCGATTTCCAAGTGGCAATCTGCGGTCAAGCCTCTGTCGCCATATTCACCCTGGGTTGCGTCGTAGCCAAATTCCCAGAATATAAGTTCGGGTTTGAAGTGTTTTATTCGAGGCAGCATCTCAACTTCAACTTTTTGCAGGTAATCCTCATCGTTAGTGTAAAAAGGTATGTTGACATCGACATTGTTCTTATCGTCACAGTAGCTTTCAGAGCAGAAGCAGATGTGTATAACTTGCTTATCATGGTTGAAGATATCTCGAGTGCCATCAGCATGGTGGCTATCCGTATCCACAATGGCAAATCTTTTTATTCCTTTCTCCCTCAGTTCGGCTATAGCTAAGGCAGCGCCATTGAAATAGCACATTCCCCAGAAGAAGCATTTACCCGCGTGGTGATCGCCAACACCTGTGAAGACAAAGGCATTATCTATAGTTCCTCTGAGTATTTCTTGGGCAGCTTGTACTGTACCTCCGGCTGAATATAAGGCCGTATCAAAATATCCTGTTCTTTTCACTGCTTCTATCATCTCCTTCGAATGGACTTTTAGCAAGGTCTCGTTGGTTACAAGCTGCACATAGTTGGAGGTGTCATTAATATGATAGACACCGTCATAGTAATGAACGTTCTCTGAGTTTAGGATGCTGTCCAGGGCCTGTGGGAAATCTCTTAATCTTTGGCCTTTGAAGTAGGGAAGGAATATTCCCGTATTTCTTTGTGACATAGTCAAATCATACCTAGGATGGTATCCCATCTGTGTAGCTTCAGTTGAAACATTTACCGCTGTCTTATTTCTTCTAGCCACGAGTTAAGCGCATTATAAAATGACAGTGATTTTTCATCTAGAGTTCGTGGTTGCATCAAGTGGGCTTCTGAGGGATGGTAAATTTGCCCCTCGTCACATGGATTCATGGCAAGTTTGGTATCGCTATAGCCATCCCATTTCTGGTTCACTGGTAAACCAAGTTTTTGTAGACCTGAGTCTAATGTAGCATCGACCAATATAAGATTTCCGTTTATATCTACTTTGCAGGCGAGGTGATGACTTACGGGCATGGCTCGTGCTAGCTGTCTTAGCCTGGGTGGATAAATGGCTTCAAAAGCATCCCATCGGAAAGGATAAATAGCGTAAAGCACTTCCAATCCTAATCGCTGATACATTTTGCAGAGGAGGAGATGCTTTGGCGTGCATGAGCCCCTGTTCAATCTGAGCATATCAACGTATTGTTCTGGACCATTGAAGTCGGGCATCACTGCGTAGGGGATGTCTCTTACCTTATAATAGATTGACATCCTTGCATCTGTGATGCTTTTCCCTTGTGTCCACTCATGCAACTTGTGGCCGAGGATATCAGTCATGGCTATGCCATCAAGTTTAGGCATAGCCAGGATTTCTCGTCAAATCGAATGTGCAATACACCTTGGAAGTCCATCAGGTATATTTGACATGGCTAAGCGGTGAGAGTTAACATACATAATTGCATTTCCAGGTTTGACAAGCCAGAGCGTGATTGTTTTGACCTCACAGAAGTCTTTTACTAGCTCAAAGCCATTCGAGATCAGGTGGCATGGTCGTGGGGGACAGGGAGCAATAACGGCGGCCAAAATAGTAGCACAAGCAGCCTATCTTGATGGTTATCGTGGCGTGACTGCCGCTCCGTTCTTTGGCGCCGAGAGGCGTGGTGCTCCAGTAAGTGCTTCGACCCGGATTTCACGTGAACCCGTTTTGGTGGTATCTCAGGTTGAAGCTCCAGATGTAGTCGTTGTGTTGGACCATACCCTCTTAAGATATCAGGAGGTTACTGAGGGGTTGCTGCGTGGTGGATGGTTAGTGGTCAATTCCTGGCGTAAGCCTGGTGAGCTTGGTATCAAAGGTGGTTTTAATATCGCGACTGCTGATGCTACAGGCGTATGCCGTGAACTGGGCCTGATAGTAGCAGGCCTTACGGTGGTCAATACGGCCATCTTGGGTGCTCTTCTACGAGCCACTGCTATTGTGGGAATGCAGAATGTGGAGAATGTGATTAGAGAGAGGTTCTCTAATGGCGGGGCCGGCATCAATGTTGAGGCGATTAGAAAAACTTTCGGTATAACTAGATTACAGGTGCTTCGAGAATAGCTAGCTATGGGGACAAGAGAATGCAGACATATATGTGATGAGTCTTCGCCTGGTATCGGTGAAGCTGGCAGAACTGGCGAATGGCGCAATGCATTTCCGGTAATAAATCAAGAGAAATGTGTTGTAACTAAACGTAATAAGCTTACTTGCTTTTTATGCTGGCTTTATTGTCCCGACGCTGTGGTGAGGAAGGAGATGCCTGTCTCGATAGACCTCGAGTATTGTAAGGGGTGTGGTATATGTGCACAGGTCTGTCCGGCGCAAGCAATAACGATGGTAAATGAAGGCGAGTCATGTCCTGAAGGAGCAGGAGGCATTTGATTTTGGACGGGAAGGAGCGTCGACGAAAAACAGACGTGCAGATGCTTGATGGCAACCAGGCGGGTGCCATTGGGGCTAAGCTTAGTCGTGTCCAGGTTATTGCTGCCTATCCGATTACGCCGCAGACGCCGGTGACAGAGAAGCTCTCTGAATTTGTAGAAAAGGGTGAGTTGAATGCTGAGTACATCGCGGTAGAAGGCGAGCATAGCGCTCTTGCAGTGTGTGCCTCGGCATCTATGGTAGGGGCGAGAACGTTTACTGCAAGCAGTGCGCATGGTTTGGCATACATGCACGAAATGTTGCATTGGACAGCTGGTGCACGTTTGCCAGTGGTTCTTGCCTGTGTTAATCGTGCAATCGGAGCACCGTGGAATGTCCTGAACGATCAACAGGATTCCATATCCCAGAGGGATACAGGGTGGATACAGATTTATGCCAGAAATAATCAGGAGATACTGGATTCGATTATCCAGGCCTATAAGATTGCGGAGACGGTGTATGTGCCTGTCATGGTTTGTTACGATGGGTACGTGCTATCACATACTGAAATGCCTGTAGATGTGCCATCCCAGGGGAGTGTGGACAAATTTCTGCCACCCTACAAACCGCACACTACCCTTGACCCGTCAAGTCCTAAAAATTATAACCTTGTTACTCTGGCCAATCCCAGGGCCAATACTCAAGGGATACTGTGCCATGGGTATATGGAGCTGCGTTTTCTCCTCCAGGAAGCTTTGCAGAACTCTAGGGAAACGATTGTGTCTGTTGGACAGGAATTTGGTGAGATGTTCGGAAGAGGCTATGCCAATACTTATTGGGATTTCAGGCTAGATGATGCCGACATAGTAATAGTAGCTATGGGTAGCCTGGCAATGGAAGCGATGGTAGCGTCGAAGCAGCTTAGAGAGAAGGGGCATAAGGTAGGGGTGTTGGGTTTGAGAGTTTTCCGACCATTTCCCAAGTCCGATTTGGTTAGGGCGCTGAGGAAATCCAGGGTGGTTGTGGTCTTCGACAAGGATATCAGCTACGGTTCAGAGGGCGCTGTGTGCTCTGAGATAAAGGCTGCACTCTATGGTATTGGCACGACTGCTATGATTCGAAACTATATTGTGGGATTGGGTGGCCGTGATGTCAAGGCTAGGGATTTGGTGGATGCAGTGGAGAAGGCCGTGATGTTATTGGGACAAGGCGCTTTGAATGTCGAGTATCCTGAATGGATATGTCAGATTTAAGGGGACTGTAATGACCAAGGTTAGTGCTGTTACTTTAAGTGAGAAAGAGTATCTGTTGCCTGGGAATAGAACCTGTCCGGGTTGTGCCCTGTCGTTAGCCTATCGCTATATACTTAAGGCGCTTGACGGACAGGTTATTGTGACGGTCCCGGCTAGCTGCCTTACCGTATTGCATGGCATGTATCCTATCACGTCTGTTGAGGTGCCATGTGTGAATACTCCGTTTGCTTCAACTGGGGCAGCGGCCAGTGGTTTAGTTGCTGGGTTGAAAATGGTTGGACGCAAAGGGCTAACTGTGTTGGCTGTTGCTGGTGATGGCGGCACATTTGATATAGGAATTCAGGCGCTTAGTGGTGCTGCTGAGAGGCGAACTGACTTCATTTATGTCTGCTATGACAACGAAGGCTATATGAACACAGGGAACCAGCGTTCTGGGTCTACCCCTTTAGGTGCTACCTCTGGTACTACTCCTGTGCTGGGCAAACAGCAAAGGCCAAAAGATATTACGGCGATAATGGAAGCGCACAATATTCCCTATGTTGCCACGGCTAATGCTGCTTATCCGCTAGACCTCTATGAGAAGGTGAGAACGGCGAAAGATGTTGTAGGAACCAGATTTATTCATGTGTTCATACCGTGTCCTCCTGGTTGGGGATTTGCTTTTGGTGATACGGTGAGAATTGGTCAGCTTGCAGTTGAGACTGGTTGGGTGGTGCTTTACGAAGTCAACAATGGTGTGTTTAGGTTCACCGCAGCCAGCGAATCGATTGCTGGTAGAGGTGGTAAGCTGCGGCCGTTGAGAGACTATGTGGTGGAGCAGGGGAGGTTCAAAAACATCACTGAGCAGCAACTCAACGAATTGCAAGAATGGGTCAATGCCCGATGGAAGCTGTGTCTGCAACGTGCAGGCATTCAGTAGTATCTGAGCTACCTACCCTTATTCATATTGCAGAATTAGTGTTTTTGCCTCCTCATATTAGTGTCGTATGGATTTAGGTATTAGCGGCAAGACGGCGATTGTAGCGGCGGCCAGCAAAGGCTTGGGAAAGGCAGTGGCTTTGGGGTTGGCACGAGAAGGCGCCAACGTGACTGTTTGTGCTCGTGGGGTAACAGCCTTGCTGGAGGCAGCTAATCAGATCAGGGATAATACTGCTAGTAGAGTCCTCCCGATAGTTGCTGATGTGGCCAAGTCGGTTGATATCGAGAACTTAGTGCGGCAGACCATCAGCGAATTCGGGCGAATAGATATATTGGTTACCAATGCTGGCGGTCCGCCTTCTGGCTCCTTTGAAACTTTTGGTGATCAAGATTGGGAAGGCGCAGTCAGGTTGAACCTGCTGAGCACAGTGCGTATGTGTCGTGCGGTTATCCCATATCTTCGAAATGGTGGGTGGGGTAGGATTGTGAACATGGTGTTAGTAGCTGCCAAGCAGCCTATCCAGGGGCTTATCCTTTCCAATTCTGTTAGGGCAGCGGTAATTGGCTTGGCAAAGACGCTGTCAAATGAGGTTGCAGGTGCTAATATATTGGTGAACAGTGTATGTCCTGGATGGATTCTAACTGATAGGCTATCAGCTGTAGTTCGTAAACGAGCTGAGTCTCAAGAAAGAACGTATGAGGCCACGCTATCAGATATCACTGCCAATATACCGCTTGGCCGTTGTGGTACTCCTGAGGAGGTGGCTAACTTGGTTGTTTTCTTAGCTTCAGAGCGAGCAAGTTACATCACAGGTGCTACGATTCAAGTCGATGGTGGATTAGTTCAAAGTCTATTCTAAATTCGAGACGAGTTTCTTGGCGAATACTTGGATGTCTTTGCATAATCGCAGGTGAATGTTTGATGTTTGAAGCGCTGACTCAGAAGATTAGTAAGATTTTCAACAGTCTGGCTAGTAGAGGAAAGCTCAGTGAAAAAGACGTTGATGAGGCTCTGCGGCAGATACGCCTTGCACTACTCGAAGCCGATGTGAACTTCAGGGTGGTGAAGAGCTTTCTGGCTGTAGTGCGAGAAAGGGCATTGATGGCCAAGGTGTTGGAGAGCCTGACTCCTGCGCAGCAGATTACCAAGATTGTAAACGAAGAACTCATTGCGATCTTGGGCAAAGAGCAAAGTCGCCTTATGGCAGCTAATCGGCCACCTTCAGTGGCTATGCTAGTCGGCCTGCAAGGCTCAGGGAAAACGACCACTGCTGCAAAGCTGGCTGCGCATCTTAAGCAGTCGGGGCAACGTCCCTTACTAGTGGCGGCTGACGCACGTCGCCCGGCTGCGATTGAGCAGTTGGTGAAGCTTGGTCACCAGATTGACATCCCTGTCTTTACTAAGGAGAAGGAAGCGTCGCCTTTAAGTATTTGTATGGGAGCAATGAAAAGGGCTGATGAGATAGCTGCTAATTGGGTATTGATAGATACGCAAGGGCGTTTGCATGTCGACGAAATATTGATTGCTGAGCTAGCCCAGCTAAAGCGAGAGATTAAGCCTGTCGAGACCTTGCTGGTGGTTGATGCTATGACAGGACAAGATGCCGTGAATGTGGCTGAAGAGTTCAACAGTAGTGTGGGGCTTACTGGTCTTATTCTGACGAAAACGGATGGTGATGCTCGAGGTGGTGCAGCGCTTTCTATCAGGTTTGTTACGGGGGTGTCTATCAAGTTCATCGGGACTGGTGAAAAGCCAAGTGCGCTAGAGCCGTTTTATCCAGACCGTATGGCATCACGCATACTGGGCATGGGTGATGTCATGACGCTGATAGAGAAAGCAGAGAAGACCTTTGACGAGAAGAAAGCCAAGCAGGTTGCGGGGAGGATACGGACTGCGGCGTTCAGCCTGGACGATTTCTTGTGGCAGCTTCGCCAAGTCAGAAAAATGGGAACCCTTACCGAACTTATGGAAATGATGCCTGGCTTCTCGAAGCTTGCACCAGCGATGGTTAATGGGCATGAAGAAGACCGTTTAAAGAAAATCGAAGCGATTGTTCTTTCGATGACACCAGAGGAGCGATATAGTCCTGCAATTATCAATGGTAGCCGAAAACGGCGTATCGCTAGGGGAAGTGGCACTAGTTCTGCAGATGTCAACCAACTGCTCAGTCAATTTTATCAGGTGCAGAAGTTTACCAAGATGGCGGCAAGCGGAACATTGCCCAAGGATTTGATGGGCATTCTGCGGAAGCGTTGAACCCGTCTACTTCACTGTCTTTACTCTTGCAGAGAATGTCAGTTGGCGATCTGTTATGCTAACTTTTGTCAATTCTAGCGGCCAGTCGGCTAGCTGTAGTTTAACCATGATATTGGTTATGCCCTCTGCTCGCTTGGCCACACCTTTTGGTAAAGGCAACTTCCCCAGGTTGAAGTCTTCGATTACTATTTTGGGGCTTCCGTTTCCTACATCAATGCGTCCCCTAGCCGCCACTTTGGCTGGAACACCTGGTGTGTCGAGTATACCGTAGACCAGGAAACGCCCGTCACGAAAGTTAACGAGTGGTTTGCTTAATTTGAATGGCATCTTGCCTTCAGCCAATGCCTCTAGCAGTTTGGAATTGACCTCATTTTCTGTTATTGTCAGGGTAATCTCTTTTTTTTCTGCGGACTCGATTGCCTTCTTTGTTTCTGCCCGGAGCCCGTCCAGTTTTTGGTCGAAGCTCTTGGCGGCTTCGGCAGTGACTGCTACAGGAACCATTCTTGCTTGGAGCCAAGGCGTAAGTGTGAAAAGGAAGTAACCGATGGCCACAGCGATAGCTATTAGAATAGCGATTACACCGATGGCCATGATTATTCCTTGAATGACTCTCATCTATTTCCTCCTAGCTGCTATCTTGTGTTCTGGGTTTACTCTAGATAGTCTTTTAGTTTTCTGCTCCGACTGGGATGCCGCAACTTGCGCAGAGCTTTGGCTTCTATTTGGCGAATGCGCTCTCGGGTCACATTGAATTCTTTGCCGACTTCTTCTAAGGTTCGAGCTCTTCCATCCTCCAACCCAAATCGCAGCATGATAACTCTTCTTTCCCTATCGGTCAACTCAGAGAGCACTTTGTTTAGCTGTGCTTTGAGCAGTTCTCTCGAGGCTATGTCAGCGGGCGGCAGCGTAGCACGGTCTTCGATGAAATCGCCCAGATGGCTGTCTTCCTCCTCGCCGATAGGCATCTCCAAGGATATGGGCATTTGGGATAGCTTCATGATCTCTCTTACTTTGTCGGATGTGATTTCCATCCCCCGGCCAATTTCCTCATAGCTTGGTTCGCGTCCATATTCCTGGGCCAATCGGCGGTTGACTTTCAAAAGTCGGTTTATGGTTTCTACCATGTGGACTGGAATGCGGATAGTGCGGGCTTGGTCGGCGATTGCCCTAGTGATTGCCTGTCGTATCCACCAAGTGGCATACGTGCTAAATTTGTAACCCTTTCTGTACTCGAATTTCTCTACAGCTCGGACCAAACCTATGTTGCCTTCCTGGATGAGGTCAAGCAACGGCATCCCGTGCCCTACATATTTCTTGGCCACACTTACTACGAGGCGAAGGTTGGCTTCTGTAAGGTGCCTTTCTGATTTTCTTGCTGCTCTCTTTATCTTGCCAAAGTGGGTTTTTAGTTG
>Ga0194125_10001391_pt1 | contig 40837 bp, 28 predicted proteins | sample TA2KigC250mmetaG_FD_148626 | JGI IMG/M metagenome (GOLD analysis project Ga0194125, IMG submission 148626) | Freshwater microbial communities from Lake Tanganyika, Tanzania - TA2015034 Kigoma Deep Cast 250m | ecosystem: Environmental > Aquatic > Freshwater > Lake | place: Tanzania: Lake...
GATACCGTCTGGTATTTCAGTCTCGGACATGATTTTTGAGAAGAACTTTCTGTATTTTATGCCCTGCATGGAAGATGCGTTTTCGTGAACGAACCAGGCAACGGATGTGACTGAGCTGAATAAACCGGTAATACTGGTCTGCAATGATGACGGCATCGAAGGAGAAGGCCTTCATGCTCTGGCAGCCTCGATGAAGAAAATCGGCAACGTTACCGTCGTAGCTCCTGCTGAACCGCACAGCGGAAAGAGTCACGCAATGACGCTCGGAGTCCCGCTCCGAATCAGATCGCACCAGAAAAACAACCGATTTTTCGGATATACGGTCTCAGGAACCCCGGTTGACTGCATCAAGGTCGCTCTGAGCCATATTCTCGACGAAAAACCGGACCTTATCGTATCCGGCATCAACTACGGAAGCAACACCGCTACAAACACCCTTTACTCCGGAACCGTCGCCGCGGCCCGCGAAGGAGCGATTCAGGGAATCACCTCCCTTGCATTCTCGCTGACCACCTATGAAAATGCCGACTTCACCTATGCCGCAAAATTCGCCCGGAAACTGGCCCGGAAAGTCCTGATTGAAGGACTTCCCCCCGATACGATCCTCTCGGTCAATATCCCCAATCTTCCGGAAAAAGAGATCGCCGGCGTCGCAGTAACCCGGCAGGGCAGTTCCCGCTGGGAAGAAGATGCCATCGAACGCAACGACATGTACGGCAATCCCTATTACTGGCTCAACGGCACGCTGAAGTTGCTCGACCGCTCCCTTCATGAAGATGAATACGCAGTCCGGCAGAATTATGTTGCCGTCACGCCGCTCTGCTGCGACATGACCAATCACGCTTTTCTCGACACGCTGAACCGGTGGAACCTGCAAACATAATCTGGTGAACACATACCTGCTCGATTACCGGACGATACTCTCTCCGAAAAAAGGATTCCCTGCCCTGTTCAGGGACTATACCTCCGAAGGAAACGAAAGGAACCGACTGCTTTCGGCAGGGTTCCACCTCGACTACCAGAAGGAAAGCGACTACTACCGGCAGCTCAGTCTGCTTGAATCGAGAACATTCGACCGCAGCATGCTCGTCGAAATACTGCGTCGCCAGAACATCCGGTACGGCTGCAGGGAACTGCACCTGCGCGAAATCGAAAAACTTCATTCGCCCCGCTGCATGGCTATCGTAACCGGCCAGCAGCCCGGCCTTTTTACCGGACCAGCCTATACGATATACAAAGCACTGACGGCCATCGTCTTTGCAGAACGGCAGAAAACCCTCTTCCCGGAATACGACTTTGTGCCGGTATTCTGGATCGAAAGCGAAGATCATGACTATGAGGAATCGGCACATGCCGCCACATTCAGTCAGGGCGGCATCGAACACTACCGCCCCGAACCATTTAAACGGCTTCCGGACCAGATGGTTGCCGCAGCATGCTTCGGCCAGGATATCCGCACGATAATCGGATCCCTGCTTGACCAACTGCAGGAATCTGAAAACAAGCCGCTGATCGCCTCCATACTGAACGACTGCTGCTTCCCCGGCAACACCCTCGATATGAGTTTCGCACAGATCATGATGCAGATCTTCGCGAACCAGCCGATCGTGATGCTTTCGAGCCAGGACCCCGACTTCAAAAAACTCTCCGCGCCAGTGTTCCTGCGCGAACTTGCAACCTGCCCCGCTTCTTCCTATAACGTCATCACCCAGAGTTCGACACTGGAAAATCTCGGATACAGCGCCCAGTCGAAACCAAGAGCGGTAAATCTCTTTTATATCAACCATCACGGCCAGCGCCAGAGAATCGAGTACCCGCAGGAAGACCTTTTCGTGATCACGCCGGAAAACAGGCGCCTGACGCGCCACCAGATGCTCGAACTCTGCCAGGATCATCCTGAACGGTTCAGCCCGAACGTTGTACTCCGACCGATCCTGCAGGACAGCGTGCTCCCGACCTTCGCCTGCATCGCAGGTCCCGGCGAAGTCGGCTATCTTGCGCAGTTCAGAATGAACTACGAACATTTCGGCATTACCATGCCGTTCATTATCCCGAGAGGCAGTTTTACCCTTGTCGAACCGAAATTCAGCCGAATCATGGACAAACTGCTGCGGGTTTCCGGCAGACCCGGCTTTTCAAGGAAACAGATCTACCATGCCCTGTTCAGCGACCTGCAGGCATTGAAACGAAATGCCGAAATGATTGCCGACAATCCCGGGATCGATGCCAGGTTTGAAAAAACAAGAACGGAAATCGAAACGGCGTTTCGCCAACTGGGACCCGAAATCGGTAAAATCGATCCGACGCTCGAGCCCGTTCTTGCCGCATCGATCCAGCAGGCAATGAAAATAGTGGACAACATAGAGCAGAAGGCCCGGAAAGCGGGAAGACGAAAAAACGAAGAACTGATCGAACAGATCCTGAAAATCGAAACGGCATTCTTTCCCGAAGGAGCGCCGCAGGAAAGAGTGATCAATGTCTTTTATTTCATCAACAAATACGGCTTCGAACTGATCGGAGCCCTGAAAAACCTCCTCGCCGGCCATTCAACCGAAACCCATCTGGTCGTTGAACTGTAATAGGGATGGCTTGTTAGCTTGTTAGCTGGATGGCTGGATAGCTGGACAGTTGCACTCAGCACTCAGCACTGAAAAAAATCATCCCGGCTGATAGCTGTGTACGCTGTTCTGAGCGGAAGGCAGATAGTTGACCCCGAACCAGCAGACCAGCAGAACAAGGAACGACACTGCAAGATACCACTGAAGCCGGTTTTTATCCGTCCGGATTGCCGACAGATGCATATAGCCGAGATAGGCCATCCACGAAATGAACGCCCACGTTTCCTTAGGATCCCACGTCCAGTAATGCCCCCATGCCTCCTTGGCCCAGAGAGCGCCGAAAACAAGCCCGAAAGTAAGCAGCACGAATCCGAGGAGGGCAAGATAATGAGAGATGGAATAGCCTATCAGCTCTGGCCGTGAACGGAATCCCGATACAATGTTATGCCAGGCGGCAGCCGAAGATGCGGCAAGCAGCACATAACCGACGAGATAGACGACGACATGCGGAATAAACCAGACGCTCTGCAGTGCAGGCATCAGCGCCTTATCGAAAACCTCCGGGTGTGCAAGGTTGATTGCAAGAAAAAACGAAGCAAGCGCCATGCAGTAATATTTCAGCCAGGCGATCTTCCAGCGGTACTCGACCAGAAACCCGACAACGGGAATGAGCGCCGCATACCAGAGCCTCGTCTCGCCGAGCGTCCTCAGCGGAGGCCGTTCAAGCGCGATCCAGTAGGCGGCGATAAACCATCCAAGCAGCAGGGTACCTGCTATCATCATGCCGTAAGCGGGAAACCGAAGCACACCGTAACGTTTTGTCAGAATGCCCAAAAGAGAGCCGAGAGCCCATGCCGCCATGACGGACGGAGCAATAACTGAAAATTCAACCGGCATCATAGTAACTCCCCCTGTTTCATGCCCTTCCAGAAAAAGAGCGCGTTCCCTGCCATGATCATGAAAAAGCCGAAATAGACCGCAGGAAGCCAGGGATCCCTGACGGCTTCGATCAGGCTGAGCTCCGACCACCTTCCCGCTTTTTCGTCGTAACCCATCTGATAGAGTTTCCAGCCTTCGAAGGAAACCGGTTTGTTGACCTCGAGTTCGGCTGCAGTAGTGCCGCCGCCGCTGCCTTTAAGCACCACCCCGGAGCGAAACACCCTGGGCGTGCCGGGAAACATGACAAGAAAATAACGTTCGATCTGCACGACTCCCGGCTTGATCGAGGGACTCCCGGTATTCAGCCAGTGATCGGAATGGACTTCCCCCGCAGCAATACGAACCCTGGCATAGGGAATGCCCTGCTTATCATCCGCTTGCCTCGGAGTGCCGTCAGGACCCGGCAGAGCATGGGGCAGGTAGTCGAGTACCGTAACGGAAAATCCCGGCCACTCCGACCGGAATCCTTTACCGACTTCGGCCAGACCCTCCGACCTGCCGGGAAGCACCCTGTCATTTTCCGGATCGTAAAGCACGATGCGAGGCGTATACTCTTCTATCGAAAAATCGTCGAGATAGACCGAAAACGGAAGCTGCACCATCCGGTTATCCTGGGGAATAAAGCCCTGGCTGCTTGCCCGACCCTCGTAGACAGGAATAATCAGGCGCTGAAGATCGGAGGCTCCCGCCAGGCCGCAGGCCAGAGCAATCCAGAACCCGCCGTGAAAAAGCATGAACTGAAGATTGGAGAGTCGGAATGGAATGGTTTTCCATACGACCGAAAGACCGAGATTGCAGAGAAAAAGCAGCACAACGAAAAGAAAAGGCCAGCTGGAAAATATGCGGTTCACCCCTGACCTGTCAAGCACGGCATTTCCCGAAGCGACGCCCTGCGGAATGAATCCGCCGATGAGCGAGAGAAAAACAAGGGCGAAAATCAGCGAGAGTCCAAGAGGAATGCCGCCGAGCCAGGAAGCGAAAGCATTCTGCCGGAATGCGATGCCAAGCAGAAACAGCAATGCGGCCAGCACCATAATGAACAGCGCATTCAGAGGCCAGAACAGCAGTGGAACGCCTTCCCCTCCGACAGCATACTGAATGACGAATCCCGCCAGCACAGCCAGCACCGTAACGACAGACGCAAGCCTGAAATTTCTCTCGCCCCCGAACCATCCCTTCACATCTTCTCGCATAGGAATATCTTATTCTTGATGAACAGTCGAACACCCGCCGCCTTTTTCCACAGTCGTCGTCTCGCCCTCCTTTTTCAGAAGCTGGCAGCACTTGCAGACAATGAAATGCAATTCATCCGACGACGCATCCTCGCAGATCTTGCGCACCGCAGCCTTGATTTCCTGACGGTACAGTCTTGTTCTCGGAGATTGCAGTCCTCGTTTTTTATGAATATACTGCGACACTGCAGCCGGGGTCACGCCCAGTTTTTTAGCCGCCTGCGACTGCGTCATGCCGGTTTTAACAAGCTCTATGGCAAGATCGGCCCGTATCTGTGGAAGATAATACCAAACCGCTTTTTCACAAGGAAATATCACGATGATTACCGGTTAAATGATTAAAAAAAAACGCATCAAAACATATGCGAGCACACTGGTTATCGTCATGTTCGTCATCCAGTTCGTGCCGCTCGATCGGATCAATCCGCCCGAAACATCGCCACTGCGCGCGCCGGATACGGTCATGGCCGTCCTGAAAAAATCATGTTACGACTGCCATTCCCACGAGACAGAATGGTCGGGCCCGGCATATATAGCGCCGGTTTCGTGGGCGGTATCCGCAAAGGTCTTTTTCGGACGTCGCGCGCTGAATTTTTCACAATGGGACGCCGGCAGTAAAACCGGTCAGAGAACCCGAATAGAGGCACTAAACAACACCATTCTCGGGATCAGACAACATCAGCTGCTCTATTACGCTGCAAACAGGAAGGCCCGCATGAGCGCAGAAGAAAGGAGACTGCTTTTGAACTGGATTGAGAATGTCAAAAGAGAACAGCGAACAGGATTTAAAAATTCAGGGAATACCCCTCCGGATAAAACGCTCTGATTATTGGTATGACACGCGCCGGATCGTCTTCAAGATAAATAAAATCCAGATTCGGTTGGTCGATATATCCATGCTTTTCGCACATGGTATGGAGTACCCAGTCGTAAAAACCGCTCCAGAATGCCTTTCCGACCAGAATGACGGGAAACCGCGCGCTCTTTCCGGTCTGGATCAGGGTAATGGCCTCCGATACTTCATCGAGCGTTCCGAAACCCCCGGGAAGAGCGACAAATGCCTGCGAATATTTCAGGAACATGACCTTCCTGACAAAAAAATACTGAAACGACACCAGTCGTCCGCTGTCGATATACCGGTTCGGTTCCTGCTGGTTCGGCAACTTGATGTTGAACCCTATCGAAACCCCTCCGGCATCCTGGGCTCCCTTGTTGGCTGCCTCCATAACCCCCGGCCCACCTCCCGTAATGACGGCAAAACCCTCTCTGGCCAATAACATCCCTGTCTTTTCGGCAAGCTCATATTCGCTGCTTCCGGGACGAACGCGCGTAGAGCCGAAAACCGTGACGGCAGGCCCTGAATCTGACATGGTTTCAAAACCGCTGACGAATTCAGCCATGATCTTGAAAACACGCCAGCCGTCCACCATGAAATCGGTCTCCCTTCCCGAGACAGGACGGCTCGGCGGCTGAGTGCCTGCAGGTTCAGGCGGTTCATGTCCCGATGTCACAGCTTTCTTCATGGTCACACCTGCTTACAGCCGTTTCGACGGCTGCAGTTCAAGAAAGTTCCGTATGATTTTCTTTCCTTCCCCGGTCATGATCGACTCGGGATGAAACTGCACACCATACAGGCCCAGCGCAACAGAGTCCATGCCCATGATCGTGCCATCTTCCGTCCAGGCCCTTACGGTGAGCACCGAAGGAAGAGTTTCCCGTTCAACAATCAGGGAGTGGTATCGGGTAGCGATAAAAGGATTATCGACTCCATGAAAAATTCCGCTGTTATCGTGATGGACCAACGAAGTCTTGCCATGCATGACCTGACCGGCCCTGACGACCCTGCCACCGAGCGCCTGGCCGATCGACTGATGACCCAGACAGACCCCGAGAAGAGGAATCGCTCCATCGAGCGCCCTGATAAGTGGTACGGATACGCCGGCATCCTCCGGGGTTCCCGGCCCTGGCGAAATGACGATCTTGTCGGGCTTGCGGGCAATAATCCCTTCGACGCTCAGTTCATCGTTTCTGTACACCTCGACAGGAAGACCGGATTCAGCGATATACTGTACAAGGTTATAGGTGAACGAATCGTAATTATCAACTACAAGAATCATGCAGACCAAAGGTTATGCTATCGTTACAGAAAAATCCTCCGACCCTGTTCGCGGCCGGCGACAAAACGGAACATGGCTTCGTAGGCCGCACTCATGGCAACCTGCCTCCTCTCCATCACCTTGCGGGCGGTTTCCACCGCTTTTTCGATCATATACGGCCCGAAACCCTCCGCAGCGCTTCCCCAGGTAAAAGAATGAACCTCCTTGGGAGGAAATCCCCCGCCGAACACGTTCGAGGAAGTTCCGACAATAGTGCCGGTATTGAACATCGAATTGATCGAGCATTTCGAATGATCGCCCATGAGCAGGCCAAGAAACTGCAATCCTGTAGAGACCTCCAGTCCATCCATGAGCAGTTTCACGCTGCCGTAATTGTTTTTCAGATCCGACGTGTTGGTTCCGGCCCCAAGATTGCACCATGAGGAAATATACGAGTGACCAAGAAATCCATCATGCTGTTTGTTGGCAAACGGTTCGACAATCGAGTCCTCAACCTCGCCTCCGACTTTTGAAGCCGTACCGACAAACACGTTACTGTATACTCTGGCGCACGCCTTGACCCTCGACCATGGCGAAAGAAAAACATTGTTCATAATAACCGCCTGAGGCTCCACAACCACTCCATCCCCGATGATGATGAAACCATCTTCCGCATCGAGCACGGCGCCAGCCTTCACCACCGCTCCGGGAGCTATGGCGATGTTCGCACGATTGACGATCACAGCCGAGGGATGCACGTCTCCCTCGATGAAACCGGTTTCAACGGAAGCCGCATCGCGCTCCATCTCCTCCGGATGAAACGCAACAACATCCCACAGATGCTCAATCAGACGGAAGCCTTCCACCTGACGCACCAGAAGCGTTTCGGCAAGCAGACGGGTATCGATCAGATCCGGAAGTACGCCATCCCGCATTCCCGCAAGCCGCTCGCGCGGCAGCCGGGCAAATAGCAGGTTATCGCCCTGCATCAGGGCACTGAGAGGCTCAAAAGCCTCGCCGAGGATAAAATCAGCCATCGCCTCATCGAAAAGCAGGCGGCCGTTGATGAGAAACAGATCGTCATCATCGATCCGGTTCACCATTCTGTCAGGATGCTGCTCGCGATAACATGGCGCAAGGTGACCCCGCAGATGCCAGGTAAGACGGACCCGGTCTGATATAAATGCTTCGAGTTTTTCGGCAAGTGTACGAAAACCGGCGTACAATCCGTAAACCGGTTTGAAATTCACCAGCGGTTTCATCCGCGACACCTTGTCATCTTCAAATACCAGGTACTGCATCGTTTCCTGAACTATCGGATTTGTTCCTGTTACCCTTTATCAACTGCCCGACACGACGGTAAGCCCTCCGGGCACGGCCGATATGCTGATGCGGCCCGGAAGCACCTCGAACAGCTCTCCGTCCATATGCATGGATTCCGGATCATAAACGGCAACCTCAACAGCCGACGCCTTGCAGTAAACGACCTTGGGATCCTGAATCTGGGTACCCCGGAGATACTTCGACACATACCATAAAATCGAAATCTTCGGGATGGATTTCAGAATGCATACATCGAGCAGACCATCTGCCGGATCTGCTTCAGGGGCAATGCGAAACCTGCCACCCTCCACGCTTCCGTTCGATACGGAAAAAGCAAAAACCGGTTCATGCATCTCCAGAACGGCATCGGGCGCAGTCACAATAATATGCATTTTTAACGGCGTATAACCTATGAGCACGCTGAAAAGCGCATAAACGTAACCCAGCTCCCCTTTCAGCCATGAGATGCGTTTCACCGCGCCGGCTATTCTGCCGGTAAAACCAATACCCAGCGAATTGACGAAAAACCGCTGATCGCCCCGATTGAACCGGACGCTGCCGATATCGACCCGACGGTCGCGCCCCGCAATGCAAGCCTCGAAATCAGCCCCGCCATCTGCCTTGCGGCCCAGCGCTTTGACGAAATCGTTAGCCGATCCTATCGGAAGAACGCCAACGGCAACATCATCTCCGGCAACGGCGTTAACCACCTCATGCACGGTACCATCCCCACCGCAGGCGACAAGACAGTCGCTTCCGCCGCTTTCCCGGCGGGCGATTTCGCCGGCATGACCGGCATACTCTGTTTTAACCAGCTCTGCGCCGCCAAGCCCCGAAACCATCTTCCGAAGCCACGACTCTCTCTGAAGCGCCCTGCCCTTGTCGGCGGCCGGATTAAAAATAAAGGTATAACGACGCGGCTTATTCATAAACATGCCCGACCAGATTACAAAGAATATGCGCAGACGCCAGAAAAAGATCATCCATAACCCGCATGAAATCGCGATGCGTTCCGTAATAGGGATCATGAATCGCATCCTGACCGCGACCGGGCACGAACGACATGACCAGCCTTACCTGCGGACACTCTCCAAACCCGGTGATACGGCCGATATCCTCGAAATTTTCATGGTCCATCGCAAATATCCAGTCGAATGCCGCGAGATCGAGATCTTCGACGCAGCGAGCCTGGAGAGCGGAAATATCGATACCGTAACCGGCTGCAGCCGATACTGCCCGGTCATCGGGCGAAGAACCTTTCTGGTAACATCTTGTACCGGCCGAACTCACCTGAAAACAGTGCTCGACCCCGAGCATTGAAGCACGTGAGCGAAACACCCCTTCAGCCATTGGCGAACGGCAGATATTTTCATAACAGACGAAAAGAATGCTCAAAGGATTATCGGTAATCATCGGCATAAAAATTGAGCGGAATCTGACGGCTTACATGAAAAAAAATGACTACTATACTGTTCAGAAGACCCCGGTTAACCGACCGGAAACCGAAAGATCGAAACTCCGGAAATACGAGTGCGTACAAAAAAACTGAAAACAAACAGCTATCCGGCAAAACCAACGCCACCATCATGAAACGTTGCCCTGTTACGCGCTTTCCGATAAGAGAAAATCCCGAATGGATCGCGCCTCACACCGATAACGGATATTGTACCGTCTTCAGTATCATCGGCAACGACATCATCCACAATGTTTACCGCTCCGAAACCGATACCATAACATTGGCCTGCATCGACTCGATGAAATTTCAGGCCCTGCTCCAACAGCCCGATCTTTCAGAAACCGGGCTGTTCCTGCTCGCCAATTTAGAGAAGGTAACAGAAATCAGCCGTCGTTACCGCAAGGATTTTCTGAATTTCATATTCAACTGGGGCACGAGCATCAGACATGTCGTGCTCTATAATATCAACGACAGGATACGGAGCGACATTGAACGCTTCCGGCAGATAGCGCCGCATAAAACTCGCCTGACCTGCGCGGCCAGCTACAGCGAGGCCATGAAAATACTCATAAAACACAAAAACAGCCATCTGCCGACCACGCCGGTCATAGAGCAGCCATCAGATACGCAAGACAAGAAAAACGACCTCCTGACGGCAATGACAAGAATCTCGCTGCTCGATACCCTGAACCAGCCGGTATATCCGCCATCTCCGGATCATGAATTATATCCCTGTTTCGTTGCGCTGGAAACGTTCCGCAAGGATATGGCGGCAAAAGAACAGTCGTTCAGAGAAAAGCAAAAAAACCTGCAGAAAACCGCCGAAGACAAGCACAAAACGATACGCGCCATGCTCCAGCATGAAATCGCCCTACATACACAGCGCCATAACGAACACAAAACCGCAATCATGGCGCTGGAGACGACAATACGGCTCAATCAGAAGGAGATCAGGAGACTTGAAACAGCAGGAAAAGAAATAAGCGCAAAAATCGAACTGCTGGGCGATCAGTTCCCGTCACTACACCAAAGCGGAGCGACCGGATCTTTATTCAACACCATACATCGAAAAAAAACCGGCGCAATCGTTCCGGAACTTCAGATCGATGCCGAAGACATCCGATATCTCGATCAGCTGAAACACCGCCACCCTAACCTTAACCATCGGGAACAGAAAATCTGCCTTTTCATCAAAAAAAACCTTTCCACAAAAACCATTGCAGAACTATGCGGAACAACGACCAGGGGCATGGAAAACATCCGCTTCCGTCTGCACAAAAAACTCGGTCTTCCAAAACGCCTCTCAATAAAAAAACACCTCGACTTCTCGTAGAATACTGCCCTTTACGGCAGAAAAAACAATACAGAACCCCTGCAGCACGCCCACAAAATACAAGCCAAACTGTATTTTTTTTACAAAAAATAAACACAATAGTTGATTACCTCATAACAATTCGCCATATTACTCACTATAACACGTCACACTCATATAGTCACGTTGGTTAATCAATGAACAATGAGTAAAGAAGCGGTCGATAAACAACCGGGTCATCAGCAAAAACACTGGCAACAGGAGCACAGACAAGCCGGCTATACAAAACACTTCAAACTTATCGACAGTAACATCCTGCATGTTTCAATTGAGGCACGGCAAAACATCACACTTGAATGGATGGATGTCGATCTTTTCGAAACCGTACTCGACCAGACCGGCCTTATCAACAAGCCGTTTCACTGCATCTGGGACTTCACGCACATAAGTGAAATATCTTATCATTACAAAAAAGATATCACAAAACTGCTCTATAACCGGAACCCTCAGTTCAGGCTTATTGTTTTTTATAACATGCAGCCGACTGCGCGTGTTATAGTGGAATCCTTTGCGGCAGTAGTTCCGGAAAACATCAGGGTCATCATGACCGATACGTACCGTGAAGGTTACGATGCGATACTTGATTACGAAAAGGGAGAACTTCCGGAACCTCCGGCTGAAACCTCTGATGAAGTGATGAAAAGAAACTTTCTGGCATATCTGGCCAGAATGTCCTGGTTCGATATGTTTGACGAGCATATCAATGTTCCTTCATTCGACGACAAATACTACTCGTTTTTTAAAGCCATCGAAGCCATGCAGGCAGACCTTCGTGAAAAAGAAAAAGAAAAAGCAATGGAACTCGAACAACTGAAACATGACTATGAGCAGAAGATAACCGAGTCGGTTATCAAACTGAACGCTCAGATCGAACTCAACAAAAAGCAGGCCAGAGAGCATGAGAAAGAGATGGCCGAACTGAAGTCAAGGATTGCAAATCAGGATATGGAGCTCACAAGGGTCTCGACGGCCATTGCTGAAAAAACCACCGCCCTGCGCAATCTTCTCGACCAGATTTACGCGCTCGATATCGATCAGGATCAGAAACGGCAGATGACCGACTCCTGCCTGAGCCTCATCGAAACCGAAACCATCGAGAAAAGGCTGAACATCGAACTCACCGAATCGGACTCGGTGTTCCTTTCCAAGCTGCAGAAAAAACATCCGAACCTCAACCAGCGGGAACTGCGCATCAGCCTGCTCGTGAAGCTGAACTACGACACCCGCGAGATCGCCCGTTCGGTCGGCATTTCGACAAGAGGAATGGAAAGCATCCGTTACCGCATGCACAAAAAACTCGGCCTCGGAAAGCACCAGTCGATCAAAACCTATCTCTCCGATCTGGCCGCAACGTTCTGAGCGCTGAACTCTCCTTCCGGAATCCCCTTTCCGGAAGGAAAACCACAAAACAGGTTAAAAGTCTGCGCTTCAGCTGAAGCGCAAGCTTTGTAACTTCCCACACCATATCACGGGTGGCAGAGGTGCTTCGCAGTATCTGACGGCATTACTGCGCTGCGTCATCGATCCCGAAGCCGCAGCTTCAACCAAAATCCGGATCCCTCCCCTACTGGCCAATACCTGTTCGCAGAGCGCCTGTAAAAAAAACTGAAACCCGACTTGATTTTTCCAGGCAACCTCAAGGCACACAACCCTTCACCTGTGTAAATCTCCGATAAAAAACGCTGCAACTGCTTTTTTGTAGTGTGTTTATTTTGTATCTAAAAAGTGTACGGTTTGTGAATGCATAAGACCGATATCCGAACAGAACTCCATCGTTGCGATAAAATTATTTAGCATAGGACACCCTTTGTCCCATGTCTCTGCCTATATTACTTCATTAACCTGAAGCATTTGCGTCATGAGACAATCAAGACCCCCGTTGGAGCGCATGCTGTATATCGACCGGGAACTCCGCAATAACGGTTACCCGAACTGCACCAAAGTCGCCCGCCACTTTGCAGTCAGCAGAAAAACCATTCAGCGCGACATTGAAGACATGTGTCTCATGCTGCATGCGCCGATTGAATACGACAGAAAGAAAAAAGGCTACTTCTATAACAAGGAATGGACATTTCTGCCTTCCGCATTTCTTGACCGGCATGAAGCCGAAGCACTGATAGCCACCAAAAAAGTCCTCTCCCGGTATCAGGGAACCCCCTATTATCAGGAAATCAGCAGCGCGCTCGACAAGGTTCTGCAGTATCTGCCGGCGTCATACTCCGAAAACGGCATTCTCGACATCTACTCATTTGAACAACCCTCATCGGCGGAAATCGATACAAAAAGTTTTATGCTGCTCGATGAAGCAATCCGCAACAGCCGGAAAGTTGCCATAACCTATCACGCCCCATCAAAACAGGAAATAACCGAGCGAACGGTTCATCCCTACCGGCTGCACTACGATCATTCAAAAAGCACATGGTATCTGATTGCCTACTGCGAACTGCGGCAGGCCACAAGAAAATTCGCCGTCAACAGAATCAGATCCATCACCCCATGCGCAACCGGGTTCACCATTCCGGAATCCTTTTCAATCGATAACTATCTCGAACAGGCTTTCGATCAATGTGCAAGCGTCGAAGTATATGCCATCACCATCCGCTTTACCCCGTATCAGGCACAATGGATAAAGGAGCAACGAATACATTCGACACAACAGATCGAGGAACACGAAGATGGATCGATCACGCTGTATATGCACGTCGGGGCACTCGATGCGGTCAAACGCTGGGTCATGCGTTACGGCAAGGAAGCCGAAGTGGTTGAGCCTGAAGAGCTTCGGGATATGATCAGGGTGGAAGTGACGAAAATGGTTGATATGTATGGGATAATATTGTAAAGAATGGCTTAATTGGTGTATTTTTTTGTTATAACATAAATACCTCGATAAAATACAAATGAGGCTTAAGTTAACCCTCCGGCAACAACGTCCAGTTGAGCGAATACCTCTGAATCACAGCCATCATTTGGCATCCGTGATATACAGCACCCTATCCAAATCCTCATCTGAATTTGCAACTGTTTTGCATGACAAGGGGTATGCTGCTGAAGGGAGCCGGCAAAAATTCAAATATTTCACCTTTTCTAATCTTCAGATTCCGATCCGAACAATTGATAGCGGAGAAATTGTTTCCCGCTCCCGTCAGATAACGCTCTATCTCTCGTCGCCGAAGGAAGAGTTTCTCCAGCATCTGATTCTTGGCCTGTTTGCCGAAGGGTCATTGCGGATTCATAATGCAGTATTCAGCAAGGAATGTATCGAAAAGCTGCCCGAACCCGAATGGTCGGAGAACATGACTTTTTCAATGTTGTCGCCGCTCGCCGTATCGGTCTATCGCGATCCGTCAGCAGGTATGAATACGAAGGAATATCTGCGTTATGACGACAGCCGTCTTTCTGATATGCTCTTGCATAATCTGCAGGCGAAGTATCGCGGTTTGTTTGGCTGCGAACCTCCGGAAAATGGCATTCCCTTTTCGGTGAGGTTTGAAGAAGCGTATCTCAAAGGAGTGCGGGAGAAAGGCAGGAGCGTAGAAAAGCTGATCACCATCAAGGACTACAGCGGAAAAGAGACCAGGGTCAAGGCTATACAATGTCCCTTTACAGTGACCGGTGACCCTGAATTGATCAAGGTCGGCTATGAGTGCGGATTCGGGGAGAACAACCCGATGGGGTTCGGCATGGTGAAAGTGAGTTAGTGAATAGAGTCCCTTGTTCGATAATTTCCCTTGTTCGATAATAAACAATAATCTATTTTCCCTAGAACAAGATTTATCGAACATAGTATATATTCGAACATATGGAAAAGGAACGACTTTACAATATCACTACGCTTTTCAAAGAAAAAATCCTCAATGTTCTTGGCTGGCAACTAAAAAATGAGCCGTTATTAAAAGAAGCTGAAGGGATTTTGTTTCTTATGGTTGTAACTGGAAAAAAGGTATTAAAAGTTGGCGTAGAATACAGAAAAACCCTTTTGAGGACAACGTCTTCCTCTTTTTTACCGGATGAGGTGGATATTGTGATGGTTGCTGCTCCTTATATCGGTTATGCACAACTGGAACGACTAAAGGCAAATAACGTCAATGCGATTGACGAGGCAGGCAATTACTACTTTTCGTATCGGAGTGGCAAGGATCGTGTGATCCTGTATGAATTCAATCATAGGTCTAAAGCAACTCGCTTACCTCGCATCGATGCCTTTTCGCCAAAAGCCGGATATGTGGTTATGGCTCTATTAACCGCAGAAAGATTTGAGATTTCGACAATGCGTAAGTTGCAAGCTATTACAGAAGTTAGTCTTAGCGGGATTTTTTCGATCTGTGAGGCAATGAAGCGAAATGACTTGATTGATTACTCAAAAAGTTTACCGATTCGTGTTTTAAATCCAAGTCGTTTTTTGGATGAATGGGCGGCTTACTTCAAACAGCGTCTTGCACCGAAATTGAATAGGCAAGGCTATCTGATTTCAGTGAAGAAAATCGTTGATAAAGAAAGCAGAGAAGTCGACGTTCAGCATTTGGATTGGCGAGAAGGAGCCAGTGTTTTACTTGATCAAATACAAAGCTCCGCATTAACTGGTGTTCAGGCTGCGCAATCTGTATCGCGGTTTTATGCTGTGGAAGTCGGAGAAATTTTGGTGAGTCACTTGCACGAGGCCGAAAGGGAATTAACTCGGAAATTTATTCTAACTCCAATGATCAGAAATCCCAACTTAATACTGATTGAACCCTATAACAGCAGCGCATTTATCGGAATAAATGAAGAAGGAAAATTTAGAAAAGCGCATCCGATTCAAATTTATCTCGATCTTCTGACCTCAGATGACCCGCGTGCGAATGAATTTGCTGAAATATACCGGGAGAAAGCGCTTGGCTATTGATTTTGAAAATGATGAACTTTATGCCGCATGCAAGGCCGTTGAGCCTTTTTTAGACCGCTTAGTTTTGGTTGGCGGCTGGGCTTTTCGCGCCTTGATGAATATTTGGCGCAAGGAAGAACGCGAGACAAAAGACACTGACTTTGCTGTTGAACTTGTTTCAAGAGAAGCATTTCAAGATATTTCAAATCACCTTTTAGCAAACGGTTTTAAGCATAGAAATGTATCTGATAAACTCAAAAAAAGAAAAATACTCGAATATTCTTTTGAACAACAAGATAAATGGATTGAAATATTGCCGGTTGGTGAATTTGCAAGGGATATTACTGATTTGGACCTGAAAGAATACAGGTTGGCCTTTGATGATAATGAAATGTTAAATGTGAGAAATGCTGCAGGCGATGCGCTTTCTTTGAAGGTTGTTCATGTATGCTCTTTGGTCGTCATGAAAGTGTTTTCATATACTGACCGTTGGGATGAACGGCGAAAAGACTTGACAGATCTGGAATACCTTACTGAACATTATGGAGTAGAAAATGATAAATATGGCCTAACGGTTAAACTAAAAGAATGGTTTGAGGAAAAAAATGTGCCTTACGAAATGGCTTCAAGCCATTTGCTTGGTAGAGAAATTCAAAATAAACTTCAGGACGAACTTTTCATAGAAACAGAAAAGCGTTTAATTAAGATAATTGAACGCATAAGTGATTCTGAACGTGAAGAAACAGCTCTCACAAAAAGGTTGAATATTTTACTTGAATACTTTCAGGATAAATATGAGTAGTTTATTTCAATACACAGGAAATCCTTTTGTGGATGCGGGGATTTCTGCACTCACAAACTGGTGTGATAAAAAAACACCGCAAGAGCTAACTGAAGCGGATATTAAAAAAGCCTTGCCTGAAATCGCTAATCTTTTTTCTCAAGGGGCATGGGTTAAAACTTTTTATACCACCTTTTCTAACGGGGTGATGGTACAGCCTTCAAATAAAGGGAAAGAAAGAGAAAAATGGTTGGAGTTTATAGGTGATCTTGTAAAAGAATTACAACCATTAGCTGACCATGGTTCTTGCGTTGCTTGTGGATGTCGAAATGCTATAAAAATTAAGAAAGAAAAAAGAGGACTGTTGAGAAGTGAAGTCCCTATGGCAAGCGGCTCACTTAATTATTACTCTTTTGCTTCTACTGGAGCCGATTATTGTGGGACTTGTGCAATTGCAATTCAAGTTTCACCTTTGGTTCTCTATCGAAGTGGTGGAAAGATGATTTTGGTGCATTCTAGCTCAGAGAAAGCTATGTGCTCATGGGCAAAAATATCAATTAATGAAGTTCGATCTCAAATTAGCCTTAGGAATTATACGGGATGTTTTACAGAAAATTTTACAAATCCACAAAACGCCTTATTTCGTATTGCTAAAATACTCATTCAGGATAAGGATGATTGGAAGAGTGATCCGATTACTATTCGTATTTATTATTTCACCAACTATGGACAAGGCGCAGAATTGATATACTATGATTTGCCTAACCGGGTTTTTCATTTTTTAAATGAAGTTCACCATAGTGAAGAATTGAAAGATTGGGATAAAATTATCGGAAGTACATACTTTTTTAAAAAAAATAACTCTAATATTTATTTGAATACTGATGATAAATCCGAGGAAGAATACAAAAATAATAACAACGTTATTTATGAAGACTTGTTGAAAGATGAGTGGATTGTTAAATATTTTTACAACTTTCTGCAACGCAAGGCCTATGCGAAGTGGGAGCTTGTTCAACTGTATTTAAAGGAGGTTAGACAAATGGATAAACAAAGAACAGAAGTGATTAAAAGGGTGGCTGATGAAATATCATTAGTGATTCAAAGAGACGAATCAAATAATCCAAAACGTCTGTCGCAGCTTGAGCGAGCAAACAGCTATGGCACTTTTCGCAACGTTCTACGCCTAATAATAAAGGATCGTATTAAAAATGGTGCCGAGCGTCCGTTGTTCAGCATTGAAGATTATACAGAGAGACTTTTTCCTGATGGAGCGCTTTGTTGGCGGGAAACTCAAGACCTTATTCTCTTTCGCTTGTACGAGATGTTACATGGCTGGTTAAAAGAAAGAGATATTGTAATAGATGAAGTTGAAGAAAACAGTACAACTGAAATTGAATAAATAAAAAATAAGGAGAATAAATATGTCGAAGAATATTATTGGCTTTATACTTATCGATGCGCCGTATTCTGCATTAAATAATGCCGGTTCAGATGCGGGTGAAAGAACAGAAAACACGATTTCAGTAAAAAGTATTCGAAAGGGAAAAGATATATATCCATATATTTCGGCACAGGCATTACGCTATTGGTGGCGCGAAACACTTGAAAAAAAATGCAGTTGGGAAATGTCGCCGATTGAGCGGGAAACAAAAATTGCGTTCACACAAGCAAATCCATTTAAGTATCCGGATGATGATGTTTTTGGTTATATGAGAGCTCAAGGAAAAAGTGATGGAGGAACTGTTACACGTCTCTCACCATTGAAAAACTCACCTTTGATTTCAATTGTTCCGAACCAAATGACGAGCGATTTTGGGGTCATGAGCCGCCAGAAAGAAGGAGATCCTGTGCCGCATGAACACCAATTTTATTCGACAGTAATGCATGGAATTTTTTCACTTGATTTGGAAAGTGTCGGTATTTTTCTCGAAAATTATAAAACAGGACAACGTCATCTTAATGACAAGTTAGTTCAAAAGCATAGAGACTCTATTGAAAAATCTGGTGCGGTTAAAACGGAAAATGATTACCGTCTTCCTAAGGATGAGAGAACCAAACGTGTAACGGAAGCAATTTCCGTGCTTCCGTTCATAAGCGGTGGCGCAAAAAGCGCGTTGCATTTAACTGATGTTACACCGAAACTTTTAGTTATGACAATCTTCAATAGCGGGAATCACATATTTATGAATCTGGCTAAAAACGACAACGGGCAACCGAAGGTCAACATCTGCGCATTGGAACAGGTACTCACGGATTACGCTGATTATTTAGCAACAGATGTTTATATAGCCCGCCGTGTTGGCTTTATGGATGAATTGGAGGAGGAACTTGTTTCATTAAACGAAAAAGCTTTCGGCACGAAAAAAGTGATTTATAATATGGATGGTTCATTTAATAAAACCGTTGAAACCTTCACTCAGGAAATTGCAACCAGCATTCCCGAATAGCGATGAAACTCCTTCGAATAAAAATCCGAAGTTGGACGGCATCGTTTCGTTATCCAATTTTTGTTGCCGGCTTCCAACCGACCTTGCCCATGCCGCCACTCTCCACGATTTACGGCTTGATTTCGGCGGCAAAAGGCAACATTGTGACGCCCGAAGAGACGTCGGTAGGATATGTGTTTTCTTATCAAGCCAAAGCGGTGGATTTGGAGACCATCTATGAAATAGAAGGCTTAAAGGCAAAATCCAATGTTGCCAATCGCGAGTTCCTTTTCGATAATGAACTGTATCTTTACCTCACGAATCTCGATTTGGAAAGCGTATTTCGGCGTCCGCATCATCCGATTTTGCTTGGTCGTTCGACCGAGCTTGCCATGATTGAAGAAGTCAAGATTTTAGAGCTTAAAGAAAAAACCGGTGTGAAAGTGGGCAAAACACTCATGCCTATTCCCGCCAAGGGGTTTTACGGTGCACTGCAAGCCCTACCGACTCATTTCAGCGATGAAGTGAATCGCAAAGCATTAGGTACAAAACCTTTTCTCATGGTTGAAGAAATGATAACGACGACCGAAAATCCCGTTCCCTTTGACGAAGAAAAAAAATGGGGCGTGTTCTTGCACCAATAATATGATCGAAGTTTATGCGAAAAGCTCGCCGAAAGAAACGCTTTTGGAGCATACGGAAAAATGCCTGAGCGTTTTCCGCAACATTCGAGAGATGTATAGTGAAGTTCCGGAAATTTGCAGTTGCGAGGATTTCTTTGAACATCTTTTTTATGCAATATTTTTACACGATTTCGGTAAAGCGGCAACAGGCTTTCAACAAATGCTGAACGAGGAGATAAAATGGAATTATCGCCACGAAATTCTCTCCTCAAGCTTTGTCACCTTTTTGGATTTCGATTCGCCGTTCAAAGAAGGGATTGCGTTGGGAATCATTACACATCATAATGATTTGTCATTGCTGCAAGAAAAATTCCCGTTCAGTAAATTTCACGAAACGGCTTATGAACGATACTCGAAGAACCTGAGCGAACTTGAGCCGAATTTTGCGTACATCACAAAAATGATGGAGCAATTGCCGGAACTCTCTGAAAAATATCTCGGCTACCAAGTTCAGCGTCACAAAATTCCAAAATCGTTTGAGGAACTTGAGGCATACAATGCATACCAATCAGCGGTTAAGCCTTATCTGAAATGGGATGACGACGAAGACGAACAAGCGATACTGCACGGCGAATACGGATTTTTTCTCAAAGGCTTTATGACGGCCTGTGACCATTTGGCCTCAAGCGGAAAAGATGAGATTTTTTCAGCCATCCATGACATGAAAGCGGTTTTCAAATTCTCCTCATATCGGAGTTCACAGGAAGCTGCTGCTGTAACTAAAGGTAGCACATTTTTAACCGCGCCAACTGGTTCGGGAAAAACCGAAGCCGCTTTGCTATGGGCAAGTTCAAATCAAAATGAGCGACTCGGTAAGCGCGTTTTTTATGTCTTGCCTTACACTGCAAGCATCAATGCGATGTATAAGCGGCTCGCTGGGCTTAAGGGTTTCGGCGATGAAAAAGTAGGTATTAGGCATGGCAAAGCAAGCTACTTTCTTTATAAGTATTTTTCCGAACGCGAATATTCGCCGGAGGAGGCAAAAGCATTTGCGAAAGATGCCGGAAATCTATCAAAAAAAATTTATAAGCCTTATAAAATTATTACACCTTTCCAGATAATTAAAGAGTTTTTCGGTTTAAAGGGCTTCGAACAGCGAATTGCCGAAATGACGGGAGGGCTTTTTATCCTTGATGAAATTCATGCCTACGATGTACACAACACGGCGCTTATTCTTGAAATATGCAAAATCTTAAAGAAGGAGTTTTGCGCAAAGTTTTTCATTATGTCCGCGACACTACCGAAATTTTTAAAGATGTATTTCCAAGATGTACTGGAGATCAAAAACGAAATTACTTTGCCACCGGAAGAACTTCATTCATTCACTCGCCACAAACTACTTCTGCTTGAAGGAAATATCAGGGACGGTCTTGCACAAATTCGATCTGAGATAAAAACAGGCAAAAAAGTGTTGGTCGTATGCAATCAGGTGAAAACGGCTCAGGAAATATTCAGAGGGCTTAAAGATTGTTCAGAAAACTCAGCTTTACTTCATTCTCGTTTTATTGTTCGGGATAGACAGGAAATTGAGAAATATGTGAATGATAAATATGATTTGCTCGTAGCAACCCAAATTGTTGAAGTTTCGCTTGATATTGATTATGATATTCTTTTTAGTGAACCGGCCCCGATAGATGCGCTCATTCAGCGGTTTGGACGTGTGAACCGAAAGCGTCCTCCGATTAATGAGATTAAGGCGGTGTGTGTTTTTCAAAGTCCTTCTGAAAACGATTTTTGGATCTATAAACCAGAAAGAGTTGAAAAAACACTTTCAATTTTACAAAAAGTACATGGTGAAAACCTTTCGGAAAGTATTGTTCAGCAGCTTGTTGATGAGGTTTATGCTGATGGATATAAAGGAAAAGACCTCGAAGAATTTGAATCCATTAGGAGTAATTTTATAAAGCTTTGGAAGGAAACCGTCCCATTCATTGATGATAGAAGAAAAGAAGAGGATTTTTATGCATTATTCGATGGTATCGAAGTAGTTCCAGAAAAATACATGTCAGATTATGAGTTATGTATAAATAAAAAAGATTATTTTCGAACAACAGAATTTTTTGTAACCATAAATAGGCGACAATATGCTAATCTTTATAAGGCAGGTCAGGTATATCAGGAAAAAATTGGTGATGATAATGTTTTGTTTATAAAAACGGCTTATGATCATGAGTATGGTTTATTGATCGATAAATATGATGATAATATGATATAAATATATGCCACTCTCAATCCCGACAAAACAGCCGTTTTACATTTTTTCTAACGGTGTTCTCCAGCGGAAGGAGAATACCGTCTGTTTTGTGCCGTATGTGACGCAGGATGAGGTTACGGTTGAAACTAATCCGTCGCTATACCTTGAGCCGGATGAAGAGGAGGCCTATTCTCTAAATCCGGTCAAAGATGAACATCTCAATACGGCCGCAAGACGGGTGATACCGATTAACAATATCGATTCTTTTTTTGTTTTCGGGGAGGTGAGTTTTAACACAAAGTTCCTGAACTTCCTGACAAGGTACCGCATTCCGATGCACCTGTTCAACTATTATGGATTCTATTCGGGCTCCTACTATCCACGCGAACATCTCCTTTCAGGCTATGTGGTTGTCAACCAGGTAAAGCACTACAGTTCGACAAAAAAACGTCTTGAAATAGCCAGAGAGTTTATCGGGGCAGCGGCGGCCAACATTCTCAGGAATCTGAAGTATTACACGGCTGACTCGAGACAGGGTGTGCAGGATGATGAGGGCCTGGCCATGCTGTTCCATACCATAGCACAGATAGAATCACTTTCAAACTGCATTGCTGATGCTCAGGACATTCCCTCGCTGATGGGTGTCGAAGGTAATATCCGAAAAGTATATTATCAGGTATGGCAACAACTGCTACGCTCAGCCGATCCAGCATTCTCTTTTTCGGAAAGAGTCAAGCGACCGCCGGACAACGCAGTCAATGCTTTGGTTTCGTTCGGCAACAGCCTCATGTATTCCGCATGCTTGACTGAAATCTACCGGACACAGCTCAATCCCACCGTCTCGTTTCTGCATGAGCCTTCAGAACGTCGATTTTCGCTCGCTCTTGATATGGCAGAAGTCTTCAAACCAATGTTTATCGACCGTTTGATTTTTAAGTTGGTTAACACGAGGGCGATTCAGGCCAGGCATTTTACAACAGCTCTGAATTTTTGTCATCTCAACGACGCAGGTCGAAAAATCGTGGTCAAGGAATTCGAAGAGCGTATGCGGACAACCATCAAGCATCGCGGTCTTGACAGGAATGTGTCGTACCGAAGGCTTATCCGCCTTGAATGCTATAAACTCATCAAACATCTCATCGGCGAAGAGCCATACCATGCATTCCGTACCTGGTGGTAAAAGCAGAAAGAATTATGGACTTCTGATATGAGTATTGACTTTTCCTTGGGTCTCCAAATCAATAACCCCCCTTACGAACCATGTACTACATCGCGGTTTATGACGTAGCTGAAAAGCGTGTTGGAAAAATGCTGAAAATCTTTCGCAAGTACATGCACCACATTCAGAATTCCGTTTTTGAAGGTGAAATGACACCGGCTTCATACCAGAAGCTCAAGTATGAGGCGGGCAGACTCTGCAATGATGAAACAGACTCGGTCATTTTTTTCGAGCTGAACGGCAAATACATGAACAAGGAGATACTCGGTACTGAAAAGCGTCCGGCCTCAAATTTTATCTGATAAATCATGCTCAATCCGAGAGTCAACGGCACTAAAATCAGCTACTACTTCATCTGTCACCGCAAATTATGGCTGTTCGACAGGCAATTGCAGTTTGAAAGCGATTTCAGTCCAGTAGAAGAGGGGAAGTTCATCAGCGAAACAACCTATCCCGATGAGCGCCATGAGATTAAGTTGAGTGATGGCGCCGTGCTTGATTTTTACGATAAAAAGCACAAAGTGGTGCATGAAGTGAAAAAATCCGACAAGATGGAAGAGGCCCATCTGTGGCAGTTAAAATATTACTTATATTACCTGAAAAGCTATGGGGTTGATGGAGTAACCGGCAAGCTTGACTACCCGAAGCTCAAGAAGACACTCGACGTTGAATTGACAGGGGAGGACGAGTTGCTAATACAGGAGATTTTCGGTAAAATGACGGCTGTCGTCACACAGGAGAAAGCCCCGGAACGGATAAACAAGAAATTCTGCAAAACCTGTGCATATTATGAATTTTGCTGGGTTTAACTTGTTTTGTTTCAGTCAGCCGTGTCGTCGGAGTCAGGATTAGAGTACCCAATCGCACCCAAACAGTCAGCTCCTGTAATTGCTTGAATTTTTATTTATATGTAAAATAATAACATAAAGCATGTCGTCAGACCCCCGTTATTTTTCCGCCACGCAACACTGACGACAAAAACTAACGTTTATATCATTTATAAGTCAATAAAACCAAGCCTTCCCAGCCGTTTGATGTGCGGCTTCTAATTGCACCAATATGGAATTGAAACTGATCTTGCCTCGGAGGCAATTGCCCTGCGCAAAACATCTTCTAATTGCACCAATATGGAATTGAAACCCGATTACTGCAAGCAGCGTGGCATATCGAGCGAGCGCTTCTAATTGCACCAATATGGAATTGAAACATCCATCAGTTCCGGGCTGGATGTCAGTTTCCCTCAGCCTTCTAATTGCACCAATATGGAATTGAAACAAGCCAATGCGCTGAGAGGATCGCTGGCGTACATTGCTTCTAATTGCACCAATATGGAATTGAAACGCAGCAACCTCGGCCGACTGGACGGCTGGACCCTACTTCTAATTGCACCAATATGGAATTGAAACAGGCGCTGGCGGCGTTGGAGAGCGTGATTCTTATCCGCCTTCTAATTGCACCAATATGGAATTGAAACCTGGTACTCCGCCATAGAAACGTAATACTTTCCCCTCCTTCTAATTGCACCAATATGGAATTGAAACTATGCGTGGGACGTGGAGAAGGCTCAGAAATATGCTCTTCTAATTGCACCAATATGGAATTGAAACAGGTTCAGCGGGAGCATGCGCTGGAGCGCAGGCGGACTTCTAATTGCACCAATATGGAATTGAAACGAGAAAGCAGGCAACCCTGAAGATCGGTATGACCGACTTCTAATTGCACCAATATGGAATTGAAACGATATCGAATTTGAGTATCCCTTTTGCGATTAAAGACTTCTAATTGCACCAATATGGAATTGAAACATGTCTGCATGGCGAATAAAACCTGCAGAGTGCCTTCTTCTAATTGCACCAATATGGAATTGAAACTCTGCGGGGTCGAGGGCGACACTGCACATCTTGCCCTTCTAATTGCACCAATATGGAATTGAAACTGGTACACAGCACCCATTCCCTCAAAAAGAGGGAAGAGCTTCTAATTGCACCAATATGGAATTGAAACTCGAGGTAGTAACCGTTTCCGAGTACGGGATAATTCCTTCTAATTGCACCAATATGGAATTGAAACCGATCAAGACGCAATGTGGGCGGCGGCCGAACCGGTACTTCTAATTGCACCAATATGGAATTGAAACTCAAAAAAGTCCGGCCACCCTCCTCCACAACCTGCACTTCTAATTGCACCAATATGGAATTGAAACTACTTCTCCAATTGTCCAATCAGCACATCTGAACCCTTCTAATTGCACCAATATGGAATTGAAACGCTTTCCGAGCTGTGAAGCGTACGAGTATTTAGCCGCTTCTAATTGCACCAATATGGAATTGAAACATCGGAACGCCTGGCGCACTATCAATTATCAGATCCTTCTAATTGCACCAATATGGAATTGAAACCTTTCCGCGTCGCGCCCTCTCATGAGCGGCTTCAATCTTCTAATTGCACCAATATGGAATTGAAACATGCCAAACTGATCCCGAGAAAGAACAAAAAAAATCCCTTCTAATTGCACCAATATGGAATTGAAACTTTCATAGCACAACAGTTTAGTTTAATCAAGCCACTCTTCTAATTGCACCAATATGGAATTGAAACTACTGCAACAAGCCTATCCATTTTGTAAAGACGGCTTCTAATTGCACCAATATGGAATTGAAACTAAGCCCACTTCGGGAACTCCATAGCCGCACCGGCCTTCTAATTGCACCAATATGGAATTGAAACCTTGCAAAAATCTTGTGCCGCTTATACGGCAAAACCTTCTAATTGCACCAATATGGAATTGAAACTACTTAACACCAGAAACTGTAAAATTGTCAGATTTTACTTCTAATTGCACCAATATGGAATTGAAACTACGTTTTTGATGTCGGGAATCCCTTGTACGCAACACTTCTAATTGCACCAATATGGAATTGAAACCTCCTCTTGCAGGTCGGATTGCACAAGGATCACCTCCCCTTCTAATTGCACCAATATGGAATTGAAACACAACCTCATTGATGCCGTCCATCCGGGAAACGGTTGCTTCTAATTGCACCAATATGGAATTGAAACAACTCACCTGTCAGGTATTCCGAATCAAGACCTACCTTCTAATTGCACCAATATGGAATTGAAACTGCCCACCCGCGACTCAACGATATCCAAGGAGAACCGCTTCTAATTGCACCAATATGGAATTGAAACTCCGGAAACCGGTTCTCCTTGGATATCGTTGAGTCGCTTCTAATTGCACCAATATGGAATTGAAACAGCGTTATCTCGATATCGACACCGGTGAACGACCGACTTCTAATTGCACCAATATGGAATTGAAACTACGCATACAGGGCCGAACTGGTTGTTGATCTTGTCCTTCTAATTGCACCAATATGGAATTGAAACGCAAGAGGAGCGGATTGATAACCTGCTCCATGGTCGCTTCTAATTGCACCAATATGGAATTGAAACCGGTCTCTTCCATGTCCGGAGCACCCGGGTAGCTCCTTCTAATTGCACCAATATGGAATTGAAACATTGTACGGGATTCCGAGCTTGTCCATTATCTCGAAGTCTTCTAATTGCACCAATATGGAATTGAAACGCAATCATAATCGAGGCTGCAAGGTTCCATCCCTGCTTCTAATTGCACCAATATGGAATTGAAACTATGCCATGCTCCACACCACCTTTGCGGTGTATGGCTTCTAATTGCACCAATATGGAATTGAAACTTTTCTCGGCGTCCCACATCGAATTATCAGCCCACCTTCTAATTGCACCAATATGGAATTGAAACGTGTACTGCATCAGTACAACATCGTTATACCGAGACCTTCTAATTGCACCAATATGGAATTGAAACCCGGCACCCGGCAACTGTTTCACCCGCTGTCAGCTCTGTCTTCTAATTGCACCAATATGGAATTGAAACTAAGCCGGCCGTAATCCATTTTCTTTTTTAAAATCCTTCTAATTGCACCAATATGGAATTGAAACGACGTATCTGCGTCTTGAGGTCGTCCAGCATGTATTCTTCTAATTGCACCAATATGGAATTGAAACTGAGTTTTTCGAACTGCCCCTGAGATACCCCGGCATCTTCTAATTGCACCAATATGGAATTGAAACAATGCTGATAGTGCAGCCATCTGCAGCTGCAACTCTCTTCTAATTGCACCAATATGGAATTGAAACTAATCATCAAAACAGCAAGGAATACCCCTATAATATGCTTCTAATTGCACCAATATGGAATTGAAACATGTTGGCCTGAAACGACTGTTGTTGCCGAGCCGCTCTTCTAATTGCACCAATATGGAATTGAAACATGCAGGAACAGCTCGTACATTTCCGCACGCTTGTTTTCCTTCTAATTGCACCAATATGGAATTGAAACCAGTTCCCCGATTTTCACCGGGAACACCTCGCTTGGGCTTCTAATTGCACCAATATGGAATTGAAACGAAGTGATACCATATATCTCCGATGCCGACTTGCGCGGCTTCTTCTAATTGCACCAATATGGAATTGAAACCTCCCTCCGCCCGAATTGTCGGATCAAGTATATCCCACTTCTAATTGCACCAATATGGAATTGAAACGGACTTTAGCCCCCGGTTCCGGGAGCCGGTCGGACCTTCTAATTGCACCAATATGGAATTGAAACTATGAGCGCCTCAAGTTCTTCGGACAGTGAAAGAGCTTCTAATTGCACCAATATGGAATTGAAACGCGGCACAAAATAGACGAGTGGTGGAGTTTTTTGGCTTCTAATTGCACCAATATGGAATTGAAACGCATATTTCCGCATCTGGGGGAAAGATGCGGAGTACCTTCTAATTGCACCAATATGGAATTGAAACTGATTCCGATCGGCTTATAACTACGTACCATTTCACTTCTAATTGCACCAATATGGAATTGAAACTGCGATTCTGACTGAGCTTGAACGCGAAAGCTCGCAGGAACTTCTAATTGCACCAATATGGAATTGAAACCGATCTGCCGCTGGTGTTCAATACGACCGGTTTCAACTTCTAATTGCACCAATATGGAATTGAAACTTTGCAAGGGCTTCAACATTGAGCGACTTTTTCTCTGCTTCTAATTGCACCAATATGGAATTGAAACTTTTTCTGCTCCTGCGGGATCAACAGCCCAGCCTCTTCTAATTGCACCAATATGGAATTGAAACCGGATGTGATCCCGCGTGGAAGTGTAGAAGTATTGCACTTCTAATTGCACCAATATGGAATTGAAACTACGTTGACACCGTGCCGCCCGTCCCGACTGCCGTCTTCTAATTGCACCAATATGGAATTGAAACGTTCATTGAGATAGCTGATTCGATAGACGAGAAGATTCTTCTAATTGCACCAATATGGAATTGAAACAAGACCGCCGCAATCGATGTAACACTTTGCTGGCTTTTCTTCTAATTGCACCAATATGGAATTGAAACTGGGAGTGGTGCCCCGTGTGCGGATGGGCAGCGCGGCTTCTAATTGCACCAATATGGAATTGAAACATACGAACAAGCGCGAACTGTGAGAGAAAAAGCTCCCTTCTAATTGCACCAATATGGAATTGAAACGCTCTACTTCATCGGCAAAATGGCTCCACTGCTACTCCTTCTAATTGCACCAATATGGAATTGAAACACGCGAACAAATCACGGATGGCCGAAGCCGTAAAAACCCTTCTAATTGCACCAATATGGAATTGAAACCAATGAGGACCGGGAAGGAGATTCGGGATTGGCCGGCTTCTAATTGCACCAATATGGAATTGAAACACGCGAACAAATCACGGATGGCCGAAGCCGTAAAAACCCTTCTAATTGCACCAATATGGAATTGAAACTTGCTCGAAATCGAAGGTGAGGGCTTTGGCGTACCACTTCTAATTGCACCAATATGGAATTGAAACCAATGAGGACCGGGAAGGAGATTCGGGATTGGCCGGCTTCTAATTGCACCAATATGGAATTGAAACATCGATGGGATACCCTTGCTGCGTGCATCTACGAGGTGCTTCTAATTGCACCAATATGGAATTGAAACTGATCATTAGAATTAATGAGTTAGGTATAACAAAGCTTCTAATTGCACCAATATGGAATTGAAACTTTGCTCACAGGCGATCTGCCCTTCAAGCTGCATCTGCTTCTAATTGCACCAATATGGAATTGAAACTCTGCTGCTTGTCGGTCAGTGTCGGGCGGTCAGCGCTTCTAATTGCACCAATATGGAATTGAAACCTTCATAAGCTGTGCCTTGCCCGAATTTCTCAGCCCTTCTAATTGCACCAATATGGAATTGAAACCCTACGTGATTGATCTTTTCGGTAAGCTCAAGTTGCCCCTTCTAATTGCACCAATATGGAATTGAAACTGGTGTTGATCGGTTATTGTTGTTTGATTTCAGATTCTTCTAATTGCACCAATATGGAATTGAAACAATCGACTGGATTGCGAACATGGGGCGCGAGGAAGCCTTCTAATTGCACCAATATGGAATTGAAACGTCATCTTCTGTAGCTGGCCCGGCAATTTCGTATATTCCTTCTAATTGCACCAATATGGAATTGAAACTGAGGTTCGGTCGGTCGTCGGTTGTGAAAGCAAGGCTTCTAATTGCACCAATATGGAATTGAAACAAATTTCCGGACAGTTGCTCTTTTTTCCTTAAAAATCTTCTAATTGCACCAATATGGAATTGAAACTCAAAGTTTTTCAGTATTCCGGATTCGTCGCACACCTTCTAATTGCACCAATATGGAATTGAAACTTCGCCCGGAGCCCAGTTGAAAACTTTTGTCGCGGCTTCTAATTGCACCAATATGGAATTGAAACATGGATATGCAGGTGCTCTTGACATTGTAGGGGATCCTTCTAATTGCACCAATATGGAATTGAAACTCATCACTTTCCCTATACCGAACAAATATAGGCGTTCTTCTAATTGCACCAATATGGAATTGAAACCGTGAGTTCTTTTTACGTTCTGATAAGAATTGCCGGGCTTCTAATTGCACCAATATGGAATTGAAACGCCGCTTGCCATACCCTCGATCAACCTGCAAAGTCTTCTTCTAATTGCACCAATATGGAATTGAAACGTCTTCCATTTCGGTTTTGAGCGACTCGGCCATTGCGCTTCTAATTGCACCAATATGGAATTGAAACGTGGCAAAGTCGATGCTGGAGGTATGTTTTAAGGTTGCTTCTAATTGCACCAATATGGAATTGAAACCTCTGCCCCTTCATAGTATCGACAATCGCTTCCCCCTTCTAATTGCACCAATATGGAATTGAAACAACGTCCAGAACTGCATCAGCTCAGGATCTTGAAGCACTTCTAATTGCACCAATATGGAATTGAAACGGAAAGCCCAAGCTGTTGCAGAGCGTCCGCCGGATTCTTCTAATTGCACCAATATGGAATTGAAACAGATCCCAATAGCTGTAGGTCGGAAGTCTGGATTCGCTTCTAATTGCACCAATATGGAATTGAAACCCGTCATACCTCCCCGGAGATACATCTCTACAAGCTGACTTCTAATTGCACCAATATGGAATTGAAACAAAGGTATATTTCAAGCCGTTCGCTCCACATGCTACTTCTAATTGCACCAATATGGAATTGAAACAACAGGTGGCATTAAAGGCAGCATCACTCGGGGTACCTTCTAATTGCACCAATATGGAATTGAAACCAGCATTCGGGGTACATGGTGGTTTTTTGAATCCCTCTTCTAATTGCACCAATATGGAATTGAAACTAAGTCTGGAGATAAGGTTGAATGGGTTGACGTTATCTTCTAATTGCACCAATATGGAATTGAAACATCAGATTGATTATTATTCCGCTCGGATCTGATTGCTTCTAATTGCACCAATATGGAATTGAAACTGGCGACAATTGTTGCAACAGCGGTCTGCCCGGCTGCGCTTCTAATTGCACCAATATGGAATTGAAACTCGACAGAGCCTTCGACGGCGGCAGCTGAAGCTCTACTTCTAATTGCACCAATATGGAATTGAAACCCTGCTGGATGAGGCGGGGTTGTGCATTGAGGAGCTTCTTCTAATTGCACCAATATGGAATTGAAACTACAGTTCCTCGTGCAGCTCGTCGTGGGCTTTACGGGCTTCTAATTGCACCAATATGGAATTGAAACAGAGTCTGCGACGCAGGCTGCTGTGCTGCCACCGCCCTCTTCTAATTGCACCAATATGGAATTGAAACCCTGAACTGACCTCGTGAAAAAGCATAATGGTATCCCTTCTAATTGCACCAATATGGAATTGAAACTGGATGAAGAGACCAAGCAGAGGCTTGCGGCGCTCCTTCTAATTGCACCAATATGGAATTGAAACACAGACTTGGCCCTTATCGCATGAAAAACCTGCGCACTTCTAATTGCACCAATATGGAATTGAAACTTTCGAAACAGACGAAAAATGGGAAATAGATCGCGTCTTCTAATTGCACCAATATGGAATTGAAACTAGACTATGGTGACGGTATGGTGTTAGTGTCACCACTTCTAATTGCACCAATATGGAATTGAAACGAATCAAATATACTTCGAATTCAGTTTAGACGATATACTTCTAATTGCACCAATATGGAATTGAAACATACCGGTATGAATAGTTTCGAGAATACTTTCATAACTTCTAATTGCACCAATATGGAATTGAAACGTATTGCTCCATTGATATAGCCAAAAATTTTATGCACTTCTAATTGCACCAATATGGAATTGAAACCCGAACAATCCGGCTACGACGACGACATCGAGCCGCTCCCTTCTAATTGCACCAATATGGAATTGAAACCACCCTTGCTCACCCAGACGTTGCCGCAGCATCCGGACTTCTAATTGCACCAATATGGAATTGAAACCTGGATTGCCTACGTCAACCGCGACGCCGACCAGGCCCTTCTAATTGCACCAATATGGAATTGAAACGCGTCCAGGACTGGATCGACCGCAACGAACCCAAAGCTTCTAATTGCACCAATATGGAATTGAAACAAATTGAATCGATCAAAGCTGAAATTGAAAAACGCGCTTCTAATTGCACCAATATGGAATTGAAACACGACAATTGCTTCCGTGTGGGCTGATCGTGACTACTTCTAATTGCACCAATATGGAATTGAAACTAAATTTTGGCATGTAGCTCAATGGTAGAGCGCCCGGCTTCTAATTGCACCAATATGGAATTGAAACGGTGCATAAGCTCTATGCTTTTGTGCTCGCGACCGCTTCTAATTGCACCAATATGGAATTGAAACGTGGGATTTCCTTCTCAGAATCGTAATACATATCCAACTTCTAATTGCACCAATATGGAATTGAAACGCAAATCACCGATCGTTGCAATGAGGCCGGACAATCTTCTAATTGCACCAATATGGAATTGAAACCTGCTTCAGCTCCGCAGCAAAACGCTCCACCTCTCCGCTTCTAATTGCACCAATATGGAATTGAAACCACACTGGAAGCCAAGGCGCCGAAGCGCCTCAGCTCCTTCTAATTGCACCAATATGGAATTGAAACGCATGGTATCGATCGACGTTTGACGCTTTTGTTCAGGCTTCTAATTGCACCAATATGGAATTGAAACAGAAGAATGTTGTCGTAAACATGCTTCAGGTTCTGCGTCTTCTAATTGCACCAATATGGAATTGAAACTGTAAAACCCGGTGTGGCATTACGTGATTATTAAGTTCTTCTAATTGCACCAATATGGAATTGAAACATGTGCCTGCGGACAGGACGTTCCGTGATGCATGGGCTTCTAATTGCACCAATATGGAATTGAAACGCCTTTTCCTTGAGAGTTGCCTGTATAAGCGCCTGCCTTCTAATTGCACCAATATGGAATTGAAACTTTTTTTCAGTCCAAGATCCGATCATGTACACATCTTTCTTCTAATTGCACCAATATGGAATTGAAACCCTCGGTACTGGCGTGGGGCAGGGCCGTTCTGTTTTTTCTTCTAATTGCACCAATATGGAATTGAAACTGGCTCGAAAAGTATAAAACGGATGTATACCCACGTCTCTTCTAATTGCACCAATATGGAATTGAAACCAGCCCATGCACCGCGTTCTTTACCTGCTCCGCCTTTCTTCTAATTGCACCAATATGGAATTGAAACGCAAGGAACTTCAGGCTTTGCCCGATGTTGTACGTTCTTCTAATTGCACCAATATGGAATTGAAACTAATAAGGCGGTTGAAATTGCCAAAAGCGACTGTCTCTTCTAATTGCACCAATATGGAATTGAAACGACACCAGCCTTCCGAAACTCCTCGGCCAGATCGCGCTTCTAATTGCACCAATATGGAATTGAAACTCGGTAGGGTTATGAGGTCAGAAGACAAGGATCCTCCCTTCTAATTGCACCAATATGGAATTGAAACTTATAGTGCGCCGTAATAAACTCCCAATACGACGTAGCTTCTAATTGCACCAATATGGAATTGAAACCCAGTTTCCGTGAACGTCAATTTTGCTCCTGCAAGTCTTCTAATTGCACCAATATGGAATTGAAACGAATCTTTTTGGATAGCATAACAGCAAGAAACCCCCTTCTAATTGCACCAATATGGAATTGAAACAATACCCCGTCAGGTGTCACCCTTACAGCTACTTGGGCTTCTAATTGCACCAATATGGAATTGAAACCCGGTGAGGGACGTTTTTATATTCAGGTTTGCCATATAACTTCTAATTGCACCAATATGGAATTGAAACTGCAAAAAAATCAAAACAAGTTATTACAGTTGCAACTTCTAATTGCACCAATATGGAATTGAAACCATGAGCATGGACGACATCGCAGCCCGCATGGGCCGCCTTCTAATTGCACCAATATGGAATTGAAACGCGAAATGGCGTTAATCAAACGGAAAAGGATACAACACTTCTAATTGCACCAATATGGAATTGAAACCAAACCGAGCGTGGCAAGAGAAAATGTATAAACATACTTCTAATTGCACCAATATGGAATTGAAACAATGGAGGGTTCGCTATCACAACATCAACCATCCTGCTTCTAATTGCACCAATATGGAATTGAAACTACGAACCAGACGCGGCAGCATCGGTAACAGACACCCTTCTAATTGCACCAATATGGAATTGAAACAGTAACTTCATGGCCGGGATTTTCTCGGTAGCAATCTCTTCTAATTGCACCAATATGGAATTGAAACATCTCCCTGGCTTGTGCCGTCGGGGATAACCCGGCAACTTCTAATTGCACCAATATGGAATTGAAACCCAGCCTGCACTGCCGAATAGTACCCAGGCACAGCACTTCTAATTGCACCAATATGGAATTGAAACCTGACCGGATTTGCTCTATTCCCTCTTTTTGAGGGCCTTCTAATTGCACCAATATGGAATTGAAACCCGACGGAGGAGGCACCGAAGAACGCATCTACAGCGCTTCTAATTGCACCAATATGGAATTGAAACCGGATCAATTAATGCCACTTTTTCTATCGGCAAAATACTTCTAATTGCACCAATATGGAATTGAAACCTCAATGTCGGCAACGTTATACCCGTACCAGCCGCACTTCTAATTGCACCAATATGGAATTGAAACTACGCCGATTCTGCAAGGCGTGAAGTCCTTGACGAGACTTCTAATTGCACCAATATGGAATTGAAACCCAGCAACCCGGTTGCAATAGCCGACAGCGATAAACCTTCTAATTGCACCAATATGGAATTGAAACCTAGTAGCCAAGAACGGCGTGCTCAAGCAAACCGACTTCTAATTGCACCAATATGGAATTGAAACCTAGTAGCCAAGAACGGCGTGCTCAAGCAAACCGACTTCTAATTGCACCAATATGGAATTGAAACGAGGGTGTTGCCGCTCCGGATCCTCCAAGACCCGACAATACTTCTAATTGCACCAATATGGAATTGAAACGATAAATTGTATAGCGTAATGACTGAAGAAATGATTATCTTCTAATTGCACCAATATGGAATTGAAACGCCGTCAAGTTGTATCATAACAACAAACCATACTGCTTCTAATTGCACCAATATGGAATTGAAACGATCATCTGTAATTGTGTCATACTTTGACGATTTATAACTTCTAATTGCACCAATATGGAATTGAAACCTGATAGACAGCTGCAGAGTGTTGTACCCTTCGCCGCCTTCTAATTGCACCAATATGGAATTGAAACCGCAATAACTCCTTTCATTCCAGCCACTCCGGATAACTTCTAATTGCACCAATATGGAATTGAAACTCAAAAAATTCGACGCCAATACCGTCAACTGTAAACTCCTTCTAATTGCACCAATATGGAATTGAAACACAATCATCAGTTGCAAACCCCATTCCGGCAAAATGTCTTCTAATTGCACCAATATGGAATTGAAACACACCTGAGAGCCCTGAGGACTTGAATAACATTTACGCTTCTAATTGCACCAATATGGAATTGAAACTCAGCCTTGCGCGTTCGGCGCGGTACGCCGTGCGGACTTCTAATTGCACCAATATGGAATTGAAACTCATAGTTGATGTACTGGACGGGATCAAAATATTCGCTTCTAATTGCACCAATATGGAATTGAAACATCTGAAACTGCCCGTACCAGTCCATCGCCGCGAGACTTCTAATTGCACCAATATGGAATTGAAACTTTCAATCAGGCACGTAACTGTATCGCCGGCAACAGGCTTCTAATTGCACCAATATGGAATTGAAACGATCTCAACAGGGACAACCGGTGTGAAACCGGGACTTCTAATTGCACCAATATGGAATTGAAACGTTATTACATGTGCTGTATCTCCGAGAGGTATACTACTTCTAATTGCACCAATATGGAATTGAAACTGGGTAAATCGTTAGGAAACTCGGCTGAAGCTTATGTCTTCTAATTGCACCAATATGGAATTGAAACGAAATGACCGCACCTTCTGGCGGTTACCTCGAAGAACTTCTAATTGCACCAATATGGAATTGAAACTAATAAACCCACGCTTGAGACACTCGCTTATCAGGCTTCTAATTGCACCAATATGGAATTGAAACATGGCATCTTCAAGCCTCTCGGTATACTCTTTTTGTGCTTCTAATTGCACCAATATGGAATTGAAACAAAAATCAGTTACAGCTCCTTCTGTGTCGGATGAGGCTTCTAATTGCACCAATATGGAATTGAAACTCGCTACCGGTTCCACCGTTGTGGGTATAAGCATCCCTTCTAATTGCACCAATATGGAATTGAAACCATGACGCAGACCGCAATGCCGAGCCCTGGTCGATCTCTTCTAATTGCACCAATATGGAATTGAAACAGATGCAATGGCGAAGGATCTTATGCGGTGCCAAGCCTTCTAATTGCACCAATATGGAATTGAAACACCAGTTAAAAAATCCGGGATATGGCGAGTACCCCTTGCTTCTAATTGCACCAATATGGAATTGAAACGAGGCGTCATGGAGGGCATTGAGGCGACGGTTGACCTGCTTCTAATTGCACCAATATGGAATTGAAACTAATTGTAATCACCATATTCCGACCCGGGAACAGGTCTTCTAATTGCACCAATATGGAATTGAAACTCTTATGCTTGCCTTTCGCAACTCGATACCCCAAAACCCTTCTAATTGCACCAATATGGAATTGAAACAGGTGTAAACCAAGGTGTAAACCTTGGGAATACGGCTTCTAATTGCACCAATATGGAATTGAAACTACGGTTTCCCCTTTACCCCTTCCCGTCATTAAGAACCTTCTAATTGCACCAATATGGAATTGAAACGATGGGAAAGAGGACTGGGTGACGATCAACAAGACGGTCTTCTAATTGCACCAATATGGAATTGAAACGTGCCTGTGCAATTTCCGCCAGCGCATCGGCAACAACTTCTATTTGCACCAATATGGAATTGAAACCTCGTCTCATTGCCCTGATTGCCCAATGATGCGTCACTTCTAATTGCACCAATATGGAATTGAAACGGGTTTGCCTATCCCTGGCCTCCGCGACATAGTCGCGCTTCTAATTGCACCAATATGGAATTGAAACCGGTTAAGGTTGCGTGTTCCTCGCTCGCAACAAGGCCTTCTAATTGCACCAATATGGAATTGAAACCGGCAAACAGCTTGTGAAATAGTCATGCCTCTTATTACTTCTAATTGCACCAATATGGAATTGAAACTCCGAATATTGTTGACCTTACGCTAAATGTATCGCCCTTCTAATTGCACCAATATGGAATTGAAACAATCCTGACTCGGTTTTGTAAACCAAATTTGCGTTTGTCTTCTAATTGCACCAATATGGAATTGAAACTGAAATTTCTGGTGATTGTCCCATAGCAATCGGGCCGCTTCTAATTGCACCAATATGGAATTGAAACGTAGAAGCCGAGCTTCGTTCTCTTCCGCCGTCGCTTCTTCTAATTGCACCAATATGGAATTGAAACGGTAATGCACGAACCGGTTCATCCGGTCGAGCACTTCACTTCTAATTGCACCAATATGGAATTGAAACCTCAAGGACGCAGTGTCTGCATATCAGACTGCGCAGCTTCTAATTGCACCAATATGGAATTGAAACGTTTACGTGAAAGAGCTTTACGCAAAAAATAACTCCTTCTAATTGCACCAATATGGAATTGAAACATCAAACGCACAGATCACACTGAGCGTGGCGCACGCTTCTAATTGCACCAATATGGAATTGAAACGTCATGCAGACGCTTGTGTCGGGCATGATCGGCGGCCTTCTAATTGCACCAATATGGAATTGAAACTCGTGCTTCGCTTGACGGCGGATCTACATGGGGAACTTCTAATTGCACCAATATGGAATTGAAACTTATCTGCTAATGCAACTCGACGAAGTCGTGATAACTTCTAATTGCACCAATATGGAATTGAAACGGTGATACAGTGAATCTGAGTTTAACCGGATTCGGTAGCTTCTAATTGCACCAATATGGAATTGAAACTTTGTCTCGTTGTCCGGGCAACGGAACCGGAGTGCACCCTTCTAATTGCACCAATATGGAATTGAAACGATGTACTCCTCTCCATGTACTGATGAGTAGCCCATGTCTTCTAATTGCACCAATATGGAATTGAAACGCTAAAGAGGCAAAGTGGGGACGCTCGCAATTTCGTAAACTAACGCGATAATTAGTCTACGGCCTCTACACATCAATCATCAACGGCAAAGCTGTTATCGTCGATTTCGAACCGGTCCCCGAACTGCGTGACTCTGACCAGTAGTTGGGGGACATTTGTAACCGCTTAAACTTTTATTCTGAATTCATCAACATACGACGGGGTTTTAGCTGAATATAATGGCGGACAGGAATGTCCGCCCTCCTTTAAGGGGGAGGGACACTTTGGGGATCGTACATTTGGCTTTTCGACAACTGAAACACCCAGTCCGGCAACATCGAACACCTAATCCGCTCAGAAGCAACAAAGTGTTCGATTTTTCGCGGATTTACTGTTTGACCTTTTGCGGACGAAGTGTTTGATGTTCAGCGAATTTTGTGTTCGATGTTCGACGGATTATGAAGCTGAGTATTCTGCCGCATAGTGTACCACCAGTTCTGCAGGGGATTCCTGGACGCAGCGCAAGAGTGTCGCGCCCCCGCGGGCACGTGGATTGAAACACGGTGACAATCCTGAATGGCAGATTGTATTCACCTCGCCCGGAGTGTGGGTGTTTTAAAGGCCGTAGCAGCAGTAGCGAGGCCTGCGAGCTGCTTTAGCCGACATCGATTTGCATGTGTCTTGCCAGCTCATGAAAATAATCCCTCGACCAGATTTTCAAGGCCTCGACATCTTTCACAAACCTTGAGACGTCAGTCTTGGCAGCCTCCACATCAAGCGCATTGATTCGCTGATGGAGCAACTGGCGAAATGCTGGTTCTGTGAGATACTCGTTCTGCAGATGACCACTCTGCTTTGCACGACTGATGAAGTGAGAAAGACTCATCGACGTTCCCTTTCTCACATACCACTCGAAATCGAACCAGTCACGACCCTTGATTCTGCTTTTCCAGTTTCTGAAAAGCAGGGCGTGCATCTTGCCGGCAAACAGGTCTGGCAGGCTGAAGCATTTGACATAGAAGGAAAATGGCTGGAGAAGCAGTTTTTCCTCGGTTGCAAAACCCAATGCTGGTACCGTATCGACCTCAAACTTGATCTTGATAATTTTGTCCGCATGAACGGCAACGCTGAAAAGACGGGTGTCGCCTTTCAGAAAAGCAGACTCGATGCCCGTCCGAACCGTTTTCCTTTTGGCTGATATTTCAACATCGAGCCCTAATGCTGTAAACTCTTCCCTGACCGCCTTGAAACAGGGTTCAAGCGAAAAGGCCGGATCAGCGACGAGCAGGGAGAAATCAAGGTCCTCGGAAAACCTGGGCAACCCGTAAAAGATCCGCAGGCAGGTGCCTCCGTAAAATGCCGCCTTGTCGAAAAAGCCTCCTCGATACAATCCGGCAAGCGCTATTTCCTGCATCACTTCACGCAGACCATTAAACTCCCCTTCGGTTGTCGTCGTATCATATTTCTCGAGCATCTGCCGCAGTACCGTCATGATGCCTCCCGTTGCAGACCGTTAATCAGGGTAAGCAGCGCTTGCAGCATATCAGCCTTCACATTGACAGCAATACAGGCCCTTATGACTTCAGGATTGAAATGAGCCAAGGCATCTTCATCGATGCGCAGGTCGTCAAACAGCAGTTCGTGCAATGCTTGCTGTGACCGGACATTAAGGTTTCTGGTGAAGATGAGCTTGTCACAGAGCGCCTTTTCCGGAGATGCCATCAAAAAACCTGTTTGATCGGGATTCTCGACCCGATCGATACCAATGGAATACAGTTGAAGCTGTGCATGGGTATAGGAAAAGCGACCAACAGGCAGGTCATACACCTTGCCCCGCTTTATCGTCATCGAGGTCACTTCGATCACCCGTTCTGGAATGATTCCGTAATGGGACAAGGCATAATCCATCGAGACGTACGAGGGGCCATAAAGCAGGTTCGCCACAAGCGGTAAAGAAATCGGAATCCCGGTGAGTTCAGGGGAAACAGCATACAAGCCCTTCCTGATGGGCTGCAATAATCCATCATCGATCATCCGGACGATCTTGTCGTTCGGAGACCGATACTCCTCCAATATCGAGAGAAGGGTGCCATGCGTCAACGGGACACCTGCAAATGAGCGAAGCTTCTGCTCTAATCTCATAATTCAATAATTTGCACAGATAATCGAATATTATTCGGTTATCTGTGCAAATTAGCAAGCAACCGTCTTTTATACAAAATGAATTTTCTGTTCGTGGAGGCGTTGTTTTGCAATAAAAGTGTTCGATGTTTCGCGGATTTACTGTTCAACCTTTTGCGGACGAAGTGTTCGATGTTCAGCGGATTATGCTGCTGTCATCAAGCGGGTGCAGAGTCGATCCGGTTATGATCTGACCCGGAGGCAACTTGCGTCAAGAGAAGATAATTGTTTTTCGCTGGCATGAACCGGAGATCCAAAGATTTGCCTATGATTAGAACGGTCGAATACGAGATTCGGAAATTCAGACAGTTTCAGCCTGATTCCGGTTGACGGTGAACGGTTTGATGTGCTGCAGAACAGATTCCTCCTTCTGGGTGGCT
>Ga0194125_10001396_pt1 | contig 40756 bp, 28 predicted proteins | sample TA2KigC250mmetaG_FD_148626 | JGI IMG/M metagenome (GOLD analysis project Ga0194125, IMG submission 148626) | Freshwater microbial communities from Lake Tanganyika, Tanzania - TA2015034 Kigoma Deep Cast 250m | ecosystem: Environmental > Aquatic > Freshwater > Lake | place: Tanzania: Lake...
GTCCCCAACTACCGAATGGGCGACTTTCATGCGCACCTGATTAGCAAGCTGATGCAGTTCGAGCAGGATGTATTGGCTGGCAGGCGCCCGCGCCTGATGCTCTTTGTGCCGCCAGCGCATGGTAAATCCGAGATTGTGAGCCGCGCTTACCCATCGTGGTTCCTGGGCCGCAACCCGCAAAAACTGGTGATCAGTTCCAGCTATAATCAGTCGCTGTCCAACGAGTTTGGCGCGACGGTGCGCAATCGCATCGATTCGGACGAGTGGCGCTCAACATTCCGGCTGGGTGAGCCGGTCACAGCGACCACGAGCACGATCACCCTACAGCAGGGCGGCATGTACCGCGCCCTTGGTGTGCAAGGCACAGGCGGCGGCAAACATGCTGACCTCTTTGTTATCGATGACCCGGTGAAGAACCGTCTGGACGCGGAAAGCCCGACCTACCGGCAGCGCGTGTGGGACTTCTACTCAGGCACAGTCCGTAACCGCCTCAAGCCCGGCGCTGGCGTGTTGCTGGTCATGACCCGCTACCATGTTGACGACCTGGCCGGGCGTCTGCTCAAGCTGGCAGGATCAGACCCGCAGGCCGACCAGTGGGAGGTGATTGAGTTCCCAGCAATCGCTACCGATTTTGACGAACTGGGCCGGATGCCCGGCGATCCGCTGTGCCCCGAACTCTACGACCTGCCCGAACTCGTCGCGGTTGAGCACAGCACGCTCCCGCGCGATTGGGCGAGCCTGTTCCAGCAGCAGCCGTACCTGGAGGGCGGTAACCTGATCAAGGTGAACTGCATCAACCGCATGCCGCGCAGTCAGATGCCGACCTTCGAGACGGTGTACCAGTCTTGGGACGTGGCCTGCACGAACACGAAGGAAAAGGGCTACGGAGACAGCAGCGCCTGCATCACGTGGGGCAGAACGGCAGATGGCCAATTATGGATCATCGACGTGCACCAGATGGGCGTAGAAGCTCCTGCCGTGGCCGATGAGATCATCAGGCTCTACCGGAAATGGAGACCGGCCCAAGTGTGGGGGGAGGCTGGGGGCATTGGCGCAGCGATACGGTCTGTCTTGGACGAGCGCCTACGCCTGCTCGGCATGAACCTCCCTATCCGGTGGATAGTCGTCAACAATCGCGGCAACAAGGTGGCGCGTTCCCTGCCGCTACGTGATGCGATTGGCCTGGGCATGGTGACCATTATCGACGACGCGCCCTGGACCCACGTCTTCCTAGATGAGTGCAGAATGTTCCCCGATACCCCCGGCAGCCCGAATCAGGTAGACGCAGCAACCCTCGGGCTGTGGCAGATCAGGCGCATTGCCGTAGGGGGGGAGGCGACGCCAGCGCAGGACACGCGCCCCAGCCCTGCGCACCCGACTGCGGCTGTGCTGGCGAAAGAACTCGCGGGCAGGCGGGCGCTGACGCAGTACGCAGCTACACGGTGGTGACGGGCAGGGATGTAGGATAATACCACACGGTATACATACACAAATCCTTACTTCACCGCCACGCGGTGCCCCGCTAGAAGTAGGTTGAACCAACCGGCAGCAGGAGAATCCCATGCCCGCCAACGCTGTAGTCCTCGCCCGCCAGCTCGCTGCTGCCGGCACCACTGTCCCTAGATGGCTCGACGCCCGAGGTGGCGGCTCTGAGCGCATGCGCCGCTTTGCGATCGCGCATGTGAACCGGATTGGCAACACTGGACAGATCCAAATCTTCGGCGCGGACATCGCCAACGCAGACATGGGCGACCAAGTTGGCGGCGATAGCTTAGGAGCGCAGGTGTTCAAGTCGGTTGCCGGCACGGCCACCTATCAGAGCCAAATCAACTACGCAGCGTTCAGTAATTACAATTGGATCTTGATTCAGTGGGTTGCTGGCAAGCCCAACATCGTCCCGCATGCGGCCGGCGCTGGCAACTGGCAGGTGTCGGACGTGGGCGGCAAGGCCCTGGTGACCCTGGGCACCGCGCCCACTGCGAACGGGCAGCGCCTGGAGCTGCATCGCGTTACCCCGGTCGAGCTGTACGACAGCACCGACGCTGACGGCGTTGCGGTGAAGGAAATCGCATCCAAGGCCCTGGCCTGGGTGGTGGCCACTGGCGGCACCGTCAGCGCCACTGATGTGACCGTTACCCCGATTGCCCGATAAGGCGAACGCATGACCCCAGCCGCCCCACAGGCCCCGGCCACTGCTGCGGCAGCGGCTGGGGTTTCGCCTACCGCTCAAAAGCCTCCGCTCCCGCGCGTGCACCCGTCGCTCCTGGCCGACACGCAGCGTGTGTCAGCGCCCATACGGCACGGATCGGTGTGGGAAGAGCAGCAGCAGCGCTGGAATAAGGCGCTCAAGGCACTGCTCCCGCACCGGCAACTGGAACAGTGGGACCACATTCCTGTCGGATTCCGAAGCGAATGGGTGCGCCGACAAGTGCGCACGCCATACCTGTATTTGCAAAATCTGATGGCCACTGCGATGGCTGCGCCGCAGAACTACGGATTCCGCTACGAACCTGCTCCCGTGGCCCAGCCCATGGGCCAGCCAGAGCAGATGGGCGGCGATCCGCTCCTGACCGCTGTCGGGGAGCATTGGCGCCTGGTGGTTGATGCGTTCCTGAAGGACTGCGGAGCGCAGGAGAAGCTGAACGCCTGGGCTCAGGACGCCGACGCCTTTGGGTGCAGCGTGCTCAAGGTGCAGTTCCATACCGATGTAGCTGATGACCTCGTTGCTGACGTAACCATGCGCGACGACGAGCAGGACCAGCTGCGGCGCATCACCGACCTGCGCCGCCAGGTTGCTACGCGCGACGTTACGCGCTTTGATCCAGAGATGCGCGAGCTGGAGGACCTGCAGGCCGGCATCGGCCAGAGCGCTGAGCTGAGCGTGGTCAAGCGCCTGGTGGTCGAGCATATTCAGATCCCATGCATACAGATCGACCCGGCGATTGACAACCTGGAAAACATCTATGAAGCCCGGTGGATAGCGCACCTGATTATCACCACGCGCGGCGAGCTGCGGGCAGAATACCCCTATAAATACCTTGGCGAACAGGATGGGTACGACCGTTTCGAGGGCGTGCATCCCGATCATGCGGACGGGTTGACGCCGGTAGGTTTTAGCCCGAGCCAGTGGGAATCGCTCAAAGCCCGCCGCAAGCGGGAGTCGAGCGGCACAGAAGAAGCCGGCGACGGCGACCCGATCCTGCTCATTGAGTTGCACCACAGGGCACGCAACCGCGTGTACCTGCTCGCTGATGGGCTGGACTACCCTATCCGCAGCTTTGTGCCCAAGAAGCAGCCACAGCAGTGGTATCCGTTTGTGTTTTTGGTGCCGCGTCGTCTGCCAGGCGACCCGCGCGGCATCGGAAGTATCGAGTTGGGAGCAGAACTGCAAAAGGTCAGCCACATCAAGGTCTCTGATGGCAACATTGCCCGATACCTGGGCATGAATCGCCTTGTCTACGACAAGGGTGCGGTAGACGAGCGCGACATTCGGAACCTCGGCGAGGTGCCACCCGGCGCCGCGTTCGGCATGGACCTCAAGGGGGACAAGGTCGGAGACGTGCTGCAGTCCATCTCAATGGACTATGACCCGCTGCTGTTTGACGACTCGCGCGAGCAGCAGGACTTGCGCCGCGCCGGCTCGATGCCTGAGCAGTTCCAGGGCGTGACCGGATCAGCGCACTACGCTCGCGAGGTAGAAGCGGCGATGCAGGGCGCTCAAATCAGCATGAGTTGGGTGCAGGAGCAGGTGCGCCTTGCTCTGGTCCGCTTCCATGCGGTGGTGCTCGATCTCGTGTTGCAGCATGTTCACCGCGAGGAAGCCAAGGAGGTGGCCGGCAAGCACGTGCTGTGGCCGAGCTTCCTGGAAGAGGCCGAAGCAAAGGCATTTGATCAACGGATTGACGCGCAGCTTAAGGGCCGGTTGGTGCGCATGCAGTGGATTGCGACGGCCCTGGGCAAGCCGATCTCTGAACTATCGTGGCGCCAGTGGTACGAGCAGGAGCGGCAGCGTATCCTGATCGAAACAACGGGCTGGCCGGAAATTGTGACGCGCCGCGACCTGCAACGCCGGCTCAACATCGATGTGCGCATCAGCATGAACAAAGACCTGGAGCGGCGCGCGAAGCGACAAGACTTCAACGGACTGTTGCAGACCCTCATTCCGACCGGGCTGGTCCCTGGACGGCAACAGTTGGGCAGGACCTTAATTGAAATGTACGACATGCAGCCCGAAACGGCAGGAATGTTCCAGGTCGATCCTGCGCGGCTGGTGGCCGACCTCGTTGCCATGGTGCAGCAAAACCCGGCTGCACTGCCGCCCGAGGCCGCGACGCAGCTCCTAGCGATTGTGCAGGCATCCGCCCAGGCTTCCGGCTTGGCGCAGCCAGGACAAGAGCGGCAGAGCGCGCGGCCTCCCGGTCAGCCGCAGGGCCGCTCCCAGGAGAGCGAGCCGCCGACCGATGCCGTGGCCGACATGGCCTGAGTTGACGCTTTCCTTACTTCACAGCCAATCTGCACCCTGTTATAGAGGGGCACATGAGCGGTGACACCATGGCAGAGACTGAGAAGCTGGCTCCTGCCGCCAGCACAACCGAAACCCCGCAGGCCAGTGAGACTGCCCAGCAAAAGCCAGCCGAGCAACAGCCCGGCAAGGCCGATGCAGGCAGTGCTGAGCCCAAGGGGGAGGGCGCCGACCCGCAGGCGCAGACCGTGGAAGCCAATCGAAAGCTCGATGAGCTGACCGCAAAGCTCACGGCGGATTACAAGGATCCCAGCGCGCCGCCCTCTGACGATGAGCTACTTGAGCCCACCGAAGATGAGCGCCGTTGGATGGGTTCGCGCAACGCTAAGCGCTTCGATCGTCTCAAGGAGCTGCATAAAACCGAAGTGGAAGCCTTGAAGCCTTCCGCCGAGGTGGGCAAGCGCGTCATCGAGGTGTTGGAAGCGCGGAAGATCAGTGTCGATGACCTGTTGGCCGAGCGCCAGCAGGAGCAAGAGCCGCCCAAGGCCACTGCAGGCATCGACCTGACCGCGTTGCGCGACCTGGCCAAGTCTATCGAGCTGAGCGCTTCCGAGCGTGATGCCGTTGACCTGGACTTTATGAGCGAAGAGGATGCGCGGCTCCTGGCCGCCCTGCGCAAGCAACTGTCCAACCCCGAGCTGTCGCGAGCCAAGGAAGCCCAGGCTGAAAAGCCAGTGGCCGACGAAGCCGAGCAGGGCAAGGAAAAGGCGAAGCAGGAAAGCCAGGAGCCGCGCGGAGGCTACACGGACGCTGATGCATCCGTGGACATTGAGGATTACCTGATTCACGATGCGGGTATCCCTGATGAACAGCTCGAATCCTACATGGATGAGCTATTGCCGGAAATCGCCAAGATCCTTGAGAAGACCGGGCGCGTTGACGCCGTGGTTGATCCGCGTGACAAGGTGCGGTTGGTGCGCCAGGCGCATCGCGAAGTGCAGAAACGGAGCCAGAACCGCCAGCCAGGGACACGGGACGAGGCTGGCCGGTTCAAGTCCGGTGGCAAGGTGCCGCAGGAACAACGCGAATTGAGCGCCGACGAGCAATGGCTCGCGGAACTCGATCCCGCGTCTCGCGCCCGCATCAGTCGGTTAATCAGTCAATAAACCAAGGAGAAAGTCATGCCCCAGGAAACCTGGACGACCGCAGAAATCCAAGAGGTGGCCACCGCTGTCCTCTCGCCCTACGTTATCAACGAGGGCAAACCCAATATGCTCGATGAGCATTTTTACCCCGAAATGAACTTGCTCTTTGCCATGAGCAAGCTCCCCAACGGTGAGCAGCCGACCAACAACGCTGTGCGTGCGTTGGTCGAGGCCCCGCGCCGTCAGCGCATCCAGTGGTTTGCTGGCGCAGACATGCTGACCTTCCAGGGCAATTTTGGCACCTATTTCCTGGATTATGAGCTGGGGCAGGCCCACCTGGGCGATGAAATCCTGTACGATGTTGTGCGCCACGCCGGCCACAAGGTCAGCTACAGCGATGGCATCACCGGCAAGCACAGTGTGTCGAGCACCAAGGTGCTCTACAACATCATTGAGCGTAACAAGGACCGCTATATGCGTGCCTACAAGCGAGACTTATGCAAGTCCCTGTTCCGCTCGAATGCCGCCGACCCCAAGGCGTTCCTGTCGTTCGTGGACCTGTTTTCCCCGGCCACCAATTCGACCGGCACCATCGGCAAGAAGAGCCGCAGTAACGTGCTGAACCGCCACCAGTTGGTGACTGGCGTCACCCGCGACACCATCCAGAAGCAGATCCATCAGCTGTACCGCCTCTGCACTCGTCGCAGCATGAAGGGTCAGCCGAAGATCGTCCTCATTGGCGACACTATTTATGAAATGCTGCTCGATGTGTTCACTCCGAACCCCGGCATCACCACGCCGGCCGATCGTCGAGGCAGCCAACTCGACATGCGCTTGGCTCGTGAACTGGCAATGAAGGAGGGCGAGAAGTTCAATGTCGCCTTGCCTCAAGACTGCTTCATGTATCAGGATATGCTGTTCGTCAACCCGCCTCTGTGGGCGGAAATCGATGAAGACGAGGCTCCCGCTGTGCCGCTGGCCAAGCAGTTGCACATGATCAACCCCGAGCATACCGGGTTTGAGCGCATCCGGCATGAAGAGCACATTGTGCATAAGCGCCCGGAAAACCAGCTTCTGCAACGCCAGTCGTTGCATGGCGAGTATGTGGTTTGGAATGATCAGCCCGGCACCTATGGCGTGCTCGTCGCTGCCTAATTGATTGCCAGCCCCTGGGCCTTCGCCGGCCTGGGGGCTTTCGTTTTTTCCCACCCCTGCCCTTCCTCTGCCCAGGAGACCCCCCATGGAGAACTTCACCAAGGCCGATAACAGCCTGACGCTTGCGCGAGGCCCGGCCCAAATCTTCACCTTCCACGTCCTCGCTGTGCTCAAGATCAACGGCAACGAGACGCCGACCATGATCTGCATGCATGAGGCGCCGCTTTTGTACCGCAAGATGCACTTGATGCATCACGATATGTACCTGCGCGCAGAGTGGCCAGAGACCTTGCGCGCGAACCGCATCCGTCTCCTGACCCCTGCCGATGTGCAGGCCGAGGTGTCGCGCCTCAAGGACCGCTATAACTACTCTGACGGCAACCAAATCGTGAATTGCTGGACTCAGGTATACGGTGGAGACGAGAGCGACCGCTTCTATCGTGCGCTTGAAAAGATCGCGCAGACCTACAACGAATGGGCGTCCCGCCAGGAAGTCATCAGCGATGCAGACGTGCAGGGGCTGATGATCGCACTTGTGCCCAGCGAGCAGCATGCCGCGACCATTCGCAGCGTGCTCCCCGCTGACGGATCAGCGGCAAAGCCGCAGCGCGAACGCGCACCGGCAGGAAAGCCGGAAATCTTGGATGAGGATGACGGAAAGCCGGTGAACGCTGTGCCGCGCCCCATTGCTCCTGCGTCTGACCTTGGCGACGACGCCGAAGACGTTGGCCTTGACCTGGGAACGATCGAACATTTTAAGCGCACCTTTGCCAATGAAGAGGTGTGCCGCGCCTTGGCCCGGCTCATGGCTACGGTTGGCCGCCCTGAAGATATTACGGATGAGCAGTTGGCAGCCGTGCCCATGATCGGCGCGCACGCAGCGCGCCAGGCAAAGGCTCGGCGCGCTCTGGCCACCGCATTCGAGCGCCTGACCGGCGTTTCTGCTGACGAGTAACCATGGAAGAACGCTGGCAGCGCTCGCGCATCCGCACCTACCTGCGCTCTGTGACGGGCGCTGCAATCGACGGCACGGACGGGATTACCGTCAACCAAGAAAATGCCTGGATGGACGATGCCTACGCCGAGGCATGGGCAGATTGCTCCTGGAAGACGGCGATCCTTGACGAACGGGTTGCCGTCGGCGCGCAGCAACGCTTGATCAATTACCCTGCCGGGTGCGCGCCAGGCGGTGTACTTGAAGTGGCTTGGTGGCACAACGACTCGCGGTGCTGGATCCCGCTCAGCCCCATGGAAATCCCGCCAGAAGCCCACCCCGACCCAATCGAGGACGAGGGCGGAGACGAGTGGCAAGACCGCTGCGGCACGCCGGCTGTGTGGTGTCAGCGTGCACAAATTGAGATCAGCCCAGCGACTGACGTGGCCAGCGAGGTAAAAGTGCGATTTCGCGTACTGCCGAGCTTTGCTGATGCAGACGCAACGTTTACCGCGTGCGATGGGCTGCTGGTGGCGCTGAAGTCTGTGGAACTCCTGCACCGACATATGCGCGAGAGTGACCTCGCTGATGTGTATGCTGTGCGATACGCCAAGCGCCTGAGCCGGCTCCGGGCCGCGTTTGCTACCGGGGAGCCGATTCCGCTGGCTCCGGGAATTGGATTCGAGGGCGTGACCCGCCTGCCCCGATATTATCAGGGCGAAAGCATGCGCATCGTGACTGATGGCACAGGAGACTGACCATGAGCGGCACGCGATACGCCGGCTTCCATGGCATGGACCTGCGCGGCGGCAATTATGGCGACCACAAGTTTCCGCGCCTAGCGATCAATGTGGTTCCGACCAGCGACTATGCGTTTACCGAGCGCCCTCCGCTGCGCCGCGTGACGCCTCCGAGCAGCACGATCCACGGTCAGGTGGCCCTGCATCATGACGGCGGTATATTCCTCTTCAGGGGACGACTTGAGTCGGCTACTCCGGTGGTGGTTGGAGGCTGGACCTATACCCCGCTGATGGTGACCGAGCCGCCCGGATGCGAATCTGCCGGCGCGACGATGTTCGCATCATTCATGTTCGGTGACGTTCCTGAATGAATCATCCACCACCTGTTATCTGGCACCGATACAGCCAACGGGAAGCATGTCGCGGTGCTCTGCTTGCACGTTTTCGACGACGACACCAGGGCCGGGCGCCGCAAGAGTTACGTGCTCGACCCATACGCGCCGTCACTGTGGCCGCAAAAGCCTGTGGCACTCAACGCGCGAGAGCCGGTGCGGCCTGCCGATCTCTTCAGCGGCCCAAGTTACGGGTCTTTTGTGCCGGCGCTGTGCGAGGCGGCCGGCAAGCTGTGGTGCTCGCTGCCTGATGGGTCCGTGCGCTGCTCAGCTGTCGGCAATGCTCGCGTGTGGGATCCTCGTGACGCGCAGGACATTCTGACGAGCGGTTTCGTGTGGCAGTGGTATGTCGGGAAATATGCGACAGCAGGGACCGTTGTTTCTGGCCATACGCTTGACGCCTTTCCGTATGAAGACTTGGCAGAAGCAAGCGGGTATGTTTTTGAGCGCCTAGCGGCAGACGGCCGCTGGATTGCGCACACCGAAGACCCGAGCGGCAGCGTTGGGCCTAATGAGTTCCATGTCAGCAACGCGGCGGGGTTCCCACGGTTTGATTATGGGATGCTCGGAGCAGACACCGACTGCCATGTGCGCATCAGGATCCACTATGGTGACGCTCTGCCGGCCATCACGGGCGACTACCAGCCTCAGAAAATTGTCGCCAATCACCGATCAGTGGCCGGCGTTGAGGTGCGCAACGAACTAAGCATGCTCGGGCCGGTGATTGAGCGCGGGCACCAAGTTCGCACCCTATTCCCATCAGATTCGCTGACGGTCGGCACCTCGTCTGCCACGCTGCACGCCGAGGCCCTGCCTTGGGACGAGCGGGTGCCTGGCATCTACGAGTGGGACGGGCTCACGATGACGACCAAGCGCTCATCGCTGGTGCGCGTCACGGTCCAGAACGACGACGGGGAGTTTCAGGATCTCAGCCAAGGGGCGCTCGATCGCGGAGGGTGGACCGGCGCCGTGTGCCGGCTGGTGAATTATCAAGGCGTTATCGGCGTTGAAATGTTCCATTGCCGCGTGCACACGGCTACGACTGTTGGCGCGACACTCAGCGGGCTGACCACAACGATCCCGTGGGATGCCAGCATCCAGGCGTTGGTCGCCATGAATGCGCTCACGGTGCGCGAGAGCCGCTATGGCGAGGCCACAGAACGCTCCATGGCTTCGCTGTCCATCGATGTGACGTTTACGAATAGCGGCGGATTCCTGCGGATTAACTTCGGTGGCGCAGGCGCACCGTGGACCAGTCCTGCAGGTTCCGCGCCGCTCAGTCCGACCTTCCTGATGCTCGGCTTTGCGTCCACCTGGCAGGCTCCGCTCCTGATCACCGCAGTTGGCGGTTATCATGTCGCCAGTGTGCAGGCTCAGGGATTTTGGGCCGGCGCTCCGTACAGCGTGGCGGCAGCCACGCACAATATCGCGGAGACGGTTGGGGGATCGAGCCACAGCCTCGTGCTCGAAGTAGACGACACGCTTGCGGCCGCATCGCTGGTATGGCGAGACAGCGGGACGCAGGACGTTCTAGACGCGCAGAGCGGCACCTACCGCCTGCGTAGACGGCGCCTGCTGGTGGGCATTGCTGATGCGACGGAAGAGATCGGCCCGGACCTTGTCGCCAAGGTGATCTATTTCAGCGCCTACGGCAACCCGTTCGACCCGCTCAGTGAATCGGAGCGCTTCGCTAAGTATAATCTGATTGCGCTTGAGCAGAACGGAGCCGACGAGGCCGACCGCTTTGAAACACAGAAGCGCGAGGTGCTCGGCGAAAAGGTGAGCGGTCTCGTTGGGTCGCTGGATCGCCTGCTGGTGCTGTACCCATCGAGCGCCCAGCTGTGGCGGGCAACGCCATCAGCACCCGACACCCTGTTCATGGATTTTTCAGAGGCTGGCGGCACGCATCCTGTGACTGTTGGCCGAGCGGTGTTTGTACACGGACCGCGCGGCGTGCGTGCGGTGACTCTGGATGGCCTTGGCCACGACGCGATGACTGAGTCTGGTCCGGGCGAGGGTGTTGCAGACATTGGCCATTATACCGTGCGCGCTGCCTGCTGGTGGCCAGCGCTGGCCTGCTACTGCTTGGCTGTCGATCTTAATTCAGTCAGCGCAGACGCTGCATCCTGGGGGCTCACCACGGGCGAAAAGATCCTCGCCCTGCGCTGGCTGCCAGAAGAGCGCTCTTGGCGCTGGGCGATCTGGCAGAGCCCAAGCCTCCACCTATTTGGCAGCTTGGTCACCATGAAGGCAGTCAGGGGCACCCTCTGGCTCGGTAGTGACCGATGGCTGTCGCTGGGGAACACGCCCCGCGATCAGGACAATGCGACCACGCCAGAGGTGTGGGTGGATTATCCTATAAAAGTCCGGTGGCCCTGGATGCCTCTGGGCGAAGTGGGCGGCATGAAATTGCTGAGGCAGTGCGATATTGAGCAGGTGGGCACCAGCACCGCGCGCCTCTACCTGCGCCAGGGCGTGCACATCCCAACGGTGAGCGTTACCAGAACGGGAACGACATACGGACAGCCGCGCAACCGCCTTGGATTGCGCTGCCAAGCCGTGTCGCTGGAACTGGAGGCTATCCCGCCCTGGCGCCTGCAGGCGTTCCAATTCGAGGGAGCGCGCCTCCCTCGCTGATGAATTGACGGCAGCCTTACTTGCGACCCTGAGCCGAGAGACGTAGGAACAGGCCCATGCCCAGCACGCCGCCCGTCACCATCGACCATACGTTTGCCGGCGACAACCCGGTGAACGGCGCCGAGCTTGATCAGGTATTCGCGGACATCGCTGCCACGCTGAACCGGTTGATCACGCAGGATAACGCCAAGGTGGTCCGAGATGATGACACCTTGGCTGATAAGACCGTGCGCCTGCGCATGCTGCATCCAGAGGTGGGAGCGCACTACGCGCAGCGCAACGGGCTGCCCGTGGTTGGCGGGTTTTCATGGAAACAGCCCGTCCTGCGCATTGAAAACAATCCGCCCGGTGAGGAACCGCAGGCAGGCGATCGTTACCTTGTTGGCGAGAGCCCGACGGGAGCCTGGGCAGGGCTTGCAGGACATATTGTACAGTGGGCTGTCATCGGTGGTGTCGGCCAATGGATTTCCGAGGGCGAGCCGCAGGACGGTTGGTACGTGTACGTACTCGACCAGCAGGCACCGTATGGGCGCAGCGGTGGTGCATGGCTGGAAAACGGCGGGGCTCGCGGGTTTGGCGTGTTTGTGGGCGAGTATTCCGGCTCTACGAGCGGTGTGCCAGGCGCTGGGCAGAATATCAATCTGAACAATGGCGGGGATGCGCGCAGCGCTCGCGGCGTGGGGCTTTCGCTGGCGATCGGTAGCGCTGCGCTGGCTGGCGTGGTGACGGTGCGGGTGTTTCAGGATTCGCTACGCACGCAGCTGGTTGCCGAGCTGGTGGCGGATCTCGCTGATAATACGACCTGGGCCACGCGCGATGCGTTCGGGTTTGAGGCTGCGACCGATTTGCAGCTGTGGGCGACGGTGTACAGCGCCGGCATGGCTTCTGGCGCGGTGACGGTGACGGTGCGCGCGCACCTGTTGCTGGTGGAAAATTACAATCCGCTGTTGTACCAGGATCTTGGCAATGGGCTGATGCAGGCCGGTGACGGCAAAGCGCAGGTCAAGTTGGCCGGCGTCTCTGGCCTGGCTGTGGATAGCGGCGGGCTTCGCGTGGTGGGCGATCCTGCTGGCGCGGTGCGGGTGATTCCGCAGGCGGGCGGGCTAGCGGTGACTGGCGCGCTGGCGACGACGACCGACCAGGATGCCACAGGCCAGAAACGCATGGCGGGCCTGGGCTGCGTTCCCCGTGGAACACTTGGCCCGCCGACGAGCGGCACTTGGTTGGCTGGCGTGGAGGTGGCCGACAGCGAGGGCGTGCGCTGGCGCTGCCGCGTGGGCGGCACTCCCGGCCAGTGGGAATTGGCTGACACGGTGACGCGCTGGACCTCGCGCGTGGTGGGCGCCGTGCTGCCGCCTGGAGCGACCACGACCGTGCTGCTACCGGTGGATGGGCAGGCAGGCAGTGCGCTGGTGCTGCGGGTGGACGCTGCGGCGACTGCGTTTTCTACCGGTGTGGCTCCCCTGCGCGTGCGGGTGTACCCGTCAACGGGATTGCTCGGCAGGGATTTGTTGTGGCAGGGGCTGGCGCTGGCTCGCTTCACCTACCTGACCGCTGCTGCTATTCCAAGCGCAGGCTCGCTGACGGTTGCCGACAATAACATTGGAGAGATTGACGACCTGCTGCTGGCTGGCGGATATTATGCGCGCGTGAGCGGGCGCACAGGCGGTGATTTCCAGATTGATGAGCCAATGACCAACCCCGGCACGATCCCGCTCAATACCATCGTGCGGATTGTGTCGGAGTTCCAGTCGGTGCCGTTTTTGTGCGAGGACTCGGCGGATCGACACCTGATTGTACAGATCCGTAACGACAGCGCGACGGTGACGGTGGAGCCTGCGGTGCAGGCGCTGATGCAGTGCCGTGGGGTGCTGCGGTGATTGCCCTGCCTGCCGGCCAGGGGATGAGCGTGCTGACGCAGCTGCGTCCTATCTTCTTCTGGGACGCATTGCGTGGCGTCGATTGCTCAGGTGGGCCGACGCAGCTTCAGGCCGTCGATAACAACGCTATAGGGTCAACCGATTACGCGCTATCATGGGACGCTGGGCGTGGTCAGTTTGTGATGCGTCAGAGCAATAGCCCGCTGGTATTCGGAGCGTGTGGCGAGTTTAGCGATGGTCCTCTAAATAATCTATGGGTTGGAGGCTGGGCGAGTGATCGCCTTGGGTTTTCCGATGCGACAAGCGGGGCAGTGGTATCCACAGATACGGCAACACAGGCTATTCATGCGGTCGGATTAACGGCATGGTCAGCCGTTGTGGATACCGATACCGGCAGCGGCGAGGCGTGGGCGTTTGTTCGGGCACCGTTTCCGCTGAGCACGGTCTACCGGCGCTGCGGACAGGTGCTGGTGCGTTCGCACTCGGCTCTGGCTCCGTCGCAGGCTGCGTGCGCGATTACCTTGGATAGCGTGCCAGAGGCAACAGCGAAGACGGATGCGTATTTCGGTGGCACCGTGCGCAACTGGCTGCCGAACCAGGCCGACAAGGCTCCTGCTGATCGCTGGTTTGCCCTGCGCCACACGCATCCGGCGAATGCGGGCGCTGCATCGTTCTGGGTGCGGCTGCCGAATAATTCCGGGCTGTGGACGCTCACCTACCCAGCGTGTTACTCTGCCTATTCGACATACGAAGGGATCTTTCGCTCTCCTGCGATTCCAGGGTGGCAGCGCGGTGGCTGGTACCTGCGGAGCGTGAGCAGTACGGTATGGATGCCGCCTGTAGGCTGGGTTGCCGTATCGGTTGCAATCCCTGATGCCAGCGCCAGCAGAGGCCACAGGGACCACAATAATGCGCTGAATTGGGGGTTCGCCATCCTCTTCTCGTGGCAGGCTAACAACGGTCATCGCATACGACTGCTCATGAGCGACACCTACGACAAATTAGCGTTCCAAATAGAAAACAATGGGACTATTGCGTACCTGGATCTTCCAGGGGATTGGTACGCATGGGAACGCCTGGGTATCGTGGTGACCTGGGGGTACTCAAATCAAAAGAATTACGCAAATCTGTACGTGAACGGAGTCAAGCAGGACAGCGAGTTTGATGCCGCGACGTGGATCAACAGCACCGGGATACTCGGCACGATAGGCGTTGGCGGAGAAAACAACGGATCGTCTATGGCTGATTGCTGGGTGCAACGCTGCGCAGTCGGACGTGGACCACTGCACCGCTCGCAGGCGGCAGCGCTCTCTGTGGCGATGGGGCAGGCACTGCGCTGCGCTGATGCAGGGGTGGCGATATGACGATCCTACCGTGGGCGAAGATGGGTTTCACGCGCAATGGCGCCGCGTGGTGCCCGATCACCGGCAAGCGGGCCGGGGTAAATGAGCCGCGCATTGCGGATGGGCTGGTACTGGAGCACCAGGCCGATGCACGGATCTATTACCGCTTTCCGGCAGACCAGGGCTTTACGGCTTACGCGCCCGGCAGCTACGAGCGACCGGGCGAGACGACGCATTATGCCTTGGAATTACTGGAGGATTTCACGGCATCCTGGCTGGCTGCGGGCGGCGAGCGTCTGACCATGGGCTATAGCTACCAGGGACGGGAGATTCCGGCCTGGCGCTTGGGGCCGGTGAGCCGACCACATTTCTTGGTGACCAACTGCGTGCATGGCAACGAGGTTGACGGCGTGCCGGGCTCTATTGAGGGCATGCGTATTCTGGCCACACACCCGGATTTTGCGGCGCTGCGCGAACGGTTTACGCTTTTTTTCGTGCCGATCTGCAACCCGGACGGATACCACGCGCACACTCGCGGCGTGGCCAAGCTCGGCCCGAATCCGCATGGGCCTGACCAGCAGATCAATCTGAATCGCGTATGGCCGTGGTTCTGGCAGGAATACCTACCATCGAGCAGCGAGAGCAAGGGCGCTGCACCGCTCGACTGCCCGGAGGCGCAGGCGCTGTACCAGTGGTGGCGCTTTGGCAACGGCGGCGGGCCGGTGCCGATTGCGTGGGCGATTGACCAGCACTCGACGGTGGGCGACGGCGCGCGCTACCAGAGCAGAGACCGCTGTTTCCGGGAATACCCGGAGGGCGATTGGTTCAGCGTGTGGGCTGATTGGATTGTGTGGCGACAGCTGCGCAGCATTCAGGCGGAGCGCGTGCGGCATGACGGCGCACCTGATCTGTGGATCAATTATTTTCGCTCGCGCTTCAAGCCTCACTTGCACCCCTTTTGGGGAACGCGCACAGCCGAGGAAAACGGCGGGCAAGCGCCGATTTCGCTGGTGACCGAGCACAACAAGGTGGCCTTCGTGGTCGTGGAAGAGGACCAGGAGACCTATCAGAGCGCGTGCGATTATAACCTGGATGTGCTGATTGCTGCGGCACAGGTCGCGCAGGGTGGCGCGGTGGAGGCGCGCAGCGCGGTGCTGATTGAGCATGAGATTGGCAGCAACCAGGCGCAAAATAGCGAATGGGACCAGTGGCAGAAGTCGTCTGTTGCTGGGGTCCCTGATTATCGGCCCGGATACTGGACCGGCGCGCGCATGCGGCTGATTGAGCAGCGCGGGGAGAAACACATGCAGCACCACGGCGCGGCCCTGCGCACCGAGGGCAGCTTGCTGCTAGACCTGCCCGAGGGCTACGAGTTCCAGGGCGGGAGAGTGCCTGCCGCCAGCGTGCCGGGCCTGGGCGGCGCGTTCTATTTGGTGCGGCGGCTCAGTGACGGGCTGTGGGTGCTGCGGCAGGTATCGACGGGGACGGTGGCGGGATCCTCGGCGGATGTGGCTGTACTGGACTTGGGCACGCTTCAATCTGGCACCTGGCCCCTGCTCTTTGCGGCGAGCGCGACGGTGGTGTACGTGGTGAGCTGGCCGTCCTTGCAGTGTGTTGCGAGGCGGCTCGACGCCGCTACCGGGTGGCTACCAGAGACGATCCTGACGACTTCCGCGCCCGTGACCAATGTGGCCTACCTCTATAATGCGGCGCAGGACGATACCGTGGCGTGGTGGGCGGACGGGAACAAAAAATATGCTCTGACGCTGGCGACCGGAGCAGTGAGCGCTGTGACTGGCAGTATCAGCAATTCGCATCTGTATCCGGTGCTATTCAGGCCGAGCAGCGGGCCGCACGCTGGTCAGATGTTCCGTTTCAGCTCTGTTGGCGCTGGGCTGAACCGCTACGTGGTCGAATGGCTGAACGATGCGGGCACGGTCGTGGATACGGAGGCAGTAGAGGTTCCGGGCGGCACTGGATGGCTGTCTATGCCGCAGCTGCACGGTGCGGTTGCGTGGGACGATGCAAACCAAGAGGCGCGCATCTATGGCGCGGCGCGCGGCAGCCTGCCGGCGACTGATGCGATTGATGGCGTACTGTACCTGTGGTTCGATGGTGTGGACTGGCAGCTAGAAATTGAGCGGCCATTCAGCGCCGAGGACGAGAGCCAAGACACGCACGATGAGGACGGGGAATATCCAGACTTTGACGAGCGCTTGATTGCTTGCGGAGCGGTTTTGCTGCAGGCTGCGGACTCGCCGGCCCTGCTGGCCTATATTCTTGGCGGGACTGACCTGGATTCCCAGGCGTATCCGCGCCGCGTGCTGGTGCATGATTGGACCGACGGTACGATTGGCCTGGGCCTGGATGAGACCTATGGGTATCTGCGCTACAACGTGGCCTTTGACGGCGCGAGCAATAAGCGCTGGTCTACGACCTGGAGCGTGAAGGCCGACCCGGAGAGTATTTCCGGGTACACGCGGATTACCAACAGCCCAGGCGACAGCGTGAGCGGGACGCTGACGCAGCGGCGCGTGCGCAATTATTACAGCCTGCCGGCGCGCTGGTGGATGCGCTACCAGGGGAGCGTGGTGCTCGGGCGCAACAGCCGGGACAAGGCGGAAAACGAATGGCGCGCCTACCTGCGCGTGTACCGCGACGGGCAGGGCCTGTGGTTGGACAGCCCGATGGTGCAGCAATCGACCTGGCCTAGCTCGTGGAGCCCCTACGGCATCGCGCGCCTGCCTGAGACAGCGACATGGAACAGCGCGGTGCACAGCCAATGGCATCGGGTGCGACTGACGTGGCAGCCTGCTGCGGTGTTCCTTGCGGCCAATGGACCCATTTTGCTGGCGCGGATCGGGCCGCAGAGCGGTGAGCGCTTGGAGCTGTGGTCTACGGGCGACTCAAGCGATGCGAGTTTGCAGCGTGAATATAATTTGAATGACGTGTATGGAACAGCTGAGCCCACATTGGAGTTGCGGCGCTACAGCTCGGGCGGCACCTACGTGGCGTGCAGCGTGCCGGTGTATTGGGGCGGGTACGTGAAGGATGTGAGCTTGGAGCGCTTTGACACGCCTCTGACGCTGGAATTGTGGCAGCACCCCGACCTGGGCTTTGGGCTGGTGGTGCGCAACGCTGGCTGCGTGGGATATGCGCATGTGTCGGCTCTGTTTGATCCAGGAGCTGGCGGCTGGGGCGCTGGCGCAGCCATGGACCTGCACCTGCTGGGCGGCGGTTGGTGGTGCGAGCCGAACGTGCGCCCCGTGCGGCTGCAGGAATTGCGGCCCCTGGCGGATGGCCAAGGGCGGCTGGGAGCGCTGTTGATTGGCGACCGTGATCCGACCTTTGGACTGGTGAACACTGACGCAGCGTTCCGCTATCGGGAGACCTTTGATCGCGCCAACAGTAGCGACCTGGGCAGCGATTGGGACTCGATGGGCCAGAGTGGCAACGGGTTTGATATTGTGAGCGGCGAGGCCAAGCATGTCAGCGTGGGCAGCAGTTATGAGCGCTGGGACGCGCGTCCCGGCATTGCCGACTGTGAGCTGCATGCCAAGGTGCGCATTGACGCCTCGGGCGGGCAGGTGGGCCTGATGCATAAGCTGGATTGGTCGGCCTCCGTGCTGGGTGACCTGCGCAGCTATGAGGCTCGCCTGTCTTCCCTGACGCCGACCAGCGCGTTGCTGTACCTGTTTCGCAAAGATACAGGGACCGACAGCAATCTGGGGCAAATCGCTGTGCCTGGGTTTGCTGTCGGCACGAATTATGAGCTGATTGTGGGCTCTAACGGGACGACCGTGTATGCGAAACTGCTCAACAGCGTGGGGGACGTGGTTCTGGCCAACGTCTCCGCGACAGATTCCACCTACCAGCGGCCCGGAGCGTTCGGCATTCACGGGCATGATTCCATCACCATTTCCGAGGTGTGGGCAGCTCCGCTCATACCGACCCGGATCACGGACTAGGAGGCTCTATGGCCACCACGATTGCCACCATTACCGGCAACGGCACCAGCAGCCCATGGGCCACTGGCGCAATTACTCACATCTATTTTACAGGCGTGTTCGATGGCGCGCGCTGCGTTGTGGAAATATCGCCCGATGGCTTGAAGTGGGCACCGGCAGCTGCTGGATATTCGCAGACGCGCGAGGGCGACGAGAACTGGCGGCGCTTCCGGCCTGTGGCACAGCCGATGGTGGTCGATGAGCCTATTGCGGTGAGCATTGACGGGCACACCGATATGCAGGTGCGCATCACGACGATCGATGCCGGCCCCGCCACGCAAATTGTGGTGACCAGCGTCCCATGATCGGCGGCCTGAACCGGCTGGGATTGGCGGGCATTTTCGGCGCGTTGTACACCAGTGCGCCGCTGGATCCGACCATGATTGACGACGCCGACGATGGTTACCGCGTTGGCAGCCGGTGGATTAACACGCTGACGCAAGAGGAATGGCTGTGCCTGGACGCTACGCCATCCGCTGCGGTGTGGGTACAGACCGGCGGCGGTGGTGGCGGTGGTCCGCTGGCGCTGGGCGGCGATCTGGCGGGATCGACTGATAACGCCGAGGTGTTGCAGGTGCGGCCAGCGGGGACGACGACGCTGGGCTATGACGGCAGCGGGCGACTGGAGACGGTGACCGTTGCCGGTCGCGGCACCAAGACCCTGACCTATGATGGCAGCGGGCGGCTGACGGGTGTGGTGGGGACCGGGATCTATTCGAGCCTGACGCTGGGCTATGACGGCGGCGGCAATCTGGTTTCGGTGGGGGTGAGCTGATGCCATTTAACGTGTTCCGCATGTACACTGACGGCGTGGCGTCTGCGAATCCATCCTTTCGCGGGTGGTGGTCTGATGCGCAGCAGCCAGTGAACTGCCTGATTTATATTTGGGCACATAATGACGGCGGCGGGACCCCGCTGACGATCAGCAACAGTCACGCGAGCGATCCCAATCTGGGATGGGTTGAATTGCACGGGGCCGCTCCCAACAATAGCGGCACGCGCACGGCCTTCTGGTACCGCCGACGCACCGCAGCGGCGGTACCGGAGCCGACCATCACGGGGGCGGTGGACGAGTGGAGCGGTTTTGCGGAGCTGTTGACGGGCATTGATGCCAGCACTGCGATTGACGCCAGCGCGGTGACCGAGCAGACATCCAACACAAACACGCCGACCGCGCCCAGCGTGGTAACGACCACCGATTTTTGCGTGATTCGCCACCTGTGCGGGTGTGACGGGATATCCGTTGCCCCTACCACCAGGGAGCGCATTGGCAGTTTCATGATCGTGTCCGGGGCCAATGATAACCCGGCATCCACCGGGGGCACAGCCGGACATGTTTGCGTGCATCGCGTCCAAGAAGCGGCTGGCGCGACCGGAACGTTCCGGTTTGGGCTTGGTGGCAGCGACGGTGGCCGGCAGATGACGATAGCCTTTCGACTGGCGGCAGGAGCGCCGGTCCCAGGGTACTGCAAGCCTGTGCCGGTCGCTGCCCCGGAAGCGGTGTTTCCATTTCCTCAACAATCGCAGTGGAGCGCAATAACGAGCATCCACACGATCATGGCCACGATCGATGGCGTCACCGTGCGGACGCCAGGATCGGTCACTACTGGCTCATCTGGCGGCATCGGGAGTGAAGCACAGACCGATGATGGCTATGTTGGCGGCTGGAATAACCTACAGGCTGCGCAGCCGGCGTCCCCCGCTGGTCTCGCTGGCTATTACGGGGCGTTTGCGACCATTTCCGCAGGACCGGTGGACTGGCAGAACAACCTGTACGTTGCGCTCAAGCGCAGCCAATCGCAAAACCAGAGGGCTATCGATACCCCCCTTGATCTGTTTCTGGACGCCAGCGGCAATTGGGCGCTGCTGCGCACAGCATCGAGATCGACCTACAACAACATGTCTCTGCACGTTGCGAGACTGCCGGATCTCACTCCAGTTGCATCGTTCGGCTCTATCGACTGGGCAGCCATTACCAGAGCTGGGTTCGCGAAGTACGCCGGAACAAACACCGAAGCATCCACCCGCCCCCAATCTATGGATTTTAAATATGTGCTCGCCCTGCCTGCGCAGACGCCGCTACTGAGCATGCATGGCGACTTCGTGCTGGAAGATATTGAGCTGGCGCTCAAGGCGTTTGGTCTCGGGAGCGTGACTGCGCGCATTCAAGGCGGCGTGCAGCTGTTGACCAAGTTCGGCGTCCAGGTCGGAGACGGCGGCATTGGCCGGGTGAGCTATCGCGGCGAGGGTGCCTCAATCGCCTTCCCGTTCAAAAACGACGGTTACGATGTTGGTCCGCTCGATAACGTATTCAGGCTCGATCTTGGGCCTGCTGATGACGTAGATATTTCCGCCCTGTCCATCGTTTCGCAAGATGAGCCGGTGGATTTCCATATCGCAAACGCGAGCGACCCAGCGGCGTTGACTGGATCTGCTGCCGTGCTCATCGGTCAGGCACTGGATCTGGTGAATGGCCAGCCACTGAATGGCACAACGGTGATCGCTTCACCGCAGGCATTGTGCTATGCGGCAACGCTGACGGACTGCGTGTTCAAGACGACCGCCTCCACCGAAGCGGCGGCACGCTGGACGCTCAACGGCGGCGGATTTGTGGGCGGCACCATCGACCTGGCTGGCGTATCGTGCGGCCATCACATTGTGCTGGGGCCGAGTGTTACAGATTTCGACCTCCGAGGGGCAGCGCTGGCCGGGCCGGCAGCGGTCTCCCAGGTGCTAGTAGAGCGCGCGGCTGGCACCGTGACCATCACCCTGGCGGAGCTACAGACGCCACCGACCTACACGAGCGCAGGCGCGCTTGTCGAGTTCGATCAACCGGTACCCACGGTGCAGGCGCTGGTGACCTGGACCGAGCCCAATAGCCGGGTGCTGATCGCCAACGTGACCAAAGCGACCCTGTTCCTGAATGACCAGAGCGGCATCACGAGCTGGAGCATGAACTACGTGGAGGGCACCAGTTTTGAGGCAGGCGACACGGTGATTGTGCGGGTGCGCAAGCCTGGGTTTGTGCCGCAGGATTTCTCGACCGTGATTGGCGAGGGCTGGCAGCTGCCGGTCTCGCAGCCGGCTGATCCGCTGTGGGGCAATTCTCCGGTGGCGAACATTACGTTTGATGTGGTGAATAAAAAACTGCGCGCAACGGGGGCTCGGGCGCAGTTCCTGGCGCAAGAGGTGGGCGATTATTTCCGCGTCGCTGAGGCGACCAGCGACGGCATTTTGCTGGCGCAGATGGTAAAAACCTCGGGCCGCGCATCGCTGGCTCCTGGCGTAGAGGTGGCGCTGACCGTGGAGCTGCTAGACAACTGGCAGTTGAGCTGGGCGGCTGGTGGCGTGCCTGATGCGCTGGTGACCGGCGGCAACGTGGTGGGAGGGATTGCAGGCAAGATCGTGGAAAGCGTGGCCGGTGGGCCGCAGGTGACCATTTTGCTGTCAGCTGCGGCCGCCGAGGTGAGCAGCGGCGGCAGCGTGCCGAGCGCTGCGGACAATGCGGCGGCTGTGTGGGCTGCGGCGCAGGGTGTGCAGGTGCTGAGCGATGCGGCTGCGGCACGGGCACAGGCTGCCTTAGCTGTGGCGAGCGTGTGGGCGAAATAACAGGAGGGGATATGTGGCCATTCAAGAAACCGGACCCGGAGCGCTGGACGCTGGAGCTTGCCGATGTGGTGGAGACCGGGCAGAGCCAGCAGACCGGCATGTGGTGCTACGCTGCGACCTTTCGCAAGGGCGCGATGGAGAAGACGGTGCATTACAGCTTTTTGCACCGTAAGCCGATCGGGAAGGTGTTTGTGCTGGCGCGGGGTGACCTGTGATTGGCGGGGCTGCGCGTGGGCCGTTGCGCGGTCCTGCAGCGCGCTTTGGTGGCAGGGGGGCGCGACCGCTGTGGACGCCGGCTGAGTTGATTCTGACGTTCGGGCCGCGCATGATCTGGAACAACGACGAGTATCCCTTGCTCGATGAGTATTGGCAGGACCGCTCGGGCGACGGGCGCGAACTGGTGGCCCCGGCCCCGCCTGCGACCACGACCATTGACGGGAAGCAGGCGGTGGTGTGTACCACTGCAGGTGGGGAGTTTAACCACACAGGTCCTTACCTCAGCTATACGACCAATGTGCAGTCCATTATTCTGGCGGCGGTGGTCCGCGTGGATGGCGCTCTACCGCTGGCGACGCAGCGGCACGTTATTAACTTTGATAATAGCGCCGGCAACGCATTTCGGTGGTGCTTGCAGTTCCAGACAACCGGCGAGGTCCGAGCTGGCGGGCGGATACGAGACGCTGACACAGCGATATTCACGACCGGGACCACGGTATGCCAGCCCGGAGATGTGCAGCTTGTCGTGGGCATTTTGCGTCCGATCAGCGATTACATTGCTGTGCGTATAAATGGCACGCTGGAGAACAGTGACGCGACCTGGCAGCCGGGAGGACCTGCGATTAACGCAGTTGCCTCCGGTGACCTCGACATTGGCGATGCTGATATGACGTTGTGCGAGGTGGTGGCGATCTATGAAAACGCTGCCAATGTGAACGGTCTGGAGACGCTGATTGAGGGCTACCTTGCGCACCGTTGGGGCATCGCGCACAAGCTCGACGCTTTGCACCCATACAAACACAAGGCCCCCCGACGATGAGCCGCCTGCGCTACATTGCCGAGCTGGCCTTGTGGCTGGTGCTGGGCCTGGGCTTGGGCGCGATGCTGGCCGGTTGCTGGCGCAGCTCCGAGGCTACGAGGGAACGGGAGCAGGTGCGGCAGATCCAGTGGCCAGGGATGACGGTGCAGACGCCGGCTGGCGATATTGTGCTGCCGCCCGTGGAGGTGCGCGAGCTGAGCGCGAGCGTGGAGCGTGAGCAGGCGCGCAGCCGGCTGGAATTGCCGCCCCTGCCGATACCGACGCCAGGCGGCGGGCTTGGCGGCGGGCTGTTGGGCACCGCGATTGCCGTGGGGGTGGCTGTGTGGCAGTGGCTGCGCAAACGACAGATAGAGCAGACAGCCCGCAAGGCGGTTGCCGGCCTGGATGAGTTTCAGCGCGACCTGCCAGCGGAAGATCGAGAGGCGCTGCATGAAAGCCTCCGCAGGCGGATGGACGACAACGACAAGGCGAGGGTGCGGCAGTTAAGGAGTTGACGCATTCCTTACTTCACAACCGGGGACCGACCATGCATGACGATGCGATGCCACACGATCGCCCCGCGAGCCAGGAGAGCACCCGCCGCTTCGTGAAGACGCCTGCCGTGAAAGAGACGGTCGGTATGATGCTGGAGCAGGGCGCAGTGAACGACCTCGATACGAAGCAAATGTTGAACATCCATGGACGCATCCTGCTCCTGTTGGCTGAATCTTCAGATGAGCTGATCAGCGCTCTCAATAAGACGACCGCGGCGAGCAGGCAGGTGCAGGAAGAGGCGAACAGGCTCGCTCAGACGCTGGCGCCATTCAGTAAGTGGACGACGAGGGTCGGGCTTGTGGTGGTGGTGTGCGTGTTGCTGTGCGTGCTGTGGGTGATCGGGAAGGTGACTGGTGACACCACAGCCTTCCGGGCGCTCGTGCGCCTCATCGGCGGAGGCTGACCCATGGGCCTTATCGATGTGATAAAAGATCCGTTTGGCGCCAAGCGTGCAGAGCGCAAGGCTCGTGAGGCGGCACGGGCACAGCGCAAGAACTACGAAAAACAGGCGCAGATGCTCACTGAGGGGCTTGCGCGGTTGCGCGAGACCTACGGCATTGGTGACAGCGCTGCTGCCCGCGAGAACCGGGCGCGCTTGGATCAGTTGCTGCGGCAGCGTGAGGCTGCGATGGTGGCCGACGAAAACGCGCAGGTTGATGCTGGATATGAGGACGCCGTGCGCCAGGACCGGCAGGCAGCCGTGTACGGTGGCGGCGTGCATAGTCAGGAACGGCGGGCCGGTCGCAATCTGGCCGGGTTGATCGGCGGGCGCCAGCAGGCGCGAGCCGTTGGCCGCAATGCCACCAACCAGGGCATGCAGGCGCTGGAGCAGGATCTTGCCACGCAGGAAAGCGCATTTCTTGGCCGCGCTGTTGCTCCAGACAGCTATTTTGATGCCCAGCAGCAGCATATGAACCTGCAGGCAGCTTCCGGGAACGTCGGCCTGCAAACGGTTGGTAACGCCCTCAACCAGGGGGCGCAGTTGGTGATGACCGACGCAAACGCCAAGGCAAACGACCGCAGGGGGATCTTCTGATGGTATGGCCAGCGATTGCTTTGCTTGCAGGCACGACCCTGCTGAACCATGCTGGGCAACAGTCTGGCGCCAACGCTATGTCTGAGGCGGCCGGTAACGAGGCGCGCAGCCAGGCGGCGATGGCGGAACGGCGGGCGCAGATCCTCAACAGAGCGCTCGGCAGCATTGGGGCACCTGCGATTGATGCGGCAGGGCGAGCCGAGGCGGACCAGAACGCCCGCACGAGTTCCAATGTTGCTGATCGCTACGGGAAGAGCGGTCGCGTTGGCCGTGACCTCGCCGGGCGTATTGGCCAGCGCGCCAAGCGTTCCGGCCAACGCCGCGCACAGGCCGACGCGATTGGGCATGGTCGCAGCCGCATTGCGGGGCGCGTGGCCCGGCTTGGCAGCGACCTAGCGCTGCAAGATGCGCTGAGCCGCCTCAGTGGCGCTGCGAGCCAAGGCGAGATTGCTGCCGCCAGCCATAGCGGCGCCGAGCTGCGCCTACTCGGCCAGCTTGGGCAGATTGGCGCGCAGGCGTGGTTGATGCACTCGGCGAATGCGCCAGCCGGTGGCGGCGGTGGCTCGGCAGGTGGGATCAACTACGGCAGCCAGCCTGCGACTGGATTCACCCCATGAGGTTCAAGGTCAACACGCAGCCTTACACCATCGACTTCCAGGACGGCAACCCTGCCCTGGCCGGCTTTGGCAATTTTCTGACCGCGCTTGCGCAAGCCTACGGCATGCGTGCACAGGCCGAGCAGCGCCGCGAAGCGATGGAAATGGAGCAGCAGGAGCGCCTGCGCGCCGAGCGCACGGCCGCTGAGAGCGAGGCAAGAGCTGAAGCGCGCTATGTGGACGAACGGGATTATCGCCGGCAGCGCGATGTGCTTGGCGACCAGGAGCGCGAGGCGGAGCGCGCGGCCAAAGCCCAGGCAGATGCGGCGAGGCGCAACGCCGAGTCGACCGAGAGCCGGCGCAAGGCATACATGGAGCGCAAGAAGCTGCAGCTCGAAGAATCGACCCTTGCCGCCAAGACGCAGTCAGAGCAGGGCCAGCAGGCGCGGAAAACCGCTGACCGGCACCGTGACCTGTGGGACTACGCGACAAAACAGAGCACGTCCAAGGACGCGCTTGGCGAGACCGTAGACGAGGCCCGCCGTCAGCGCCTGTACCGCGACTACGCGAATCAGGAGGGGCTGACCCCGCTCGATCCGGCGCGGCTCGGCGGTGTTCCTGCCGCAGGCGCTGGGTCGGATGCCGACACCGCGCCAGGTCCAGCAGCAGGGCCGGTCACTGCGCCGGCTGGGTTTGTTGATCTGCCTGATGATCAGTTCCACGAGGATGCCCGTCCCGTGGCAGCAGAGGTGCGCGGGCTGATGCGGGTAGCAGTAGAGGGCGAGGAAGCTGATCGGAAGCAGGCTATTGCTGCACTGCGCGACATGGCCCGGCGCGGTGACCGGTACCGCCGCCTTGTAGAAATGTTTATCGACGCCAACGAAGGACAGTGATATGCCGAGTCTCCGCGATGCGATCCTTGGGCCAGTGGAAGCCGAGGGGGGCGCGGACGACGCAGCTCCGGTGAGTCGTGGGCGTAGCTTGCGCGCTGCCATCCTGGGACAGACGCCAGCCGGCAGCGCTGAGGATGGACCTTACGAGTTACCAGAGGGCTTCTCGTGGGTGCGCGATGGGCGCGGCTCGCTGCTGGTGCAGGGCGCAGCAGAAGAGGGCCAGGCGCGCGTCTGGCGACCCGACGAGTTCCCGGCCTGGATGCAGCAGCGGCAGATATACTGGAGCGAGCGCAGGGACGCCGCCCAGGCCCGGCGCGACGCCATGCGGGAAGAGATCGGCAGCGTGGGGACACTCCTGGCTGAGGGTGCAGCTGGCTCACTGGCCAGCACCAAGAAGGCGCTGGGTGTGGATCCGTCTGGCACCATGGACCTTGAGCGCGGCACCGCAGATGCCGCGATGATGGACGACAGCCTCGGTGCCAAGGTTGTCCGTGGTGTCGGCGGCATGTTGGCAGATGTGCCTACCATCATGATGCCCGGTGGTGCGCTGGCAAAGACAGGCAAGGCATTGTTCGATATGACGCGCCTCGGTGCGCGCATTGGGAAAGCAGCGAAGGCCGGCGAGCTTGGGGCGCGGCAGGCATACATGCTAAGCGCGGCCCAGGCCGCCGTTGTGAATAGCGGTTTCGCTCTCCGCGATGCGGCCGTGCGGCTGGAGGAAGGGCAGGGAGTCGGCCAGGCGGTTGCTGGTGGAATCGTTCAGGCGGCTGTACCGGCCCTGTTCGGCAAGACTGGTCTGGACCGCGCGATGCTCGGCGGCACGCCGGTCGTGCGCGAGTCCCTGTTGCGGCGATTGCAGGGCTGGGGTCTCGACCTGGCCATGGAAGGCGTCGAGGAATCCGCGACAGAATTGGCGCAGGCACTCGTTGACCACACCAGCGGGGCGAACCCGCAGGCGTTCGATGGACTTGGCGAAAATATGCTGGTCAGCTTTCTGGTCGGCGCGCTGGTGAGTGGCGCAGTGAATGCACCCAGCCTTGCAGACGGCAGCCTTGAGAGCCAGGCCGAACGGATCGATGACGCGCAGTTCCAGCGCATGATGAGTCAGATCGCCGCAGATCCGACCATTGCGGCATCGAACATAGCGCCAGAGGCGCCACAGTATGGCCAGCCGCTGGCCAGGCAGCAGGACGGGGACGCGCCGCGCTTCACCGACTTTGACGCCTACCGAGGCCGCCAGGACGCAGAGGGGCAGCAGATCGCCCCGGCGATTGGTGATGCCATGCGCATGGGCATGGACGCTGACCAGCGCCAGGCCGACGAGCAGGCGCGGGCACAGGCCACCCGCGAACGGTTGGAGTCGCAGCGCCACCGCATGCAGGGGCAGCAGATCGCCACAGCCATTGAGGGCGCGATGCGCATGGGCATGGACGCTGATCAGCGCCAGGCCGATGAGCGTTCTCGTGCACAGGCCACCCGCGAACGGTTGGGCAAGGAGAAGGAAGACCGTCTCGCTACGATCGCAGAGGAACGCCGATGGTCCAAGGCTAACGCAAAGGCCGATGACGAACAGGCGACCGAGCGAGAGTTGCGCCGATGGGAAGGTGGTTTGCCGGCGAAGCGCGACGACGAAATCCCCGAGACTGCGCCGGCCCAGCCATCGAGCGCGGCGACCACAGATGTGGATGCGCCGAGCGGCCGCGATGTGGTCGGGTTCCAGGTTGGCCAGCGCGTGCGGTTTAGCCGAGGCAAGAAAACCGGGCAGACCGCCATAGTGGCCGAGATTCGCCCTGATGGGCGCTTGGTGCTGGCCGACGAACAGGGCCGGCGCCTGGGTAAAAATGCCGGCATCACCCCAAGCAGCCTGGAGAAGATGACCGACCCAGCACCGATGGCTGGCACGCCTGGCACGCCTGGCGCACCCGGCGCATCGAACGTTGCAGGTGTGCCGGGCGGGCCGGTGGAAATGGCCGAAAAACAAAAGGAAAAGCGGAACGCCAAGGCGGAAGCGGATGTCGTAGACCGCGAGCGAGAGGCGCAGGATGATGCTGGAACGGGATTCCGCGAAGTAGAGGGCGCTCGTGTCAATGATGCCGGAAGTTCCGGCACGGTGCCCCAGGGTCAGGGCGAGGCGTCCGAGGGGGAGAGAGGGGGCGGCGACAGGGTGGCGCCGCTGCCGACCCCTGACCCTGGGGAGTCCGTTACAGATGAGGTTGCTGAACGTCCCGCCACGAGCGGTATTACCGATGTTGGTGAAAAGCTCGGCGGCGCACGCAAGGACCGAGTGCGCGACAGCCTGAACCGAGAGTTCAGCGCCGACGACATTGCGCGCAAGCCGCTGTCGGAAATCTGGCCGCTTTCCGATGTGGAGGCAGTGCAGGACATCGAGCAGGCGTCCATCTTGTTTGTGGTGCGCAGCGCCATCCCAACCAAGCCGCGCGCCCCCTACAAGGTGGCCCGGTGGGTGAAGCAGGTGCAGGAGCTGCGCGCACTGGCCAAGAAGCTGATGGACGGAAACGACCTGCCGGCGCTCGGCAAGGCACTGGACGAGGCTGGCAGCCGGAGCCTGCACCGCCTGACAGACAAGATGTGGTTACTTCGCGGCATTCCGCGCGAGCATTGGGGGCGCGTGGATGCTGTTGAGGATCATTCCACGGCGTTGAGCTACGGAGGACGCAGCGAGGACGGCAAACGTAAAGAGATCCCCTCGCCACACATGCTGGTGATGATTGACGGCATTCCGCTCCGCTTCGACCTGCCTTACCCGGTGCCTGTCGATCGGGTCGCAGCCATCCGCGAGCAAGTGGTTGCCGTATTGAGCCGGGAGAAAACGGAGAAGGCGGTACAGTTCGAGGTGCGTGGGAGCCCTGGCAACTGGAAGATCAATGCCAAGGGTGATCGCCGGTATCGTGCGCTCGCTGGACCGTTCGCGACGGGCGATGCAGCGTTTGCCTATATCAAAGAGAACCGCGAGGCGCTTACCGCCAAGTGGCGCGAGATCAGCGCGCCCCAGCCCATGCAGCGCAGCTTGAACCCGGACGCGAAGCGCATAGGGAAGGTGCGCCGTCCAGGCAACGGGGACATTGATGCAGAGACCCTGCAAAAGACCTTTGGGTTCCGGGGCATTGAGTTCGGCAACTGGACCAACCAAGCCGATCGGCAGCAGGGGCTGAATCAGGCATACGATGGGTTTATGGACCTGGCCGAGGTGCTTGGGGTTGAGCCGGCAGCGCTCTCCCTGGATGGGCGCCTGGGCCTGAGCTTTGGCGGGCGCGGCGGCGGGCGCGCGGCTGCGCACTACGAGCCTGGGCGCGTGGTGATCAACCTGACGCGCACGAAGGGGGAGGGCACCCTTGCGCATGAGTGGGCGCATGCCGTGGATAACGCTTTCGCGCGAGCCGGCCTTGCCCACCTGGGTGAGAATGCCGATCGGTGGCTGAGCCATCCGTCTGATGAGATGGCGCTTGCCGACGCGGTGCAACAGGGGGCGCAGGTTGGCGTTTGGCCCGAGATCGCCAAGGCCTGGGCTGTGCTGAACCGCGCCATCTACACGGGGCGTGCGGGCAACCAGCCGAGCACCGTGGCGGCGTGGGTTCGGCGCAGCAACGAGCGAGGTTCAGGCCGTAGCGGCGATAACTATTGGACGCGCCGGCATGAACTGCATGCCCGTGCGTTCGAGGTGTGGACAGCGCAGCGCCTGGAGGATGCCGGCGCGGCGAGCCCGTACCTTGTGCAGGGCGTGCCGACGCAGGCCGCCACCGATCCAGACAGCACCTGGCAAGAGGTGTACCCGCAGGGCCAGGAGGCTCTTGCAATCAATGCGGCGTTTGATGCGTGGGCGGCGGCGATCCGCAAGCGCTGGGCGGATGCGCAGCCAGAAGTAGGTGAGCCAACGCAGGATGTGCCGGCAATGCCGGGAGACCAGCAGGCGACCGTGCCTGATCCGCAGGGCGTAGAGCGTCCTAGCGCAGGCCCGGCGTGGTCTGAGGACATCGTGGATGGGCGCACCGTTCGCCAGACGCGCCTTATTTCCGGGGATACCCTGCGCATCGATGGGGTGGGCAAGCGCGACCATCGAGTGTTTATTATTGACCACGCGACCGGCCATACCGAGGACATGGGTGGGCCGATGAGCGCGAGCAACGCGCAGGGCCTTGCTGACGTGATCCTGAATCGCGGCACCACCCATGCACGGGACATGCTCAATTCCCTCCTGCCGATGGACCAGCTAGTGGTGTCTGACCGCGACAGCGATGCCGAAAGGCAGGTCCCCGTCGCTGAGGATCAGTATTGGACCGACGGAAAGATCCTGCTCCTGCGCAGCGCGCTGCCGGCGAAACTGAGACGATACCTTGAGGGTAGAGAGACCCAGCGCAGCAGCGCGAGACAGAGCGTGCAGGGCTTGATCGATAGTCTCATGCGCAAGACAACGCCGCTCCAGCTTTTGGGCGTTCTTCGTCCGGCTGGAGGAGTTGTCGTCGCCAGGGACGCAGACGGGGGGCTGCATGCGTTCCATGCTGGTCGAGTCGGCACAATGCTGCGCCTTAACCCCGATGACATTCGCTTGGGCGACTCGGGGAAGCAAAAAGCGTTGCTCGCCTGGCGTAATGGTGAAATGGTCGGGCTAGTCGGGCTATTGGCGCCTGTTCATGGAATCATCCAGCCATGGATGGAAGCGGCGGCTCTGAGGCAGCCGGTCCCGGTTGAAGGCAAACCGGCGCGCGAGCGCCTGTTCAGCCATCGGGAGACCGAGGCTGTGGCTCAGGCTATGGACACCGTACAGGGCGCGCTAGGCAGCAACGCGACCATGGTGCGTACACAGGACGGGCGCGGGTTTATTATCCACGGGCGCGGCGGCGTGCGTGTGCCGGTGATGCCGGCCACTGAGGCGGATGTGAACCGGGTGCAGGCAGGCGCTTCCGGCACGGTGAATGGTTGGTTTGATGCCGACGCCAAGGCAATCTATGTGGTGCCGGGCCGCGCCGGCAAGTTCACGGTCACCCACGAGCTGTACCATGCCATGGATGAGCTTGGCCTGATCACCGAGCGCCAGGCGAAGGCGTTGGACAGCGCGGCGCAGCGCCGGCTTGCTGCCGAACGGCAGGCCGGCAACGGCGGGCCACTGACCGAGGCCCAGCGCCTGACGCGCAGCGAGAGCGGAGATGTGCAGCGCAAGGAGCTGATTGCGCGCCTCATCGAGGAAGAAGCTGCCAAGCCGCGACCTGCCGGTGTGTTTGCGACCATCCGGCGCTGGTTCGATAGCCTTGCCTCGCTGGTGAATGCGCATGCCCGTGAGCGAGTGGTGATCCGCCAGGTGCTGGATGGTGAGCCGCTGGCGCGGCAAGAGCGGCGCATCGATCAGACGAACGGTGGAGTCATGGCTTCCACTGGAGACGGCACGCTGGTTGACGCCATGCTTGCCAATCCGGCGCCATGGCGATCCGTAGAGCCTACGGCAGAATGGTGGGCGGCAGAGTTTGGCCCAACGCTGACCGTGCAGACCCCCATTGGTCCCGTTAAACTTGGCGAGAACCAACGTGGGAAGTTGCTTGCCAGGGAGCGCGAACGCTACGCCGGGCTGATTAAGCCGACGCTGGAACAGCCAGCCTTGGTCATTGAAGACGATCGAGGGGCAAGGGTCTTCATGCGAGCATTCCGACCTGCTAGAGGGGATGCAGCCGGGATGGTCTCTGTCACCTACGATAAGGACGGCGTGCAGGTGCAGGTTACTGCCGGCCCACGCAGTGATAAAAGACTTCGGGCTATAGCAGAATCTGGCCGGGTGCTGTACCGTTGGTTGGCCGAGGAATCTCCGCGCTCTGATTCGCCAGCACCAGGCCCACGGGGGGAGCGCGCCCCTGACTCTGCCGGCAGTATGCCAGCAAACAGCGCAGAGGGCAAGTCCCCCCTGCTGAGCCAGGGCACGCCGGCTGACCTAGCCACCGAGGTAGAGGAACGCATGGAGGCAGCGCGCGGGGTTATGCCACGCTCGCTGATGGACCGCGTTCGCGAGGCTGCCGGCACGCTCAAGGATGTGTTCACCCGGCACTTCGTTCATCTGAACAAGGAAACCGATGGGGTGATGATCGACGCCCTGCGCGTGCTGGAGACGGCACGCAGTGCGGCGCCGATCCTAGCGCAACGTGCGGTCGTGGATGTGGTGCGCGGGCTTGATCGTGCCGAGCTGCGGACCTTCGAGCGCATCTTGATCCTGAACGACATTGCCAAGGACGTGGAGGCGGGACTGTACGACGAGAAGGCAATCCCCTTCGTGGATCGCATGGGCGACACCCTTGGGCCGGTGGCCGGGCGTGCCGCACGGGTGGCCGAGGCGCTGCAAGCCATCGAGGCCAAGGCCACGCCAGCCGTGCGGGAAGCGCTCAGGCGGCGCGAGCAGGTGCATGGAGAGATCACCCAGCGCCTGGTGGACCTGAAACTACTCGATGACCGGGTGCTGTCGGAACCGCGCTACTTCCATCGCCAGGTGCTGGACCACCTGACCGACGCAGCGCGCCGGCTGAGCCCGCGCGCGAAGGACGCGCGACAGCGGCGCCGTGGCTGGCAGCGCTCGCGCGCTGGTGGATACGAGTTCAATACCTCCTATGTAGAGGCTGAACACGAATACCTGACCCAGGCGCTAGCCGAGATTGCCACAGCCACGCAGCTTGAGCGCATCCGGCAGGGCTTTGACCTACTGCCAGGGCTCAAGCGCGAGGCCAAGGCGCAGAACATGGACCGCTGGATCCCGCCAGAGATCCAGGCACAGATTGCCGCCATCAAAGAGCAGCGGCGCGAGGCGCGTGCGCAGGGCGACCGCGACATTGCGGCCCAGCTCACCGCAGAGATTTGGCAGCTCGATCCGCGCATGCCGTTCCGGTCGGAGATTGCGCAGGCGGTGCAGGCCCTGGGCGCCGAGTTAGAGACGCTGGACGGCCAGGCGCTCAATGTGCCGTTCCCGATCGATGACCTGTTGGCGCAGGTCGAGCAACAGGAACTGTACGACCCGGAGGAAACGGGCGGCGCCAGCGGCTTCGATCTTGGCCACCCGCAGGCGTTCCCATTCCTGTCGTGGCTCATGAACCAGCCGCCCGGCACGTTCGACCGCATGAAGATCCAGGCCGGGCGAATCTTTAAGGCCATGGCCGAGCAGGAGGCGGCGATGCGCCGCGCCCTGGGCTCAGAATATGTGACATGGCGCGACATTATCCCCGAGGGGTTCACTACCTGGCAGCCAGTGGAAGGCGTGCAGCTGGCGCGTCAGTGGGCGGCCGACGATAAGGCTCTGTCTACCGGGATTGGGAGGGCCATCGCGGATGCCATTGCTGATGTGGAACGCACCCGGTCCCTGCTGGCCCAGGCCGAGCGGGCACAGGCAGCCGGTGACGGCGTGGAGCGCAACAACCGCTCGATCATTGCAACACTTAGTGCAAAGATCGAGCGAGCGCAGGCTACGGCTGACGACCTGGCCGGCGCGATGCAGGCCCTGCGGGACGGCAATGCCGGGCTGGCTGATGCCATGCCAGAGACGGTCACCCTGCGCGGGCAGGATTTGCGCCAGCAGCAAGTTGTTGTGGGGATGAAGCTGGAGTGGGTGATCCCTGAGCGACTAGCTACACAGCTGGACGACATGCCGGGCGCGCGGCCAGACAGCACCCTGGCACGGGTCACCGGGGCGCCCATCCGGGCCTGGAAACAATGGATCCTGCATGGACCGTTGCGCTTCCTGAAATACAACCTTAACAACCTTGCCGGCGATACCGAGGTGATGGCAACGGCGGTGCCAGGGGCATTCCGCTACATGCCGCAGGCCCTGCGCGATGCGCGGGCGTACCTGGGCGCTGGCGAAATGGACGAGCGCACTCAGGCCAGGGCTGCCGAGGCTGTGCGCCTGGGGCTGCTCGATAGCGGACAGGTGCTGCAAGAGATCCCCGACATTACCGCCTCTACCCCGGCCCTGCGCTCGCTGGAGGGCAAGAACCTGCTCCAGCTCCTGCGGCAAGGGGAGTTGCGCGAGGCGCTTGGCAGCCTGTTGCCTCGTTACCTGGAGGCTACACGCGGCATCTCCGCCCTGCGCGAGGGCGCTTACCGCCTGGCGGCAGGCCGCGCCTTCCTGGCTCAGATCCGCGCCGGCAAGACGCCTCTGGGCGCCAGTGTGCCGGCAGAGATGCGCGCCCTGTATGCGCAGATTGCCGAGGCCGATGGCGACGAGAAGACGCGCTTGCAGGGCCAGGCGGCGGCAAAGCTGGCGCGTGAGGTGCTGGTGGACTACGGCAACACGAGCGTTGGCGGGGTCGCTGTGAGCAAGCAACTGATCCCCTTCTGGCGTTGGATGGAGGGCAATGCGCCGCGCTGGTGGCGTCTGCTGCGCAACCAACTGGCAGAGGGTGGGATGGCTGGCGCTGGCCGGGCCGCAGGGATTCGCCTCGCCGGCACGAGCGTGCGCGGCGCGCTGGTGCTGGTCGGGATCCAGGCCGGCATTGCGGCGTGGAACGAGCTGATGAAGACCATGCTCGACATTGACGACGACGAGGATCCGAACCGGGACGCGAACCGGCAATTCATCCTCATGCCGTGGCGCGATCCTGATGGGCGCGTGGTCGCCATCGGCTTCGCCAGCGCCTTTGCTGACGCGCTGCGCTGGTTTGGCCTGCATAATCCTGCGCAGGACGCGCAGCAGATCATGAATGGACGCGGCGGCGAGGTGCTTGCGGACAGCCTGCTGGCGGCCCCGAATACGCTTCTCAACGGGGTGCGGCCAGAGGCAGGCGTAGCTATCGCTGCCACGCTGGGCCAGCAATTTTTCCCTGAGCCCATGAGTGGCGGGCGACCGATTCGCGACTTTGGCGACTACGCCGCCAACCTGTTTGGCATGGCGCCTGTGTACCGGACGGCGATGGGCGATCCGCGCGGCGGCAGCGTGATCAACGAGGCATGGAACCTACTCGGGTACAGCTTCGACCCTGGAGAGTCATCCTTCTTCGAGGCGCGTCGGCTGGCCTATGGGTTTCAGGACGACATTGGCAAGGGCGGCAGCCGCCGAGCAGGGCAGAACCTGCTTGAGTGGTTGAGCGGCGATCCCGACGCCAAGCGCAGTCTGGCGCTCAATCGGTTCAGGATGGCGATCCGGCGCGACGACACCGAGGCTGCCAAGCGGTGGCTTGGGGTGTATATCGACCAGGGCGGCACGGCGCAGGGGTTTGCTACGGCAGCACGCATGAGCCATCCGCTTGCGCCGGTTGCCCAGGTGCGCCGCGATGCGTTCCTAGACAGTCTGGATGCCAGGGAGCGGGAGACCGTAGAGAGGGCTATCCAGTGGCATGAAGCGACGTGGCAGGCTGGCGGCCAAGCTGTGAATGACCTGGCCCGCGAAGTGTTCAGGGAGCGGGCCAGGCAATGACATGGGTCCGCTTTATCGGTTGGGCTCAGTCTGTGCTTCCCCTGATTGGCTGCGCCCACCGGGTGAGCAGCCGGAATTGTCCGCGCGGCCAGTCGCCCACTGCCTGACTGTACCGCGCGGCAAGGCCGAGATATATCTGTGTGGTGGCCGCCGAACTGTGGCCCATGGCAAACCCGACCAGGGCCGCAGGATCGCCAGTGGCCACCCGCAGGCCCGCATAGCAGTGCCGCAGGCTGTGTGGGCTGCGACCATCCTTGTCGATGCCCAGGCGGCGCAGGAAACGGTCAAAGGTTATGCGTCCGTTGGCACCGGTGGTTGGCAGCACAGGACCGTTGTCCTGCCGCAGTGGCCACAGGATAGCGGCAAGCTCGTCTTGCAGCGGGACAATGCGCTCCTTGTCCCGCTTGATCTTCCCGCCGCGCATGCGCAGCAGCACGCATTGGCCAGACCAGTCAACGTCCTGCCATTGCACCAGGCCGGTTTCCCCGTCGCGCAGGCCCAGGTACAGGAGCAGGCAGGCGCGCAGATGCTGCCGGTCACCCACTGCGCGCACGATGGTGCGCAGCTCGTCCAACGAGAACTGTGGCTTGAGGTAGCGCGGCGCGTTGGCTCGCTCGATGGGCGCTGTTGGGTCCACCCGCACGCGGCGGCGCTTCTGTAGCCAGCGCACCAGGCCGCGCGTAACGGTAAGGTATCGGTTGCGGGTGGCTGGGCCGCAGGCGAGCGAGGCAAGCCACGCCTCCAGCCGCACCGTAGCGCTGCGATGCTCCAGGTCAGGAACGGAGGCAGCCATGCCACCCAGGATCCGCGCGCAGTCTGCCAGGTGGTGCGCGCTGCGCCCTCGCTGGGCGAGGTTGGCAAGGTAGTCGTCTACCTGCTTGCGTGCGGTGTCGCCCTCTAGGGCATCGACGGAGGCGCGGGCCTGCACCGCTGCGGCTTCAGCCACAGCCCACGCCGTTGCAGCAGTCTTGGCAGGGAAGGTCCTGCTGCGATACCTCCCCGAGTCGCGCACCTCGGCCAGCCAGCCGCCAGCGCTGGACGGAGACCTGCGCACGCGCCATCCCTTGTGTGCTCCCATGACTCCACTTTGATTCTACTTTATTGGGGTCAATGGGGGTCATTAGGGGCAATAAGACAAGGATTAGCCATACGGAGAGGCAACAAGAAACCCCCTGCAACCGTAGTGTTGACAGGGGGTTATGCTTGGAGGCGCCGACGGGAATCGAACCCGTATGCGTGGATTTGCAAACATGGATCAAGACTAGACGCGCCAACTGGTTACGTTATTTATTCTAGTTCCGATTCCTGTTTTCATGCCGTTCTGCTAACAGATAGGACAGGGACTTTGCGATGGCGTCGTCATCGAGATACGTGGCCAGGGCCAGATACGTGGCCAGGGCCTTCCTGAGCGTGTGCTGAGCGGACTCGCTCTTTTCGAGTTGCCCGCGCAGCCAGTCGAGGTAGAGAAGCCCCTCGTCATCCTCGGCCACTTGATCGATGGTCTTTCCTTTGTGTTTGCCAAAGGGGAGCGGGTAGGATGCGGCGCCTTTGTAGGAGAGAATCGCCATGGGGACAGTGACTGCCATAGTTAGACCCTTCCGGCGCGAATCGCATGCGTGTGGTTGTGGATGGTGCGCAGAGGTTCGCTGAGCGACTGAATGAGGTGGCACACCTCCGTGGTAGGGCGGCGCGGATCCTGCGGGCGCATGTCGGAGGTGAAACCGACGCCTGCGCCGAAGTGCGTCACCAAGAACTGCGAGATTGTGATGAAGGACTTTACCTTGGCGTCTATCTGGTCTCCGTGATGGCGGGCGGCACGCACGAACTCTTGCAGGTTATGCATGTCGTCAGCCCACTGCGTCAAGAGCGGGTGGACGTGCCACCCATCTTGCACAATGGTATCCCCGGTAAACCCGGCTCGCTCCAGCGTGCTTAATATGTCGCAGATCAGCCGGCCAAGGCGTGATTGCCATAGATCCGCTCCGCGTTGCAGCTGTTCGTTTTCTTCCTGGAGGCGGCTGATGACCTGTTCTAAATAAGCAACGGTAGGGCGTTTCATTAGCAGATCCTCGGGTTTTGTTTCTTGATGCGGCGCACGGTGGATGCACCGAGGCCAAGAAGCGCGGCAACTTCGGCAGTCTGGAAACAGCATTCTGACAGCGACTGCACCGCCTTGCGCTGGAGTGGCGTTGTTTTTGCAATGCCTTTTCTCGTGGTCTTGCGGCAATCGCCGCTGTTCTCCGATGGGTCTCGCAATCTGAGGTTGCTGACGGCGTTGTTGTGCCTGTCATGGTCGATGTGGTCAACATGCATCCCGTCCGGGATTTCCCCGCGCCAGTATGTCCAGACTAGGCGATGCACCTTGGCTGTCCTGCGCATGTTCCCGATCCTGAAATCACAGCACAGGTATCCGCGACCGTCATCGCGAGTTGGCACCGGCTCGCGTTCCATACGGCCATTGACATGCCAGAGGGATCCGTCCTCATCGAAATTGATCCCAGCCATGCGGATTAAAGATGCGAGGGGGAGCTTCACGCTCATGGCATGTCTCCCATTTTATGCACGGCGACCTTGCAGGCTGTATCCCAGGTCAGCGAGTGGCGCTGTGCCCACCCGCCAGCGACGATCGCTGTGCGGTAGTAGCAAACAACCAAGCTCGGATGTGTTGGCGTTGCGACCGGATTTACCCAGGCGATGAGTGCGTGCGCCCCGCGTTCGCTGAATGCCTTGAGGGCGGTGTGCTGGTGCTGGTCCAGGGCTGACCACGGCAGGGCATCGTCGCGCACCTTGCACTCCACCAGCACGGCCTTGCCTCTGGCATCGACGGCACGGAAGTCCCCGCTGACCCGTGCCAGCGGGGTGGCTCCGACAATCTTGCCTCCCATGCGCTGGACGCGCCAGCCGGTTTCAATCTTTTCGACCAGGAAAAAGCGCTGGTTGAGCCAGTGCTCTACTAACTGTTCGCCCATTCTCCCGAGCGCTTTTGAGCGCTTGCCGGCCAACCGACGCATGGCGCGCTGCTCGTCGCCATGCGTCAGGATGGTGCGCACCGGCTGGATTGGCATTGGTGGCGGCAGGTTTTTCATTCGTCGTCCAGGTCGTCAGTTTCGCATTTTGCACACCAGCAGCCAGCGCCAGAGTCGCAGGATTCGCACTTGGCGAGGCCACAGTTCTTGCACTGTTCGGTTGGCGTGCAGTCGTGCGCGCCGCATACCGCGCACTCGCGAAGAGGGTTATGCGCAGGGTCGGACTTGTGGCTGTGACACTCCAGGTCATCCACGCCGACAGACACGGACTGCGCCTGCGCATCGAAGATAGTGGTCTGGCGAGCATTGCCGGTGATCGCGACCAGTTTATCTACCAACTGATCGCGCGTGTCTTTCAGGAACTTCTGTTGGTTCTTTACCGACTCAATTTGCAGATCCAGACGACAGATGTGCTGCGCCGTCTCGGACGCCTCTTTGAGCCGGTTCAGCGAGTCAGGCGGAAGGCCCTGGGCTGAGAGTTCGCGAGACAGCATATCGCGTTGCATGGCGGCGATGCACTCACGAGCGGCTTCTAGCGAGTCTGTGCTTGCAGCGTCGTCCGCAGGATCGACCTGGGCCGGCTGCGGATCGGGGATGGTGTCTGTGGTTGGGGCGGTCTTTTTTGCGCGGGGCATAGGATGGTCCTTTTGCTTACGGTTTTACCGGGTGATTGGATCTAAAAGGGCGGCTCATCGTCGCCCAGGTCTCCGAAGTCTTGCGGAATACCTACTGGCGGGCGGGCAGGCGTGGCGGCGCGCTGGGCTGGTCGGCGTTCGCCGGGGGCGAGCCCGTTGCGATTCAGGCCGACGTGATCGCGGTCCTCGTCGCTGGGCTTTTCGTGGCCGATAAACTGCACGGTGTCGGCCAGCACCTTGAGGGCGCTGCGCTTTTCTCCGGTCTTTTTATCCTCCCATTGATCCAACTGGAGGCGCCCCTCAATGTAGCAATTCCGCCCCTTGGTGAGGTATTGGCCGACCAGTTCAGCAGTGCGGCCCCAGGCGGTCACAGTGATGAAGGTGACTTCTTCCTTGGTCTCGCCATCGCTGCCCTTGTAGCGGCGATTGATGGCCAGGCCGAAGTTGGCGACAGCGCGTTCGTTTGCGAAAAACCGCACCTCGGGGTCGCGCGTGAGGTTGCCGGCCAACTGGACGTTGTTGACGAAGAGTGGCATCACGACTCCTTTTCGAGCACGGTAGACACGCCCTGCGTGACCAGTGGCGCGATAGCCTTGGCCGCTTTCTCTTTGCTGGCCTTGTCCTTGCCCAGGAAGGCGATGAGCCGCTTCTCCGCGTCGGCGGGCGTCACCAGCGTAGTAAGGCTTGGTGCGCCGGCATCGCTACCGCCGTGGTTCGCCAGGAACGAGCGCAGGGAGGCAAGGATCTTTTCGTCGCTGTCGGCCCAGGAGCGGCGGCCTGCGCGCTGGTAAATCCGCCATCCGGGCACGCCCTTGGGGTCCAGGCCCAGGCGGCGCTTCGCTTCTGCTTGCAATGCGTTCAGGTTCTTTTCGACGCTGATGCTGACGGCGGTCCACCATTGCAGGTAGTGGGCGATAGCCTTGCCGTCCATGGATTCCAGCGTGCCCGGCTCTGGCGCACTGTCGTCCTGTGCTGCCTGCTCGATCAGTGGGCGCAGCGCAGGGCAGGTGCCGCGCTTGGCGCGCAGGCAATACTTGCAGGCATCGCCGGCCACATATTGGCCAGGTTTTGCCGCCTTGGCCCGCGCAATCAGATCCTCCAGGTACAGCTTCCAGTCGGCCAACTGTTCCACGGAATAGACCGCATCGGTCCAGCGTTCTTGGTCGAGTTCGATTTGCACCACACGGACCCCGCGCGCCTGTGGATAGGCACGCAGCGCCCCGATTGCATAATCGGCCAGTTGCACGCTCTTATCAGCGCCCTTGCGGCGCAGGTTCCAGCCGCTTTTCCAGTCCAGCA
>Ga0194125_10001405_pt1 | contig 40658 bp, 38 predicted proteins | sample TA2KigC250mmetaG_FD_148626 | JGI IMG/M metagenome (GOLD analysis project Ga0194125, IMG submission 148626) | Freshwater microbial communities from Lake Tanganyika, Tanzania - TA2015034 Kigoma Deep Cast 250m | ecosystem: Environmental > Aquatic > Freshwater > Lake | place: Tanzania: Lake...
TCAAATTGGTAGCGGGGGTTGGATTTGAACCAACGACCTTCAGGTTATGAGCCTGACGAGCTACCGGGCTGCTCCACCCCGCAGTAGTGTTCGAATGTCGCGAGATTGGAGATCGCCTCCAAACTCGTCAACAAAAATAGCGCGTCGCGTGCCGGAGGTCAACCACCAAAAGAACCTCCAAAAGAACCCTGGAAAGAAACCGCACGTCCGGCCCGATCAGCGCACCTCTTCCCACACGCCGCGCGCGTAGTCTTCGCCGTAGCTGCGCTTGTGAACCATCACGAGGCCGTCGGCCCCGTAGGCGTAGTTGTCCTGGCCGCTGCCGTCGGCCTGGTGGATCGAGACGCTGCCGGCGTCAGCCGCCAGCTTTTCGGCCGCTTCGCCGTCCGCCGCAAAGTATTCCACGCGGCACCCGCGGCGCTCCGCGGCCGCGACCAGCTTCTTCACGGATTCGCCCACGCGCGAAACCGGCGCGGGCCTGGCGACGGCGGCCCCGCCGCCGGCGGCGCCCGGCATCATGCGGCATCCGGACGCAAAGACCAGACAAACGATTACAGACGGCAGCAACACGAACGAGCGCATGGCTTGATCCCTTTCTGCCTTGTTTCCGCGTTGAAGGCGCCCGGCCGCGCAACGGGCGCGGCAGCGCCAAGTTCAGTATGCCTGCCGCGCTCGCCGCGTCAAACAGAATCCAGTTAGACCCCACCGCGACACCCCACCGGATTGATTTTGACAAAGACCCCCGGCGACCTACCATTGTCGCCAATTCCGCATTCTCCGTCGGGGCGGAGGGCGGGACGAGGTTCGGAGACCATGCGCGCACAGACGCTCGATCGGCTTCCGCTGCTGCCGCGGCCGCGCCTCGTAAGAAGCGCCGACGGATGGTTCAGGCCGCCGGCTACCGGGCGCGGCGCGGCGGAGGACCGCGCCGGCGATGTGCCGTGCGACGTGCTTGCCGACGCTCCCGGCTTCGCGGTCCAGGGCTATCGCCTGACAATCACGCCCGAACGCATCGGCCTCGAAGCGGGCGACAAGGCCGGCGCCTTCTACGGCCGCATGACCCTGCGGCAGCTCGCGCGCGTCGCCCCCGACGGCATTCCCTGCGGCGTCATCGAGGACCGGCCGGATATCCCCGTCCGCGGCGTGATGCTCGACATCAGCCGGGACAAGGTGCCTACCATGGACACGCTGTTCATGCTGGCCGGCATGCTCTCGGAATGGAAGGTCAACCACCTCCAGCTCTACATGGAGCACACCTTCGCGTACAGCAATCACCGCGACGCGTGGGCCGAGGCCAGCCCGCTGACCGCGGCGGAAGTCCGGGCCCTGGACGCCTACTGCCGCGAACGCTGCATCGAGCTGGCGCCCAACCAGAACTCGTTCGGCCATTTCGAGCGCTGGCTCAAGCATCCGCGCTACCGGCCGCTGGCCGAATGCCCCGACGGATTCCAGCGCCCGGACGGCTCGTGGCGGGCGCCCACAACCCTCGATCCGACCAACCCGGACTCGATCGCCCTGATCGCGGAGCTCTACGCGGAGCTGCTCTCAAACTTCACCAGCCGGCGTCTGCACATCGGCTGCGACGAAACCTGGGAGCTGGGCAAGGGCCGCAGCCGGCCGGCGGTGGAAGCGCTGGGCCTGGCCCGCGTCTATTTCGATTTTCTCGCGAAGATCAAGGAGCTGGTGGCCGCGCACGGCCGCACGGGCCTGTACTGGGGCGACATGGTGTGGAATCATTTCGCGGACAAGCTGGACCTGCCGGACCGCGAAATGCTCCACGTGGACTGGGGCTACTATCGCCGCTACCCCTACCGGGAACACGGCGCCAGGCTGGCCGGGTCCGGGATCCCCTTCTGGTTCGCGCCCGGCACTTCCACCTGGTGCACGCTCACCGGCTGCAACGAGGCCGGCATCGGCAGCAACCGCTCCGCCGCGCAGGCCGGACTGGAATGGGGCGCGGGCGGCATTCTGAACACCGACTGGGGCGACTTCGGCCACTGGCAGACGCTGCCGGTCAGCTTCATCGGCTTCGCCGCCGGCGCCGCCGTTGCCTGGAACGAGGCGGGCAATCCGGACGAGGCCATCCGCGCGGCGCTCGATCCGCACGTGTTCCGCGACGCGGCCGGCGCGATGGGCGCGGCCGCCTACGATCTTGCCGACACCTGGATGCGCGTCTCGGAAAACGCCACCGCGGCGAGCCGCCTTCACGAAATCCTGCAGCAGGGATTCGTTTTTGCGGCGCCTGCCAATGTGACCCCCGGCACTCTCTCCGCCGCCGAGGCGCACATCGAAGCGGCCATCGCCCGCATGCGCGACGCGCGGATGGAACGGCCGGACGCGGACCTGATCCGCGAAGAGTTCGCGCACAACGCGCGCATGGCGGCGACCGCCTGCCGCCTGGGCCGGCTGGTGCTCGCGAAGGACGCCGGGGCCGCCGCGCGCGCGCGCCTGGCGCCGGATTTCGAGGCGATTGTCGCCGGGCATCGCCGCGTGTGGCTGGCGCGTAACCGGCCCGGCGGGCTCGCGGACAGCCTGCGCGTGCTGGAGACCAGGCTGGCGGAGTGCCGCACGCCCGGGTGACGAACCGTTTCCCGGCCGGCGGCGGATGCGGCGAATCCGGCCGGTCAGAGCAGCTCCACTTCGAAGGCCTCCGCGTATTCGCGGTCGAGGGCCAGCTCCCGCGCAACGGCCCGGTTGACCGCGAGGATGCGCTCGTCGAACCCGAGGCCGCGCGCGCGCAGGTTCCGACGCTGCTGCGAGTCGTGCAAGCGCAGCAGGGCGGCTTTCCAGTCGGCCTCTTCCCGCCCGAACGGCATGTAGAGATCCGTGCGCATTTCAATGGTCTTCGGGTCGCGGTTGAGAAGGGCGGCAACGGCCCGGCCCGATCGCGCGGCGCTCCGCCTGAAGAGCGCGTACACCGCGCGGTGCGCGCTGTTCGTGTCATTGCCGTGCGGAAGGAAGACGATGTCCGGCGCCTTGTCGCTCAGGAACGCCTCGATCGCCGACAGGTTCCGGGGAGTTTCGACAACCTGGTCGTCGGCGCCGTTGGCCAGCGCCAGGAATGTCAGGCGATCCGCGGGCAGCCCGAAGAACTCGGCGCTCCGGCGCTGTTCGCGCTCGCGCAGATCGGCCTTCTGCGCGGGCGTCAGGCCGGGACCGCAGGCGTCGTCAACGCCGCTGCCGGTGCGCGCGACGCCCACGTGAAGGGCGTGGCCGTTGTCCGAAAGGAAGCGCAGCGTGACGCCGACGGCGTCGAAGTCGTCCGGGTGCGGCGCCAGGACGAGCAGACGGAGGCCCGGCGGGAGCCCGAGATCGGGGATGGCGCGCGGTTTGCCGCGGGCACGGAGAAGCCTCTCGATCATGAAGGCAGTGTGCCGCGCCCGGGCCGGCAGGTCAACCCCGCGCTCCCGGCGCATCAAGTTGCACGCGACCGTTCGGATCTTGTGCGGGGGAGGCGACCGGCAGGATGCCGGTCCCGCGTGGCGCCGGCTCAGGTGAAGGGCGTTGCCCGGTGTGTTACACTATGCGCATGGAAATCACGGCGCTGCGGTACGGCGACAATTTCATCTACCTGCTCCAGGCCGGGCGGAGCGCGGCGGCCGTGGATCCCGGGGCCGCGCGACCCGTGGCGGAGGCGCTGTCCGCCGCGGGCCGGCGCCTGGAGCTGATTCTGCTGACGCACCAGCATGCCGATCACACCGGCGGGGTCGCGGAGCTGAAGCGCGCCCTGGGCTGCCGCGTGGCGGGCCCGCCCGGCGGCCGCCCGGCGGACACGGCCGTGCAGGGGGGCGAGACCCTCGCGTTCGCCGGCGTTTCCATAGAGGTCCTGTCAGTGCCGGGGCACACGGCGAACGACGTCGCGTTCCATGTGCCCGCGGAAAGCGCGGTCTTCACCGGCGACACGCTCTTCGCCGCCGGCTGCGGCCGCGTGTTGAGCGGACGCGCGGAGCTGATGTGGGACTCGCTGCGGCGCCTGGCGGCGCTGCCCGACGGCACGCGCGTTTTCGGCGGGCACGATTACACGCTGGAGAACCTGGAGTTCGCGGCGTTCATCGATCCCGCCAACGCCGCGGTGCGCGAGCGGCTCGGGGCCTTGCGCCGGCGCGCCGCCGAGGGGCGCGCGTTCGAGCCTTCGACCATTGCCGAGGAGCGCCGCACCAATCCCTTTCTGCGCTGCCGGGATGCCGCGGAATTCGCGCGGTTGCGCGCGCGCAAGGACGCGTGGTGAACCTGTATAGAGGGGTCTCAAACGCTGCTGCTGCTCACCGCGTAGGTGTCCGGCAGCTAGGAGTCAATAGCGGCCCGGGTGCGACCGGACGGCCGGCCCGAGCGCGGCGCTCAGCACGTCGATCGGGTTGCAGTCATCCGTCAGGATCCGGCCCTCCGTCCCGTATTCCGCTTCCAGCGCGGCGCAGCCGGCCTCGGCTTCCGCCGGCAGGCGCAGCGGCGCGCGCGACGCGAAGAACACGGCGTTCTCGCAGCGTTGCGAGGCATGCGCGCGGAACGCGCGGACGTGCGGGAACACGGATTTGAGCGTGGCCTGCACGGCCGCGAGCTGGCTCCCGCCCGGAAGCCCCATGGCGTTCATGGCCAGCACGCCGCCCGGCGTCAGCGCGCGCGAGGCCTCGCGGAAGAACTCCCGGGAGTGCATGTGGGCGGCGACCGAATCCACCGACGAAGGATCCACGACGATGAAGTCGTAGCCGCGGTCCTGCACGTGGTGGATCTCGTGCTGGTCCGTGATCACCAGCGCGATCCGGCTCAGCCCCGCGGCAACCGCGATTCTGTCCGGCGCGGCCTGCTTCGGCGCGTAGCGGGGCGGCCTGAGCCGGACGGGATCGTCCCGCACCGATTCGACGACCATCCGCACGTAGTCCGGCGCGCACACGTCGCCGCACTTCGCCGCCGGAGGAATTGCTTTCCCGCCGGGGCTTCTGCTAGGCTCGTCGCGCCATGAGCAAATCCACGGTGGCCGTTGTCAGGACCCGCGCCGCGACGGTGCTGGACGACATCCACCGCGCCATGCGTCTCGCCGGCTACCGCAGCGTCCTCCCGCGGGACCGCGACACGGCGCTGAAGATCAATATCTCCTGGCACTTCTTCTATCCCGCCTCGTCGACCACGCCCTGGCAGCTCGACGGCGTGATCCGCGCCCTGAAACGGGACGGCTACGACCCCGAACGCATCCACGCCTGCCACAACCGCACCGTGGTCATCGACGCCCGCCTGGGCGAGCGCGAGAACAAGCACCTCGACGTCGTGGCGAACCACCGCCTGCGCAACGTGCATCTCTACGAGCCCGGCCAGGAATGGATCGACGTGCGCGAAGCCGTGGGCGACCTGGCCGACAAGTTCATCTGCCTCAACAAGGTCTATCCCAGGGGCTTCATGATTCCGCGGCGCTTCGTCGGCGAGAACATCATCCATCTGCCGACCGTCAAGACCCACGTGTTCACCACGACCACCGGCGCCATGAAGAACGCTTTCGGCGGCCTGCTGAACGAACGGCGGCACTGGACGCACCCGGTGATTCACGAGACGCTCGTGGACCTGCTCATGATCCAGAAAAAGATCCATTCCGGCGTGTTCGCTGTCATGGACGGCACCTTCGCCGGCGACGGGCCCGGCCCGCGCTGCATGCTGCCGCACGTGAAGAACGTGTTGCTGGCCTCGGCCGACCAGGTGGCCATCGACGCGATAGCCGCGAAAATGATGGGGTTCGATCCGCTCGCCATCAAGTTCATCCGCCTGGCCCATGAGAAAGGGCTGGGCTGCGGCGATCCGCGCGAGATCGAGATCGCGGGCGACGGGGACGCGGCGGACGAGAACTGGCATTTCGCCGGCCCGTTCCGGAAGATGACCTTCGCCAGCCGCATGCAGCACAAGATCTACTGGGGGCCGCTGCGGCGGCCGCTGGAATGGTCGCTGCGCACGTTTCTGGCGCCCTGGGCCTACGCGGCCAGCGTGCTGTACCACGATGCGTTCTGGTATCCGACGCACCTGCGCATCGTGCGCGAGATCCTGCGCAGCGAGTGGGGGCGCCTGTTCAGCAACTGGGAGCGGCTGCGGATTCCCCCCGGCATCCTGGACGCGAAGGGCTGGGACGACGTCGGCGGCGCGCCGGCGGTTCTCAGGAAGCAGAGCCTCCGCCTCTTTGCGCGTTCACTGGGCATTCTGGGTTCGTCCCTGCGTGAGGCGCCCGAATTCGCCGCGCGGCGGAGGCGCCTGCAGGGCCGATAAGACAACGGCGGAGGGCCGCCGTTTCCAGCAACCGGGAGCGGGCCGTCCTCGGCCCGCCTGAGAAAAAGGAGATGGTATGACCGCGCAGGAGCTCAAGGCGGCGATCCGCGACGTTCCGGATTTCCCGAAGCCGGGGATTCTCTTCAAGGACATCACGCCCATCCTGGGCGACCCCGTGCTGTTCCGCGCGGCGGTGGGTCTTTTCGAAGCGCGCTGCCGCCTGCGCGAGGCCCAGAAGATCGCGGTCATTGACGCCCGCGGATTTCTTTTCGGCGCGGCGGTGGCCGACCGCCTCGGGCTGGGCCTGGCGCCCGTACGAAAGAAAGGCAAGCTGCCCTACAAGACCTTCGAGGCCTCGTACGATCTTGAATACGGTTCCGCCACGCTGACCGTGCACCAGGACGCGTTCAAGCCCGGCGAGCGCGTGATCCTGGTGGACGACCTGCTGGCCACGGGCGGCACCGCCGCCGCGTCGGCCGCCCTGATCGAACGCGCCGGGGGCAAGGTCGTCGAGATCGCGTTCCTGGTCGAGCTGACTTTTCTCAACGGGCGCGAGAAGCTCAAGGGCTACGACGTCTTCGCGCCGATCGTGTTCTGACGTCCCGCCGTCCGGTCCTTCGAGAGCCACCGTCCCGTCATGGGGTCATACCAGCGCATGAACCCATTACGCGCTTCCGGAAAAACGCCGGAAGACGGGGTTGCGTCGAGTGCTGTCCAGGTCGCGAGCATGGCGGAGGAGGTGGTGAAGAATAAGGAACGGCGAAAAGCCTTACTCCGGAGATAGACGAAGTGTACGACGAAGCTCGGGGCACAGTGTCTTCATGATGCCAACGGCCTTCTTCGCATCGTCTGCTGTGGCAGACTCGCCGGGATAGCGGAACAGCACGGCATATTGTGAAAGCCACTCTACATCGTCATGCCACGCCGCCCACAGTGCATGGCGCTTCTGGCATGCCTCCAACAGGGGCAACAGATCGTGGGTCCTCGGGAATGGGATACCATGATCGACGAGGACCGCCTTCAGGTACTTCTCGACGGACTGCTGCGCGTGAAAACACGCCGCATCGTGATTCACGTGCTTGCGGGCGCGGTACTCCCGCATGGCGGAAAAGTAGTCCGCCTCGGCCTTGCTGATCCATTCGCTAAGCTCGTCGCTCATAGAGCGTCTTTCCAGTACGCCATATGGAGGTCAGAAATGTGTCGTTCTGCCGGAGACGCCGCTGCAGGCCATCCGGCGTCCGCACGACCAAATCCAGCGGGAATCTTCTCGGGATGGTGCGCCTGATTTCAAAGGCCTGCTCCACGTCGCGTCCTTCGTGTGGCATGACCACCAGCAAGTCAACGTCGCTGTCTTTCGCAGGATTCCCCTCAGCGTAGGATCCGAACAAGACGACGCGATCGGGGTTGAACCTTTGCCCAATAGCTTCGGCGTACTGACGTATGTGCTTGATGCTGATCACGGGAGGAAGCTACCACACCCATGCCGCGCCTTCAATCTTCGTGTGTACGCTGCTGTGCATGTAGCCGACCGGCAAGGCTGCGGAGGGCCGTTTGTTCTCGAATGCGACATACTGGTTCAGGCCGCCCGAGATCCCGATGGGGTCGTTGGAGAGCCACCTGCCCGTGACCGGGTCGTACCAGCGGGCGCGGTACTACTTCTCCAGCGCGGCCTGCGCCGCGGCCAGGCGGGCAATGGGCACGCGGAAGGGCGAGCAGCTCACGTAGTCCATGCCGACTTTGTGGCAGAACCGCACGCTGTCCGGGTCGCCGCCGTGTTCCCCGCAGATTCCGACCTTCAGGCCCGGGCGCGTCTTGCGGCCGCGCTGGATGCCCAGCCGGATCAGTTCGCCCACGCCGTCCTGGTCGATGGTCTGGAAGGGGTCCGCCGGCAGCAGCTTCGCTTCCAGATACTCCGGCAGGAAGCCGCCGATGTCGTCGCGGCTGAACCCGAAGGACATCTGCGTCAGGTCGTTGGTTCCGAAGCTGAAGAATTCCGCCGTGCCGGCCATGTGTTCGGCCCGCAGCGCCGCCCGCGGGCTTTCGATCATCGTCCCGTACATGTACGGTATCTTCTTCACGCCCAGCTTGGCGCAGGTCTCCGCGTACACGCGTTCCACGACCACCTTCTGCTGGTTGAGCTCCTCGACCGTGCAGGTCACGGGGATCATGATCTCGGGCTGCGCCTTGCGGCCGGCCTTGATCATTTCGCCCGCGGCTTCCAGGATCGCGCGCGCCTGCATTTCCGTGATCTCGGGATACGTGATCCCGAGGCGCACGCCCCGGTGGCCCAGCATGGGATTGTTCTCGCGAAGGCTTTCCGCGCGCTTGCGCAGCTCGATCATGTCCACGCCGAGCTCCTCGGCCAGCGCCGCGAGGCGCGATTCGTCGTGCGGCACGAACTCGTGCAGCGGCGGATCGAGCAGGCGGATGGTCACGGGGCGGCCGGCCATCACGTCCAGCGTGGCGCTGACGTCGCTCTTGACGAACGCGAACAGCTCGTCCAGCGCCTTGCGCCGCTCGGTCAGGGTCTTGCTCATGATCATCTTGCGCAGCAGGAACAGCGGCTTGTCGCTGCCTTCGCCGTAAAACATGTGCTCGGTGCGGAACAGGCCGATGCCTTCCGCGCCGAACTTCACGGCCTGCGCCGCGTCGCGGGGCGTCTCCGCGTTGGTCCGGATGCGCAGCACCCGCACCTTGTCCACGAGCTTCATCAGCTCGCCGTAGGACTTGTTGTGCTCCAGGTCCACGTCAACCAGCGGCAGGCTGCCCTCGTAAACCAGCCCCTTGGTCCCGTTCAGGCTGATCCACTCCCCTTCCCTGACCGTCGCGCCGCGCCGGGTCTTGAAGGACTTGCCGTCGTCCGCGATTTCGATTTCGGCGCAGCCCACGATGCAGCACTTGCCCCAGCCGCGCGCCACGAGCGCCGCGTGCGAGGTCATGCCGCCCTTGCTGGTGAGAATCGCCTGAGCCTTGTGCATGCCGTCGACGTCCTCCGGCGACGTCTCCTCGCGCACGAGGATGGCCTTCTCGCCGCGCGCCGCCCAGGCCACGGCCTCCGCGGAGCTGAACACCGCGCGGCCCCTGGCGCCGCCCGGCCCCGCGGGCAGGCCCTTGGCGATGGGCTGCGCGGCCTGCTCGGCTTTCGGATCGAGCATGGGCAGCAGGAGTTCGACAAGCTGGTTCGGCGCCACGCGCATGACGGCCGTGCGCGCGTCGATCAGTTTTTCCCTGTACATGTCCACGGCGATGCGCACGGCGGCCATGCCGTTGCGCTTGCCCACGCGGCACTGCAGCATGTACAGCTTGCCCTTCTCGATCGTAAACTCGATGTCCTGCATGTCCCTGTAGTGCTTCTCCAGCCGCCGCTGGATGGCGTCCAGCTGCCGGTACAGGTCGGGCATCAGGCGCTCGAGCGTGGGCAAATGTTCGCTCTGCGCGTTCTTCGAGGCGTCGTTGATCGGCGCCGGCGTGCGGATGCCCGCGACCACGTCTTCGCCCTGGGCGTTGACGAGGTACTCGCCGTAGAACCGGTTCTCGCCGTTGCCGGGATCGCGCGTGAACGCCACGCCGGTGGCGCAGTCGTCGCCCATGTTGCCGAACACCATGGCCTGCACGTTCACCGCGGTTCCCCACTCGTGGGGGATCTTCTCGATGCGGCGGTACTCGACGGCGCGCTTGCCGTTCCAGCTCGCGAAGACCGCCCCGATGCCCCCCCAGAGCTGCGCGCGCGCGTCGTCCGGAAACGCGCTGCCCAGCACCTCCTTCACCGTGGCCTTGAAGCGGGCCACCAGCGCCTTGAGGTCCTCGGCCGTCAACTGCGTGTCGTTCTCGTAGCCCTTGGCCTTCTTGACCGCGCCGAGCTGCTCGTCGAGGATCTTGCGGATGCCCTTCCCGCCCCCGGGCTCGATGCCGGCGGCCTTTTCCATCACCACGTCGGAATACATCATGATCAGCCGGCGGTAGGCGTCGTAAACGAAGCGCTCGTTGCCGGTCCGGGCGATCATGCCCGGGATCGTCTCTTCGGTGAGGCCCACGTTCAGCACGGTTTCCATCATGCCCGGCATGGAGCGCCGCGCGCCCGAGCGCACGGAAACCAGCAGCGGGTTGCGCGCGTCGCCGAACCCGCGGCCGAGGGTCTTTTCCATCCTGGCCAGGGCCGCGTTGACCTCGCTCTTGAGCTCGCGCGGATATTTCCGGCCGTGTTCGTAGTAGTGCGTGCAGACGGCCGTGGTGATGGTGAAGCCCGGCGGCACGGGCAGACGCAGATCGCGGTGGCCGGCCATCTCGGCCAGGTTCGCGCCCTTGCCTCCCAGGAGATTCTTCATCTCGGCGCGGCCTTCGGCCTTTCCGTTTCCAAAGAAATAGACGTGTTTCGTTTTCTCCCTGGGTGCCATGTTTGCGTCCTTCCGCTGTCTTTGTTCCCTGCACACGTGAATCATCGAACGTAGCACTCTAACAGCCCTTGCCGCGAAGTCAAGTCGCCGGGCTGTCAAACGCCCGCCGGATCGGCTGGACTTTGCGCCCGCATTGTGGCAAACAGGAGCGCTTTACGCGTAAACCGACAATGGAAAGGGACCGCCCCATGAGCGCGCCGATTGCGCATGACGATCTTGTTCTCGCCGCCAACACCATCCGCGGCCTGGCCATGGACGGCGTCGAGAAAGCCGCTTCCGGTCACCCCGGCATGCCCATGGGCATGGCCGACGTCGCCGCCCTGCTTTTTTTGCGCCACATCAGGTGCGCTTCCACCGACCCCGAATGGCCCGACCGCGACCGCTTCGTGCTTTCCGCCGGGCACGGCTCCATGCTGCTGTACAGCCTTCTCCACCTCTCCGGCTACGACATCGCGCTCGACGATCTCGCCGCCTTCCGCCAGTGGGACAGCAAGACGCCCGGCCACCCGGAAGCGGACCACGCCCGCGGCATCGAAACCACCACCGGCCCGCTCGGCCAGGGCTGCGGCAACGCCGTGGGCATGGCCGTCGCCGAGCGCATGCTTGCCGCGCGCTTCAATACGGGGACCTTCGCCCCCGTGGACCATCACACCTATGTTCTCTGCGGCGACGGCGACCTGATGGAAGGCGTCAGCCACGAGGCGTTCTCCCTGGCCGGCCACCTGGCCCTGAACAAGCTGATCGTCTTCTACGACAGCAACCGCATCACCATCGAAGGCTCCACCGACCTGGCTTACAGCGACGACGTGCGCCGCCGCTTCCAGGGTTACCGCTGGAACGTGCTCGACATTGACGCGCACCACTACGATCAGATCGAGAAAGCCGTTCGCAAGGCCAGGCGCGCGAAGAATGCGCCCACCATCATCATCTGCCGCTCCCACATCGCCCACGGCAGCCCCAACAAGCACGACACCGCCGCCGCCCACGGCGAGCCGCTGGGCGCGGACGAAGTCCGGGCCGCCAAGCGCAACCTGGGCCTGCCCGAAGACGGGCTCTTCCACGTCCCCGAGCGGGTCCGCGCGCTTTTCGCCGCGTCCGCCGCCGCCAACGCCCGGCGCGCGGCCCGCTGGCGGCGCCAGTTCAAGCGCTACGCCGCGGCCCACCCGGACAAGGCCGCCGCCTGGGACGCCTTCTTCGGCGACCTCATCCCCGAAGACCTGCCGCGGCGTCTGCCCGCGTTCGAACCCGGCAGCGCCGTGGCCACGCGCGCCGCGTCCGGCAAGATCATCCAGGCGCTCGCCGCGGCCGTGCCGCAGCTCGCGGGCGGCGCCGCCGACCTCGCGCCCAGCACCAAGACCCTGATCTCCGGCAGCCCCGGCATCGCCGCCGGCGCCTTTGCCGGACGCAACTTCCACTTCGGCGTGCGCGAGCACGGCATGGCCGCGGTCCTCAACGGCATCGCCCTGCACGGCGGCCTGCGCGTGTTCGGGTCCACGTTCTTCGTGTTCCTCGATTACTGCCGCCCTTCCGTGCGCCTTGCCGCGCTGATGAAACTGCCCGTGATCTATGTCTTCACCCACGACAGCTTTTGCGTGGGCGAGGACGGCCCCACGCACCAGCCCGTGGAACACCTCGCCAGCCTGCGCTGCATGCCGAACGTCACCGTCATACGCCCGGCCGACGCCAACGAGACCGCCGCCGCCTGGGTCGCCGCGCTGCGCAACAAGAGCGGGCCCACCGCGCTCGCGCTCACGCGCCAGAACCTCACCGTCATCGACCGCGCCGCGCACGCCTCCGCCGACAACCTCGCGCGCGGCGCGTACACCCTCTGGCAGAGCGGCCCGGGCACGCCGGACCTGATCCTGATCGGGTCCGGGTCGGAGCTGGAAATCGCACTCAAGGCCGGCAAGGCGCTGGCCGCCGAAACCAACGTGCGCGTGGTGAGCATGCCGTCCTGGGAACTCTTCGAGCGGCAGGAGGCCGCCTATCGCGCCGCCGTGCTGCCCCCCCAGTGCACCCGCCGGGTCGCCGTCGAAGCGGGCGCGCCGATGGGGTGGAACGCCTATGCCGGCGAGGCGGGGCGCGTGATCGCCATGCGCCGCTTCGGCGCCTCCGCGCCCTACAAAACGCTCTCGGAGAAGTTCGGATTCACCGCCAACGCCGTGATCGCCGCCGCGCGCGAACTGCTCCGGACCTGAGATCGGGGAACGCAACCTATGGCCACGTTCGTCATCCAGGGCGGCAAACGTCTCTCCGGACGCCATCGCTCGCCCGGCAACAAGAACGCCGCCCTGCCCATGCTCGCGGCAGCCGTCCTGACCGACGAGCCCGTCCGCCTGCGCAACGTGCCGCTGATCGAGGACGTGCGCACCATGCTCGCCATCCTGGAGGACATCGGCGTGCAGGTTGCCGTGCGGGGCCATTCCGTCACGCTCCGCGCCGGGGGCCTGCGCAAACGGCGCCTCGACGGCCGCCTCTGCCGCATGGTCCGCTCCTCGGTGCTCTTTGCCGGCCCCCTCGCCGCCCGGCACGGGCGGGCCGCGATCACGCGACCCGGCGGCGACGGCATCGGCCGCCGCGGCCTGGACGCCCACTTCGCCATGCTCGCCGGGCTGGGAATCCGCGTCCGGGCCGGCGGCGACCAGTTCGTGTTCCGCCGCGAGAAACTCCGCGGCGCGCGTCTGCTTCTCGACGAAGCCAGCGTCACCGCCACCGAGAACGCCGTCATGGCCGCCTGCCTCGCCGAGGGCGAAACCACGCTCTTCAACGCCGCCTGCGAGCCGCATGTCCAGGACCTCTGCCACATGCTCAACAAGATGGGCGCGCATATCCGGGGCGTCGGCACGAATTACCTGCGCATCCACGGCGTCCCCCGCCTGGGAGGCGTCAGCCACACGGTCTCTTCCGACTACACCGATACGTTCAGCTTCGCGGCCGCGGCCGCGCTGACGGGCGGCGAACTCACGGTTGACGCCGTCGCCGCGGAACAGTGCGACGTCGTCTGCCGGCCGTTCCGCAAGCTGGGCGTGAAGTGGTCGCTGGCCGAGGGACGCCTCGTCCTGCCGGGCGACCAGGCCCTGCGCGTGAGGAACGATTTCGGCGCCGCGATACCGCGCATTGAGGATGGTCCCTGGCCGTCCCTGCCTTCGGACCTGATGAGCGTGAGCCTGGTGCTGGCGACGCAGGCCAAGGGCACGGTGCTGTTTTTCGAAAAGATGTTCGAAAGCCGGATGTACTTCGTGGACCGGCTGATTCAAATGGGCGCGCGCATCGTGCAGTGCGACCCGCACCGCGTCATCGTCTCGGGCCCCGCCCGGCTGCACGGGCTTTCAATGTCCAGCCCCGACATCCGCGCGGGCATGGCCCTCTTGCTGGCCGCGCTCTGCGCCAGGGGTGAAAGCCGCATCGCCAACGCCGAAAGCATCGACCGCGGCTACGAGCGCGTGGAGCAGCGCCTGCGCGGTCTCGGCGCGGATATCGTAAGGGTGGAGTAGGCCGCAAGGGCCATCCGCGGGCGCGGCGCGCGGTTTCTGCGCCCGCTCACTCCGCGTCATGCGGCTTCCGCGCCGCGCCCCGGGCAGGCCGGCTCATTCGCCGCCGCCGGGTGGCCGCGGCCCTTCCGGTCGCTCCGCCTCCGGCCCGGGAGGTCTTCCCGGCCACGGCCGCCGACGTTCCATGCGGTCGCTTCGCGGCCGGTCCGGTTCGCGTTCCCCGGCCATGCGCGCCTGCCAGCGGCGATGCATCACTTCTCTGGCCTTTTCGATCTGTTCCGGCTTCAGGGTCTTCTTGACCAGAAGCAGACGCCGTATCCCGAGGCGCGCCATTTCGGTCCGCAAGCCGCCCGTCTTGTCGACAACGGCCATCAGCGCTTTCTCGTCGACCTCGGGCTGCGTCAGAAGCCGGGCCTGCTCCATCCCCGCCTTTTCGAGTTCCGCCCGCAGATCGACCATCTTCACGCGCAGCTTGTACAGTTCGTCGCGCAGCAGCGTCCGCTGCTCCTCGCTCAGGCCGATTTCGGCGGCCAACGCTTCGTTTTCCAGGACGTGCTGAACAAACGTCTCCAGCGGGGCGCCCTCGGGCTCCCCGCCCGGGCGCGCAATCCGCCGCCCCGCGTGCTCTCTTGCCTCGCCGCCTTCACCCGGCTGCGCCCAGGAACAGGCCGCCGCAAGCGCCAGCGCCATGCCCGCATACCATGCCGTCTTCATCAGCCACCTCCCTCTTTTCATGCCCTTACAACGGCGAACGCGACCGTTTATTGCCGCGGTTCGCGCGGTTCGCCGGGGGGCGTGAGGCTAGATCTCCAGCTTCTTCTCGCACGGCGCCAGGTAACGCCACCCCGACCGCGTGACCAGGACCGTGTCCTCGATGCGCACTCCGCCGATCTCCGGGTAGTACAGCCCGGGCTCCACGGTCACCACGTTTCCCGCCTCCAGGCGGTCGTCGCCCCGCGACAGCGAGGGCCGCTCGTGAATGGACAGGCCCACGCCGTGCCCTGTGCCGTGGATGAACCCGCGCGCTTCGTCGCCCTCCGTCACGGTCTCGAACCCCCGCCGCGCCAGCTCCCTTGCCGCGCGCCGGTGCACCGCTTCACAGCGCGCCCCCGGACGGATCGCCCCCAGCGCCGCCGCCTGCGCGGCGCGCACGGCCTGGTACATGTGCCGCAGACGCGGCGCCGCCCTGCCGCGCACCACGGTCCGCGTAAGGTCGCCCCAGTACTCGTGCTCCATGTGCTGCGGAAAGATATCGATCACGATCGGCGCGTGGGCGCGCAGGGGGCCCTCCCCGCGCGCATGCGGATCGGCCGAGGCCGCGCCGCACGAGACGATTGTCTCCTTGCAGAAGCAATTGTGCGCCAGCAGGATATCCGTGATCGTCTGCCGTACCGCCTCCGCCGTAAGCCGCGCGCCGCCCGCGCGCAGGCAGCCCCCCGCGTCGATGCGGCAGGCCGCCAGGAGGGCATGGGCCCCGCGCATCGCGATCACCGCGGCCTGCTGGGCTTCCGTGATGCGCAGGATCTCCTCCGGCGATTTCACGGCCCGCTCCGGCAGCGGCGCGCTCCGCCCCACCACAACGCGCACGCCGCGCTTCTCCAGCTCCCGCGCCGCCGCCAGGGGAAAGTCTCCGGGCACGTGAACCCGCCTGGCGCGCGCGCGGCGCGCCACGCCTGCCGCCCATTGCGCCATCCGGTTGCGCAAGCGGCCGCGCGGAATTCCAAGCATGCCCGGCGTCAGCACGGAGGTCGCCCGCCGCGCGCGGCGCGACGCCGCTTCGCGCGCCCGCCGCGCCTCCATGTTGGGCACGACCAGAAACTGTTCGCGGGCGCCCATGAGCAGCACGACCGGATCGGCCGTCACGAAACCGGTCGCGTAACGGATGTCCGGGCAGTGCGCGGTGTCTCCCGCCAGAAGAATCCAGCCTGTTGCCCTGCGTGAAGTTCTCATCTCCGGCACGCCGCTGCGTCTGGCGAACGGTAGACATCGTGTTGATAAACTGTAAATATGTTTTTTGTCTTTTTCCTTGTCTTGAAAACGCGCTTGTTGTCCACTGTGCCCGCAGTCGCGCGGAGTAGTCGCCGCTGCAATCGAGGGTCTGCCATCCAGCTTCCGCGGGAGACGGTCAGGTGAGCGAAAAGGATGTTCGCGTTCTGTGGAATAGCGCCTGCGCGCACCTGAGGGAGGTCCTCCGTGCGGACGTCTACTCGCGCTGGATCGAGGTCATCACGCCGGTGGACATCACCGACGATGCGCTGACCCTCGAGGTGGACAACGACTTCTACCACTCCTGGCTGGAAGAGAACTACCTCTCGCTGATCAAGCAGGCCGTGGCCGCGGTGGCCGACTTCGAGCCGCAGATCCGCTTCTCCGTCCGGCCCAGCCCGGCCCGCCCGCCGGGACCGGCCCAGCCCGCGCCGCGGCGCCCGACGCGGGAACGCCCCTCGCGCCTCTCAACGCCGCCGCCGGCGCTGAACCCGAAGTTCACCTTCGACTCGTTCATCGTGGGCCCCTCGAACACCTTTACGCACGCCGCGGCCCTCGCCGTGGCCCAGGCCCCCGCCCGGGCCTATAACCCGCTGTTCATCTACGGCGACGTGGGCCTCGGGAAGACCCACATCATGCAGGCCGTCGGGCACCACGTGCTCAACAGCTGCCGCGCCAGCGTCTGCTACCTCTCCTCCGAAGCGTTTACCAACGAGTATATCGACGCCCTGCAGAACCGGAACCTCGTGCAGTTCCGCAAGAAGTACCGCAACACGGACCTCCTGCTGATCGACGACATCCACTTCCTGGCCGGCAAGGAGCGCCTCCAGGAGGAGTTCTTCCACACGTTCAACGCTCTTTTCGACGCCCACAAACAGATCGTCATGACCAGCGACCGGCCCGCCAGCGAAATCGCGCGCCTGGAGCAGCGCCTGGTGTCGCGGTTCGAATGGGGGCTGGTCACCGAGCTCGAACCGCCGGACCTGGAAACGCGCATCGCCATTCTGCGCTACAAGCAGGAAGGATCCGGCATGGTCCTTCCCGACGAGATCATCCAGTTCATCGCCCAGAACGTGCGCTCGAACATCCGCCGGCTGGAGGGCGCCTTCGTCCGCACCGTTTCCTACGCGTCGCTCACCGGCCGTCCCGTCACCCTGGACACCGTGCGCTACCTGCTGCGGGACATGCTGGACCAGGAGCAGCAGGAAGAGGTCACCTTCGACCGCATCCAGCGCGCCGTGGCCGAGCACTACGACGTGCGCCTGTCGGACATGACCAGCAAGCGGCGCCCGCGGACGATCGCCGTTCCGCGCCAGATCGCGATGTACCTGTGCCGGCGCATGACGCGCTCTTCCCTTCCTGACATCGCCAACGCCTTCGGCAAAACCCATGCCACCGTCCTGCACGCCTGCCGCAGCGTCGATAACCGCATGGACGTCGAGCCCCGTCTGCGCCAGGATATTCTTCAGATCTCCCAGCGTCTGGGGCGTCCCCTGTCTGTTGAAAGACTTGTCGGCAACCTTTCGGAAAAGTGTGACCAATGACGTTTGCGCACAGCCGCCGCTTTTTCCTGCCTTCTTTTTCACAGTCGCGTCAACAGGCCGCGGCCCCGGCAGGCGCATCTCCGCTCGCGTTGTTCACGCTTCCGTCGGACATACGGATACGGTTATTCCTTTTTCATAGAGACACACTAATCTCCGAGACAGCATGTTGACCGATTACAGAAGACACCGGAGGCGCACATGAAATTCAAAATTGCCAAGAACGTACTGTTCGCCGCCCTGCAAAGGGTTCAGAACGTCGTCGCGGCGCGGACAACCCTGCCCATTCTCTCCAACGTTCTGCTGAATGCCGAGAAAGGCCGGATCAGTCTGTGCACGACGGATCTCGAAGTCAGCGTCAAGTGCAGCGCGGAGGCAAGCGTGCAGAAACAGGGCGCCACAACGCTGCCGGCGCGGCGCCTGGCAAGCATCGTGCGTGAACTGCCGGACAAGCCGATCGCGATCGAAGTCGACGACAAGAACATAGCCACCCTGGAATGCAACTCGTCCTATTTTAAAATCATCGGCATGTCGGAGGACGAGTTTCCGCCCATGTCCATGCCGGAGGGGCAGTACACGTACGCGCTGGACCAGGGCAGGCTGAAGGATATGCTCGGGAAGACCGTTTATGCGGCGTCAACCGATGAAACCAGGCACGTGTTGAACGGCGCCCTCCTCAACTTCAAGGGCAACAAACTTTCCGTGGTGGCCACCGACGGCCGCCGGCTGGCCCTCGTGGAGCACGAGATGGAGGTCCCCAGAGAAGCGGAGACCGAGGTGGTGCTCCCGACGAAGGCCCTGGCGGAGCTGATGCATACGCTTTCGGAACAGGGGACGGTCAAGGTGCGGAGCGACGGCAACAAGATTGCGTTTGAATTCGACGACGTAATCGTCACGTCGAAGGTGATCGAGGGAACCTACCCGAACTACCGGCAGGTGATCCCCGGGCCGGCGGAGCAGCGCGTGACGGTCGAGCGGGAGACGCTGCTTGCGGCCCTGAAGCGCGTTTCGCTTGTTACCACGGACAAGGCCAACGCGGCGCGGCTGACGTTCACAAACAACTCGATCGTCGTCTCCACGACGTCGCCGGACGTGGGCGAAGCCCGCGAAACGGTTCCGGTGAAGTACACGGGCAAGGACATCACCGTGGCCTTCAATCCGGAATACGTCATGGACCCCCTGCGCACCCTGACTTGCGACGAGATCTACATCGAGATCACCGACGACCTCAGCCCCGGGGTCATCAAGTGCGAAACCCCGTTCCTGTACGTGCTCATGCCGATGCGGGTGACGTAGGGGCGTATTGCGCGGCGGGGACGGCATCCCGTTGACGGCCGGGCGTTGGTTGCCGCCCCGCGGCGCTATTGATTGGCGATGCGACGCCCGCCGCCCGGCGCCTCCGGCGCGACCCGCATACGTTCGCGCGGAACGACCCGGAAGAGGAAACCGCCGATCTCCACGGGAGCGCCGTTGGTAAGCTGGAACGGCCCGTAGGTGCGCCCCGTGCTGTCCGAGAGCATACGGAAGGATCCGTCCGGCAGCCAGTCGACGGTCAGCGAGGCGCGTCCGACCCTGACGATCGCGGGCCGGCCCTGCGACAGCGTTCCGTACTCCGCGCCCGAACGCGTGTAGCGCAGGCGGAACTCCGGCTCGACGCCTCCCGTGCGGGGTTGCGCGAAGAGCATGAGCTGCGCCTTGGCGTGCAGCGACGCCAGCCAGTAGTCCTGGAGGGTGTCAACCTTGTCCGCCGCGGATACGTCGCGGGCGAACTCCGCCGAGCAGAAGTACAGGATCGATTCCACGCAGGGAATGCCCTCCCGCTGGCAGTCCCGGATAGCCCGCAAGGCGTTGCCGCGGGCGGTCTTGAGCATGCCCGGCAGCGCTCCGCTTCGCGTGTACGCCGCCTTGCCGTCGCCCAGGAAGGCCACGCCCAGTTCGCTCCAGCGGACGATCGAAGCGGCGAAATCCGCGAGGGCCTCGATGTACAGCTGGATGGCCGCCGCGGCCAGGCAGGGGTCGTGCGTTCCCGCCGCCGCCGCGTCGCGCACGCGGCGGTGCAGCGTCTCCAGATAAGGAAGGGCGTATACGGCGGTCATGCAGTCGTGGTCGTGGCGGCGGATCAAGCCCCAGATCGTATCGAGCGGCGTCTCGCGTTCGTGCGCGAGGTTGGGCACCGTTTCTTCGCGGAAGCTGTTGTCGGCCGCGAGCAGCGCGGAATAGAAGAGGTTCTCGATTTCGGCGTGGGAAGGTTGAACGGTCAGGTCCGCGTCCCGCACCAGCGCGTCGAGCGCCAGGACATGCCGGACGGCCTGCTCGGCCTCCAGGTACGACATGTTCGCGCGCAGGAGCATGGCGCCGCCGCCGCCCGCCGGGTCTTCGGTCGCGGAATCATCCGGCGGGCCGTCCGGGAGGGCCGCGGCGGCGGACGCCTGGAACATCGCGGCATAGGCGTCGGCAGCGGGCCTCCGGCCGACGCGGCTGGCAAACTGGCTGCCCGCCAGGGACAGCCCCTCGGCGCGCAGGCGCGCGTACATGGAGGGGAAATCCGGCACGGCGGCGAAGAGGCGCGCCGCTTCCTCGCCGCAGCGGGCAGGCGCCTCTTCCGCGGAGATGGTGCGGAGAAACCGTTGCGTGCGTTCCCAGGCAAGCAGGGAGCGCTCGGCGGAACACATGCCCGCCGCCGCCGGATAGAGGTAGCCGGCGGCGAAGGACGAATGCGCGTCGGCGAGCGCGCGCGCGGTGCGGCGTCCGATTGCCGACATCCAGAAGGAGCGCCACTGCTCCATATCCAGCTGCGCGTTGGCGCCCTTGAATTCCTGGCGATGCCGCTCGTACTGCTCGATCAGGTGTTCGCGCAGTTCCGGGGGAAGCGGGAGTTCCTCGGGCAGGTTCTCCCTGACGGTTTCCCTTCCGTGGACTTCCCGGTAGGCGCTGCCGATGTCGGTCACGGGGACGTAGCGGATGCCGCGACGGCGGGCCAAGCGGAAGAGGTCAACGGGCCTGCCGGTGGCGGACTCTTTTTCGAACTCCAGGCCGGAGGGCCCCAGGAAGCGCTTCTTGCCGGCGCGGGCGGCGGCCTCGATCTTCTGGGGCAGGTTGGCGACGCGTCCCACGGTACCGTCGGGGAGAATGCTGCCCGTGAACGCAAAATCGTCGGGCATGGCGCGGCCGTCCAGGGCGCTCATGATCGCTAGGCAGAACATGCCGCCGGCGCTGGGCCCGTCCATGCGTCCGTCGAGGCTGAAGGTCAGCGTGACGCCGGCGAGCGAGTCGTTGGCTTCCAGCGCGGCGATGACCGCGGCCAGCCACGCCGAGGCGCGCAGGGACGGCCCGGCGCCCGAGGGTGTGTCCTCGACCACCGACACGCGCAGCGGCTGATCCGTCCGGTTCGTGCGGCTGCAGGCGAAGGACACGCGCTGCAGCCGGCCGACCGGATCCCGGCCAGGGCGTTCGCGCTCGACGGTGAGCACCGGCAGCGAAGCTTCGTATTGCCAGGCGCGGCAAACGTGGGCCGCGGAAAGGGCGAAGACCAGGGCCAGGGCGTGGGGCGCGAGGCCGGCGCGAACGCGGGCCGATGGCAGGTTGCTTCCGCTCAATTTGCCTGTCCGCCCTTCGTGACGAGCCTTGCGATCTCGGCGCGGGCTTCGTCTTCGATGGCCACGAACTCGATGCCCGTGTCGTAGGTCGTCTCGCCGCCGATCACGTACGCCTGGCAGTCGTTGCTTTCCACGCGGCCCTCCGGATGCAAGCCTCGCGCTGCGCTTGCCGGTGTGCGTCGTCCAGTATGCCCCTGCCGGGCGCCCGCCGTAAAGAGAAACGGCGGTCGGGGGGTAACTTCCCCTGTTCGACGCTCGCTAAGCGCTGTCGACGCTAAGCGCTTGAATCGCAGCACGGTTCCGATTAGTCTGGGCAGGGCAAAGGCGCGGCATGCCGTGGCGCGTCCCGACGCGCCGCGGAGGCGAAAAGGCACACATGAGAGCCAGACAGCGCATCTACAGGGACGCGAACTGGGAGAAGGAAACCTGGTACCTGAAGACGAAGGTCGGCAGCCAGTTCGGACCGTTCACCACCGAGATGCTGCGCGACCTGGCGGCCAGGGCCCGGCTGGCGCCGGACAGCGTCATCTCCCAGGACAAGCAGACGTGGATTCCGGTCCACACGCTCCCGTCGCTGGGCATGATATGGATGGCGTACGCGGGCAACGGTTCGCAATTCGGGCCGTTCAACCTGATGGCGGCCTCCCGGCTGGTGCAGATGGGCCGGTTGAGCCGCGATTGCGTGCTGGCCAATACCGCGACCGGGAAGACCGTTCCCCTGACCGCCTTGATCAAGGCCGAAGCCCTGGCCGATCTGTCCATGCACGCCGTGCCCGACGAATCCGACAATGCCGACGAAGAGCCTGCGGCGGAGACGCCTGTCGCGCCCGGCCAGAAGGACGAACCGCAGCCGCAGAAGGCCGGCTGGTGGTATCTGCGCCTTCCGGGCGGAAAGGTGTACGGCACCTTTCCGCAGGAGACCCTGAGGGAATGGGCGGTGCAGGGACGCGTTCTGCCCGACAGCGAGGTCTCGGCGGACAGGGATCACTGGCAGCCCATCGACGCCCTGGAAGGGATCGGGATGGACTGGACCGTGCAGCTCAAGGATGGCAGGGACTACGGCCCTTTCAACATCCTTGCCACGCCCGTGCTGGTCAAGCGCGGGATCATCACGCCGGAATCCGTGGTCAGGAACAGGATCAGCGGAAAGAGCATCCAGGTGGCCCAGTTGCTCGCGGGCGGGGAAGTTTCGGACACCGCGGTTAAACCCGAGCCGGCCGCGGTGAAGGCCGAAGACACGGCGCCGGCCGCGTTGCGGCAAGTCAGGCAGGCGGAGCTGCAAATGCCGGCGCTGGGCCGGACAGCCCGGGAAGAAGAGGAGAAACTGACCGCGCGGGTAACCCAGCTTCAGCAGGATCTGGGAACAGTGCGCGGCGAACTCGAGCGCGAACGCGAAACCCGTTTCAGAGCGGAACGGACGCTCGAGCGCTTGCGTGAAGAAACGCCCGCCGCGCCGCCGCCGCCGGATGCGGATCCCGCCGCCCGGCTGCTGGCGGACTGGCACCTCAAGCTGGCCGACGGGACGGTCTACGGACCGGCGAAACTGTCCATGCTGCGCGAGTGGGCCGCCCAGAGCCGGATCGGGCCGGATTCCGAGGTCTCCACGGATCGCAGCCGCTGGGTCGCGGCGCGTGACGTTCCGGAACTGGACATGGATTGGCTCGTTCTTGACAGCGACGGGACCGCGGACGGCCCGTATAACCTGTCGGTTGTCGCGGAAATGCTGGCGCAGAAGACGATTACACCCGAAACCATCGTCAAACACCGGCTTGGCGGAAAGACGCGGCCGGCAGCCGATCTGCCCGCTTCGGAATTGGCTTGCCTGCAGGAGCGCATTGGCCTATTGGAACGTCGGTTGGCGGCGCGGGCGGCGGACAGCGAAACCGCGGGCATGCCCGGCATCCCCGGCCGTCGCGTGTCCGAGCAGATCCGGCGGCGGCTGTACGGGACGAAGGCGGGCGATGCCGGGCCGCGCAAGGCGAGCGCCGTCGGAGCCTGACACATGTCCAGGATGTACGCCGAATTGCGCCCGAAGAGCCGTGACGAGCGGGACGGACGCACGGGCGGCGATTCCCGGCAGAAGCCGCGGCTTGCGGTGACCGGACAGGCGGAACTCCTCAAGTACATCGAAGCGCTGGAACGCAAGGAGCAAAGGGCCGTCCCGCGGAAACAGGAAGCCGGAGCCCTGCCACGGTCCGCCGGCGGGGAGGCGGACGACGAAAGCGGGGCGGGGTGGTCCATCTCCGAGGCCGTTGCCGCCACGGAGCGGGCCCTCCTGGAGCGGGTGCGCGCCCTGCGCGAGAAGGCCTGCGCCGCGGAAGCCCAGAGCCAGGTTCTGACGCAGGAACTCGCCACCCGGGAGAAGGAAAGCCGGGCCGAAACCGCCGCCCACGCGCGCCGCGTGAGCGAACTGGAGGCCGCCTGCGGCCAGGCGCTTGCCCGGGCGGAGGAGGCGCGGGCGGCGCTGGGACGGCGTGAGCAGGAACTGCGGGACGAGGCGGCGGCGCAGGAAGGCCGGCTGTCCGCGGCCGAGGAGCAGATCGCCCGGCTGAGACGGGAAACTGCCGCGGCCGAAGCGCGCGCGACGGAAAGCGCGGCCGCGGCCGGGAACGAACGCGAGCATTGCCGCGCGCTGAGCAGCGAGATTGCGGCGCTGAAAACGATGTGCGCCGCCCGGCTGGAGCAGATAGGCCGGCTCCGCGCGGCCCGCGCGAAGCAGGACGAATGCTGGGAGGAAATCGACGGCTCGCTGGGCGAGATCGAGCGGTCTCTGGCGGAGAGCGACGCCGCGCCGGAGCACGCGCGGATCTGGCGTCTGAGGCTGGGGGATGGAGCCGTCTACGGCCCGGCCAGTATCGCGGATCTCCGCCGATGGGCGGCGGATTGCCGGATCGGGCCCGACCACGAGGTGTCGGACGAAACGGGGAATTGGCGGCCGGCATACCGCCTGGACGGCCTGGGCATGACGTGGACTGTTCCGCTCGTGAACGGGCGCGCCTGGGGACCGTTGCATATCTCGGCCGCGAGCGCGCTCCTTGCCGACGGCGTCGTGGCTCCGGACGGGGAGGCCAGCGATGCGGCCACGGGTATCCGCTGCAGGGGACGGGATCTCGCGGGGCTGGAATTGAAAGCGTTGCGGGAAGAGATCGAAAGACTGGCCGAAACGACGGCGGCCGGAAACGGAACCGCGGCGGAGCTCAACAGCCGCGTGCGGCGGATGAAGGGAATCGTGGAGCGCGTGCGCCGGCTCGAGGAAGCGTCGGCCGCCAAACCCGAAACGGCCGATCGACAGGCGCCTCCCGTACGGAGGCCCGCTCTGCGAAGCACATCTTCGTTGCCATGAAACGTCCTAACGGCTACCAATAGGGCGCCGAAGGAGGATCGCCGTGTACCTGGACTTCTACGGGCTGCGGGAACAGCCGTTCAATCTGACCAGCGATCCCAGCTTCCTGTACCTGAGCCGTCAGCACGCCGAGGCGCTCGACCAGATCACCTACGGTATCAACCAGCGGAAGGGATTCGTGGAGATGACCGGCGAGGTCGGCGCGGGAAAAACCACGGTCTGCAAAGCCATGCTGGAGCGCCTGGATCCTTCCTGCTCCACGGCCTTTGTCATCAATTCCGACCTTCCGGAGCTGGAGTTGCTCGAAGCGATACTCGACGACTTCGGCCTGAGCGTTCCGCACTGGTCGAAAATCGGCATGCTGCGCGCCCTGATGAATTTCCTGCTGGAGGAGGCGGAGCGGGGACGCAACGTGGCCGTGATTCTCGACGAGGCGCAGAACCTGGTGCCTTCCTCCCTGGAAATGATCCGCCTGCTGTCGAACCTCGAAACCAACAAGGAAAAGCTCTTCCAGATCGTGCTGGTCGGACAGCCCGAGCTGTCCCACAAGCTGACGTTTCCGGAGCTCCGCCAGATCCGTCAGCGCATCTCCGTGCGCTGCCGCCTCAGTCCGCTCAGCGGCGAGGAGGTGGGCAATTACATCCGTCACCGGCTGCGGGTGGCGGGCGACAGCGGCGCGGTTGATTTCACCGCCGACGCCATTCAGGGCATCAGCGACTTCTCGTCCGGCATCCCGCGCCTGATCAACGTGGTCTGCGACAAGGCGCTTCTGCTGGGGTTCGTGATGGAAACGCGAACCATCACGGGACAGCACATCGACCAGTGCATCCTGGAGATCGAAGGCAAACCGTCCGCCATCGACGCCGGTCACTGTCGCCGGCCGGCCGGTTTTCTGTGCAAGGCGTGAGAGCCGGTCCGGCGGCGATGGCGCCTCGCCGCCCGGCGGTTGCGCGCGACCGGAAGGTCCGACGAGATGAGCATTGTCAGCGAAGCGCTCAAGAAGGTTGAGAAGACCCGGCGGCCGTACACCATGCCGGAGACCGCCGGCGAACGCCGCGGCGTCTCGCGGGCCGTGCCCGTCGCGGTTATCGCTGCCCTGATTATCATCGGCGCGCTGGCCGTGTCGGACATCGTCCGGCGCCGGCCGGCCGGGCCGGTTGTTCCCCCGCCGGCGCCTGAGCCGCCGGAAGCGATGACGGGCCAGGCCCCTCCTCCCCCGCCGGAAATTGTCCCGGTCGTTCCGCCGCTGTCCCCGGAGGCCGCCCTTCCCGCGGCGCAGGCGGCGCTCCCGGCCGACGCGATCGCCGCGGCTGATGCGGCCGTGCCCGCCGTCGAACCGGAGGAACTCCCCGCGGTTTCATCATTGTCCGCTTTTCCGCCGGCCGCGGAACCTGTGTCCGCATCGACCGAAACCGTGCCGGCGGGAACGCCGCCGGAAGCCGCGGCGGCACAGACGGGGCCCGAGGGCATAACCGTAACCGGCATCGCGTTCTCGCACAAATCCCGTCTGGCCCTGATCGGCGGACAGATGCTGCAGGAAGGCGAAATCGTTGACGGCTACACAATCAGGGCCATTGACCGGACCACGGTGACCGTGGAACGCGACGGGCGGACGTACGTCCTGCAGCCCCAGCCTTGAGCCGTCGCGCCGCCGGGATCCGTCGACCATGAGAGCTTACGCGCAGCGTGCGGCGGGCCGGGTTTTCGCGCTGGTTCTGGCTGCGGCCGCCGCAGGCCGGGCCGGTGATGGCCACAAGGAATACCGCACCTGGACCGGCCGCAACGGCGTGCGCATGGAGGCCGCCCTGGCGGGGATGCAGGGCGAAACCGTCACGCTGCTTACGCGCGAGGGGCGCACCGTCACCACGCGCTGCGCCTCGCTATCCGACCCGGACCAGGCCTATCTCGCGGAACGGCGGCAGCCCGCGGCCGCGGCCGGGCCGCCAACGCCGGCGGTGGTCCCCGCGGCGCCGGCGCCGCCGGCGGCAGCGCCCGCCGCCGCCGGACCGCCGGAGGGCGTGGACGCGCTGCTTGCCGCGCTGGCCGGCGAGGCGGACCTCGAGCAGAAGGCTGACCTGCCGCGTCGGCTTGCCCTCGCCTGCCTGCAGTCCGGCCGCCGCGCCGACGGTCGCGAGGCGCTGGTGCGTTTCGTGATCGGGGCTTACAAGGCTCCCAGTCGCCTCCTGCGGACGCGCAAGCTCGAGATCGTTGCCGGCGGCGCCGACGCAGCCGCCCTGCTCGGACGGCTCGCGCCTCTTGACGCCGCGCCGCCGCGCGCGGAGGTTGTCGCCTGGCTCCTCGGCGACGGTTCGCGTTTGCGGCAGCTTGCCGACGTGCTGCATCCGGACGACGATGCGGCGTCCGCCGTGGCGATCCTGCAGCAGCTTTACGATCACGACCCTTCCGGGCGTGAGACATACTTCAAGCTCATGCTGGCCATGGCCGTCGTGTGGGACCAGCCGCGCCGCCCGCTGCACGGGCAGATGGGAAGCAGCCCCCCGGCCTTCGAAGCGGCCATTGACCAGCGCTACGACTTCTTCCGGGCGCTGTACGGCACGCCGTCCGGACGGCCGCGCTACGAGGCGCTCGACGCGGCGACCCTGCGCTTCGTCGTGGACACGCCGGTACCGGTCGCGGAGCTGGAATGGGCGCGCGATCACGTCAGCGGCTCGGTCTCCGGATGGAGCGAGAAATTCTCCGACATCGTGTACGACAGGAAGCGCTTCGAGGACGGGGTGCTGACCTGGCCGCACGGCGTCTACACGCTCGCCGCGATCCGCGAGAAAGGCGGCATCTGCGTGGACCAGGCTTACTACGCCGCGCTCAGCGCGCGCGCCAACGGCATACCGGCCCTGTTCTTCTCGGGCGTCGGCCGCCGCGGTCATCACGCCTGGTTTGCCTACCTGAAAGGCAAGTCCAGCTGGGAGCTGGACGTGGGCCGCTACACGTACGACAAGTACGCGACCGGCAACGCCGTGGATCCCCAGACGAATCGCGCCATGACCGACCACGACGTCGAATACGCCTGCGACGCGTCGCTCAATTCTTGCCAGTACGAGACGGCCAACACGTATGTGCGCATCGCGGAAATCCTGCTCGGAGGCGGGGAGAACGAGGCGGCCCGGGCCTGCGCCGGTGAGGCCCGCCTGCTGGCGCGGCGCTACGAGCGGCCGTGGGATATCGAAGCCGCGGCGCTCGAGCGGCAGAAGCGGCTCGAAGAGGCGGTCACGCTGCTCGACGAGAAAGCGCGTTTCTTCGCCAACTATCCCGACATGGCGATCGCAACGCGGCGAAGGCAGGCGGAGCTCCTCGAAAAGCTCGGGCGCAGCGATGACGCCGCGGCGCTGCTCAACCGGGAGGCGCGACGCATGCGCGGAGAGCGCGACGACCTCGCCCAGGACCTGGTGGCGCAACAGGCCGATGCGTCGCTGCAGGCCGGCGACCCCGAAACCGCCCGCAAGACGATGGAAAAATTGCTCCGGGATCGGATCGGCGAAGGCCAGAAAGTTGTCGGACTGATCGAGCAGTACCTGGAAATGACCCTCAAGAGCCGGCAGACGGCCGCGGCAGCCGAGTTCATGGAGGGCTACACGCGGCAGTTGATCAACCGCTACGCGCGGTCCGAGGACACGCGCCGCATTGCGCTTCAGCTTCTGCTGCGCGCTTACCGCAACGCCGGCGACGAACGCGGCATCCGCAAAACCGAACGCGAGATCGAACGTATCGAGCGCGCGCTGTAACGAGCCGAAACAAGCCGAACTTTCGCCCTTGCGTCAGCGACCCGAACGTGCTAGCTGTTGCCCGTAAGACGCGATGGCGGCGCTCAGGCGACCCGAGTCCGCAGGAGGCAGGAGCAACATGGCTGACGAAGCAAACAAGACGCAAGATTCGAAGTCCGGCGAGGACGCAACCCAGAAGAACCGCTGGGACGAGCTGATGGCCAAACTCGACGCCATCACCGAAACGCTCCGCAAGGCCTGCGAAGGCCAGGAAGCACAGCCCGCTGCCGCAGGCGAAGGCGAGCAGCGCAGAGGCTGACCCTCGCCGGCTTTTCCGATACGCACCCGCCGCACTTGCAGACGCCGGACGGGCGGCGATTTCCGGCCGGTTCCGCCATCCCGCACCCCCGCCTGCCCGGGCCGCGTCCCGCGGCCCGTGGAGTCGGCGGTCCTCCGCCGCCCCATCGTAGCTGAGCCTGGAAAGAGCGGTTCAGCCGCGCTTCGCACGGCCGAACCGCTCTTGTTGTTTCAGGTTTCTCCGGCGCCAGGGGCGTATGCGGACGGTGGGCTGATGAGTGCAGTTGACGGCGGCGGGGTTTTGTGTTGACATAAGCGCGGCGGGAGACGGACGGGACGCGTTGTTTCCCGCGCGTTGCGGGTTAGCCTACGATCATGAGGCCAACTTATCGTTTCTTAACAGGCATGGGACTTCTTCTCGGGGGCCTGGCTTGCGCCGCGTTCGGAGTGGCATTGGAGCAGCGAGCGCTGCTGCTGTCCGGAACGGCGGCAATCCTGGCGGGAGCCATTCTCGTGGCGCACGCCGAAATGTGTCGCAGGAACCGGCGGCGGTGGTGATTTCTGCACAGAGAGGAGGGACGAGCCATGGCGGAAACAGAGATAGGCGTGGTCAGTCATTTCTTCGACAAGATCGGCGTCGCGGCCATCGAGCTGACGGGCGATCTTGCCGTGGGTGACACCATTCACATCAAGGGTCACACCACTGACTTCACAACCACAATCGGCTCCATCCAGATCGAGCACGAGTCCGTCCGGAAGGCCGGCAGAGGCGAGGGCGTCGGCATCAAAGTGGCCGAGAAAGTCCGCCAGCACGACAAGGTCTTCAAGGTCGTCGAATAGCGTGACCGCCGGCGTTGCGGCGGCTGCGGATACGATTGCGGCGATCGCCACTGCGCCGGGAGAAGCGGGAATCGCCATCGTCAGGCTTTCCGGCAGCCGGAGCCTGGCCATCGCGGATCTTCTCTTTCGTGGTCCGGGCGCTCCGCCCTCCGCCCGCCCGGGAGGTTCCTTCGTCAGGGGTCACGCGGGCCCTGCCGGCCGCCCGGCGGCCCACGCCGAGGTCGACGAGGTAATCCTGCTGATCTACCGCGCCCCTCACAGCTACACGCGGGAAGACGTGGCCGAATTCCAGGGGCACGGCGGCCGCGCCTGCGCGCGCCGCATCCTGCGCTGCGCCCTCGAAGCCGGCGCGCGACCGGCCGAGCCGGGGGAATTCACGCGGCGCGCATTCCTCAACGGACGCATCGACCTGCTGCAGGCCGAAGCAGTCGCGGACCTTGTCCGGGCACGCACCGACCGGGCGGCCGCGGCGGCGATGGAACAGCTTTCCGGATTCCTAAGCCAAGCGATGGGAGAGCTTTACAACGAGTTGCTTGCGGCCGCCGCCGATCTCGAAGCGACGCTTGATTTCGGGGAGGGCGACCTTCCCGGGAGCGTGCTGGACGGGCTGGACGCGCGCCTGGCGCGTGCGCGGCAGGGCCTGGAGCGAATGCTGGCAACATGGGGCGAGGGACGTCTGCTCCGCGAAGGCGCCCTGGTGGTCATTGCGGGACGGCCGAATGTCGGCAAATCCACGCTGCTCAACCGGCTCCTCGGAGTCGAGCGCGCCATAGTCGCTGACACGCCCGGCACGACGCGGGACACGATTGAGGAGGAACTGGTTCTCGACGGCGTGACGGTGCGGTTGGTGGATACGGCGGGTTTGCGGGATACGGTTTGCGCGATCGAGCGGGAGGGCGTCGCGCGGGCGCGCGACTACGTGCGTCGCGCGCACCTGCTGGTGTACATTATTGACGCCTCGCAGCCGCTGGAAGACGAAGACCGCCGGCTGATGGCGGGAATGGACCCCGCCGCGTCACTGATCCTGCTCAACAAGACCGACTTGGGATGCCGCGTGCCGCCGGAGGAGTTTCCGGGTATGCGTGTCATAGAAACCTGCCTGGCAGGAAGCGGTGGCGGTGGCCCCGCCAGAGACGCCATTGCCGAAATGCTCGGCACGCAAAGCGCAGCCGCGCCGCACGCGGTCATTTCCGAACGGCACAGAAACAATCTTCAATGCGCGCTAAACGAACTGAACGAGGCAACACGCCGCCTGGCCGCTGACCGCGATGAGGGCTCCGTCCTGGCTGCATCACACTTGCGTCGCGCGCTTGACCTTCTCGACCAGATCACCGGACGGACGTATACCGACGAACTTATCAACACGATCTTCTCAAAGTTCTGCGTCGGCAAATAGTTGTGGGCCAACGAGTTAGCGCGCCAACGCCGAAATGAAGTGCATCTTGTGAACATGGAATATGAAGTTGTTGTGGTTGGCGGCGGTCATGCCGGGTGCGAAGCGAGCCTGACGGCTGCAAGACTTGGCGCGAAAGTGCTGCTGGTCACCATGAGCGAGGCGTCCATCGCCCGGATGCCGTGTAATCCGTCGATCGGCGGCATTGCAAAATCGCATCTGGTGTTCGAGCTCGATGCGCTCGGTGGCGAGATGGCACGCAATACGGACTACACCGGGATCCAGTTCAGAGTCCTGAACACCAGGAAAGGACCTGCGGTGCGCTCCAACCGTGCACAGTCAGACAAGGCCGCATACGCAGCGAGAATGAGGCGTGTGCTGAAGTCAACGCCAGGGCTGGGCACGGTGACTGGCGAAGTGGCGGGTCTGGCTGTGCGCGGCGGCCGGGTTGAAGGCGTGATCATGTCGGACGGTACGCATCTCCGGGCCGGACGGGTTGTGGTTACGACCGGAACCTTCCTTAACGGAAAGATCCATGTCGGAGACCAAAACTGGCCGGGAGGCAGGCAGGACGAGCCATCATCATCGTCATTGGCGCACGATCTGCGCAGGCTCGGGATGCAGATGGGAAGACTCAAGACGGGCACGCCGCCGAGGCTCAACGGGCGGTCCCTGAACTATGCAGCAATGGCGGTGCAGGAAGGTGAAGAGCCGCCTCCGCTATTCTCGTGGCAGGCGAGACGTGAAGCGCGAATGTTCCACGTGGAACACTCAGGGAGCATGGGGCGTGCGGACCGCATGTTCCACGTGGAACATTCGGACCCGGTACTGCGTCCCTGGGAACCAGGTTACAGGCAGACCCCATGTTATCTGACGCACACCACTGACCTGACACACGAGCTGGTCAGCTCGAACCTGCATCGCAGTTCCCTCTATGGAGGCTGGATATCGGGCACAGGGGTTCGGTATTGCCCGTCCCTGGAGGATAAGATCGTAAAATTTCCCGAAAAGAGATCCCACCATATTTTTGTCGAGCCGGAAGGGCGCACCAGTGACGAAGTATATCCGAACGGCATTTCGAACAGTCTTCCCGTAGATGTTCAGGAGTCCGTTGTGCGCTCGATACCGGGGCTTGAGAAGGCTGTTATCCTGAAATGGGGATATGCAATAGAATACGATTTTGCAGATCCGACGCAGCTCTTACGTACTCTGGAATCGAAGCTGATTTCCGGGTTGTACATGGCCGGGCAGGTCAACGGCACGACGGGATACGAGGAAGCTGCTGCCCAGGGGTTTGTTGCCGGCGCAAACGCTGCGCTCTCGTTGCGCGGTTCGCCGGAGATAGTTCTTGACCGTAACGAGTCCTACATTGGGATTCTCATTGACGATCTCGTGACTCGGGGAGTTGACGAACCGTATCGGATGTTCACATCGCGAGCGGAGCGGCGGTTGCTCCTGCGGCAGGACAACGCGCGGTATCGCATGTTCCCGGCTGCATCAATGCTGGGAATTGCCGATAAGTCATATCTAATTGAGACGCAAGCCTTTACGAAAGACATCGCGCGCGAAATGTCGCGATTGCAGTCCGTGTTCTGCAATGGGGTTACTCTTGAGCAGATGCTGAGGCGGCCCAGGTTGAAGTATGCCGGTCTTCCCGGTGCTGATGCTTCGCTAGACCACGAGATTGTGGAGCAGATAGAGATCCGCGTGAAGTACGGCGGGTACATTGACATGGAGGAACGGCAGGCCGCGCGCGCGAAATCCGCCGAGCAGATGGCCATACCGGAAGGAATTGACTACTGGACCATCCGCCAGCTCAAGCATGAGGCGCGGGAAAAGCTTCATCGCATCCGGCCGCGCAGTCTTGGTCAGGCTTCGCGGATTCCGGGCATCACTGCCGCCGACATAGCTGTGCTGTCGGTGTGGCTTCGCGGCAGCGGCCGGCAGGGCTCCGGTTGAAGCTCTCTGCCTGTGTTGACCGCCAGGCGGATCGCTCCCAAATGCGCGCGCAGCGCGTCGGCCTTGCCGCGGAACATCCGATTCGATTTTCCGGCGCCTTCTGACCCCTCAGCGGGTATCCCCAATTGCCGATTGCCGGGCGGGCGGGTTTTTGCATAATGGGGCGCATGTCTTCACTGCAGACACTGGAAGGGCGACTGAACGCGTTCGACGCGGCGGAGCGGAGCCGCGCGCTGGCGGCGCTTCTGCGGGATCACGCCGGCGCACTGCGGCCGGCGGGAACGAACGTGAACATGCACTGCCATTCGTTTTTCAGCTACAACGCGCGGGGATTCTCGCCTTCCCGTATCGCGTGGGAAACCGGCAAGGCCGGGCTGTACGCCGCGGGCCTGTGCGATTTCGACGTGCTGGACGGCCTGGAGGAGTTCCACGACGCGGGTCTGCGCACGCGCCAGCGGACCACCGTGAACGTGGAGACGCGCGCTTACCTTAAAGAGTACGCGGGCGTGGACATCAATTCGCCGGGCGAACAAGGCGTCACGTACATCATGGGCGCGGGGTTTGGCTGCCGGCCGGCCGCCGACACCCCGCAGGGCCGCGAGATGGACGGCTACAAGCAGCGGGCGCGCCGGCGCAATGAAGCCCTCGTGCTGCGCGTAAACGCCGCCCTGCCGGCGATCGCCGTGGACTACCAGCACGACGTCCTTCCCCTTACGCCCGCGGGCGGCGCGACGGAGCGGCATATCGTGCTGGCCTACATCCGCAAATCGCGGGATGTCTTCGAGCATCCGGACAAAGACGCCCGCTTCTGGGCGGACGTGCTGCGCAAGCCCTTCGAAGAAATCGTGGAACTGCTGGCTGACCAGCCGGCGATGGAAGAGGCCGTGCGCGCCCGGCTGGTCAAGCGCGGCGGCATCGGTTACGAGGCGCCTTCGGCCGGCACCTTTCCGCCCGTGGAGGAGTTCACGGCCTGGGTCCGCGCGTGCGACGCGATCCCGATGACGACTTGGCTGGACGGAACCAGCGGCGGCGAGAAGGACGCCCGCGCCCTGCTGGAGTGCATGCGCGACAAGGGCGCCGTGGCGCTGAACATCATTCCGGACCGTAACTGGAACATCGGCGACGCCGCGGCGCGCGACCTGAAGCGCGGGAAGCTGGCCGAGATCGTCGCCGTGGCCGACGCCATGAGGCAGCCGATCAATATCGGCACCGAGATGAACCGGCTGGGCCTGCCCTTCGTCGACGACCTGGACGGCGAGGCCCTGCGTCCGCACCGGGAGGTATTCCTGCGCGGCGCGCGGATCATGGTGGGCCATGCCCTGCTTCTGCGCTACGCCGGGTTCTCCTACGCCGGGGACAAGGCGCGCCGCGAGTTCCCGGAACTCGAGGCGCGCAACGCGTTTTTCGAGGCCGTGGGCGGACTGCCCCCGCTGGACGTCGCGGGGGCGCGGCGCCTGGAGGATCTCGGCGCGGAAAAGGCCTATGCGTCGTTCCGCGACGTGGCACGAAAGGAATCGGCATGAGCTGGCTGCAACTGGAAGGCAAGGCGGCGATTGTCACGGGCGGGGCGCTGGGGATCGGCCGCGCGTGCTGCGAGGCGCTGGCGAGCCACGGGGCGCGCACGGTCGTAGCCGACGTGGACGAAAAGGCCGGTGCCGAGCTGGCCGACGAACTCAAGGCGCACGGCGGACAGGCGCTGTTCGTGAAGGTGGACGTGACACGCAGGGACAGCGTCGAGGCCATGGTGTCGCAGACCGTGAAGGCCTGCGGCGGGGTGGATATTCTCGTGAACAACGCGGGCATTCTCATCCCGCGCCTGATCGTGGATCCGGCGGGCAGGGAGGAGCTGACCGAGGCCATTTTCGACAGGATGATGGCCGTGAACGTGAAGGGCTTCTTCCTCTGCGCGCAAGCCGTGGCGCGGGAGATGATTCGCGGTCGTCGCGGCGGCGTGATCGTGAATATGTCGTCGGAATCCGGCCTGGAGGGCTCGGAGGGCCAGAGCGTGTATGCCGCAACCAAGGCGGCCGGCTATTCGGTCACCCGCTCCTGGGCCAAGGAGCTCGGCAGGCACGGCATCCGCGTGGTCGGCCTGGCGCCGGGGATCCTCGAAGCCACCGCATTGCGCTCGCCGGAATACGAGCGCGCCGTCGCCTACACGCGCGGGCTGACCGTCGAGCAGTTCCGCGCCAAGTACGAGCAGGTCTCGATTCCGCTGGGTCGCCCCGGACGTTTGCGGGAAGTGGCCGACGCCGTATGCTTTCTCGCCTCCGACCGCGCCTCGTACGTGCACGGAACGGTTCTGAACGTGTCGGGCGGGAAGTCGAGGGGATAGGGAAAAGGTTTCAGGTGTCGGGTTTCAGGAAGACAACCGGACGCGTCTGATCCAGGAAGTGAAATCTGAAACCGCACTGCGGCGCCGTGCGCCGGGATGGGAGAAACACGCATGAAGGCAGCCGTCATCAGGAAACCCGGAGTTGTCGTCGTCGAGGAAGTGCCCACGCCGCGGCCGGGGCCGGGCGAGGTGTTGCTGAAGGTCGAAGCCTGCGCGCTGTGCGGCACGGACCAGCGCGTGCTCACGGGCGAGAAGCACGTGGACGTGCCGATTGTGGGCCACGAGATCACGGGCCGCGCCGCGGCGCTGGGCGCGGGCGTGAAGGGCGTCGCCGAGGGCCGCCGCTACATCGTCCAGACCGTGATCGGCTGCGGCCGCTGCTCCATGTGCGCCCGGCACCGCGAGAACCTGTGCGAGGCGGGGTTCACGGCCATGGGGTACCAGTACAACGGCGGTTTCGCCGAGTACATGATCATGCCCAAGGTGGCGGTGGACCAGGGCTGCCTGATCGCGATACCCGACGACCTGCCCGCCGAGCAGGGCACGCTGATCGAGCCTTTAAGCTGCTGCGTAAACGGGATGGCCTACATCCCCATGGAGACGCTGGAACACGTGGTCATTTTCGGCGGCGGCATCATCGGCGTGCTCAACGGCCTGGTTGCCAAGGCGCGCGGGGCGCGGTGCGTGACGATCATGGACGTGTCGCCGGAGCGGCTCGACCTCCTGCGCCGTCTGGGGCTGCCGTTCGACAACCTGGTCAACAGCCGGCAGACCGATCCGGCGGACTGGGTGAAAGAGCATACCGGCGGACGCGGCGTGGATGCGGTGGTCGTGGCGGCGTCGGTCAAGGCGCTGGTGACGGTGGGCATGGGCCTCCTGGCGCGCGCGGGGCATCTCTCGATCTTCGCGGGCATGCCCAAGTCCGATCCCGTGGACCGCATCGACCTGAACGCCATCCACTACCGCGAGCTGAACGTGCACGGCGCGAACAGTTCGGCGATTGACGCCTACCTCGCGGCGCGCGACCTGGTGGTGGAGGGCAAGGTATTCGCCGACCGCCTCGTGACGCACAAGTTCCCGCTGGCCGATTTCAACAAGGCCTTCGCCACGCAAAGCGACCCCGCCAGCGGCGCGCTGAAGGTCGTGATCGTGCCGTAGCGGCGCCCGCGCCCCGGCCGATTCTCGGCTGGACCGTCCCCGCGCGACTGACGCCTCTCGTATCGGAATATCTTCCTCTCGCGATGACCCGGGCGGTCTGGGCAATGTGCACGCCAACACGGGGGCCGTCATGGGGGATCGGTTTCTATCGCTGTCTCTCCATTCCGTGCTCCTTGTGCTTTTTGTGGCCAATCCCCCGCCTCTCTCTCCCCGCCGCCGAGTCTTCCACCCTCCCACCATCCACCATCCACCCTCCTTCATGTGCTCAAACGCGATCCCGGCGACTTCGGCGAGGTGGTCCGCGCCAAGCGGCCCCAGCGGCTGCCCGTAGTTCGGTAAGCACCTCGGTGCTGCGCACGGCGTTCGACAAACTGGGCGGCATGACCGTTACCCGCCGGTTGCGGACGCCCAAACGCGGGGAGCGGCTGCCGGTGGTGTTGAACCTGGACGAGGCCGGGCGGCTGGTGCAGGCGGCGGAGTCGGTGCGGGACCGGCTTCTGATCGGGCTGTTGTATGGCTGCGGGCTGAAGGTGGGGGAGCTGTGCCGGCTGCGGTGGATGGACATGGTCTTCTTTCCTCTTGCCGTAGGTTTCGCCGGCCGGTAGATTTTCATCCAAGAGGGGTGCCCACTGCCGGCCCCAGCAGGCCGGTAAGTCTTGCGCGTCCGGCAGTGGCATTTCCGAAACAACACAGATCGGCATTTCCGAAATGTCTGTCTACAATGCGCATGTTCTGCCTTCGAGATTGGCAGGGGAACTGCGGACGTGGTACAGTTCCCCCAAAATCAAAGATGAGGTGGACAATGCCAAGCACAGCCGAGATCATACACGAGGCGGAGTCGCTCCCTGTTGAGGAGCGAACGGTTGTTGTTGACTCTCTGCTTCGGTCTCTCAATCCCCCGGACCCCGAGATCGATCGGAAATGGGCAGCCGTCGCCAAACGGCGACTTGAGGAACTTCGGTCCGGGCGTGTCAACCCGATCCCCGGAGAAGAGGTCTTCGCCAAGATACGCCAGCGATTCGCCGTATGACCTTCGACTTCCATCCTGAAGCGGATGAGGAGTTTGTCGAGGCGGTCGCGTACTACGAAGAGTGCGACCCCGGTCTTGGCATCGACTTCTCGCGCGAGGTCTACGCCACGATCCGAAACGCCATCGACTACCCGACCTTATGGCCGGAGATCGAAGACGCGGTCCGCCGCTGCCTGGTTCATCGCTTCCCGTATGGCGTTCTGTACAGTATCGAGACCGACGGCATCTTCATCCTCGCCGTCATGCATCTCCACCGCGATCTCGACTACTGGAAGCACAGATCGGGGACAGGCAGAACATGACGCCGGAGCATATTTCCAAAGGCCGCGGACGGCCTTTGGAAAATGCTCAGCGTCGGCGTTCGGCGAAAAGAATGAACAACTACAGAGACATTACGACATCCCTCTTGTGGCGGATGCTTCCCACAATTGCCATAGGAACGCTCGGGTGGTGGTTGCTGGCCACCGCCAGTGGCGGATGGGCCGCAACCCCACGATTGCTTTTCGGGATGGCGTGTCTCGTGGCTGGTGCAACCATCATTGCGCCCCCCATTGCTCGACTCATCGCTGAGCCCAGTGGAAACATGTTCTATCCGAGCCGGCACTATGACCGCCCACAGCCGGCGTACAGCATACCCCAATCCAAGCGTGCAAAGGGATTGTACGAGGAGGCGATGGCCGGGTTTGAGAAGATTGCGGAAGAACACCCAGACGAGGTGAAACCCTATATCGAAATGATCGACATTGCGATCGTCAATCTCAAGGATCCGGATCGGGCGAACGCCATATATCAGCGCGGATTGTCCTTGCTGTCGAAGGAAGACGACAAAGCGGTGCTCGCTCGAATGTACGGTGCAATGCGGACTCGGCTGAATGCCAGGCCAAGCAACTGAATTGCCGAACCATTACCGTATTCCTCACCCTGGTGGGTTCGGAAACGGTGAGTTCAACCGTTCGGGAAGGAGAGATGAAATGCAGAGGACACTGATCGCAGGCCTTCTCGTTGCCCTATTCGCCACGGGTTGCGTAACGCAGAAGGACTTGCAGGACATGAACACGGAGTTCCATCGCTCGGTGATCCGAACGCTATCGGAGCATGAGCGTGCATATCAGACTCCCTTCACGGCATACGGGCAGGTCGTTGCCGTCACGGAGCGGGACGTCCGTTCCGAGATGATTTCGGCAGGTTTTGTGACGATGGTGGACTACCGCATTGCCCTCATAGAGAAGAGAGATCTGGTTGCACCAACACCCGCCAGTGTGGAGACGAACGGCCTCAACTATGTCGTCCACTCGCAGGGTTTCCACGCGGATGAAAAGGTGACCCAGAAATACAAGGTTGGAGACAGGTTCATCCTGACGGGATATTGCCACCCGTACCCAAACAAGCAATAGACTACGGGAGGAAGAAGTCCCGAACCATCAAATTCGGTACGGCTTCGCCGCCCGAGATTTGTGTCGTTCTGCGGGAAGGAAAGACGGAAGGATGACGGGACGAAATCGTCCTCGTCCTCAGTGAGCGAAGCGAACGGTCCTCTTCACCGGAGAGATCGCCGAGATCCAGGTTGATCGGACAACAGGCGAGCGGAAGTACAGAGTCCGGGGACAAACCACTGCTGGCGTCGGCGCGGAGACAGTCGTGAAGATCGCCATGACGGGCAAGGTCGTGTTCCTGACGGCCTACACACTATGAGGAGTGACATCATGAAAACGAAATGCGATGTTTGCGGACATGACGGCGCGAGTATCAAACACGTGTCTCGATCCTACGGAAAGGGCGAAGACATGGTTGTCATCGACCATGTCCCTGTCATCGTCTGCCCGAACTGCGGCGAGAGCTACATGACGGCGGACACGATGCAAGAACTCCAGCGACTCAAGCTCCACAGGCGCAGCGTGAAGGCCCTGCGGCTCGCTCCTGTCATCAGCTACGTGTGAGCCGGAAGGAGGCCGAACCAGCAAATGCGGTACGGCTTCGCCGCGCGAGATTTGCGGCGTTGGCGCGGCGCTGCGCGCCGCGCCAACGGGCCGCCGCATTACCATGCGGTTGCTGTCCGGCGCTCCGCGCCGGCCAACAACCGCATGCAGCGGACGGAGCCCTGCGCGAGCAAGCTCGCTCCGGTCTCCGCCGCTGATGCGGCGGCCCGCACGAATGGACACCGATCCAAGGGGCTGATAGAGTATCGACATGAGATACACGGTCGAACTAAAGCCACGGGCCAGCAAAGACCTTCGGCGGATTCCGAGAGAACAGGGGTCCAGAATCGCCGATGCGCTGGAGGATCTCGCTGAAGGGCTGAAAGGCGATGTCAAGCGACTGACGAACTCCACGCCGGAGTATCGGCTGCGGGTGGGTGACTATCGCGTTTTGTTCGAGATTGAGGAAGAGCGCCGTATTGTGGTCTATCGTGTCCGCCACCGGCGAGAGGCATACAGGAACTGAGAAGGAGACAGATTATGGTTACCATGCACGCCAGCATACTGAAGCGTGACGGGAAAGAGGCATTCGCAGTCCTTCCGTTCGAAGAGTTCGTCCGAGTGCGTGAGGAACTTGAAGACTACGATGATCTCAAGGCCCTTCGCGCCGCCAAGAACGTCGAGCGCACTGCGCCCACCACTCCACTCCGCGAAGTCAGGCGGAAACTTCGCATATAACAGTGCGAACCACGGCGTAATCCGTACGTCGCTCCGCGCCGCCGGACACGCCGGGCGTTGGGAGGAATGAAATGAAAACCGATAACAGTTACCTTCCGCCTCCTACCCTCCCGGCGAACTACGACGTCAGGCGCGAAGCTTGGCTCACCGCATATGCCGAGACCTCATGCCAAATGGTCGAGGCCCTCACATCGCTCTTGATAAACGGCGTGATCCGAGAATCTACGCCAGAGTACGCCGCAACCGTCACGGCGATCTACGTTGTCTATAGTCGGCCATTCTGCCGATGTGCAGGAGTTGGGTTGCTTGAAAAGACAGACATCCCAGCGCACCTACATGAAATGCACGATCACCTGCTGACGTTTCGTCACAAGGTGTACGGTCACAAAGACGCGCGCGGAATAGTCCTCGACGACGATTACACGGCAAATGAGGTGCGAGCCATTGCCGACACAGGGTCGGCATGACACGGTACCGCGAAGCCATCGGGCCGGCCGCCCGCAAAACGTCCTCAGCGCGCGCGCAACCGATCGTACTGCGGCGAAAGTCTGCTCAGGTTCAGGTTGTACATTTCGTTGAGCGTCAGGCGCCACTGTTCCAGGGGCATGCCTTCAGCCAGAGCCTGCTTGATGGCGGAGCGGTCGCGCCACTTGATCAGGATCTTGTCCCAGGCGCGGGCGTA